>Ga0209211_10010790_pt1 | contig 11830 bp, 2 predicted proteins | sample RifGroA2_FD_183992 | JGI IMG/M metagenome (GOLD analysis project Ga0209211, IMG submission 183992) | Groundwater microbial communities from Rifle, Colorado, USA - Groundwater A2 (SPAdes) (version 2) | ecosystem: Environmental > Aquatic > Deep subsurface > Groundwater | place: Rifle, Colorado... | reverse complement strand
CTCCAGTTCCTGTTGAGCCTGTTGAGCCTGTAGGACCCTGGACTCCTGTGGCTCCTGTTGAACCGGTAGAGCCTGTTGGTCCAATCTCACCTGTGGCGCCTGTTGAACCGGTTGGTCCAATCTCACCCGTTGCTCCTGTTGAGCCTGTTGAACCTGTTGGGCCTATTTCACCCGTTGCTCCTGTTGAGCCTGTAACTCCAGTAGGACCTTGTTCTCCTGTTGAGCCTGTTGAGCCTGTTGAACCTGTTGGGCCTATTTCACCCGTTGCTCCTGTTGAGCCTGTTGAGCCAGTAGGTCCTTTCTCTCCTGTTGCGCCTGTTGCGCCCGTTACTCCCGTAGGTCCAACTTCTCCGGAAGCTCCTGTTGAACCGGTTGAGCCTGTTGGTCCAATCTCACCTGTGGCGCCTGTTGAACCGGTTGAGCCTGTTGGTCCAATCTCACCTGTGGCGCCTGTTGAACCGGTTGAGCCGGTAGGACCAATTTCACCTGTTGAACCGGTTGAGCCTGTTGTACCGGTTGGACCCTGGTTTCCCGTTGAACCGGTTGAGCCTGTTGTACCGGTTGGACCAATGTCACCTGTTGTTCCTGTTGAGCCTGTTGGTCCCTGGATTCCTGTTGCTCCCGTTGCTCCTGTTGAACCTGTTGGTCCTATTTCACCGGTAGATCCGGTAGAACCCGTAGATCCTGTAGGACCAATTTCACCTGTGGCTCCTGTTGAGCCTGTTGAACCGGTTGGTCCAATCTCACCCGTGGCTCCTGTTGAGCCTGTTACTCCCGTAGGACCTTGTTCTCCTGTTGATCCTGTTGAGCCTGTTGGTCCGGTTTGACCGGTTGCACCTGTTGATCCTGTTACCCCTGTAGGTCCGATCTCTCCTGTTGCACCAGTTGAACCTGTTACTCCAGTTGGTCCCTGGATTCCGGTTGCACCTGTTGCTCCGGTTGCGCCTGTCGGTCCTGTTTCACCTGTTGCTCCGGTTGAGCCTGTAACTCCTGTTGGACCTACTTCTCCGGAAGCGCCTGTCGAACCTGTTGCGCCTGTTGGTCCGATCTCTCCTGTTGCACCAGTTGAGCCTGTAACTCCCGTAGGACCTTGTTCTCCTGTTGATCCTGTTGCGCCTGTCGGTCCTGCTTCACCTGTTGCTCCGGTTGAGCCTGTAACTCCGGTCGGACCTACTTCTCCGGAAGCGCCTGTCGAACCTGTTGCGCCTGTTGGTCCGATCTCTCCTGTTGCACCGGTTGAACCAGTAACTCCTGTTGGACCGGCTTCTCCCGTGGCTCCTGTTGAGCCGGTTGAACCTGTCGGTCCTGTTTCTCCTGTGGCTCCTGTTGAGCCTGTCGATCCTGTTGGTCCAGCAGTACCTGTAGCTCCCGTTGAGCCTGTAACTCCGGTTGGACCAATCTCTCCTGTTGAGCCTGTTGAGCCTGTTGGTCCCTGGACTCCGGTTGAACCTGTTGATCCTGTTGAACCGGTTGGTCCAATCTCACCTGTAGCTCCGGTTGAGCCTGTTGCACCTGTAGGACCTATCTCTCCTGTTGCGCCTGTTGAGCCAGTAACTCCGGTTGGTCCTATCTCTCCTGTTGCTCCTGTTGAGCCAGTAACTCCGGTTGGTCCTATCTCTCCTGTTGCTCCTGTTGAGCCTGTAGGTCCTTTCTCTCCTGTTGCGCCTGTGGATCCGGTTACTCCCGTAGGACCAACTTCTCCAGAAGCTCCTGTTGAGCCTGTTGCACCTGTTGGACCTATTTCACCTGTTGCGCCTGTTGCTCCCGTTGAGCCTGTTGGTCCGGTTTCACCTGTAGCTCCTGTTGAACCGGTAGGACCCTGGACTCCCGTTGAACCTGTTGATCCTGTTGAGCCAGTTGGTCCTATTTCACCTGTTGCTCCCGTTGATCCGGTTGAACCGGTAGGACCCTGGACTCCCGTTGAACCTGTTGATCCTGTTGAGCCAGTTGGTCCTATTTCACCTGTTGCGCCTGTAGCTCCAGTTGAGCCTGTTGGTCCGAGGATTCCTGTAGCTCCTGTTGAACCTGTTGGTCCGGTTTCACCTGTAGCTCCTGTTGAGCCTGTTGAGCCTGTAGCTCCTGTTGGTCCTGCCTCACCAGTCACTCCAGTTGAGCCTGTTGGTCCGGTTTCTCCCGTTGCACCTGTAGCTCCCGTTGCTCCCGTTGCGCCTGTCGGCCCGCCTTCACCTGTTGCGCCGGTTGAACCTGTTGGTCCTTTTTCTCCTGTTGCGCCGGTTGAACCTGTTGAACCGGTCGGACCTATCTCTCCACTGGCTCCTGTAGAACCAGTAGATCCTGTAGGTCCTTGAGTTCCGGTAGCTCCCGTTGAGCCAGTCGGTCCGGTTTCACCTGTTGCTCCCGTTGATCCTGTGGCGCCTGTTGAACCTGTTGATCCAGTCGGTCCAGCTCCGCCAGTTGCTCCTGTTGATCCTGTAGGCCCAATTTCTCCTGTTGCGCCTGTTGAACCAGTTGATCCTGTTGGTCCTTGAATTCCGCCTACACCTTCTACTCCTGTCGGACCTGTTGTTCCAGTCGGTCCTTTTTCCCCGGTGGCTCCTGTTGCTCCGGTTGGACCCAGTTCACCGGTTGCTCCAGTTGATCCCGTTGCTCCGGTAGGCCCTGATGATCCTGTTGGGCCTGTTGCTCCCGCACCTCCGGTACCCCCAGATTCTGAAGTTGTACCCGGTGCACCAGCATCTCCTTCATCTCCTTTATCACCTTTGTCGCCTTTGTCGCCTTTGGAAGCTGATGGACCGAGAGTACCCTCGCAAGTGACCAATTGATTAATATCGTTTAAACAAAGAGCTTTGCCTTCTCCCGCGGTTAAACCGGTGAAAGCAATGGTGCCTGATGATCTGATACCTGTAGCTGACTCTATTGAACCTGTTTGACCCACTTGAAATGCATTTCCCGAGCCAACTACTAAAGTCTGATTGACTGAAATATTATTTGCTTCCAAATCCGAAGTCACGATGCCTCCCGGAGCGCTCAGTAAACCGGCAATAGAAGCCTCTTTGCTGACAAAAAGTGCAGAATTGATATTGGTATCGATATTTATCTCCAGCAGGTCTTTTTCTGTCTGGCTGGCTAAAACAGAGGCTTTTTCGAAAGAAGCAAAATCCAGACTGCTGATATCGGGTTTATCAACCGATTTATCCCATTCTCTAGGGGAGAATGTAAATGATTTGTAAGCAAAAAAAGTTGTCAGCAGAAAAATCAGCAGCACTAAAATACTCAAAAAAGATAATTTGATTCCAGGTGAAAAATGCGAGAAACCAGTAATTAGAGGTGCAAAGAGAGACTTTTTAATATATTTAGTTATATTTTGATAGATTTTTGGGGGAGTAATAGCGGTCGGAGCGGTAACCTTACGAGGAAATGATCGTTGAGTAGTTGAAGCTTGCCGGGAGGCTACAATGGATAAGATGGGTGAAGTTGTGAGCGAAGGAGAGATTGACTGGTCCTGAGGGAGTGTTTTTTGCCTGATTAAAGAGGCAAATTTGAAAAACTGATTTAATGTAGTCTGATAACGCCTTCGGCTGGAAGCGGGAATATTAGATTGACTTAAATATTGATTATATTTTTGGATAATCAAAGGATCTGAAGAATCAAGAGAAAATTGATGGGGGAAAGTAGTTTCATACCAGTGAATAAACCGAGATAAATCCATCAAGTAATTGCGGATGGAAAAACGCGAGAGACCATTAAATTTCAAATACAGTGAAAAGTCAGCCAACAATTTATCTTTAGTTGTTTGATTTAATATTTTATATTCTGATATAGAATGATTATCTATTGGCAGGTGAAGAGTATCAGGTTCTTGTTTAGTGATTATTGAAGAATCATGGGGAGAGAATGGTGATGATTTGAACCAGGAATAAAATTTTTTCAGGGAGGAAAGATAGCGTCTGATATTTGAAGGCTGAATATTGTTGGCGAGAAGGTATTGGTGATAAAGATCTATATGGGAGATGTGTAAATTTTCTATTGTGAGATCTTCTCCGGTGGCGAATTTAAACCAGGTGAGAAATTTATTGATATCATAACGATAGTTTCTGACGGAAACTTTATTATTTCCCTGATTGAGGAGGTAGAAGGAAAATTCCTGAGCTAAATTTTTCACGGGTTTTATTAACTGGTAATAAAAGCCCGCTAGTACAACAGTACCTATAACCTTACTGCTACTATATTAATAAGAACACACCTCCATTATAGAAGTCAAGAATTAATATCAAGCAGATTGATGCAACAATAAAATATACATTAATATTTGGAGGAATAACTAGTCGACGGGGGGTAAAGATACAGATAGCAATACAGAGTGTTCAGTGTGAAAACGGGGGTGAATTAGAAAAAAATATGTGCAATATTCAACGCGAAAAATAGAAAATACAACTAATAAAAAACGAATAATTTCAAATTGAGGAAGTTGTCTAATTGGACAATAAGGAGAGAGGTTTCGGAGGGGAGATAGAGGGCGGGACGGGAGAAGAGAGGACGAGAAGGGCAAGTATGAAAAAGCGGGAGGATTCGAAAAGGAGGATAGGAAGGATAGTGGGTGAGCGGGAGGAATTGAGGTTGAGCAGGCGGGAGATTTGGAAGGACATAAGTGGTGAAGGGAGCCCGCAAGAGCAACATAATATTAAATGTTATCAATACACTATGTTGCCGAAACTGATAGAGAAATCCTAAGCTGAGAATAAAAGTGTTTCTTTTAAATAGAATAGGTGATAGTCAGTTTGGGGGCATTGGCTGATTCGCCATTGAAGCTTTCGGCCGTACGCCGGCCGCTTCCTGAAACGGTGATCACTAGTGAATTGCCCTGAATCCAGCCAGGACGGCTGATTATTTCCGAAACCACTGAGGAGATATCGGGAGACTTTTGTTTAGTATTTACAGTACTCCAGGATGGGATGTTATTCCAGGATACTTGTGATGCAGTTTTTAGCCTGTTTGATATATTTTTAATCGATTTTGTGAATGCCGGAGCATTGTCATCGTTTTGACCTGAAATTGTTACGGAAGTGGCAGACGACCCGGTTTCATCAACTTCAAATTCAATATAGGCATCAGTAATAATGGTTCCCTGAGGAATTTGGATATTATTAAACCTCATGCCTACGATTTGAGGCTTAGAACCATCAGCCCCCAATTCCAAATCACTGCTGGTTAAGTCAATTGCTCCATTGGAAATTCTTTCTTCGGCATCATCTGCGGAACTGTTGACTCTTGATGAGATCATAAGCGAGGTGACCGGAGTCGGTGTTGGAGACGCAGGCAGGGTGGGTGTGGGGGAGGGCGTATTTGATGGGGTAGGAGTATTTGTAGGCGTTAATGTGATTGTGGGTGTCGGGGTCAGAGTAGGAACCGGTGTTTCGGTCGGAACCGGAGTATTGCTTGGAGTGGGAGTAATTGTCGGTGTCAGAGTGACTGTGGGAGTGGGTGTGGGAAGGGTGGAATAAGTGACATAAAGCTTTATTGCTGCAGCTGTTTCCCCGTCATAGGCTTCCGCTGTCCGGCGGCCTGTTCCTTGAATCATTAATACCATGGCATTACCGGAAACCCAGCCCGGTCGGCTGACAATTTCCGAAACAACTGATGAGATATCGGGAGACTGATGTTTGGCGTTAACCGTACTCCAGGAGGAGATGTTATTCCAGGATACTTGTGATGCAGTTTTTAACCTGTTTGATATATTTTTATTTGCAGTTGTAAAAACGGGGGGATTGTCATCGTTTTGACCTGAAATTGTTACGGAAGTAGCAGTGGATCCGGTTTCATCGACTTCAAATTCCAGATAGGCGTTGGTGATGGTGGCAGAATTGGGGATTGCAAGGGAGATAAACCTTAAGCCAACGATTTGAGGGGTTGATCCGTCAGCTCCCAATTCGATATCGCTTGACGTGAGATCAACGCTGCCGCTTGAGACGGTTTCCTCGGCGTCAGCTGCGGAGTTTGAGATTTGGGAGGTTAGATTCTGTGATGTGACCGGAGTGGGAGTAGGAGTCGGAGGCAGAGTAACCGTCGGAGTCGGTGTGTCTGAAGGGGTGGGAGTTGGGCCACCGGGAGTAATAGTCGGCGTCGGGATTTCAGACGGAGTCGGGGTCAACGGGGTAAAACCGCTTTCGTAAGCGCCTAGATCTGGAGCCAAACCCTGGTAACTTGCGGGCGGATAATCCAATACCACCTGGCTGTTATGGACATAATTGGATGTGCCGTAATCGATCGCCGGACTTCCCTGGGATAATTGAAAATTAGTATCCAAAAGCGGATCGGAAACCAGGGTAGCAGCAAGGTCCAAGTTGCTGCCTGAGTAATGAGTCGTGTTATTAAAGAACAGATTGTAGGCGGCAATTGAGGAACCATCTACATTTTTCATGCCTAAAACGGTTGAACCAACAATAATATTGTTTAGAGCGATAAGGTTGTCCCCGCCGGAAATCCCGTGATTGCTTCCGATAATAGTATTGTTGAAGACTTCAATTCTTTCCAGAATGCTGGCAGCGCTGTAGTTTTCGGAAGTATTACTTCCACCCATAAGTCCAATCCCGGCCATCGTCGTATTTTGGATCAGATTCCTTTCAATACGGAAGTGGCGGTTGGTCAGATCGTTGTAATCTATAAATTGGATGCCGTCTTCCCTTGATCCGATAATCCGGTTGTCGCGGATAATTATATCCGCTGTGTCAGCAATTGAATCATCCTGCAGGCGGATTTCAATGCCATCGTCATCGCTATTTAATATCAGGTTTTTTTCAATCAAATAATCAATTACCGGATGGTCCAGGTCAATTGCGTCGTCTCCGGCGTTTTCATAAAAGTTGAAACGGTTTATTCCTCCTGCGCCTTTTTCATAATCAATCAGGTCGCCTGCGCCGGTAAAATAATTGTATTCGACAGTGAAAGGGCTTTCGGGAAAAATACCATCAGATCCGCCATTTAACAGTTGAAAACCGATAATTGACGGACCGGGGTTAAGACCTGTGGGGATTATGATTACCGTATTGCCGCCGCCGTTTATTATGGCAGTGTTGTTTTTAGGATTGTCCGAATCGTAAGTTGAAGCCCTGATGGTAACGGACTTATTGAGATTCAGGTTTTCGTTGTAGGTCCCGGGTGAGACGATAATTTCGTCGCCGTTAACAGAAGCATTGATGGCGGCCTGAATTGTCGCGAAATCAGCCGGAACGTTCCTGGTTGCTGCATATGTATTGGAGGCGGAGAGAGTGAAGACAAACAGCACAAGAAGGAGAGTAGAAATAAATCCAGTTAATTTGTAGCCCTTAATAAACATTTAATTTATCAACTAACACATATATGCCCTTTTGTAAGGATTGTCAATAACTCAAAAAAGAACCGATCAGGTTTAATACGTCGTTCCCAGGTTCCGTCCTGATTCGATGTATTCACCGTGGCGGAGGTAGTAGGGAAGAAGAGGAACACTGCTTACAGTATTTCCGATAATGTCATCAAGCGTTTCGTCGACCCAGGAGGCGAAAATCCTTTCACTTGATAATATGTTTACGTTCAGGCCGTGAAGATTGTCATCATTGGCGCTTATTGGGCCTTGTTCATCACTCCAGTTTGTCATGCCGTCAGTTGAGGAGCGCCAATAAACATGGGCAGTGGCCGCATCTGCAGCATTGTTTCTGGCTGAGTAAACAGCGTAAAGGTAGCCCGTTTTTTCATCAATGGCAAGATAGGCTCCGGTAATTCCGCAGGTGGTAACACCGGCGCAGATGTCGTCTCCTGTTCCTGCCCCTGCTGCGCTGCCTGAGTCAGTAATTATATTCGGGTGCGATGTTGTCCAAGTTGAACCGTCATAGGAAGCAGTCATGATATCATCATCACCGCCTAAAGTGGAATCATTATTTTTGAAAACAACATAAATATTGTTGTTGGTTCTGTCGACTACGGCTGAAACTCCCGGTTCGTAAATCGAGCTGTTGGCGACACTGGTACTCGAGCCTATTTGCGTCCAGGTACCCGACCAGGTGCCTGAGGAATCAGTGAAAATGTCATATAGAAGGGCGTGGGAAGTAGTCGGATTTGTGGGATTATCATTGACCATGATAATTATAATGTTGTTGTCTATTAGAGGCATAAGTACCCAGTTGTTATCGTCATCGTCTCCATTATCATTTGGAACGCTAATATCTGGAAAAACATTGGTGTCAGACCAGTTAACGCCTGATGTACAGGAAGATGAACATTTTACGATAAGTCCTTTTATTGAATCAGAAACTCCAGCATAAAGATCGCCGTCCCTGCCCCTGGTTATTGCCGGATAACTACCTCCAGCTGAATCTGAATCCGCCGGAGCCGCAATTGAAACTGAAGTGGATAAAGTATCGGTGCGCGTGTCAAGAACGGCATACCAAAGATCATCATTACCGCTGTCATTGAAGGCAATGTGAATGTTATAGCCATAGTTATCTCCAGGTGTCCAGCGGTCATACCAGACTGCAACTTTAAGACAGTCGGTTTGGGCGTCGACTCCAACTGCTGATGACCAAGTGGCACCTGAATCCAAAGTTTTTTTGTAAACGCACTGGCCGTTTGAGTCGTTATAAAAAACATAGCCGACTTCATCCGAAATAAATACCGTGTTTGTGGCCGCATTGTCAGACATTTGAGTCGTCACGTTTGCGGTATCGTCTATCGTGACCGCCGCATCCGCGGCAATCTGCCATTGTCTTTGTTCCCGGAAAACCAGGGTCGAATCCTCCTTGGAATCTCTTATTTGCGCAGAGCCGGATGAATCCTGATTTCCGTTTAATGACAGCTGACCGGGATTTTCAGCAGATGATCTGAACTCCAAAGGACCCAAAAGATAAAACTGGGGGGTAGTGTGGGGCGTTTGGTAAAGATAGCCGAGTTTTACGGATTCTCCTTTTTTCAAGTTAAGGCGCCAGATAATTTTCTGATCGTTTAATTCGCCTAAATTTAATCCTGTGACCAAGCCTTCTTGGTCCAAACCTAAAAGCGGAGCGGGATTTTCTTTTCCTCTAAAACCGTTTTTAAGGTCCGGAGAGTTTGATTCTATACTAAAGTGAAGATGGGGGCCGGTAGATAATCCTGTGTTTCCTGAAAGACCCAGAACGTCGCCTTTTGATACTTTTTGATTAATTCCGGCTGAAGTAGTCGCCAAATGGCCGTAAAATGAATTCCCCCAGGAGTGATTGACTATGCTTGTAATACCGTAGTCGCCGGGACCAGCAAAAGAAACTTCTCCGTCATCAACGGCAACAATTTTCGAGTCAAGGGGAACCGCAAAGTCAATGCCATCGTGGGCATTTGCGCCGAATTTTTCATACTGGCTCTGCAGATACGTGCTATCCGGAATTTCGGCAAAGTTTAAGGTTATCGGATAATAACCCTGAAAAGGAAACCTGATTTGAGGGATTTTTCCGTTTACGAGAGATGAGCTGTTTTTCAGTACAGCTGATACTGTCGATATTTCATTGTAGTTAAGGACTCCTTCATTAGATATAGGATTTATTTTAAAGCTTTCGGGGACAGTCTCCACAACCGTCCCGTCAAAATCCTCCCGTGCCGTTATTTCGAAGTGCATCGGGTAGTCGCGTGGGGGGAAAATACGGGTCGCACTGAGGCGTGAAACATCAAAGAGCGCATTCTCATCGACCTGAAAAGAGTCGTTTATTGAAAATTTTCCGTTTTTGGTTTCGGCGGTCAATACAATGTTGTAGGTCCCGTTTTCACTTCCAATTTGATACTGCGTTTCATAATCGGGAACAATTGTGATTGCTCTTTGTGTGCACTCTTTGTTGATGATAATTTTGCCGTCTGAGGTTGCGAGGACAGTTTTTTGTCCTCCCGGAGCCGTAATTTCAAGGGTAACATCGGCATTGCAGACCATATTGCCGGTTTCATCAAGAACTGCAATTGCCAAATTAGCGGTTTCGCCGGTAGAGTAGATCGATTTATTCGGATTTAGAGCCAAAACTCCCCAGGTAAAATCCTGGGTAAAAGTGTCGCCTTTTTCATCTTTCATAGTTAATGTGTATTTGCCGGGAATAAAATTGGAGAGCGGTGAGAAAGTATATTCAGTTTCATCAGTGTCCGTTTTTTTATCCATAATAAAAGGCACACGCGAGCCGTTTTGGTGCGTTAAGGAGACATCCAATTCATTCTCATAACGGTTTAATACTTTGATTGAGACGGGTTCGTCTGACTTGAAATTCCTTTTTTGCGAACGGATAAAGGACAGGTGTTTTCTTATGGTTGCAGATGAGTTTGTGTTCCTGGATGAGGCAAGTGTCGGCACCAGGGAGGGAATAGTTTGAAGACCGGAACTTGACGTAGAGGCAGTGCCTGGTGGATCAACGGTAATGGTAGGAACTGCTTGTAGGGCAACCGGAGGAGTAAGAGCAGCAGAGGGACTGACGGATAGAGCCGGAGAAGGAATTGAAGCCGGAGTCAGACTGGGGGAGTCGGAAGGAATAATATCTTGCGCAAAGACTTGAAAGGGAAATAATAACTGTCCAATTAACAGTGGAGTTATTAGTATTTTATTTATTATGATATATTTTGATATTGACTTCATAGATGCAATAGGCCTCCCGTTAAGTTCCGTTATAGTTCAATAAAATATCGCCGATTTGGGTATAATTGTTCTGTTTGCTGTAAAGCTTCAGGTAGATTACTGCTGTTTCTCCAGCTTCATCCCATTCGTTACCCGAACCATCATCAAAGCTGGTATCATCAAAATTTATAAATTCCCAAGTCTTACCCGTTGCTCCCACGTTGCCTGTTTTTTGAGCGATTGGAGTAGCGGGTGAGTCTGTAGAATGGTAAAAAGTAACATCAAGAGTATTCAGACCAGCAGTGGTTGTTTCGGTATTAAATTCGATTTGGACAGCATTGGAAGTAGCCCAGGAGGTGAAATCCTGGGGCAGCTTTATGCGAACGGCAATCGTGTAATCCTGAAGGCTGTCTTGTGCGGAATTCCATTCATACCAATGGCGCCACTGTGCAGAAGGGGAGGCATCAGAAGTCAAAGTTCCTGATAAATTTGCAGAACTTGAAGCAGTCAGGATGGAATCAGGATACTCAGGGGATAATTTAATGGTTTTTGATGATGCTGGGTCAATACAATCCGTCCAGGCTGCGTTTTGGAAACAGCGGAATTTGTTATCAGTGGTGTGATAATACATATAACCTTCGGCTCCTCCTGCAGGATCAGTTCCTGAAGAACCGTTATAGACATCAATTCCAATAAAGTCAGGAGTTGAACTGCCTGCACCCCCTGCACCGATTTGGATTACATCTATTGCGCTAGTACCGGCTGCTTGTAAATTAATACCTCCGGTACCGGAATTGATATTTATAGTGGTTGAAGTAGTTGAATTACCAATTGTAATAGTTTTGGCATTAGCACCTGTTCCTAAATCTATTGCTCCAGTTCCGTTTGTGTCAATTGTAAGGCTTTCGTTGGTATCCTGGGTAGTAATTGTTGCTCCGGCATCACCAGCATAACCCAAGATAAGATCATCACCTGCTATATCATAGGCATAGGTAGTATTGGGATAAATAAAGGAGGCATTAGCTCCCACTCCTCCTGAGCCGGTATACAACAAGAGAGTTTCTCCAGCAGGACCTGCCGGACCTGTTGCTCCCGTTGAGCCTGTAGGCCCGCTTTGTCCGGTGGTACCGGTTGTTCCGGTCGCTCCGGTCGGACCTGTTCGACCTGTGGCTCCAGTTGCCCCGGTTGTTCCTGTTGGACCGGCGGTTCCGGTTGCGCCTGTTGCCCCGGTTGAGCCTGTGGGACCGGCAATTCCAGTGGCTCCCGTTGCCCCGGTTGAGCCGG
>Ga0209211_10010788_pt1 | contig 11831 bp, 9 predicted proteins | sample RifGroA2_FD_183992 | JGI IMG/M metagenome (GOLD analysis project Ga0209211, IMG submission 183992) | Groundwater microbial communities from Rifle, Colorado, USA - Groundwater A2 (SPAdes) (version 2) | ecosystem: Environmental > Aquatic > Deep subsurface > Groundwater | place: Rifle, Colorado... | reverse complement strand
GCGGCGGTCTTATCGGTCCGCTGTCCAGACCCTCTTCACGCAGCGTCAAGCCGGCATCGGCAAGCAACTGGAGACCGAATTCCCGCAGCAACCCGGCAATGTCGATCCGGTGCAGCTGGCCATCCACAACAAACAACGCGAAGACCGCCGCAAGCAGCTCCAGGACGACTCCGAAGCTCAGCGTAGCACTGACCTGGAGCGCATCGACTCTTTTACCCAAGCCGAGCAGCGTAAGACTGAAGCCCTGCGCCGTGCCATTCAGGAGCGTGCCAGCGCCGAGATCGACGCCAGCCGCAAGGGCCTTGAATCCCAGAAGCGCACCAACGACCTGAACATCAGCCTGGCCGAAGAGCAGGCGAAGTACGCCGACATCTTCGACCGCCGCGAATCATCCCGCGTAGGGCGCGCAGGGGACCTGTACGAGCTTCGGCAAAAGACCCTGGCCCTAGAGAAGCAGGAATTGGAGAACGTGCTGCAGGCGGCCCGCCAGCGCGTGAGCGAAGCGCAGACGGGGGTGTTTGCGGCCGTGGACGCCGACCCCGCGACCCAGGGGCGTGCAGCGTCGGCGTTGGTCAAGGCGCTGGCGGATGCGGACCAAGCTGGGGCCTCGCTGGAAGATTGGAATACTCGCGCTGCCATTGCCCTGGAGAAACACCGTTCTGAGATTGCCAATCTCCAGGATGACTATCTGCACCTCGGCGACGTGGTCAAGTCATCACTGGCTGATGTTGTCAAGGGCTTGGCGCTGGGCACGGGGGACTGGAAAGACGCGGGCAAGCGGGCTGGGCAAGCGATCATGGGCGGCATGATCGAAGCCACCATCGCGAAGAAGCTGGCCGAATTTGATCCGATGATCAAGAAGAACCTCTTCGACCTCGGCACCGAGGGCGGCGAGGGCGCGGGCACAAATTTCGTCAGCGGCATGTTGGCGAAGCTGCCGGGTATCGGATCTCTATTCGGTGGCGGAAGTACCGGAGCGGCGGCTCAATCTGGGCGGATGGCTCAGGTTGGGCTGTCGGCGTCTGAAATCAGCGCCGTACAGGGGCCGGGAGGGGCATTTGGCACGGGCGCGGGTGGTGGCGCCATGGGCGCTCTCGGCGTTGCGGGGATGGCCTACGGTGCTGCGAGCACTTTGGCTACAGCCTCGGGCTCAAGTGGTACTGAGTCTATGGGGGCTGGAACTGGGGCTGCGGCCGGCGCGCTGATTGGAACCCATATTCTCCCAGGAATTGGCACCGCCATCGGCGCTGTCATCGGCGCCGTTCTTGGTTTCGCGTTGGGTAGTTTGGCCAACTACAAGCCCACCGCCGAAACGGACCTTGCCAAAGCCCTGGTCACGTCATTCAAGGATATTGGATTTACGCCGTCGCTGGCCGGCGTGGAACATGGTTTGACTACTCGCTGGCCTTGGCAGGACCGTGGCACCGACATGCCCATCTCACCGGAGATGATGGCACTGCGACCAGAAGCCACAAGCGCCGGCAACGCTTACTTGTTCGGGCCGGGCCGCAATCTGCCGGAGCCGGTTTACGTCGCAGAACGTACGGCGGCGGCGCTGATCAACAACGCTGTGGCTTCAAGGTTGTCGGCCGAGGATGCAGCGGCCACGTTCAGGAAGTTCGCCACCGCTAGCATGCCGGACTTTGATTCCTTCGCCAGGGCGGCTGCCGCACAGCGGGGGGCCAGCATCCAGGCACGTGGTGCCAGTTACGAGACCTCCGGGTTCACACTGGCTGACTTGCAGCGCGATCTCCCTACGCTGACTGATGCTGAGCGGCAAGCATTGTTGGACCAAATCGAGGCTCCCCGCTTGGCGATGGAGGAGTTGGACGCCGCGTTCTTCGCTAACATTGCTGGTGCGCTGCGTGACTTCCTGGACTTGCCTAAAGCCATCGACGCCAGCCGGATAGCGTTAGAGGCCCTGGACGAGCAGGGCAACGTCACCATGGAACACCTCAAGCGCGTGGTGGCCGACAGCAAGGCATTTTTCGAGCAAGGGTTATCAGGTGCCTTGAGGGAATGGATACAGAGCGGCGACATCAAGGACGCCGGAAAGAGCTTGGCTGACAGCTTCGCATCCACCTTCACGGATCGGTTTATCGAACGGTTGCTGGCTGGACCCCTGTCAGCAAAACTCACCGAGGCTGTTGTCGATGCGGAACTGGCGGCCGAGGCCTACGCCCGCGGCGACAAAGCGGAGGGGGACCGGCTGTTGAAGCTGGCTCGGCAGGAATACCAGCAAGGCTGGTCTGACGTGAGCCGGGGCGCCGGCCCGGTCGTCAACTCTGTGCGCGGCATCCTCGGCTTGGGCGGTGGCATCAACGGCAACGGCATCACCGGGTACATTGACCAGGGACCGCTCTACGGCTTCGACACTGGCGGATCTGGGCCGCCGTACATGAACACCGGGACCATGGGATCGTCAAGCGCCATAGCCGGCGGTACGGACCCGGTGGTGAACGTGCTGACGCAGATTCGGGACCTGCTGCAAGTGGGGGGCGAGATTATCGTGCGGATGGGCGATACCGTGGTTAATCTGGACAGCCGCGAAATTGCCCGAGGACAGCAGCGAGCCGAGACGCGCGGCCGAGTGCCGGGTGTGACCATGGCGCGGCCGGTGGGACGGAGGACGACTTAGGATGGCATTCCCCGATGTAACCGGCGGCTCCGCGGCCAAGGAGAGGTTCATTTTCCCGAGCATTACCGTACCGCCGACCTCCGTGGCCCAGCAATCCGGCATCGCCGTGGGCTACCCGGTACCCGCTGATGCCAACCGCAGCACTGCACGCTTGATTGCTTCTGGTGGAGCACGGCAGACCACCGGGAACACACCGAGTATCACGGTGAAGGTGAAAGACCTGGGCGTTTCTACCCGGCCGGGGCGTGGAGTGCCGCGCATCGTGGTGCGACGCTCGACCGGGCTCGGGATCAACGACGAGGCGGCCTGGGCGTATCTGACACGAGACTTTGCGCTGTTCCAGGAGATCTCCATCGACATGGGGGCGGGCGATCCGTGGTCATTGATTAGCGTCCCCACTTTCATTACGGAAGACGATGGTACTTTCCGCCTTGTTGCGCAGGTTACTCCAACCGGCACCGGCTTCAACTCATGGCTGGTCGTCAAGTCATTCGACCCTGCCACCGATGCGAGCTGGCAAGCCTTTTTTTCCAGTGCCCTTTCTGGTTACGTTACTTTGCAAGGTAATGAAGTCACGTATACAGCTTACGGCGCTTGCGCCGCCCATCGCTCTGGTGGTCCTATTTACATCGTCATGTGCCTGTTCGGGACCACGGCTACCGGTTATTTCAGTCGACTGCACTCCCTTGTGCTGATGGGTGAAACTGCAGCAACCGCGGCGCTTGTGGAAATTGGGCCGGGGATTTCGTTTAGGTCCGACCTGGTGAGCAACAACATCAGCATGGACTTTTTGGCTAACGGTGACGCCTTTGTCGCCGTGAGCCAATACCCGATATTGGGTGGGGTGTATACTGTCTCCTTCGCTCGCTCCCCGGATTTACGCAGCTGGGATTCAGTTGCATCGACTGCCGTGTTTCCAAGTTTCACTACACTGACCCAAGCAGCTCTCGGCGCGACTTCCGATCGTTCCAGATTGCGCGGTAGCACCATCCCGCAAGGGACAGTGACCGATGTTGCCCTCGGCAATGCAAATAACCAGTGGGCGGTTACCGACAAGGGCAACATCTACCGCACTGCCAACGGCGGCCAGAGCTGGGCACTCTGCTCCATCCCACAACCCGATTCCCGCTACGCCAGTTTCGGCTTTGACGCGGTTTCCGCTTTCCTGGTGACCGGCACCACGTACGCCATCTACTCCGTGGGCTGGTTCAGTGCGCGCGGCGGACACCGCAGTGGGCTGATTTATAAGTCAGTCGATAATGGTGTGACCTGGACTGTCATTCCGACAACGGACAATTCTCCCTACTACGAAGATACGGATCTTGCCTTCGAAGTCTCCGCAAGCATACTGCTGGCCCCGTGGCCTTTGCACGATGTGGTGTTCACTTCGGCGGTAAAGGGCTGGGCGGTAGGGGACCACTCTCAGGTTCTGTACACGGCGGACGGCGGAGAGACTTGGGCGCGCGTCAGGACCCTGAACGATGCGGCTGCTGCTCATCTCTATGCGGTGGTCGCCGATAGCTCCAATAACATCATGGTCGCCGGCATGCCGCAGGATGCGCCGCAGATTACAGCAGCGGCGTCCCGTAAGTCCCGTGCAATTCTCATCGCCAACGCGACCACAGCCATTGCTCCGAACGCTGCGGCTTGTACCTACCTGCTGCCCATCGCGACCGACGACGGCGCGCCGATCATCTCATTGACGCAGCCGACTTCCGTTGCCCTTACGCACGCCGATTGCGTGGTGTACGGGCTCACCTCCGACGGTATCGCCCGACGCTGGGATGGGACGGTTGACGGGTGGACCACCATCACCACATTCGCGCCGCGCGGATCTGGCTACACCGCAATCGCCTCGCCTGTTGGTACAGCGGCGACGGCTTACGTCTTGGGACCGGCGAACGTTGCAGCCTTCATCCCGCCCGGCGGCTCGGGGTTGGTCAATGCTGTTTTGTGGAGATCGACCAACGCTACAGCTGCCACTCCAACTTTCGCGCCCATCTCTGGACGCAACGGATTGCGCTGTGTTGCATGCATTGACGCGACTACTGGATACGTTGGAGGGGGTGGTCTGTACCGATTTGGTTCTCAAGCCGACGATTATGCCGCCGCTTTCATCAAGGTCACTCCGTCCGGGGCAGTCCTCGTGGCTGCAGCCAACTTGACACTGACCATGCTTGACATCTTCCGGGCGTCAGATAGCAATTTGCAGTTTCAACTTGTTGACCGTGCAGTGGCGCAAGCGGCGCAGCCATCCATCACCATAGCCAACAATGGGGACGTGCTTCTTGCTTGCGGCACTACGGGGCGGGTGAGTACGGACGATGGCAAAACCTGGCTGTCACCGTCGGATGCGCATTTGGCTTTGCCATTGGGTACGCTGGCCGCAAGCACTGAATACCCGCAAGACGAGATTGACAGCAACCGCGCCATTGCGGCGCTTGGTAGCGGTCGCCTTTTTGCGGCCATGAAAAAGGATAACGCTTCCACGCTCGGCATCTTCGTCGCTCGTGATTGGGCCGCCGGCGGTTCGCTCACCGGGACCACGACGGTTAACGCGAACACTATAATCACCGGCAGCGGGACATTCTTCACGACCGAGATCGCCATCGGGCAGCGCATCGCGCTTTCTTCTGCCCCTACGGCCTACGCGACGGTCCTGACCATTGCCTCGAATACCTCCATGACCGTGAGCGTAGCGCTAGGCGATGGATCGAGCCAAACCATCAACCGCGCCATCGGCACGGACCCCATGCCCTTGCTCAGCAAGCCGCAGTGGCTGGGAATAGACAACATCCGGGGCCAGTTTGCCGGCCATCCTGCCGTCGGGGACCAATGGACCATCGCGCCGCGATACGATTACCAGAAGGCGAATCTACTCCTCTACGACTCCCCTTCAGTGCAGTGGCGATCCACGGGCGTGGACATGGAGCTGATTCTGCTTTGGGACCGCCAAGATGCGGCGGTGACTGCGGTGATCGGCGCCGGCCAGTTCTGGGACGTGTGCGCGTTTGCGGTGTTCGCCAGCAATGTCCGGCAACTCTACTTCGAGATTTCCGACCCTACCGATGACGCATTCACATCCTACTTGTCGAATCTGAGTGTCGGCTCCGGTGTGTGCAGGGGGCTAATCACCACTGGTGCCTGCAATGTGCTGGTCTGCAAACTGGCTAATGGTGAGACGGCGCAGAGCTGGATTCCGGGGCAGTTCAACCCGTGGAGTTCCGAGGCCATGCCGGGGCGCCGGCAGTATTACGTGCGCATCGCTACCAGCCCAGAGTCAGTCTATCGTATTCGGCGATCGACGCCGTCCGAGTTGGTCATTGAGCCTAATGCCAGCGGCCTGCCCACGGTATCCACCGCATTGCCGACTGGGACAGCGTTTACCATTTTCGGCGACCGGCATGCCTGGTGGGGCGAAGCGGGTAGCGGGCCGGGCAGCGCGGGATTGAGGGACACGACCTATCGTTATGGTCGGTACGTGCGCATCAGGATTCCGGTGCAGCCGACGGCTGATGGGTACTTCGCGCTTGGCACGCCGATCATTGGCGTTGAACCCTATCCGGACAGCGCGGGCCGCTCCTTTGCCTATGGCTTCACCTGGGCGCCGGTGACGAACACGACCCAAGAACGTGGGTTGTCAGGCGTGACCAGCGTGGAGACGCACGGTGGCACGGGCAACGTGTGGCAGCTGACCTATGCGGCGGAAAACCGAGACGCGGTTATGCGTCGGTTGCACCCGCTGGTTGATGAGATGCGCAAGCTGTTTGCCATTGCACTGAAGGGCAACGACGTGGACAGCCTGGAGTTGGTGCGGCTGGTCGATGCGCAGAAGTACCAGAACCTGGTGGGTGACAGATACTCCGCGCCCTGGGTGCTGGAGGAGGTGCCATGAATCAGCCCATGGCCGGGGCACAAAGTCACGCGCGAGGGGGTGTGGGCGCATGGTAGAGACGGAACATCTAGGCGTGCTGGGCCAGAAAATCGACTCGCTCGAAAGCAAGGTAGATATGATCGGGGGCAAGCTCGATGGCATCGCCCACATTCTATTCGAGGGCAACGGTGACTCGCTGGTCACGCGGCTCAAGCTGGTAGAGAGTCGGTGCGGTGAGCACTGCCCGATGGTGCAGCGCCTCAAGATGGTGGAGACCGAGGCGAGCGACACACGACGGTTCCGGCGCAACGTCGCCGTGGGGCTCACGATCGCCGCTGCCGGCGGTGCGGGACAGCTCGTCTGGTTGGCTGTGACTGCACTCATTCGTGTGGGGTAGGCATGTATGACCTTGCCGATCGGCACCAAGATCCGAGTCCGCCGGCACTGGCTGGTGGAGGGGTTCACCGGCCAGGTGGTTGACCATCGCTCAAGCGACACACGCAGCCCATCGCGCAACGACGTTCTATTGGACGAGCCGTGGGTGCCGACGCAATCGGCCGACCCCGAGTTCTGCCGGCGCATGTTCTTCCAGGATTGCGACCTGGAGGTGGTGACGTGACCTACTCCACGAGCTTCCTGGCAGCGGTGAGTGCCGTCATTCAGCATGAGGGCGTCATCTACGAGTGCGACCCACGGGACCCGGGCGGCGCCACGAGGTTCGGAATTTCGTCACGGTCCTACCCAACCGAAGACATCGCCAACATGACCGAGGCGCGGGCAGTCGAGATCTACCACCGTGACTTCTGGTCACCGATGTACCTCGACGCGCTGCCATCCAGCATCGCAGCGAAACTGCTCGATATGGCGGTCAATCTTGGTGAGCCGCGCGCGGTCATGATCTTGCAGGAAGCACTGTGCTATCTGCACCGCGCGGTCAAGATCGATGGCAAGCTCGGGCCACGGACACGCACTGCGGTCATGGGCGTCAACAAAGCTGCGTTGCTGGCGGCACTGTGTGGCCGGCAATTCGGCGCCTACGAACAGATTATCATCCGCAACCCAGACTTGCAGCCCTTCGCCTCCGGGTGGGCGATCCGGGCCATGTGGAGGCCAGCATGACGCGCCTAAGCTCGCTGGTGACGGTGCAACTCACCACGGAAGTGCAGCGCATCCGCGAGCGCTGGGCTCGCTGGCCATGGCAGCAAAAGCAGCAGCGCGTGCAGGCAGCCGTGAGGCTGGTCAACGGGGCCTTCGACATGACTGACTTGCCGTGCGAGCGTGAGACGTTAGGTCACCTGCGCGAGATCTTAGGGCACCTGAGCCGGGAGTTGCTGAGCACCGACCGGATACGGAGGCCTGCCGCATGATTGACCGTGCGCTGCTCACGGAACTGCTCCGTGTCTACCCCTGGCAGCCGGCTAGTGCGTTCTACCGCGCGGCCGAGCTGGGGCACCTATTCGTGTGCGGCCCAGTGCCGCCCGAGGGCCGCGTCCTGGATTTCGGCTGTGGTGACGGAGAGGTGACGCGCATCTACGATGCCCATTATCACGGGTTGCGCACCTGGGATGGTGTCGATGCGGATATCCACGAACGCATGCTGGCGGTATGCTCCATGCTGTATAGCCAGGTAACTCCCCGCGTGTCACAGTATGATCTCTATGACTTCGCCTTCAGCAACTCCGTGCTGGAGCATGTGGAGTCAGCAGCAATTTCCGGCATCCTGCGAGACATCCACATTGTGCTAAAACCCAACGCCCCGTTCCTGCTGACCGTGCCGGGGCCGGACTTTCACCGCCATCTGCGCACACGCAACGTTGCCGCCTTCGACCGCAAGCATGCGATCCGCACGTTGTGGGATGAGGCGAGTTGGCGCCGGGCGCTGTGGTCTGCCGGCTTCGAGGTGCGATCATGCACGACGTACCTCAGCCGTGCCGAGGTGCGCCGCTGGGAGATCCTGACCGCCATTACGTCAGGGGTGCTCTGTGCGCTCACCGGCCACCGCTACCGGCCGATCGAGCTCCAGCGCAAGCTTGGGCTTCGCCGACGCCAGCGTATGCCGCGCTGGTTGGCGCGATCCTTGGCGACGCTTCTGGCATTGCCCTTGCGCCACATGCCCGGTCAGGATACGCACTATGCAATCACGGCGGTGAGGGCGGCATGACCATTGTTATCGTCGTCGTCATAGTTGCTCTTCTGATTCTTGGCGTCATCCATTTAGCCACGTTGGGGTTGCGGTTATGAACCTGCCCACCATCTGGCAGCAACTGCTTTCTGCCCGCAGCGTACCGAAATACTTGCTGCTCACGCTCGACCTCGCCGGCCGCGATCCCTCTCCCTCTGGCGCGGCCCATCTCGCCCTCCAGCCGGGGGCGCTGCGCTATGCAACCAACCTTGGCGCGTATGTGTTGAGCGCGTCTGGCCGCACGGTGCCCTTCCTGCCCTACCTGACTACCTGGCCCGCGATCGCACAGACCCTGGCCATCCAGGACCGCACGGCGGAGATGGCGGAACCCAGCTTCGAGATTCTGGCATCATCCGGACTGGCGGCAACGTTGCGTGACCGTGGCGGAGCCCTGGGGCTCACCGCACGTGTGGACTTGTGGTGTCGCCGTACCACGCTAGAGCAATCCATTCCGCTGTTGGCTGGTGTGGTCACCGATGCCAAGGTAGACCGGCGCACGTCCGGGGTGACGCTGACAATCGCCGACGGCGACCCGAATCGCGCCATTCCTTGGCCGCCGGGACCGATCACCTTGGCGGATTTCCCTGAGGCACCCGATTCTGTGATCGACGTGGAATCACGCACCACGGTATCCGGGGGCGACCCCGACAACCTCCAGTGGATCAACTGCATCCAGATCGACCGGGAGGGGCGGCGCTTCTACGTGTGCGACCCGGCCGGGACATCCGGCCCAACTATCGTGGAGAAAGACGGCGAGGCGATAGAGACCGGCTGGCACGTGGAGGTCAGGGAGACATCTGGGCCGTCGCCGTTCGAGTACCGGGAGATCGTCTTCGACTCACCAGTGTCAGACTTGGCAAACGGCATCAACCCCTGGATCAGGGCCTACGGCGTGATCGGGATCACGAACGTAGACCCTATCTCATTTTACGCTCAGGTCGCAGGTCTGCCGTTGTCTCCGCAGGCCCAAGCCTCGTTGGCTGACTACTTTGCAGATCCGCGGATGCGGCTGCAGATCGTCAACGATCAGAGTGGCAATGCCTTGGATATCATCCGCACGCGCCTGGTGCCGCAGACGCCATTCGCCTGGACGCAACATCTTGGTCAGGCGGATCTGATCGACCTGCGCACACCGGCCAGCGGCTACAAGATGGGCATCGGCAACGGATTGCTGTTTCGCACCACGGCGCAAGCTGCGCAGACACCATCTGAATCCGTGTTCAACGCCTTCGAGTTGCTGTGCGGGGAAGCGGGGAGTCAGTACCGGATACGGCGCGACAAGAACTACGCTTCGGCCGCCATCGCCTCGTTGCTTACCCGTAGCGAGCAGGCCAACGGCGGCCGGCGATTTTTGCAGGTGCCCCTGCCTGACGTGACGGTGCAGATGGACGAGAATCTTTCCCCGATCGGCTGTGTGGCGGGTGAGGCGCTGGCCGATATGTATGCCCGCCTGCATGCCGTGTCGCACGTGTCGCATACCTATCAAGCGACGTGGCTGGACGGGCTGCAGGCGGAGCTTGGTGACTACGTGCTGCTGACTGATTCCGACGAAGACTACGATGATCAGCCGACCGTGATTGTGGGGCGGGCAATTACCGCCACCGGTCCGCAGCTGACCTTCGCGATGGTGGAGGTCTGATGGCGCGCTTTCCTTCATTGGGCCGAATCGCAGAGCAGAGCCCCGAGCTTGACCAAATCAAAAGCGGACGCGCACTGCGCTGGAACCCACTCACCAAGCGCATGGAGGTTGTCTCGTCTTGGAAGCATCTTCTTACTCCGTCAACGCAAACACTGGCCACCACATCCGGCAGTGCAGTGACGGCAACGGCGTTGTTCCCTGCCGGCGCCTATCCGTTCTTGGTTGAGACGGAGGTCAAAACGGCGGTCGTCACCACTGGCCCATCAGGCGGCGGTTATGGAGTTGGATTCGATGCCGACCGCACTGCGTGGGGGACGAACGACAGCCCGACGTTGGGGACGATTACCGGGGCGATCAACGTCAACATGCTCAACCCGATTCTGGTCTGTCGCATTGCGATGGACATCATTTTGACTGCCACTGCCGGCACGTTCACCGGCGGCAGCGTGAAGGTGACTGGATGGTATCTGGCATGGTAAGTTGAAACACGACATTCCTGCCGTGCGTGGCGGGATAAATTTACAACCGAGTAATACCCGTGTAAATGAGGAGAGTCAATGACAAAGCGCATTTTATTGATCGCAACATTGACGCTGACGGTATCGTGCGGCACGGCCGGAGCGTTGGACCTAAACGTTCCAGTTGGAGAGCCCGCTATAATCCCGGTGGCGGTTGGTCAACCCGGAGCTTACGGCACAGCTATTCAAATAACCTTGTCACACAATGACCGTTTACTACCGAAGGTCGTTTCCAATCTGGCCACCCTAACCCCGGAAACTCTGGGAGTGGGTTGTTTTGGGGCTAGCGCGGACCACAGGCAAGCCGGAGGCTTATCTATTTTCGGAGCCATAAACGTATGCATGCAAGACTCTACTGTGTTGTTGATCGAAGTTCTGGCGCGTGACGAGGGGACGTGGACAATGCAGACTCGTCGTTGCGTATTGGCTACCGGGACGTTCGCTGCGCGGCCCGAATGCCTGATAGACAACATAACAATCCTAGCAGTGGGGACCCCGCGCGCTGCGTTACGCAGCAACAAGTAAAGGAAATGATCGGTCATCGGCGAAGGCTTACGATACGACACACCGCGCTGCTCGCTACAGTGTTGTGCGTCGCATTGCAAGTTGAAGTACTAGCGGACACCACGGCCAGTTCGACTGCCACTACATGCGTGGGCAATGTAACGCTAACTGGCTGTGGTTCGACAAATTGGACCAACGCGACCAATGCGCAGACGCTCGACAGCACCGGCGCAACGGTGTCCGTTGATGCTTCGCGAGTGCTCAAGTGCACCGGATTTGGGTTTGCGCTGTCGGCCGAGGCTGTCATCGAGGGCATCACCGTCGGGCTGACGCGCAAGGGCGCTACTATGAATGAGGTAAAGGACCAGAAGTTCCGCATCGTGAAGGCCGATGCGATCGGTGCGACTGACCGTGCAAGCGCAAGCTGGTGGCCCACGACATACGGCAGCGCCGATCACGGCGGGGTGGCCGACTTG
>Ga0209211_10010782_pt1 | contig 11840 bp, 12 predicted proteins | sample RifGroA2_FD_183992 | JGI IMG/M metagenome (GOLD analysis project Ga0209211, IMG submission 183992) | Groundwater microbial communities from Rifle, Colorado, USA - Groundwater A2 (SPAdes) (version 2) | ecosystem: Environmental > Aquatic > Deep subsurface > Groundwater | place: Rifle, Colorado... | reverse complement strand
AAAACTCGTTACTTTAGTGGTGAGATACAGAAAACTCAATTCTTGAGCATGCTCAAGAACCAGCCTTTGTCACGCCAGCCACTTTAGTGGCTGGTTCTTGACACCCTCTCTCCTTGCTGAGGAGTTGGACAGACAGAGATTTTGTCAGAAAAGGCAACATGATTATGGAAAATCTCTGTAAAAATATCTCTTCCTTTCTAATCTTGCTCAAGTTTTTTCCTTTCTTCCAATATATAGGCATCAAACCTCTCTATTTCTTTTTCCCAATATTCCATCAGATATGTTTTCTTTCCCTTATAAGAAGAAATTTTCTCTTTATGGATATCCTTCTGTTTCTTTAAGCTTTCAATTTTTTTCAACCTTTTCTTTTTATCCATTTCTTCTGCTCGTCTATAATATTTGAGAGATAAATCTGGAGGGATTCTGCTTCTCCAACATCCACCTTTCTTTGAGTTGTAACTCTTAATTTAGAGCGATGATATGATTCATAAGCATTTATTGATCCAGCCAGTTTGATTATAAGTCTTCTTAATTCTTTATTATTTGCTACTTTATTCTTTATCAGGCAGTCTACAATATATGCCTCTCTCAATCTTAAAACTAGGGAGTAGATTACATTATCTGATACTTTTTCATCTTTTTCTTTAGCCAATTCTATTGATTTCTTGATTATCTTTAATGCAGAGGCAGTTGTATCAATATGCCATTGTAGATTATTGAATGTAATTGGATAATCCTTATACCGATTTAATAGATTCTTATTAGTTATGGGGGAAGCTTCTCTTAGCATAGGCAACAGAGGCAAGATATTGTCTTTTAGAGACTTTTCAAGAGTTTCATATGATATAAGGACAATATCATATTTTCCCTTCTTTATTTTCCGATTAGTATCTTCAGTTACACCAAGTATATCGATATCGCTTTTTTCATTTTGTTCTCCTCGGGCATAACTCCCAACTAGGTACAGGCCCGTAATTGAAGAAAGCTCATCCCATAAAATATCCAAAACATCTTGTTTTATATCTCTCGGTCTCTTGATTAGTGTAACCTTTGCTTCCCCATTTAGCCATTCTCTTGGCAAGATTACTCCTGCTGAATTTCCTACCCTTATTATTGGTTTAATTACTTCCACGTTATAACTATGTTATAACCTTATTTAAATATTTCGTTTTAAGCAGCGAAAGATGAATATCATAACTTATAGCAAGAGACCTAAGATTTTCCCCAAGATAGTCTCTTGCTATATTCGCGGGACTTTAAACCAATGGGAGATGTCAAGAACCACCTGCTAAAGCAAGGTGACGTGTTAGTGGTCGTCAAGAACCTCTCAGAAGGTTCTTGAGCGCACTCAGGAATTCTTCTGTAGAATTCCTGATGTCTTGAACACGTCAGAAACTTTCAGTTTCTGAGCGCCTCGAAGATTATAAATCTTCTCAGCCTCGAGAATTATCTTTGCGTAAACTCCTTACATTAGTTCGTGAGACAAAGAGAATTAAAAATTCTCTGGCATTCAAGAGCAATGCTCTTGATGAAGCAAAGATAATTCTCTCAGCATTAAAAACTGAGCAAGGACGTCTTTGGCTATTACAGAGAATTTAGAGGGTAGATTCTCGCAAGGGTTGGGTGGGAGAGGCCCTCTTTCAAGAAGAGGCTCATGAAGCAAGACCGCAGATTCATAAATTTTAAATAAGCTCTGTTCTATACATATATGTTTTTTCTATCTCTACATTCCCCTGTATATAATAATGAAGAAGAAAACATCAAAGGCAAAGAAGAAAACAAGCCAATCTAAAAAGACAAAACCAACTCGGGCAGCAAAGACTGTCAAAAGGACAAGGACAGCAAGCGCTGTTAAAGGGACAAAGCAGCCTAAAATAACAGAGGAAGAGAAGACTTGGGAAGAGATAATTCCTCAAGATCAATTAAGTGGTAGCAGTTATAGTGGCATTGAATCAGGAGAGATAAAAGAAACAATAAAGGAAAAAGAGAAAATAGCCAGCGAAGGTGAAGCCAGGCATGCAAGAATGGAGAATGCCCTGCCATCGCCTAAAAGATCAGCAGACCGCGATTCTTCCTGGAAAGATTCTAATAGCGTTATGGATGATTTAGAGGGGGAAGAACTAGAATCTTCAAGGTTTGATTCTGCCTCCCCGGAAATCATAGTAACGCCGGGCCAATATATAGAAGCAAATTTTGAGTCTTTTGATAAGAATAAAATGATTCTAAGGGGTAAGGTGATTGAGATGTTTAGTAATCGTGCTGTTCCAGATATAGATGAAATGGTAGTGGGGACTCCTCAAGATCCTGCCCTATTGATTGAGATTTACGAGGAAATGGAAGATGGAAGATGGAGGCCAACAGGAAAATTAACTGGTTTAAAGATGAGCGAATTGCAAAGAGGCGTTCAGGTATTTAATCAGAGGTAAATACGTTTTAGAGAAGAATTTATAATCTCCTTTAATGTGTATTCTGCATATGAAAAGGAGAGTTGTTACACTATTATCTATTCTTCTAGTAGCTATGGTCCTGTTCAGTATCCAGGCTCAAGCAGCCTCAGGCAGCGTCGAGGAAGAAATTAGGAAAGTTGTCCATTATGCCCAAGAATATGAGACTGGGAATATAAAATATGTCGAGCTTCTTCTTTATGAAAGCGCTTCAAGACAGAATCTAAATGAGATTTTAGGAGTGGTAAGCAGGGAAGAAGGAGGGTTGCTAAAAGAGGAGCAGATAAGGCCGGTTCTTGGAGACCCTACAGAAGAGACAAAATGGGTCTGGTCAGAGAAAGATGAAAGCGAAAAAATCCTCCAAGAGGCAATTCCTGCATGGAATAAGATTATCTTTGATGGAAAGCAGATACAAATCAGGCTGGAAGCATGGCCCTCATTATATATTAAGAACGGGAAAGAAGAAATAATCTACAGGTTACATTTTTCGACAGATTTCAAGAAGCCTAAAGAAAATTTTAACATCCAGGAAGAAATAGAAAAAATAAAAGGCCTGGCAGAAGCTTTTGGCTCAAGTCCAACAAATGATAAAGCAGAGGCTTTGGCAAAAGCAAGTGTAAGTGCTGAAAGGCTGTTTGAATCATTTTACAGGCAGAGTGGTGAAAAATGTGATAACCTTATGTCAGGCATCTTAGGTTCTGAGAACAAGAGAAAAGATGAGAAGCTATTCGTACAGGAAATCGATTTCTATCAGGGTAAGAATTTCATAGTTAATGGCAGGCTAGAAATGTGCGATCAATGCGATTGGCCTTGGATAAATCTAAACTTCTGGATAGATGGGAGAGGTTCTGGTTTTAGAAATCTCGAAGGGGGAAGGTCTAATGGCGATATAAGAAGAGGCGAAAGTGACAATTATTACAAGGAAAGGATAAGCTCCTTAATTGACGAATTCAAGGAGTCTTTGAGCGCGGAGGACTATGATTCAGCCTCTTCTCTGCAGGCAGAGGTAAGGGAGCTAACTAATGCCTGGAGCGAGGCTTCAAATAATATTAGAGAGGAGATAGATGCTCAATTCAGGGATGAAATAGAGAAGCAATCTGGCAAACACGGGGAAGACCAGGAGGAATATTGGTGGATAAAGCTGGAACAGCAGAAGAGAAAGCTGGAAAAAGAGATGATGGAGAAAAATTACCAGGCAAGAAAAGAATTTTATCTCTCGCTTTTCAAGGATTATAAAACAAAAGAGTCCTATTATGAACAAAGAGAATACGAGAAAAGGCTGGTAGAGTTATTTACAACTTCTAAAAAGGAGATGTGCGACAATAATCAGGATGATAATGCTGACGGAAAGATAGATTGCGGCGATTCACAATGCGGAGGGAAGGTTTGCGGAAAACAGAAGATAAGCGTGCAGGATGGGAATTCCACTTCTGAATCTTATCTGGATTTATATTGCATAGCCGGGACCTGCCAGATGAAAGAAGATTTAAAAGAGAATAAGACTGTCTGCGGCAATAATATCTGCGAAGCTGGAGAATCAGAATCTTGCGCGCAGGATTGCTCTCTATGCCCCACTTATGATGCTATTGACTGCTCTGGAAAAATAATATTCAGCGGTGTAAATACAACAACCGGATGTAATCTCGAGCCAATCTGCATTAGCCAGAATTCTTCCTGTCAGATAGATTCTGATTGTGTCCAACCCTTATGTGGAACAGCCTCCTGCGTTCAAAATCAATGCAAGGTAGCAGCTCTTACAGAATGCAGGGAATCTGAGTGTGTTGATGGCGCGAAGAAATACAATCAATGTTCTTCTGGGGAAAAGCTAGTCAGTGCCCTATGCGATGCAGGAAAATGGGTTGAGATAGATACAAATTGCTCTCTTACGGATATAGTTCTTGTAAACGAGACAGATGGACTTGATTCAATCCCAATTCCAGATAACGCTTCTGAAGGGAATCATGAAGACGAGGCTGATAAGATAATTGGAGATGAATGTTCAGTTAAAGAGGATTGCGGGAATGCAAACGATGTTTGCAGTAATGGGCGATGCATAACTCTGCCTCAAACAATTGGAGACATGCCTGCGGAGCAAGGTGAAAGGGAACAAGATGAACAAGTGCGGGAGGAGCCCGAAGTAACAGAAGAAAATTTGCAATCAGGGCAGGAAAACAGCCTGGATGCTCAGGATGACTCTGCTTCTAAAGAGGAAAATTCAGAATCCGAATCCCCAGACTCTCAAGACCCAGAGCCAGTCATATCTGGTTCATTCATATTTAATCTTGTGAGGCTTAGCTTGGCGCGCATAGGCTTGACCGGGTTTAATGTCGAGGGGGAAGAATCCTACTCTGAATCTTCTTCGGAATCAGATAGTCAAGATCAGGAATCTTCTTCATCTCCCGATAACTCAGGTTCAGGCAGCCAAGAAGATTCTAATCAGCAGCCAGATGCAGAAGATTCCAATTCAGAATCGCAGCAAGAAGAAGAGCAAGCCAATCAAGATGAGGGTGATAATCAAAAAACAGAAGATGAAAGAGAAGATGATAGGGAAAGAGAAGATGATAGGGAAAGAGAAGAGGATGAAAGGGAAAGAAGAGAGAGGGATAATCGGGAAAGAGAACAAAGGGAGAAAGAAGACAGAGAAAGAAGAGAATTAGAATGCAAAGATAATTGCAATAGAAATTGCTACGATTCTAAAATCAGACCTTGCACAGAGAAGTGCATCTGGGATACCTGCGGATACGAGAATTTAGATGAATGTAATATTGAAGAAGCTAAGGAAACCTGCGAGGCCTCATGCAATGAAAAAGAAGATATTGGCAGCTGTGTCTCGAGCTGCAATGATAATTGCCTCTCGGGCAAAGAGCAGAATGTAATGTTTGAGGCGAGAGAAGAAGAGCATAAGGAAGAGCTGGGAGTATTCAAGGCAGGAGGGATGTGCAGGAAAGATGGCGCAAAAACAGAATCTTTCATCTATTTCGATGGATGGGGCGAGCCTTTCCAGAATTTACAGAAAATAAAGCACAAATATTATGAAAATAATCAGGGAGATTGGTGCAAGCATAGGCTGGAGAGCTTAAAGAAAGAGAGAAAGCAATTTGAGTCAGGATTCAATGAAGAATTTGTCACATGGTTTTTTGAGCAATATCTTGCAAATTCCGCAGACGATTGGGAGGGTCACATATCAGGAATATTTGAGCTTTATTGGAGGGATGTTGACAATGCCAGAGAAATGGCTATGCAAATGGACTGCCTTGGCCAGTACACTTTAACAGAGTCAGACTATGATTTGGTAAGTGTAAGTTATAAGACTGACTATGGGAAGATTGAATTCTGGGAAGAAATTAATAAAGTCAAGCTTCCAGGCATGCAAAAAGAAGTGGAAATAATAACCCCTTATATGAAAACATGGGTATTCCCTTCCAGAGATTTCCTTGCTTACGAGATGAAGAAAAGCATGGAAAATCATGAGTTCCCAGGGCCTGCAGAAGAGAAAGCTGAAAGAGAAAACGAAGAAGGCCCAACAGAAGAAGAAAAAAAGATGATTAAGAAAGATAAAAAATTCATGAATAAAATAAGCAAACTGGCAGAAAAATATGGGGGCAGTGTGGACGTATCTCTGCAGTTAAAAGATAAGAAAAAAGACGAAGTCGTATTCAATATTTATGCAAAAATAGATGAAGAGAACATAATAAAGATGGAGCCTATGCCTCCTTCTGAAATGCCTGAGCAGGACATGAGAATTGAAATAGATTTTGACAAAGTCTATGATTTGATTTATTCCTCTGAAAAAGAGATGCAGGGAGAACGCATAGAGTCCCCCCCATGGAGCAGAAAATCTCAGCCAGTGCAAAAAATAAAAGAAGCAGTCAATGGGATAAAGATGTGGTTTAAAGTTAAAAGCATGCTAAATTCAGCAGATTATTCTCCTTCAGAATCAAAGAGCGACGCTAAGACCCTGCTCAATGAATTTATGTCAAAAATGATGGAAGGCGGAGATGATAGGGGCAAGGGGAAAGACCGAGATATGAAAGAAGAAAAGGATAATCAGGATGGAAAAAATCTCTGGGATTCTAAGGAGAAGATAACTGGAGAGGTCGTAGGGAATTAAGAAGCCTTCTGTAAAATCTCTCTGGCAAAGATTTTAAAATGCTTCTTTCTATGGGATAGCTAAAGACATTAAAAGTTGAGCAAGGGTGTCTTTGGCTATTACAGAGATTTTTCAAAATCTCTGTCTATCTGGCTCCTCAATAAGAAGATTGGGCATAGTGGAAGACAAACAAATATTGCTCAAACAATTTTGTCTTCTGCTATATATTGAGGCGATAGCACCTCAAGAGCTAATTCTTGAGAACTTAACCTCGCCACTTGCGCGACTCGTTAGAAAAATTAGCTCTTCAGCCAAGAGTGAATCTTGTCTGAATAAGATTTTGACTGCTGAGAAAACCTTTGGTTTTCGAGGCCTGAAAAACTCAAAAGTTTTTTAGGAATTCACTTCGGTCAAAATTCCAATCAACTAACGAAGTCAGGTTGAGAATATAATAATATGGAGATAAAGAAAGTTTCACTTAAGAGTCTCGTTGATGGATTCAGCAGCCCCTGGCCAGATGTAATTAGCGTTCCATGGGATAGGGGAAATGGGGTTCCCGAGAATCCTACTTATAGGTATGAGATGGAATGTATAGCAACCTTATGCAAGCTTCAGAATCCTAAGAAAGCATTTGAATTTGGAACATTTGAAGGCTTCACTACATTAGTCATGGCTGCGAATACACCTGAAGATGCCCTGATTTATACCCTGGATCTTCCATTAGATTGGATGCCTGACTTGGAGCCAGAGTGGGATAGATATAATACAAGTTTTGCAATTAATAGAAAAAGGAAAAATTTCTTTAAAGGTCAGCTTGAGGAAAGAAAAATAAATCGTATTTATGAAGATTCCCTGAAGTTTGATCCTGCCCCTTATAAGGGCAGCATAGACTTTATTTTAGTTGACGCAAACCACCAGAGAAAATATCTAGAGAGGGACACAAATAATGCAATTAAGATGTGCAGACCTTCTGGCATTATATTATGGCACGACTATGGATCTACCTGGCCAGATGTGACTCCTTTTCTTAATGGCCTTGCCGACAGCATCGATATGGTGCAAATAGAGGGAACAAATTATGCTATACATAGAAGACGCTGATTGGTACTTGTTTAGCTCTTTTAGGCTAGCGTTAATTTTAGAGTTCATGCTTGTTTATGTCCCTATTGTCTATCGGATTCATTCCGTCCAGAATAGCTATTTTTTACCTAAAAAAATACCTGATTGTATCTCTCTCACAGAATATCGGCCTTAGTTAAAATTCCAACTATTTTATCTTTTTCAGTCAATAATAGAGCATTAGAAAATTTAAGTAAAGGCAGGACAGAACTCAAAGGAGTATTTGCAGGCAGAGTGGGAAAAGGAGAATCCATAATTTCCCCAATATTTTTCTTGAAAATATTTTGCCTAGATATTTCCTGCTCATCGTCGCGGGTTAAAGCATCAATTATGCTTGACTCGCTTATGCTCCCAACTAATTGATTTCTCCTAAAGACCACTATCTGAGATATTCCCTTAGTTTTCAGGATGTGAGAGGCTTTTCCGATACTTTCCTTCTCAGACAGTTTAATAATAGGGGAAGACATTATGGAAGAGCATAACTTCTCTTTGCCATGTTCAAGATTATCCAATGTTGAAATAAGTTTCTGCATTACCAGATACGAGGGCTCAAGCTTTCTAGCCTCGAGCTTTGCGATAAGCGACTGGGAAACTCCTGCAGATTTAGCAAGTTCCTTCTGAGTTAATTCTAATTTTTTTCTCCTTACCGCAATAAATGAAATATCAGGCAATATCATAAAATAGCATAATTTGCCAAATATATAAATATTCGTTTAGGAATAATAACCATCTAAAAATATTACCCTATTAACTCTATAAGTTCTTTTGTTGTAAAGACATCTATAAGGCTTTGTTCTTTTAAATGAAAGTCATTGCTCCATATCGGTATATTGAGATGTAGCGCAAGAGCTAGATAAGCAATATCTTTTTCGTCTTTAATAAGATCTGCTACATTCCTTATTTCTCTTGCATATTCCTTTTCACTTACAAACTTTATCTTATCTTTTATCCTATTTTGAATTAAGCTAAAATCACTTTCGCCTGATTTTTTTACAATCTCATTCTTATACTTAGCTAGCTCTCCTAGAGCAAAATAAGGGGAAAAAATTTCCAGATCAGTATTTTCTATGAGATTGCTTGTGAAACTTCTCTTATTGCATAGTGCAAAAAGAATATTCGCATCCGCAACTAATTTCATTATTTAAGAAGCCCTTCTTTTTTGAGTTTCTTTGCAATGCCTTTCTTGGCTTTTCGCCCCATTTCAACACTCCACTCAGTAAATTCTCTTTCTCTATCAATCTTCTTTAGTATCTCCTCTTTCCAGGTAAGCTGTTTAACTTTCTCCTCAATCATCTTCCTGACTAGCCCAGACCAATTTATCTCAGGAAATTGCCTCATTTTATCTTTTACTTCATCTGAAATTGCAAGTGTTATTGTAGACATGTTTGACTTCCAATGTATAAATATTTAATACTGTGTAAATATTTAAATCTTTTCTTCCTAGCCTAATATTCCTATAGGAATATTTTAGTCAGAATAATATTAATACCTCTGGGAATTAGATAGGATATGGCAAACAATCACCGTCTTCCAAATTACGAAAGGCCCATTAGGTCTGCAAGATACGATTTAGCTAGACAGACAAGCTTAATTCTAAGGCAAAATAGTCGGAACATATCACGCAGGCCCCTAGAAGTAGGAAGCTGGCGGTATTATCAGTTTGAAGTGTATGTACAAGGAGAAGCATATTGCTTTGGGAGGAAAAAATGAACTGGAAAAATCTTGCACCAGGTCTTGTAAGACAAAGATTAATTATAGAGGGTACAACTGCTACAATTGTTGAACCAAATACAATAAAAGATTACCTAAGTACGCTCGCAGGCAAATTAGAAATGCAGGTACTTTCAGGACCGTTTGCATATTCAGCTCATGACATGGGCTTTGGAGGATGGATACACTGGAAGACATCAGGATGCCATTTCTATAGCTATCCAACTAACCCTCCTTTATTCACAGTCGACATTTACACGTGCAAGCCATTTGATCCTAAACAAGCAGTAGATTTCACTCTAGCCTATCTTCATGCATTGGACATTGTACATCAGGAGATAAAGGCATGAGTAATAAGTATGATGAAAATCAATTGAAGGACATGTTCGCAGCTACACGCTTGCTTTTTAATCTTCAGAAGCAAACAAATAGAGAAAATTATTTCCCATTGAGGAAACTTGCTAGAATTGCTTATGAGAAGCTTCATAAACCGGAAGAACAAGCAGAACATACTCTCAAACAAAAGAAAGAGTTATTGGCAGGTTACGAAAGAAAACTGCTTGTAGCTTATAATCCTTTATTTACAGGCATATTGGAAAAAAAAGTTGAAGATGGAAAAACTTCATGTAGGGTAAGGCCAAGCCTCTATGAATTATTGGAGAATTTCTTTGAAAAAGGTGAAGTCCCCAAAGATTCAGCAGAAAGCATCAAAATAGTCGCACCTTATAGGGGATCAGCTATAGCAATGCGAGACGTTCTTAAGGAGCATAACTTAAATGTAGAATTCAGTTTTCTTCCCGAAGGAGATATTATAGAAATGATAAGAAATCAGGGGGAAAATAATGGTTAATCAAGAAATAGATACCCTCCTTATTCACGGAGGAGAAAGCCCGGATCCTATTACAGGCGCAGTAGCTCCCCCACTGATAAGAACAAAAACATTCAGGCAGCCGGAATTTGGAAAGAAAGCTGAGTGGGAATACGGAAGAGCGCAGAATCCAACAAGGCATATATTGGAGGAAAAGCTCGCTGCTATCGAAGGAGGAGGAAAAGCAGTTGCATTTTCATCAGGGCTGGCAGCAGAAACAATGCTTTTTCTTACTCTGAGCCCTAGAGACCATCTTATCTTACCGAAAGAGGTATATGGCGGAACTTTAAGATTGCTCAACACAGTTTTTGTCCCTTATGGAATAACTTACACTCAAATTGATTTTTCTTCTCCGGATGAGGTAAGAGGCGCAATAAAAGAAAAAACAAAATACTTTTTCATAGAAGCCCTCACGAACCCAAGTCTCACTCCTATTGATCTAGCAGCTTTACAAAAAATCTCCCAGGAAAAAGGAATTCCAATAGCTGCAGATATGACTTTCTGTCCGCCATGCAGCACAAGGGCATTTGATTACGGAGCAGATGTAATAATTCAAAGCATAAGCAAATACCTTTCAGGCCATAATGATGTTTTAGGCGGCGCACTTATCACAAAGAATGAACATATCTATGAAGAATTAAAACTATTGCAAAAAGCAATTGGAGCAGGATTATCTCCAGATGAATGCTATAGGGCTATCCAAGGAATAAAAACGCTTTCAATACGCTGGCAGAGAATGAGTGAAAGCGCTCTCAAAATAGCAAAATTCTTGGGAAATCATAAGAAAATAAGAAGAATTCTTTATCCTGGATTGGAAAATCACCAAGGCCATAAAATTGCAAAAAAGCAGATGAAAAACGGCTTTGGGGCAGTTATCTCCTTCGAATTAATTCCAAATTCAGAAAAAGAAATAAAGAAATTCGTAGATAAAATCCAGGAAAACGGATTGATTATTTACGGAGAAAGCCTTGCAAGCCCTGAAACTCTTCTAGCTTATCCCTATACAATGAGTCATGGTGCACTCTCGCCAGAGGAAAAAGAAAAGATTGGAATAACAAAATCATTCTTCCGCCTTTCAATAGGGCTGGAAAACGCTGATGATCTTATCAAAGAATTAAAAGCAGGTCTGGAGATTTATGGAGGTGAAGAATGAGCAGCATACCAAAAAAGAAAAGAATTGTTGAACTAACAAATGAATATTCAAGAGATGCTAGAAAACCCTATGCAATGTGCCACCAAATAAACTGGAATGTGGATGACATCTCGAGAGGACAAATAGATTTTGATATAAAACTAGGGTCTGACAGGAAGGAAGAAATATATACAAGAAAAGAAGGCAGATTGCAACTCGTTTATAATATAAGAAATGCTATGCTCATATATTTAGGAGATCTTGTTCCTTGTCCCAATTTCAGTGCAGTTTTATCTCATCCAAATATAAAATTACTCCAAGAGAGGTTTAAAGGGCCATTTTATAACCCTCATCAGGAAGAGTTCTCTTATGAGAATTCCGCCTGCCGATAAGGGCAGACTCGCTAGTTATTCTTTTTCTAATTACATTTATTAATATCCCTTTCTATATAAACATTGTGATAGCGAGGCTGTTAAT
>Ga0209211_10010781_pt1 | contig 11842 bp, 6 predicted proteins | sample RifGroA2_FD_183992 | JGI IMG/M metagenome (GOLD analysis project Ga0209211, IMG submission 183992) | Groundwater microbial communities from Rifle, Colorado, USA - Groundwater A2 (SPAdes) (version 2) | ecosystem: Environmental > Aquatic > Deep subsurface > Groundwater | place: Rifle, Colorado... | reverse complement strand
TCCGAAGAGGAAATCGTCAAGGTGTACAAGAAGTGCTACAAGATAAGGAACGGGGACCTGCTGAAAGTCGAGCTCATGGTGCCTGTGTTCTCCTGCTGCCGCGAGGCTGCAAGGGCGGGCAAGTGGAGGATTTTGACCGGCTCGGGAGCAGAGGAGCTATTCATAGGCTACAACCGCTATTTTCGGCACAAGGGGAAAAAGCTGGAGAAATTGCTTGAAAAGGAAATCCAGAACCTTCCGCTTGGCGACTGCGAGGCGCAGGATTTGGTTGCCAAGAACTTCGGCATGAGGGCGGCTTACCCCTTCCTTTACCCGCCCTTTGTGCGCGAAGTGCTTGCCATGCCGCTGAAGGAGCGGCTGGGCACGCTTAATGACAAAAAGCCTCTTCTTAGGAAAATTGCGGCAGAATTGGGTGTGCCCAAGGACGCGATCGAGCGCAAGAAGAAGGCAATGCAGTACGGAAGCGGGGTGCACAAGCTGCTGCTTCGGAACATCCGCGCCATAGAGGAGGAGCTTGCCGCAAAGGAAGAATTGAAAAGAAGGAAATGGGAAAACAGATAGGGCTGACGATTCAAGATCCGAGCTGAGTTGACTCGATAGGGCTTGTGCTGGAAATTTTCCAGCCGCCCAAGCCACTTGTCAGGCCACCCGGGCGGGAATTCAGTTGCCAAAATAGAAGGAAAAATATGAGGAGCTAACAGAAGGGCAACTCATAGCTGATTTGCCGTTTGCCTTCATGTTTAGCACCGTAATCTGTATTGTGTCTATAACTGTTTATAAATGTTTGTAACTGCGTTGTTGCACAACTCAACGACGTGAAAACTACTACTTTGCACAATAGAATGCTGCCTACATAAGCCTGAGCTGGTTGTAGAAATGAACCTTCATTCCTATTTCTGCCTTGATGTGGCTCATGCCTTTTGAAAAGACGTATTCACCAAAATAGCCCTTGAAACAGGAGAAGCCAGTCTCACCCTGCCACCTCTGCCCAAATTTCCTCTTTTTAGCCCATTTTTTGTACCCCCACTTCTGCATCTTCCTTGCTTCTTTCATTCTTTCCATTTTCCGCTTGTCCTTGGGCCACAAGTCTGGATTGGCGTTTGCCCTGATTTTTATGGCTGGTTTTATGTGCAACTTTTTGAGAAGTTCAAAGTTCCTCCAGTCATCCCCTGCACCATCAACCGCCAGCTTGTCAATGTTCCTGTTCTTTGCAGCCCTTTTCAGCATGGGCCTGATTTTCTTCTGTTCGCCAACGGATTCTGTTGTTGCAGAAAAATCAATGATTTCTCCACTCTTGGCATCTATCATGAAGCAAATCCTGATGAAGCCTTTTCTCTTGCCCTTGTGCTTGTAGTGCATCCATTCCCCGCGGTTGCAGACTTTCAAGCCGCTTCCATCAAAAATCGCGTATAGTGGTCTGCCATCATTCACCTGCTTCCTTTCCTTGTAGAACTTCTTGCCAAGGGCATTGAAACGCCTGCAAAGGGTGGTGTGGTCTGGCTTTGCATCAATGCCTGCGGCAGCCATTATTTTCCCTCCCAGACCCTCCACGGTTCTGTATGGAAACTTGGCAAGGCATTTCCACATTGAGAGGCACTCAATCATGGCGTCGGGATATAGAAAAGCAGAGCCTTCCTTGCCGACATTCATTTTATCCAGCTGCCACCGCCATTCTTCCGCAACATCTATAGGTATGAGGATTTCACCCCTCATGACAAGCTTCCTCTCATAAGCGCCCCAATCGCGCTTCTTTCTGCTCCTCATGGCCGCCACCTGCCAGCCACCGGTCGCCAAACCAAGCTGGCGCTATGGTTTCACGTCTGAACAGAATAAGCTTATCCCGTAAAATCAGCGCCAGTTATGCACCAACGCATTTGTAACTTTATCGGCGTAGTTACTTCTTTTTCCCCGAAATGAACAGGTGGTCCAGATCATAGGGGGAAAGCTCGATTTCCTGTTTCACATCTATTTCGCTCCCCACTCTTGCCACGAACTCATCGAATACTTTTTTCGGCTGCCTGGTGACGTCGATGCTTTGCGACTTTATGGCTATCATGCCCCATCCGCCATTTTTCAGGAAAGCTGAGCTGTTCCTGATGAATATTTCGTCCTGGTCTGGCTGCGCCACGTCCTGGTAAATCACGTCAACTTTTCCAATGCCTTCGGAATATTCCTGCGGCAAGCGGGCATCGCCCATTATGGGAAGCATGTTCTGCCTTTTTTCGCAAACCGAAATTAGGTCGCGCGCCGAGCGCTGGGCAAATTCCACGCAGTACACCGCGCCTGATTCGCCCACTATGTCGGAAACGTGCGAGGCAGTGGTGCCGCTTGCAGCGCCGAGGTAGAGAACCGAGGCGCCTGGCTTGATGGGCATTTCCTTGAGCCCCTTGTGCAATGCCGCAGCAAGCTTGCTTCTGTATAGGTCCCAGAGGCGGTATTCGGCTTCCCCTTCCTGCACCAGCTTTTCGCCGTAAACCCGGAAGCCCAAGGCGAGATTTCTGGTGGCGAGCCTGCCGCCCACTAGGAAAACTCCTGGGAATTTTTCCTCTGCCATTTTTTCATCCTTGGAAAACAAAAGCGGGCCCGGTGGGATTTGTTCCCTCATATTCCCTTTCTTTTGGGGGTGAAACCCTCAGACCCTTTTCTTTTGGGAAAGAAAAGGGGATATGGGTTTGAACCCACGGCTTTCTGGTTTCTTCTCAGCGGTCTATTCTACGCACAATTGCATAGGAGTAAAAGCCAGACACTCTAGGCCAAGCTGAGTTACGGGCCCGCTAGTCGTTTGTTGGTGTTTCAGAAGCTTTTAATACTTGAGGGGGGTTAGAACACCTATCTTTTTCGCGATGTGGGGTGGCTCTTATGAAAAACATAATGTGGTTCTCTGAGATTAGGAAGACCAACCTTGCCGAAGTCGGGGGCAAGGGCGCGAACCTGGGCGAGATGGCCTCGGTGAACCTGCCCGTCCCAACCGGGTTTGTGGTCACTGCAGGCGCCTATTTCCTTTTTATCAACCACAACCGCATTGGGGAAGTAATCAAGGAAATGACCTCGGATTTGGACGTGGAGAACACCGACCGGCTTGCCAAAGCCTCGGACATGGTAAGGAGCCGGATACTGGGGGGCGAAATACCCCCCGCCCTTCGCCAGGAAATCCTAAATTCTTACAGGAACATGATCAAGGACGGGCGCGAGCCTTACGTTGCCGTGCGAAGCTCAGCAACAGCAGAGGACCTGCCGGAGGCGTCCTTTGCAGGCCAGCAATCCACCTATCTGAACATAAAGGGCGCGGAGAACTGCGTGCAGTCTGTGAAGGAGTGCTGGGCGTCGCTTTTCGAGCCGCGGTCGATTTACTACAGGGCGACCAACAGGTTCGACCACCTGAAGGTCGGGCTTGCTGCCGTTGTGCAGGTCATGGTGCAGTCCGAAAAGGCGGGCGTGCTGTTCACGGTCGACCCCATGAGCCAGGACAGGAACAAGATAGCAATCGAAGGGGCATACGGGCTTGGCGAAATAGTAGTCTCAGGCTCGGTCACGCCGGACAGGTACGTTGTGGACAAGAACTCATTGCAGATCGAGGTAAAGGACATTGCCAAGCAGACCTGGATGATTGCGAAGGTGAACGACCAGAACGTGCACGCAAACATAAAGGAGGAAATGCAGTCCAGGCAGAAGCTGACGGACCAGCAGATAATCGAGCTTGCCAAGCTGGGCAAGAGGATCGAGCAGCACTACGGAAAGCCACAGGACATAGAGTGGGCGGTTGCCGAGGGGAAGGTGTACATCGTGCAGTCGCGGCCCATTACGACCCTGAAGGGGGAATCCGCAGTGCTTGAGGGCATCCCGGCAATCGGGGAAAAGGAAAGGCCCCCCACGTTCGCAACAGCTATGGCTTCTGTCCCGAAAGTCGCAGGCGCGGCTATAACGCAGGCGGCGGTCGCTGTTGCGCAGGCCGTTCCAGCGCAGAAAAAAACCGAGGAAAGGAGAGGTGACAGTGTGCCAGGTGAACCAACTGCTGAAAAGATCATTTTGCGCGGCCTGGGCGCTGCCCCGGGAATAGGAAAGGGCAAGGTGAAGATACTGGCAGGGCCCAAGGAAATCGGGAGGATGGAAAAGGGCGAGGTGCTTGTCACTGACATGACCACCCCTGACTTTGTCCCTGCCATGAAGAAAGCTGCCGCAATAGTCACCAATTCAGGGGGGATGACTTGCTTCGATGGTGCAACAATGATTCTGACTGCCGAAGGCTTCAAAACGATAGCCCAGGTTTGTGAGATGCAAAAGGAAGGCAGAGAGATACAGGTGCTTTCGCTGAATGAAAAGACTCTCAAGGCCGAATGGAAGAGTGTCCGGAACTCCTTCACAAGGAAAGCAAAGGCAATACGCATTAAGGTTTCCCAGACTGGGCGCTCGGAACAAAATTCACTTGTGCTGACCCCTGACCATAAGATATTGACATTCGATAAGAGAAATCTTGTGGAAAAGAAAATTGCGGATGTGCTCTCGGAAGGCGATGCGCTTTGCGCGGTGGAACGCATTCCTGCTGCTGCATCGGAGCCGGTTCAACAAGGCCGGCTGCCCTACCTTGCCGGGGCGATATTCACAGACGGCTATTACAGGCACGACAGCAGGCATGGCTATGTGACCTTCACCCAGAAGCAGACTCCGCAGAAAGAGGCGTTCATTGAAGAAGTTAGTGAAAGCTTCGAGGAAATCTTTGGCTATGGTCTTGACCATACCAGGATCAAGACTTCCAATGGCCTGCTGTCGCGAACTGGAGAGAGAGTGGTAGGGACCGCGACAGATTTCATGTCGTTCCACAAGGCTCCTGCTGCCGGATTTGCAGAACTCGAGAAGAATATGACTTCTTGGGTTATTGGGATGGACGAACAATCCCTGCTTGGCTTTTTGGCAGGTGTTGCTGACGGAGATGGCTCGCTTAACGCAAGCGGCAATCGCCTTCACATTTACGCCAGCAACGAGAACCTGGCACAGGCAGTGGTGCTGTCTTGCTTGAGGCTTGGCATAATGCCTCAGCTTAGCATCCAGCGTGGCTCGTGCTATAACATACAGATTCTTGAAAAACTTCAGGAAATTCTTTCCAGAACAAAGCGGTTGCGGATGAGGAATGGGAAAAAGCACCTTGGCGTCAAATTATTTTCTGCCCGCCAGCTTCTTGGGGACATAATTGGCGAGGTGAATTACAAGGGGCGCATCCGGCCATATGTGGGCAAAAACCTTCTGCTTGACAGCCGAAAGCTTCTGTCAAATGTCATTCCAATGGCAAACGTGGAGGATAGGGAGAAACTTGAGCTGATTGCAAATTCCGACCTGAGAATGTTGCGGGCGGTAATGGACGCTGAAGTGGGTGAAATTGACGTTTACAACATAGAGGTGGAAGATACCCACAATTATGTCGTTTTCACCGAAATGTATACGCCCATATTGGTAAGAAATTGCCATGCCGCAATAGTGAGCCGCGAGATGGGGATACCCTGCATAGTGGGCACGAAAAACGGAACGGCCGCGCTCCGCGAGGGGCAGTTCATCACAGTGGATGCCAGCAGGGGCATTGTCTACGACGGCGACATGTCGCTTGGCGGCGAGAAGAAGGATGAGGCCGGCGCGCCGGGCACGGCTGCACCCATGAGCAGCTTTTCAATAGTCCCCACGGGCACCAAGATTTACGTTAATCTGGCCGAAGTGGACCTTGCGGACAAGGTTTCCAGGCTGCCATGCGACGGCGTGGGGCTTCTCCGCGCAGAATTCATGATAGGGGACATTGGCGAGCACCCCAAGAAAATACTGAAAGAGGGCAGGGGCCAGGAATTCACTGACAAGCTTGCGGAAAAGCTGCGAGTTTTCGCATCGGCTTTCCATCCCCGCCCTGTTGTGTACAGGGCAACGGACTTCAAGACAAACGAGTACCGGAACCTTCGCGGCGGCGAGGAGTACGAGCCCCAGGAGGCCAACCCCATGATGGGCTGGCGAGGGTGCGGAAGGTACATCACCGAGCCGGAAGTGTTTTCGCTTGAGCTCAATGCGATAAAGAAGGTGCGCGAGGAATACGGCATGAAGAATTTGTGGCTGATGCTCCCGTTTGTCCGAAGAATTGGTGAAATCCGGGCAATCCGTGAAATGCTCAAGGAGCACGGGCTTCACCGAACGCTGGACTTCAAGCTTTGGATAATGGTGGAAGTGCCCTCTACGGTTTTCCTGATCGACCAGTTCTGCCAGGAGGGAATTGACGGCGTGTCAATCGGCTCCAACGACCTGACGCAGCTCATACTGGGCATAGACAGGGACAACGCCACGCTTGCCGAGGGCTTTGACGAGCGCAACCAGGCAGTGCTGCGGGCAATAGAGCGCGTGGTAAAGGTGTGCGCAGAGTACAATGTGACCTGCTCGATCTGCGGCCAGGCGCCCTCGGTCTACCCGGACTTTGCCGAAAAGCTCGTCGAATTCGGGATAACCAGCATGTCGGTGAACCCGGACGCAGTGGAGCGCACCAGGCGCGTTGTCGCATCGGCTGAGATGAAGGTGCTTCTCAAGCGGCTCGCAAAGCTCACTGCGGATAAGCCGCATGACGGAAGGAACGAGCTTGCGGATTAGGTGCGCGCCATGGGACTTTTCCAAGCGGCTATTGCAATAGCATTGCTTTTGCTTTTTTTCGGATGCGCCAGCAGTCAGACTGACCAAGGCGCCACTAACAACACAGGAGGTAATCAAATGGCAAACGCTTCAACAAGGAGCACAACGGCAATAGCCCAAAAAGGGGACACTGTCCGGGTGGACTATTTGGGAAAGCTGGAAAACGGCACGGTTTTCGACACCAGCATAAAGGATGAGGCTGCAAAGGCAGGGCTGGAGATGCGCCCAAGCTACGAGCCCTTGGAATTCAAGGTGGGCGCGGGGCAGATGATAAAGGGATTTGATTCGGCTGTTGTTGGCATGAAGGAATGGGGGGAAAAGACCGTGACGCTTGCCCCTGCCGATGCATATGGCGAATGGTCCTCGGACCGCGTGATTCCCATACCGGTTGCGAACATAGGCAACGCGGACAAGATAAAGGTGGGAACACTGCTCTTTGCCCAGAACGGCGCAGTTGGCAGGGTGGTCGAGATATCGAACGGCACCAATGCCACTGCAAAAGTGGACTTCAACCACGAGCTTGCGGGAAAAACGCTCATTTTCACGATCAAGATGGTGAGCGTAAGGAAGGGCTAGGCACTATACGGATTTTTCCGCCATCCTTGGCCTCAGCTTTTTAGCCCTATGCCCCATAAATGTTGCCGGTCGGTTTGCATGAGGATTATTTTGCAGTTCCCAGAGGGGCTAAAGCAGCAGGCATTGGAGGAAATGGCAAGGCTGGAATCTGAAGGAAACGAAGTGCTGCTTTCGGCCTCGCCATGCTACGGCGCTTGCGACCTGTGCCTGGACGAGGCGCGCAATGTCAAGGCGGGAAAGATAATCCACTTTGGCCATGCGGAATTCATGAGGGTGAAAAGCGACATCGAAATAGAGTACAGGCCTTATTTTTCAGAGCTGGACTGGAAGGAAGCGAACAAGCCGCTTGAAAAAGCGTTGAAAATGCTGCAGCAAATCAAGGCGGAAAAAATCACTCTTGCCTTCCCTGTGCAGCACCTGAAGAATTCCGAAAGGGTGAAAGCCTGTCTTGAGAAGGGCGGCCTGAAGGTCAAGCTTGGCATGGGCAGCCCCCACATTCGGCATAAAGGTCAGGTGCTGGGGTGCGACACGCAAGCCGTTGCAAATGCAGGCGAAGTTGACGCTGTGCTCTACTTCGGGGGAGGCAAGTTCCATCCGCTTGGAATGCCATCCTCAAAACCTGTATTGGTCTGCGATCCGCACCTTGGGGACTGCTACTGGATTACTGGGGAAATAAAGAAAGTTGAAAAGAAGAGGCAGGGCTCGACTCTCGCAGCCTCGCAGGCTGCGTCATTTGGCATCCTTGTTTCCACGAAATGCGGGCAGATAAACCTTAACGGGGCAAGGATTGCAAAGGTGATGCTTGAGAAGAAGGGGAGGAAGGCAGCCATCCTGGTGGCAAACGAGCTGAACCCGGTTTCACTTGCGAACTTCAGGGGCTTTGACGCTTACATCAATACGGCATGCCCCAGGATAAACGACGACACGGAAATATACGGAAAGCCCATTGTGAACGTGGCTGACCTGAAAAGGCTGCTGGAGCTCATGGTTTAGGAAATTAGGAGGACTGGAAGGGTTTCTTGTGCGGGCTTGCTATGGCGTAGTTATTTATTAGTTGGTTATCAGAGGTTAGGCGGGAGGGGAAGGATGTCCATCATAATCGGGCTTACGGGCGAGAACTGCGCAGGCAAGGGCACTGTCGCGGACTACCTGGTGAAAAAGGGATTTTACTACTACTCGCTTTCAGACGCAATACGCGAGGAGCTGGCGTCCGAGGGCAAGGAAATCAGCCGCGAAGCGCTAATAGCAAAGGGAAACGACCTTCGCAGGAATTTCGGCTCGGACATACTGGCAAAAAGGACAATCGCAAAACTGCAGCCTGACAGGAATTACGTTGTTGATTCCATTCGAAACCCAGCAGAGGCAAGGGCCCTTCTTGACACAGGGAAAATGGCGCTCGTTTACGTGACTGCGCCTGCTGAAAAGCGATTCGAGAGGATGAAGGCAAGGAGAAGGGAGGGCGACCCGCGCAGCTTCGAGGCTTTCAGGACAATTGAGAAACTCGAGCTTGATGGAAAGGACGAGCACGGCCAGCGGCTGAACGAGGTATTCGCGCTTGCGGCAAAGAAAATAACGAACGAGGCGGACTTCCGCGAGCTTTATGACGAGGTGGATGCGATTCTGGGCGAGCTTTCTTCGGAATTCAAGCCCAAAAGGCCGAACTGGGACGTCTATTTCATGAACATCGCAAAGGTCGTGGCAAGCAGAAGCAACTGCCTCAAAAGGCACGTTGCAGCGGTTATTGTGAAGGACAAGCGGATAGTTTCAACCGGCTACAATGGCACCCCGCGGGGGATCCGGAACTGCAACGAGGGTGGCTGCCCGCGCTGCAACTCTTTTGCAGATTCGGGGACCAAGCTGGATGAGTGCGTCTGCTCGCACGGGGAGGAGAACGCGATCGTGCAGGCTTCGTACCACGGGATTTCGATAAAGGACGCGACCATTTACTCGACTTTCTCCCCCTGCCTCCTGTGCACCAAGATGACAATCAATTCCGGAATCAGGGAAGTGGTCTACAATGCCGACTACCCGCTTTCCGAAATGCCCCTCAAGCTCCTCAAGGAAGCAGGGATAATAGTGAGACGGGTAAAGCTGGAGAAGGAGTAGCGGCAAGCAGCTTGGCTAATCTTTATCTTTTTATGCGGAGATGCTTATGACGATGGACAAGGAAGAAGCCAAAGCCAAGGTTTCGGACTTGGTTGGCGGATTCTTCAGCTACGACCGGCAGGGCAAGCTGGCTGGCATGAGCGAGGAGGATACCAAGCGGGCCTTCATAGAGCCGCTTTTCGAGGCCCTGGGCTGGGATGTGCGCAATCCGGAGGAAGTCTGGGAGAACCGCTCGCAGGCTGGCGGAAAGAGGCCGGATTACGCCTTCCGCATCGACGGGGTGGTGCGCTTCTTCCTTGAGGCGAAGGAAGCCCATGCCGAGCTTTCCGAGCCGGAAGCATGGCAGGCAATCAACTATTCTTACAACAACTCCGTCCCCTGGGCCCTCCTCACCAACTTCCGCGAGCTTGCGATATACAATGCCAACTGGAAGGCGAAAGGGAGCGAGGACAGCCGCTTCCTGCGGATTGAGGTTTCGGACTACATCGGCAGCTTTGATGACCTGTGGCTGCTGTCAAAGGAGGGCATGGTTTCCGGGGAGATGGAGAAAAAGGCGCAGAGATACGGCAGGCTGGCGCGCGAGCCAGTCACCAAGGCGCTTTATTCCGACCTGATGCGCTGGCGCTCCATGATATCCAAAAGCGTGTCCAAGAACGACCCGCGCAAGAAATTCACCAAGGAGCTCCTGGACGAGGCGGTGCAGCGCTTCCTGAACAGGCTGATATTCATAAGGACCTGCGAGGACAGGAAAATCGAGAACGAGCAGCTGCGGGCTGCGCTGCGGCAGTGGGAGGGGAAGAACAACCGCAAGCTGCGAAGCTACGTGCAGGAAATCGTTTCGGAGGGATTCGTGGATACCTACGACAGCGATATTTTCTTCCCCCACATGGCGGGCGAGCTTCCCGTCGAAGACGACGTGATGGCGCAGGTGCTGGACGAGCTTTACGAAAGCCCTTCGGGCGCGCAATACAACTTCGACGCCATAAACGCGGACGTTCTGGGCAATATCTACGAGCAGTACCTTGCGACCGTGATGCGCGAGGGCGGAAGCCTTGTGGAGAGGGACGGCAAGAGAAAGGAGATGGGCATCTACTACACCCCGACTTACATAGTGGACTACATAGTGAAGAACACGCTCGGGGAGCTTGTATCGAAGGCGAAGACCGCGGACGACTTGCGGAAAATCACGGTGCTTGACCCAGCCTGCGGCTCCGGCTCGTTCCTGATCCGGGCGTTTGAGACGCTGCGCGAGGAATACGCGAAAAAGAACGGCGGGGACCACCAGATGCTCTCCGAGAACGTCTCAAAGAACGCGCACGACATACTCACAAGGAACATCCACGGGGTGGACCTGGACATGAAGGCGATTGAGATTGCCGAGCTGAACCTGCTGCTCCGCGCAGCGACACGGCGCGGGCTTTTGCCCCCCCTCTCAGACAACATAAAGCGGGGCAACTCGCTCATTTCCGGGACGAAGGAGGAGATGGAAGGGCATTTCGGGCCCCACTGGAAGGAGAAGCATCCCTTCAACTGGGAAACCGAGTTCAAGGAAGTCATGGACGGCGGGGGATTCGACGTCGTGGTGGGGAATCCTCCTTATGTGAGATTTGATAACCTTAATGAAGAAGAACGGAAATTCTTATTTGAAAATTACCAGACGGCGGTTCAAAAATGCGATATATATTCTTTCTTCATAGAAAGGGGCGTTTCCAATCTGAAAGACGGCGCTTCTCTTGGTTTTATTGTTTCGTCTTCCTGGCTTTCGCAACATAGTTTCAATAAGCTCAGGAGATTTATTCTAGACACGTGCGCTGTGAAACAGATTATTACGACTCCTTCAGATACGTTTGAAGATGCAGCAGTACGGACCGTAATCATCATACTAGAAAAAACGAAATCTGCATCGAAAAAGGAAAATAACAACGTATTGACGGGCACCATTGATGAGAAAGGGAGAATCTCCAACGCTAAGCGCATCCCTCAAAAAATCTATAGCCAGCATGATGACAACCTGTTTGTTTTGGAATGGGACGGCGAGATACAAAAACTGGAACAAAAGCTTGTTGAGAATTGTAAACTATTGGATGATGCAGCAGAGTTGTCATTTGGAATAATGACCGGTGATGATTCCAAATTTACCTATTCTGAAAAACAGCATCCTAAGGAAGACAAAAAGGTTCTGAGGGGCGGCAATGTAAAACGATACAACATAGTATGGACCGGAGAATACGTTTGGTATGACCCTGAGATGATGAAAAAGCACAAGGAAACAGCACGACCGGGAGAACCTGCAAGATTTGAAGCCGAAAAAATTGTTATTAAAAGAGAAGGAGCTGGAATGATAACTGCCTGTTTAGACCGCGAAAAATACTATTCCATAGGTTCGACGTTTATAGTGAATAAGAAAGACGTGGAATTCGGTCTTGCTTACCTTCTGGGTTTGCTGAATTCAAAATTGATAAACTGGTGGTATGGTCGCAGATACAGAACTGTGACCCAATCCATAAATTCT
>Ga0209211_10010777_pt1 | contig 11844 bp, 12 predicted proteins | sample RifGroA2_FD_183992 | JGI IMG/M metagenome (GOLD analysis project Ga0209211, IMG submission 183992) | Groundwater microbial communities from Rifle, Colorado, USA - Groundwater A2 (SPAdes) (version 2) | ecosystem: Environmental > Aquatic > Deep subsurface > Groundwater | place: Rifle, Colorado... | reverse complement strand
ATTTGGACTTAGTGACAATGGCTAGAGCTATAAAAGCCATAGATTCGATGGGATCGGGCATGATGGCATAGGTGGTGGGTTTTAATTTTTTCACTCCGGTGATAACTAGGGTGCTGGTGCCAATGCCGACAATTTTAGCACCGGCGCTTTTTAGAAAATAGCAGAGATCCTGGACCATGTAATTAGCTGAAGCAAAATGAATGGTCGTAGTGCCAGGCGTAAGAACAGCGGCCAAAATAGTATTTTCCGTGGCGGTATCACCCATTTCATACATAGTTAAATCAGTAGCTTTTTTATGACGACTGTTAATTAAGAAACTGTGAGTTTTAGCCTGCACCTTAATATTCAAATGTTCCAGAGCGATTAAGTAAGGGCTAACAGTCCTGAGACCTAAATGACAACCGCCAGCCTTGGGTAATTTGAAGTTATCAAAAACAGAACTTAGGGAACCCATGAGGAGGAGGGCTGAACGAGTCAGGCAAAAAGCTTCTTGGTTAATATGTTGTAAGTCCAGTTGGCCAGTATTGATAATTTCTAAACGATGTTCGTTGAGCCAAGCTATTTTTAAGCCCAGAGATTGCAGTATCTCAATAATGCGCTTAACCTCTTCAATAACTGGCACATTGTCTAAAACCACACGACCCCTAATCATGGGGGTAGCACATAAAATCGCTACCGTGGAGTTCTTAGTAGCGTTGGTTTTAATTTTACCGTGTAGTTTTTTACCTCCTTGGACAACGAAGCCTGACATAGGATGATTTATTTAGCTAAATTTATTATACTTAATATGCAGTAAATTAGCAATTTAGTCAACTATGAAACAAAACACCAGATCTAAACTAGGCTGTCGACCAAATAATCCTGGCTATCGCACACCAGCCGTGTTTAGGTATCAACAGACGATTGTTAAGCAAAAAAATAAAGCCGGTCAGAGACCGACTTTAAATTATTAATTCTTGATCATTAATCACTACCGAGGTTTTGCTAGTTTAGCTGTTTGTAAGTACCCCGGCTTTAAGTGCAATGTGGAACGCAGAAATTTTTCCATTTGTTCATTAGTCAGGCATTTTAATTTGCCTTCATCACCAAGGCGATGCCATAGCTCGAAATCAACAGGCTGTTGACTACTACGTCCACCAGTGCCCTGTGTTTCCTTCTTGATTTTGAACATGATTTTGATGCTGTCCAGATCAGGCATGTCATAGAGATTATTTTCTTCATCATAGATCTCAACTCCAGGCATTTCATTAAGACGGCTAGTGGCTAGGGGAGAAGTAGATTGAATAAAATATTGATAATGTGCTGTCATAATAGACCTCCAAAATATATATAAAATAACTATTATCTATTTAGTATAATCACATTCTTTGTTACTGCATTTGGCGCCTTCTTTGTCAGTGACTAATAGACTGCTACACTCTGGACAGACTTCACCTGTGGGTTTAGCCCAATAGGCATTCTTACAATCCGGGTAATTATTACAGGCGTAGAAAAGGCCACGGCGTCCGCGTTTCTGGACAATATCTCCGGTTTGGCACTTAGGACACTTAATACCTGTTTTACCATTGCCATTTTCAGAAATATTTTTAATGGTTTTACATTTGGGATAGCCAGTGCAGCCTAGAAAGGGACCATATTTGCCAACCTTAACAGCCATAGGTTCACCACACTTGTCGCAAACTTCATTGGCATATTTTTTCTGCAGTTCAGCTGCTTGAGTATTATCAGGTTTACCATCATTGTCTCTGTCGCCATTAAGGGGTTTGATATTTTTGCATTTAGGAAAGCCGGAACAGGCTAAAAATTTACCATAGCGTCCGGTTTTAATAATCATGGGTGACTGACATTTGTCGCAGATTTCTTTAGAAGTTTCTTCGGGTACAATATCTCCTTTATTAACTTCTTTATATTTGGCATCAAGATTGGCTTGAAAGGGTTCGTAAAACTCTTTGATCATTGGTTGCCATTTTAATTTACCTTCAGCGATTTCATCAAATTCATTTTCCATTTTAGCAGTAAACTCCATATCAACTATCTTAGGAAAGTGTTCTAGTAACAAATCAATGACTACGAAAGCAATATCAGTTGGCTTCAGCCTTTTATTCTCATCGCGCTGTACATAGTTGCGCGCTTCAATGGTGGCAATAGTCGGGGCATAGGTGGAAGGACGGCCAATTTCATATTTTTCCAGTTCTTTTACTAGAGTAGCGTCGCTGTAGCGGGCCGGTGGTTGGGTAGAATGTTGTTCTGGTTTCACAGACACTAAATCTAGTTTGTCTTTAACTTTGGCTTCTGGCAATTCTAGCTCCTGACTCTTGGTTGGGTAGATTTTTAGCCAACCGGCAAATTTTAAAATCTGGCCATGGGCCGCTAAACCATATTTGCCAGCAGTAATATCAATGTGAGTATTATCCATAATGGCGGCGGGCATTTGACTAGCCACGCTTCTTTGCCAAATCAATTTGTATAATCTTAATTGTTGAGGACTCAATTTACTATTTAATTGGTCCGGTGTTTGTTCAGCACTGGTGGGACGAATAGCTTCATGAGCCTCTTGAGCGCCCTTAGCCTTGGTTTTAAAACGATTGGGTTTATCTAAACTATATTCTTTACCCAGGGTTTTGGACAAATAGTCATGGGCATCTTGTAAAAATTGCTCGCTTAAATTAAGGGAGTCAGTTCTCATGTAAGTAATGAAACCCATTTCATATAATTGTTGAGCTAAACGCATGGTTTGTTTGGCGCTGTAGCCTAGGCGACCATTGGCTGTTTGTTGCAGGGTAGAAGTTTTGAAAGGGGTGGGCGCTTGTTTCTTGGTTTCTTTCTTTTCAATGTTGGTAATAACAAATTTTTCCTTGGCTAAATCAGCTACAATCTCATTAGCTTGATCTTGAGTATTAATTGCCAGTTTGTCTATTTTTTTATCAGCAATTTTTTCCAGTTGGGCGATAATAGTTTTTTGATTGCTGGTAGCTAAGTCCGCTTCAATGGTCCAATATTCTTCAGCCTTAAAATCTTGGATAGCTCTTTCTCTTTCCACAGTTAATCTCACGGCTACTGACTGGACACGGCCAGCTGACAAACCTTTAGCCACCTTTTTCCAAAGAAAGGGTGAAAGTTTGTAGCCTACTAAACGGTCTAAGACGCGTCGAGCTTGTTGAGCATCAACTAATTTAAAGTCAATTTTGCGTGGCTTGTCTAAAGCCTTGATCAAAGCTGGTTTAGTTATTTCATGGAAAACAATACGGTCGGGGTTTTTTAATTTCAAAGCTTCGCTTAGATGCCAAGCAATAGCTTCTCCTTCGCGGTCTTCATCAGTCGCCAGAATAACTTGGTCAGCCTTGGCCGCTAGAGCTTTCAAATTAGTAACTGTTTTGCGAGCCTTAGTTGGGATAACGTACTTGGGTTCAAAATTATTCTCCAGATCAACACCTAAAACAGAGGTCGGTAAATCTCTAATATGTCCAAAAGATGATTCTATTTTATAATCACTGCCTAAAAATTTTTTAATAGTCTTGGCTTTAGTTGGTGATTCGACAATTACTAATTTCATAAAATATTTTTAGTTTAATATTTTTAAGTGTACTGTTTATAGCACGGTTGTCAAGTTTTGTCTAGCAACAACTGGTCTAAGATGTCTTGAGCGCTAGTGATAATGCCAGCACCTTGCTTGATTAAATAGTTAGTACCAGCGGTTTGTGCAGACATAATAGATCCAGGCACGGCCATAACTTCCCGTCCTTGTTCCAAAGCATGTTTAGCCGTAATCAAGCTGCCGGAAGGCAGGGCTGCTTCCACAATCACCACACCTAAAGACAAGCCGGAAATCAAACGGTTGCGTCTGGGGAAATGCCAAGGTTGAGGTTGGCTACCTAGAGGGTGCTCAGATAAAAGCAAACCACCCTGTTGTAAAATATTTTGAGCTAATTGATAATTGCTACGGGGATAAATTGATTGATTGTCTAGACCGTTACCTAAAACAGCAATGGTTTTACCTTGACAGTCCAGAGTCGCTTGGTGAACTAAAGTATCAATGCCTATGGCCAAGCCACTGATAATGGTTAAACCGACGCTAACCAACTCTGGCATAAGTTGGTTAATAATGAGGGACGCGGTTGAACTATGTTGTCGTGAGCCAACCATGGCTAGGGCTGGTTGATTGAGTAATAATTGATTACCGCGAGCGTAAAGCACAGCCGGCGGATCATAAATCTGACTGAGCAATTGCGGATAGCCTGGTTGGTCAAGGCTAATTTGATATATAGGAAAGTCCTCCATATGTGCGCCTGGATGGACTTGAACCATCGACCCCAGCTTTATAAGAGCTGTGCTCTAACCAACTGAGCTACAGGCGCCGAATATATAAATGTGGACGGTACTGGATTCGAACCAGTTACCTCGTCGATGTCAACGACGCGCTCTAACCAACTGAGCTAACCGTCCAGTTTTTAACACCATAACACTATCTTGATTTTTTGACAAGATGTCTTTGGTTTGACAAGTCAGGGTATTATACCTAAGATATAAAATATATATAATAAATTGCACATTGTAAACTATTTTTTTGGGGGGAAAAATGACTGTTGAAATTGTCCAGAAGAAGTGGTGGCTAAAGCAACCTCAATTCTTTTTAATCCGCCAAACTGGCGGTTTTAAAAAGTTTGTGGAATATTGCGCGGTGCTACCGGCTAATTTTTGGTCTGGCATCCGTCTACTAGGTGCGCCAGTGGTTATTTGGTTATTAACCATAGAACCAATCTATGGTTTGATAGCTTATGTCTTGTTTGCTGTGACTGATTCAGTAGACGGACCAGTAGCTGTTTACAGAAATGAAGTTGGTCAAGGCGGAGCCTTTCTTGATGCCTTGGTGGACAAGCTTTTTGTTCTACCGATTATGTGGTACATAGGTTTGTATGATCAAATGATTATTGAATCATGGTTGTTTTGGTATATGGTAGTAGTTGAATTGGGTGGCAGATTGTTCTTGGGTGTCTATTGGTACTTAAGAGGTTGGACGTTTGACGCTCATTCTAACCGTTGGGGTAAACTGAAATTTGGTTGGCAGTGCGCTTTGTTGGCCAGTCTATTTTTCTCCTATTTCCTTAATTGGCCTTGGTACACTATTACCTATGTTGTTTTGGTGTTTATCAATATTTTGGCGACTTTGAGCGTAGCGGTTCATATGTCTGCGCCCAAGCCCCAAGCTAATTAGTAGTTCTTAAATTAGAAAAGCGGTTTTTACGAAAATCGCTTTTATTTATCATAAAATAATTTACCAGTTATCAGCATCATAGTAGATATGTATATATCTTGTACCAGGTCTTGACTTCTTAACCAAAAATGGTAAAATGTCTTAATTCCAGCACTTAGCACTCTGGAGAGGCAAGTGCTAAAACTTAAGAAACTATTATTAATTTTACTAACAATATGCAATTAAAACCATTAAGTGATCATGTCATTGTTAAACCAATGGCTGATGAGACTATTACTAAGGCGGGTATTGTTTTACCGGAAAATAGTCAAGAACGTCCGGAAAAAGGTGAGGTCGTGGCCGTAGGTAGTGGTCGTCTTTTAGACAATGGGCAAAGAGCACCTTTGTCAGTTAAGGTGGGCGACAAGATTATGTTTAAAAAATATTCCCCTGATGAAATAAAAGTTGAGGGGCAAGATTATCTGGTAATTAAGGAATCAGATATTATGTTAATAATTGAATAATTATATGGCTAAACAAATAATTTTTGATGAACAAGCCAGGCTGGCTTTAAAAAGAGGCGTTGATAAACTAGCTGACGCTGTTAAGGTTACTCTAGGCCCCAAGGGTCGTAATGTGGTGATTGAGAAAAGCTATGGCGCACCGATCATTACCAAAGATGGTGTGACTGTGGCTAAAGAAATTGAATTAGCTGACAAATTTGAAAACATGGGTGCCGCCATGATTAAAGAAGTGGCCTCTAAAACTAATGATGTAGCTGGTGATGGTACTACTACGGCCACTGTTTTAGCCCAGTCCATTATTACCGAAGGTTTGAAAATGGTGGCGGCGGGCATTGATCCTATTGAAATCCGTCAGGGCATTGAAAAAAAGGTGGCCGAGATTATCGCCAACCTTAAAAAAATGTCTAAGACCATTGTTACTCCCGAAGAAATAGCTCAGGTGGCTTCCATTGCTGCCAATGATGCAGAAATTGGCAAGATCATTGCCGAGGCCATGCAGAAGGTGGGCAAGGATGGAGTCATTACCGTAGAGGAAGGACAATCTTTTGGTGTAGAAAAAGAAATAGTGGAAGGTATGCAATTGGAAAAGGGCTACATCTCTCCTTACATGATTAGCAATGCTGAAAAAATGAAGGCGGAAATGACCGATCCCTACATTTTACTAACTGACAAAAAGATCTCCGCTATTCAAGAGATCTTACCTTTGCTGGAAAAGGTCGCCCAAAGCGGTCACAAGGATTTAGTGATTATTGCCGAAGATATTGATGGTGAAGCTCTGACTACTTTTGTGTTGAACAAATTACGCGGTACCTTTAATGTTTTAGGCATTAAAGCTCCAGGTTTTGGCGATCGACGCAAAGCTGTACTGTCTGATATTGCTATTCTGACAGGCGCTACGGTGATCACTGAAGAATTAGGTTTAAAATTGGAAACTACTGAAATCAGCGCTTTGGGCCAAGCTCGCAAAGTAGAGGCTTTTAAAGATCGCACTACTATCGTTGATGGTAAGGGACAGACTATGAAGATCAAGGAAAGAATAGAACAACTACGTCGGGAAATTGAGATCAGTGATTCTGACTATGAGCAAGAACAATTAAAAAATCGTTTAGCTAAATTGGCCGGTGGTGTGGCTGTTATTAAAGTGGGTGCCGCTACTGAAGTGGAAATGAAAGAAAAGCGCGATCGCATCGAAGATGCTGTCCATGCTACCAAGGCCGCTATGGAAGAGGGCGTAGTACCGGGCGGTGGTTTAGCCTTGCCTTTAGCAGGTAATGTTTTTAAAGAATTAACCGAAGATGGTAAAGGTAATATTGGCTCCAAGATTATTAACAATGCTATTTTAGCCCCCATTAAAAGAATCGCCGCTAATGCTGGCAAGGATGGCTCTTTAGTTCTCTACAATATTATGGAAAAGAATAAAGATGGTCAAACAGCCATTGGTTACAATGCCGCCACTAATCGTTTTGAAGATATGGTGGCTGCCGGTATCATTGATCCCACCAAGGTGGTGCGTAGTGCTTTGGAAAATGCTGCTTCCGCTGCCATGATGTTTTTGACTACCGAAGTGGTGATTGCTGACTTGCCAGAAGCTAAAGAAGATCATGGCCATGGTATGGGCATGAATCCTGGCATGATGGGTATGTAAAATAACACGAGTCAATTTATAATACAAAACAGAGACTGGCGTTTCTGTTTTGTGGTATAATAACAATATGACACAGCCTAGCGTTTCCATAATTATCCGTACTAAAAATGATCGTCCCAGGCTAGAACGGTTATTTCAGGTATTGCGAGCTCAAGACTATCAAGGCCAAGTAGAATATATTGTTGTTGATACAGAATCAATTGACGGTACTGTTGCTTATGCTAAGCAGCAAGGAGCACGAGTGATTAACATCAAACAAAGTGAGTTTAATTATCCCAAATCTTTAAACATTGGTTGTCAGATAGCCAGCGGTGAAATTTTGATTTCTTTGGTTGGCCATGCTTTGCCTTTACGTACAGATTGGTTGAGCGGTAGTTTACAGCATTTTCTTGATCCCAAGGTAGCCGGTGTCTATGGTCATGTGTTACCCCATAAGTATCCGGAATACCCCAAGCGTACTTGGGCTGAATGTTTCTATTATTGGCGAGGCTTTACAGCCCAATGGTTGAAAAGGCGTTATAAGTTAGACAGGACACAGTTTGGTATTTTGGGTTGTACTAATTGCGCTATTAGTAAAAGTTTATGGCAACAGCATCACTGGTCTGAAGCTTATGCCGGAGGTGGTGAAGACGGCGAATGGGCTAGTTGGACCTTAGCTCAAGGTTATTACATTGTTTGCGATTACCATTTTTCTGTTTACCATTCGCATGGTAATAATTTCTCTAATATGGTTAAACAACATAAATACTGGTGTCGTCTGTGGCAACCCAGTGAGTTTGATGTAAAGAATTTGTCTTGGCGGAAAGATCTATTCTAATGATTTTTTTAAATAACAACAGTTAACGGCTGTTGTTTATTTATTGACGCTCTAGTGTCGTCATGGTAAGATTTTAGGTAGATGTCGCTAATTTTATGAAATTAAATCAGCTAACAATTCAAGAAGCCAGACAAAAATTAGATCAGGGCGAAATTACTGCTGTGGATTTGACCCAAGCTTGTTTAGAGCGTATTAAAGAAGTAAACGGTAAGATCCACGCCTGTTTAGCAGTGGACGAAGTGGGAGCCTTGGCTCAAGCTGTCGTGGCTGACAAAAAAATTCTTTCTGGCCAGACAGGTCCTTTGTTAGGTATTCCCTATTTGTTGAAAGACAATATTTTAGCCAAGGGTTTACCAGCCACAGCCGGTTCTAAAATGTTGGAGAATTATATTGCTCCCTATGATGCTACTATAGTTAAGAGATTGAGAAAGGCCGGAGCTATCTTGTTGGGCAAAACTAATTTAGATGAATTTGCCCATGGTGCTTCCACGGAATACAGCGCTTTTGGCCCTACCCATAATCCTTGGGATACTAAACGAGTACCGGGTGGTTCTTCTGGCGGTTCAGCCGCTGCCGTGGCTACGGACATGTGTCTATTTGCTCTAGGTACTGATACTGGCGGTTCTATTCGCCATCCAGCTGCTCTCTGTGGTGTAGTTGGTTACAAACCCAGCTACGGTCTATGTTCTAGATTTGGTTTAATAGCTATGACTAGCTCCACTGATGTGCCTGGGCCCTTAACTAAAACAGTAGAGGACGCCGCTATGGTACTGTCAGTGATGTCCGGGCAGGATAAGCAAGATGGAACGACAGTGAGAAGCAAGGCTCTAGCCTTTAAGTCATTAAAAGATTTGTCAGGTTTGAAGATTGGCGTGCCTAAAGAATATTTTATTGACGGCTTGTCTGAAGGCGTGGCCAAAAGAGTTAAAGAAGCCATTGCTGAATTAAAGCAAGCTGGGGCGGGAATAGTTGATGTTAGTTTACCCCATACTAAGTATGGCGTCAGCGTTTACTATATCATCACCCCTTGTGAGATTAGTTCTAATTTGGCGCGCTTTGATGGCCTGCGTTTTGGTCACCAAGGTGAAGCTAAAGATCTATTAGAATATTATGCCCAAACCAGAGGTGAAGGCTTTGGTCCGGAAGTGAAGCGCCGTATTATGCTCGGTACCTATGCTTTAAGTTCCGGTTATTATGATGCCTATTATCTCCAAGCCCAGAAAGTACGCACTAAGATTACCCAAGATTTTGATAAGGTTTTCCAGCAAGTTGATCTTTTGGTCGCTCCCACTACTCCACAAACCGCTTTTGTTTTAGGCCAGCAGGATAAGGATCCCTTAAAAATGTATTTAGAAGATATTTTCCTCACCCCGTCTTCTTTGGCTGGTTTGCCAGCTCTGTCCGTGCCCTGTGGTTTGTTTGCTGATCTACCAGTTGGTTTGCAGTTTATTGGTCCGAAGTTAAGCGATAGTAAATTATTGACAATTGCTTCTTTCTATGACAAATTAAGCAGGCGGTTAGTATCAGAAATATAATATGTCTAAGTTTGTTAAATTCATTATTTGGTTTGTAGTTATTGTCCTAGCCCTCCTAGGTATTATTTATTTTTCCTACAGCCAAAATCGTCAGTTTTTTAACAGTGATGATGAATTGTTACAAGCTCAAGCCGACCAACTACTAACTGACAATCAAGCTTTACTGGACAACCCTTTGGATCAAGGTTTAGAGCCGGTTGAGCCTATCAATAGTACTGATCATCTCTGGGGAGAGGCTCAGGCACCCGTTCATTTAATTGTTTATGTGGATTTTGATTGTCCTTTCTGTGCTGAGTATCAGCAGACTTTGCAACAAGTGCAAGAGAAATACCAAGACAAGGTGGTTATTGCTTTCCGTAACTATCCTTTGGCCAGCCATCAGCAGGCTATTCCGGCTGCCTTAGCTGCGGAGTGCGCTAGTGATCAAGGGAAATTTCTGGAAATGGCTGAGAAGTTATATGCCAACCAGAAAGAAAGCAAAAATGAAACAGCCGAGTTCATCAAAGACGCCGAAGAATTAGGTTTGGACAGAGAAGAATTTAAAAAATGTTTGTTGGAAGAAAGATACAAAGAAGAAATTATCGCTAACAAAGCTGAAGCAGAGAAGTATGGCGTCACTGGTACGCCTACCACTTTCTTGGGTCAGCAACTTTTACCCGGTGCCTACCAATTCAATGACTTTGAAGATCAGACCGGTAGACAATATGACGGCTTGAAAACTTTGATTGACAAAGCCTTACAATAACTCGGAGGATTCGCCTAGTGGCCTATGGCGCATGCTTGGAAAGCATGTTTACCGAAAGGTATCGAGGGTTCGAATCCCTCATCCTCCGCCAATTTAGACATACAAATAATTAATCAGTATTGATATTGGTTTGTCTAATGCTTCGTAAAATGATATAATTATATTGACAAAATGATTAGTTGACGGTAATATAATACTCTTAGTAACCTTATGTCTATCACTAAACAATTCAAAGATTATTTGATTAAATTTTGTTGGCATGGCAAAACTGTGCCCATTGGTCTTTTCGAATTGTCTCAATATTTCAGAAACCAAGGCCCAATAGAATTTGAATATAAAAAAGAAGGCAATAAAATTATTGCCATTAGCAAAAATTTTAGACATGGTTCTATTATTACTTCGGCTAATAATGAAGCAGATTTGGATAAAAATATTAAAGATGCAATTTTAACTTCATTTGAAATACCCTCATCTTATATGAAAGAAACCGGTTTATATAAGATGGGTAGCGAAGAGATAGCTTATGCCATCGCGTAGTGATTTGCCGAGTCAAATAAATAGAGAAAAATTTATCAAGGCGTTATTACGCCTTGGTTTTGAAATTAACAAACAGGGTGGTAAAGGTAGCCATTATAAAGCTACCTATATAAGTACTCAAAAAATGGTTACTATCCCTTCAGATTTAGATAAAGACACCTTGTATTATTTATTAAAAGAGATAGAAAAATATTCTGGGGTTACTTGGGAAAATATAAAAATAAAATTATAAAAATAATTGTTTGCAATAGCATCAGCAGGTAAAATTTCTATCTATATGAAGAATTTAAACAAACCAAAAATTGTTCATGAATTATTTAGTCAAGATATAGTCAGGGCAACAGAGATGATATATAGAGTTATTGATGGTCTTATCCCTAGTGGCTATCTTTTAAAGTCTATTAAGTCGGCCACAACTGATAGAAAAAATGGCAATATTCATTCCTTTAAGAATGATAAAACGGCTATTGATTTTTTAGATAATTAAGTAATTATTGAATCTGATTAATTTTTAATAATATAAACACTATGAAAAAACTATTCTTCTTTACCATCATAGGTTTATTTTTCATTTTTTCGGGTTGTAGTTTCTTTCCTGCTAGCCAACAGGTTACTCGTCTGAAGTTGTAGAGGATAAAACTACAGATGAAGCAATTACTACCATGGCTAATCCCGCTTCAGTCAATTGTACTGACCAGGGCGGTACTTTGGAGATTCGCAAAAATGTGCAAAGTGAATATGGAGTTTGCCTTTTTGAAGACAATCGACAATGCGAAGAGTGGGCCTTGTTGCGTGGTGATTGCCCGGAAGGCGGATTGAAAATTACTGGTCATGAAGATGAAGCTCAGGC
>Ga0209211_10010776_pt1 | contig 11845 bp, 9 predicted proteins | sample RifGroA2_FD_183992 | JGI IMG/M metagenome (GOLD analysis project Ga0209211, IMG submission 183992) | Groundwater microbial communities from Rifle, Colorado, USA - Groundwater A2 (SPAdes) (version 2) | ecosystem: Environmental > Aquatic > Deep subsurface > Groundwater | place: Rifle, Colorado... | reverse complement strand
GAGATTATTCTTCAATTCAAGATGCTGTTAATAATGCAACTGCTGGAGATACAATAAATGTTGGAGCTGGAACTTATAATGAAAATCAAATAGTAATTGACAAGCCAATAAAACTTATTGGAGCAGGAGCAGATACTACTATTATTAATGGAGAAACAGCTGCTCTTCTTACAACTGGACTTATTAGAATTAATAGTAATGGAGATGTAACAGTAAAGGGATTTGCAATAAAAAATGCAGGAGGAGTTGATAATGGAAATGACAATGGAGATGATAAAACAAATGTTGGAATTTACACTGAATCTTCTTCAGATTCTTCAACATATACCATAACTGAAAATAAAATTTATGGAACAAATAATGCTGATGATGAAGAAGATTATGGATTTTATTCACATTCAGGAAAAGAACAATTAATATTTACTAAAAATACAATAAGAGAGGTTTCTGGAAATTCTATTTTGCTTGAAAAACATACAGGAGGAGTTGATATATCAGATAATGACCTTGATGCAGGTGTTTATGGAATAGATTCAATATTTGCAATGACATATGGTGAAGTTGATATTACCTCCCTACAGAAAATAACTAATAATCATTTTGATATGAGTTCTGGAACTTATGATCATGGAGCAACAGCAATAAGTTTTGCAAGTTCTTATAATGAAGCTACACTTGGTGGTGGAAAATTCACTAATATTAAAGTAATTAATAATACAATTGAAAATTTGAAACAAAATAGAAGAGGAATTGGCTTATGGAATGGAGATTCTACTAATGGAAATAGTGGAGAAATTACTGCAGAAATATTTAACAATAAAATCAAAGGAGAAAATGCTGATAAATCAAGAGGAATTTCTTTGCTTGGAAAAACAAATAATGTAAAAATAATAAATAATACTGTTGAAAATTTATGGAGAGGTATGTGGTTAACTGACAGTGTTACCGGAGGAATGCATTATCCTTTAGACACTGAAATAAATAAAAATAATTTCTTAAATAATGATTTTGGGTTAGTTTGGGATGGAGCTGATTTGCTTAATGCTGAAAGTAATTACTGGAATAAATGTGGAGGACCTTCAGGAAATGATGTTACTGGTAATGTTGATTACACACCTTGGATAGGAGTTTGTGTTAAAGAAAAAACCCAACTGCCTTCATGCATATTATCTTCTGATAATATAGCCTTATATGCAAATACATCTTCAACTTTTTGTGCTGGAAATGTTATATTTAGTGTTCTAAAAGATGGTGTATGGAATAATTTCACAGGAAGCAGTGTTGGAAGTGGAAACCCAGGAAATTATGTTCATTCTTTAAGTTCTTCTTTTATTTCAGGAGGACAAAGCTTTGACTGGACTGTTTATGCTTATGACTGTATGGGGCATGTTTCAAACAGCGGTATTCAAACTTTTTATGTAAATAACAAAACAATAGTAAATGTTGATCCTGTTCTGCCAAATGGATTAAATCCATGGTATATAACTGAACCTTTATTTTCTTTAGTAAATAATGATGCTTCAATTATTTCTTATAGATGGAATGGCAATGAAATAAAAACTTATACTTCTGCTTTTGGATTAGAAAATGCTCCAAATAATGCAAACATAACTGGAGGAATTCATGTTTTAAAATATAGAGCAAATTTATGTGGAAAAACAGAATCGTGGCAAAATACAACTTTTAAATTTGATTTTAAAAATCCTGTTATAAAAAATGAAATACCTCAAAATGGAAGCACTATTTATGAAACAAAACCAATTATAAGCGCTTATCTTGATGAAATTTATCAAAGCAATTCAGGAATTGACGAGCAAAGCATAATTATGACTTTAGATGGAAATGATGTAAGCAATGAAGTAGATGTTGTTCCTTTTGGTCTTGATGCTGTTGTATCTTATACTTCATTAGTTAATTTATCAGATGGGTGGCATAATGTGACAATCAATGTAAGGGATAAATCTGGAAGAAGTTCTGAAAGAACCTGGACTTTTTACGTTGATTTAACTAATTTCTCTCCTTTTAATTTAATTATTAATTCTCCTAAATTAGATGATATGTATGGTACAAAGAGAGTACTGCTTAATTTGACAACTTCTAAAAGAGTTAAAGAAATTTCATACATTGATTTAAATAAAAAAAATCCAAGATGGAGAAGATTATGCAGAAACTGCAAAGAATATGGAAATTTAAATAAAAAAACCTTGAATGCCAAAGAAGGATGGAACAATATAACTATAAAGGCAACAGACACATTTGGCAATACTCAGGAATCTAACTTAGTATTTTTTGTTGACAGCAAAGCTCCTTCAATTTCAAAGATGTTTCCTAAAAAAAATTCTGTTGTGAATGGCTCTGAATTTTCTTTAACTTATACAGAAGATAATTTAAAAGAAATTAAATTGTTTTTTAATCCTAATATAACATTAGAAAATTGCACATCTGGAAAAAACCAAGAATGCAAAACTTCTGCTGATTTAACACAATTTGAAAACTCGTATATAGGATTTTATTTTGAAATTTCAGATGGAATAAACAAAGTAAAAACAAAAGAAACAAGAGTTTTTGTTGATACAATTTCTCCAGTATTAAATTTAAATCTGCCTGAAAACATTACTTATAAAAGAAAAGTTCCGTTTAATATTAATGTAAGTGAAAAAGTTACTATTGAATACTTAGATGATAAAGAACAAAATCCAAGATGGAGAAGATTATGCAATAATTGCGATGAATATGGAAATGAAAAGCTTAAACTTAAGTCATTTAAGCCAGGAATTCATCATGTATTTGCAAGAGGAACAGATGATGCTGGAAATTCAGATATTAAAGATGTTTGGTTTGAAGTAAAGTTATAGTTTTTATAGTGCTGTTTATATATTCTCTAATGGGGATAAATAAAAATAAATATGCAAAAGTAGCAGTTCTTTTAATATTCATATTAATAGCAATATTATTTTTCTCAAAGATAAACAGCTTATATAATAATGGAGAGAGTATAATAAAAAACTCCGGCAATGCAGCTGGTTTAATTTATATTCTTATGATGATTGTGGCAATTCTTATTGCACCAATACCTTCTTCACCCTTAGCAATTATAGGAGGCGCATTATTTGGGCCTTGGCTTGGAATGATATATACACTTATTGGTGCTACTATTGGAGCTACTTTAGCTTTTCTTATTGCAAGATTTTTCTTAAGAGATTATCTTTCTAAAAAATTAGAACAGAATAAATTCTATCTTAAAATTAAAGGGAAAAAAGAGAAAAATATAGCGCGTATAATATTCATAACACGTTTAATGCCCCACATTTCATTTGATGTGGTAAGCTATGCAGCTGGATTAACAAGATTGAATGTTTTTACTTTTGCCATAGTTACATTTCTTGGAATGATTCCGATAGTATTCCTTCTTAGTTTTTTTGGCTCCCTTATTCAGCCATTTTTGCCGATAGTCTTTATTATAATAAGCATATTTTTTGTTTTATATATAGTTTATCTTGTTTTAAATAAAAAGAATTAACTCTGATTTTTTATATTTAATTATTCTTTCTTCTTTATTTTCATTGTCATTGAACAAAATAGCATATTATTGTGCATTGCCATTGAATAAAATGATATTGCCTTTACTTGATTAATCAATAACTATAAAATTTCATTTCTTACATATTTGTTTCAGGTTGATGGTTTTAAGAATAAAACTTTAAAAACTGCAAATCCAGCTAATTATATGAAAAAGAGGCAGGAATTAACCAATAAATTAAATAAGAAAAATTCAAATAAGTCAAGAAACAAATCAAGAATTTTTATTGCAGTATTTATGTTAATACTAATTGTGTTTTTTCTGAATTTTGATAAAATAATTTCTGCTTTGGCAATTTATGGAAAAAGTCCTAAAACAAGCTCTGTTTCTATACCTGTTGTTGTTACAAAAGAAAATCTTCCTCAATACCTGGAATCAAATAAGATGATAAAGGACATGCCTAAAAAAGGAATTGTTAAATTAAAGCTTTATAATATGAATAATGGAGAAAAACAGGTTGAAGAAAGTTATACAATTACTGGAAAAACAGTAAAAATAGATGCTTCAAATTCTTTATCAAATAAAAACACAAATACTAATGCTGATATTGAAGTATGGATTAATTCAAAATATATTTCTGAATTGGGAAAAAATGGGAATGATTTATGCAGCATTATAAAATTGGCTAATTCTAACGGCGAGTTAAAAAAAGAGCTGAAAATATCTGAGCTGAGTTTTCTATGGAAGTATAAAGGCATGCTTAAGTATAAAGATTGTTTGAGCTAATGATTTTTGTTATGTAGTATATTGTTGCATTAGAAATCAATTTTGATAAAAAAATAAAAATTTATTTTTTTGTACTTTAATATGTTTAGGCACTACTATTATTTAAACCTTTCGGTACCTTAATAACCGCGCAAAAGTAGTGTTATATATCAAATATAGATTATGCCCGTCTATAATCAACCGCGCAAAATAGTAATATTTAAATAGTTATATAATTTGTATAATCTATGACCTGGATAAAACCAACATATTCAAAGAGCAAAATTGATTCTGCTGGAAATATTTTAATTGACAAAAATAGCTCTGAAGAGGAGATAATTGAAGCATTAGGAGTTTTAGATAATTGGAGAGCAGCTCATAGTTATCCTATGCATATATTCAAAAAAAGGTTGAAAAGAGTTTCAAAAATTATAGATAAGGAGTCTTTAACTGTTCAGCGTCTTAAACGTGTTCCAGCTATTCTCAAAAAACTTCAACGTAAATATGGTGGAATTAAAGCAACTATGAAACTATCTCAAATGCAAGATATAGGAGGTTGCAGGGCTGTTTTGTCTGATGTTTCTTTAGCAAGAAAACTTTACCAAAAATATTATGTAAAAGGAGATTTGAAGCATAAAAAAGTAAATGAAAAGGATTATATTTCTAAACCAAAAAATGATGGATACAGAAGTATTCATTTAATTTATAGATATAATAGTGATAAGGGAAAAAAAGAATACAATGGATTACTTATAGAAGTTCAAATAAGATCAAAATTGCAACATTTATGGGCAACAGCTATTGAAACTGTAGACTTTTTTACAAGACAGGCTATTAAATCTAACGAAGGACAAAAAGAATGGATGGATTTCTTTAAATTAGTAAGTTCTGCTTTTGCTAAAATGGAAAATTGTCCTTGTGTTCCAGATACTCCCAATGATGAAAAAGAAATATACTCGCAAATTAAGAAAAAAGAATCTGAGTTAAATGTTATTAAGGTTATGAGAGGCTGGACAAAAGCTGTTAAAATATTTGAACAAAAAATTAAAAGTAAACCAAAATTACAGTTCTTCTTATTAGAATTGGATATTTTAGGTGAAAAATTAAATATATCTGCATATACAAAAAATCAGGAACAAAAAGCGATTAAGGATTATGCAGAAGCTGAAAAAAGAAATAATGGAAAAAAAGAATATGATGTAGTCCTTGTTGGTGCGGATACAAGTACTGATTTAAAAAAGGCGTATCCTAATTATTTCGTAGATACAGGAGAATTTTTGTCATATTTACAAAAAATTATAAATAAAGCTAATCTTCTTTCTTAATAATAATCTTTTCTTTCCTTTAGCTATCAAAATTCCCAGTGAAACAGCTATTATTCCTAAAATTGTAAGAAAAGTGTTTAGGAAGTTTATTTTAATTCCTACTAAATTCAAGTAGAAAACAACTAAAGGAACAACTGCTATGCTTAGAGCAAAGCTTAGGGCAATTCTTTCAAGCCAGTCTATACCTTTGTCAGTTTCATCATGATAGTTTGTTTCTATTTTTGTTTCTGGAAAAAAGATATATGAAATAATAAAACCAGGAAGAAACAAAACATAAACACTGCCAAAAACAATTCTAAATGATTCTAATAAAAGCAATTTAGCGAAGAAAGACAAAGCTAATGAAATTAAGGCTAAAATTGCTAATATTGATATTAAAATAAATGCTATTCCTTTATTATTGAGTTTGATATGTGATTCTTTATGATGATTATGATCTTTTTTACTTTTTTCGTCATCTTCATCTTCCAATACAAGAATTGAAATAAGAATTATCAATATTCCTGCTATTATTGAGATAACCCAGGATAAAAGCCCTAATGTATCTGTTTTATACTTGATTATAGCTGTTCCCAATATTCCAAGGATTAAAATGAAAATATAATCCTTTTTCTTTATTATTTCTGGCTTTTTCTCCTGATGCTCTGAAAATACATCCAAAATACCTGCAATAATAACTATAATTAACAGGTAATTCAGGTTAAAATACTGCGAGACAAACTTTGGAAGAATCTGTTCAATTAATAATAAAATTAAATAAGTAATTAATAATGTCTGAAACAAATAATTTACTAATTCTGCATTATAGCCTTTAAATAAATATTTTTCCATGTTTGATGATTATGATTTAATATTTATGTTGATTGAAGGTTTTGATTGTTTTGATATTTGAACTGTGATTATTACTTGATATATTTAACTTATTGAGTATTGAATATAATTTCATATTATTAATATTGGTTTAATTGATATTTTATAGATTTATATTATTTAACAATGTTAATGATGATTAGTATTTTTATTTTTTGGATTTAATGGTTGATGTTGATAATGAGGGTTTAAATTTAAGTATAGAAAAAGACATTAGTTTTTTACCATTTTTTGTCTTTTTCTATCTATCAAAGGCGTAAATAGGGTAAATTATAAACGTCCTTTGATATATTAGGATATAATTGAGGGATATTGTTAACTTGGATTTGTTTTAGTTAAGTTGATGTTGATTTAAGTTATAGTATGTATAAATTAATGGATTTAATGTGGATTTGTATTATTTGATATTGTGAATGTTGATTAGCATCTTTATTTTTTGGATTTGACCTATTGAATTTGAATTTAATTATGATGTGATTGAGATTATATTTAATGATATAGTTAATGTGATATTTTTATACATTGCTATTTATGAATTTAATTGATATTTAATGATGGTATTGATATGAGTTTAATGCTGTTTTATTTTAAATTTATTTATTTCTAAATCTGGGTTTAATACCCCACAGCTTGCTGTGGCAGATTTTGAAAGACTGAAATTGCTGGTCGCTGAAAGCGAAAAATTTCGCGGTGAATAATTTTAGGCAATTTCTTTATATGTTTTTGAAAGTTCTATACTATACATCTATATTTCACAACAGTAATCTATAAATATTAAAAAAATATAAAATTTTATGAAAAAAATAACTTTTTTGCTGATATTAACAGGAATATTGTTGACTTCTTCATTTATTTCAGTCAGCGCTTATTGCTATGACTGCTATGGAAATTATGGAGGAAACTACGGAAATTACAGATACAATAATAATTATAATTTTGCTCAGAATTCTTATTCTACATCATATTCTTATAACCAACCATTCGGGCATTCTTATTATTATCAGCCATTTGGTTTTTCTTCATATGGAGGCTATAATTATAATCAACCAAGTTCTTATTATAATCAACCAATTTCTTTTAGCTCTTCAATAACTTCTACATCATATAAAGATTATTACAATCAAAGAATTTATGACACCCAATATAGATATGACAGCCCATATACTCATGGAATAACATACAGAACAAAAGTATATGACAGTGATGGTTATTTAGTTCAGACATCCAGAAGCAATTCAGGTTATTCTTATGGTTATTAGCAAGATATATAAATTAAAAAACATATATATTTTTAAGTAAAAAGAGGTATTAAAAGAGTAAAATGGTATCTGCAGAGTTTATTTCAAGAAGATTTTTAAAAGATTTAGAAAATGAAGAAAAAAAATTAGAAGAAAGTAAAAAAAGAGAAGAAGAAATTACTAAAAGATTTATGGAGAGTATAAAAAAATTATCGCTTCTTCTTTAACTTAGATAATTCAAGTATTGTTGATTTAGACTTTTCTGTTAATTCTTCATATTTTTCTTGCCAAAATTTATTATTAATTTAATCAACAACAAAATGAACTGGATATCCTGCTGAATTGCCTGCTTGGTCCCTGATTATTAAAGTTAAATCCCATACTCCTGCTTTGAAGCTTTCTTTTTTTACACATTTTCCTTCTGTTAACTTAGAGCATAATCTTTTTTCTTTTACCTTTCCTCTGCTGTCTAAATAAGAATAAACAACTTCATCAAAATTAGGTTCATTTATATCTAAATCAAAGAAAATATCTTTGCTTCCCGGTTCATTTTGGCTCCAAAATGATGCTTGATTATTGAAAATAGGATCTGAAACATCAACATTTAACATCAAGTGTTTTGATTCTTCATAATTTCCTGCAATATCAATTAAAGTAAAGTAATATTCTATTTGCTGATTATTATAAGGAAGAAGATTAACATTGGTTTCACATGAATATTTATTTTTCTTAGAAGTGCAGGTTCCTAAGTTTATATTTTTTGTTTTAAATTGGTTAATTCCATAAAACAATGTCAGGTTTCTTGGGTTTTCTTCCTGAAATTCTACAATAAAATCTCCGTCTGCAAATCCTTTTTTAGGAAAAGTCTTTTTTATTTTAGGCATTTTGCTATCTATAAAGAATGAAACTTCTTTTGAACCTTCATTTCCCACCCCATCTGTTGCTTTAATAAGAATTTGATTTAATCCTTCATTGAAATTCTTGTTATTATCAAAACTTGAACATCCTCTGCATACTCTTATCCATTTTCCTCTTCCATTTATTAAATCTATATAATAAACATCTGCTTTTTCATTTAAAAAAAACTTAAAAGGAACAACTCTTGATGTAAAAAGAGAATTATTTAATGGAGAGGTTAAAGTAATATTTGGAGGATTTAAATCCTGGTTTGGCCCTCCATTATCACTGCATTGAGAAGGAGGCAGTTGCATGCATTTTGGCCAGCTTCCATGAATATAGCAATCTTCATTTTCTTTATAAACAGACATGCAATATGAACACCCGCCATCATCAGTGCATGTTTCTGTTGGCGGACTATGGTGATAAGTCGGAGTCTCGCAGTATTTTATTACTTCTCCTTTTCCAAAACATGACCAAAATACCCTTGATGGACTTGATGATGCATTGATTATTGGAGTAATGATTAAAACAGCTAAAATAAATATCATTAAAAATATTAAAAGAGCAGTAGTTAATCTTGAGCTGATTGCCATTAAGTTTCTTTTATTGCTTTTATTAAAATTATCTTTCTTAATATTTTTTTCATTAACTTCAATTTTGCCTTTGTTTTTTATCATTTTATTAATTTTGTTTTTAATTTTGATTTGTTAGATGTTGATTATTTCAATTTTTTTGTAGTTAAGTTTATCATGATTTTTCTTAATTATCCTTATTTCTAAATCTGGGTTTAATACCCCACAGCTTGCTGTGGCAGATTTTGAAAGACTGAAATTGTTGGTCGCTGAAAGCGAAAAATTTCGCGGTGAATACTCCGTAGCTTGCTGCGGAGATAGCGAAATTTTAGGCAATTTCTTTATTCTAACCTTCAATAATTGTTCCTTTAAACTTATCTTTTTTAAGAAGATTATCTAATTCATTAGTATTTTTTCCAATTATATATGTTGGAATTTTATATTTCATGATAATTTTAGATGATTTTTGATCTAAAATAAAGTGCTGTCCTGGTTTGAAAGACATTAAATTTGCTATTTTATGGAATTCTTTCCATGAGATTTTTGGAGTGAATTTAGCATCTTTGTATTTTCTTGGATCTTTATTATATAAACCATTAACATTTGTTAGATTAATAAATTTTGATTTGAAATACTTGGCAAGTAGTGCTGCTTCTGAATCAGTTGTCTGGCCTTTCTTGTAGGATAAAGCTCCTGAAAAAACAAGTCCTTTTTTATTTAATTGTTGTTTAATTTCTTTTAAGCTATGAGATGCGCCATATTCAGGTTCAAAACCAAAAAAATAAGACATAAAACGGGCATTCATTCTTGTTGCTGAAATTCCAGCTAATCCCTGCATATGGTAATCTAAATTAATTTCTCTTAATGCAGAAATATATTTTCTTGCAATACTTCCTCCACCTGTAACAATAACAAATTTATAACTTTTAGAATGTTTTTTTATAATTATCTTAAATTTTTTTAGGTAATTTACATCAATGTCATTTGGAATAATTAAACTTCCACCTAAACTGATAACTATAACCTCTTTTTTCATTTTAATTTTAAGGAAAAGAAGTTTTTAAATTTATAGAAAAATACAATTATTTTACTGTAAATAATTTATTATCTTTAACATTAAAAATGTTTAGCCTTACTCCGCAATCTAACCAACCATGCGCATAGTTTATTGCAGCAAAAGCATTAACTAAATTCCCTTTTTGTTCAAAATAATGAGCATCACTCAAATAATTTTTAACCATATTAATAATCTCTTTTGCATCCTGCTCTTTATTTTTCATAATTTTTTTAGAAGCTTTAAATAATGCATTTTCTGTTAAATTAAAGTACTTTTTTAGCTTTTCATGAGTGATTTTTTCTTCCATTTTACTTAATATTATTTTATATAGCTTATGTTTATAAATTTGATGTAGAGTAAACTTCTTCTTATGTAAGTAAAATAAGAGATATTTTTTACCTACATATTTTTATCGACGGAAGGGTGATTTATACTTTAATAAAAATAGAGAAATATTTATATACTATTTTTGGCTTATTTTCTTGTAAAAAAAGGGTAAAAAAAGAATGGTGTTTGAGAAAAAACTGTTTGTAATTTTATTAGCAATCATATTATTAATTAATATACATTTTTTATCAGCAATTGATGATTTAATTTCATTGCAGGGTAATGTTAGGCAGAATGGTTTGGAGCTTTCTTCTGGAAATATAACTGTTACAATTTATGATTCATTAACCGGAGGTAGTATTATTTATAATTCATCTGATGATTTTAACAATGTAATTTCTGGAGGTGAGTATGATATAGTTATGGGCAATGGTTCACAAATTTTGACTTTAGAATATGGAAGAATTTATTACATGGAATTATATATTAATAATGAAAAAGTTGTTTACAAAGATGGTTCAACAAGACAAATTTTTCAGAGCAGTGTTGGACAAATTAATGCCAGTTATATAAACCCGCAGCAAATAAATCAAACACATTTGGCTTATAGTATTAATATTTCAAATGCAACTGGCTATTTGACAGGAAACTTGGCAGGAAATTTAACCCTTTTTCAAATAACTGGTGGAGAGAAGATAGCATTTGTTAATCAATCAAATATATTCACACAAAGCCAGACAATTCAAGGAAATTTATCAATTACCGGAAATATTTCAGTTTCAGGAAATATTACAGCTGATACAGGATTTTTTAAATTAGCCTGGAGTTATATAACTAATTTACCAAACATTTTATTTGGATTAGATTCAGAAAATAACAATAATAATTTATTGGTATTAAATTTAAGTTCAACAGGAATTGGTTATAATGAATCTGTTTTAAATAATACAATTTATAATAGAATAACTTATTATGGTTTGATTAATAATGCATCTTATCTTTCAACTTATAATGCTTCATATCATGGATTAATTCAAAATTTATCATACTTATCTACTTACAATGAAACTTACCATAAATGGGCATATAATCAAACAAATGATACATTTACATTATGGAACTCAACTTGGGATAATCGTTTATTAATTATTCAAACAAATGATTCAATGAAAAATTATGTAAGTTCAATAATAACAGGGAGTAATTTATCATGGCTTTCAACTTACAATGCAACTTATGATGCTAAAAAAGGAAGTGTATTTACATCAAAT
>Ga0209211_10010774_pt1 | contig 11845 bp, 12 predicted proteins | sample RifGroA2_FD_183992 | JGI IMG/M metagenome (GOLD analysis project Ga0209211, IMG submission 183992) | Groundwater microbial communities from Rifle, Colorado, USA - Groundwater A2 (SPAdes) (version 2) | ecosystem: Environmental > Aquatic > Deep subsurface > Groundwater | place: Rifle, Colorado... | reverse complement strand
CACAAACAACGCAAAAATAATCGATCCGCATAAGGCTATGCGGAAAATTTTTGTCGCAATTTCGCGCTTCGCAGTGTTATGGAGCATAATGATAAGTCATATAGATTTTCGCGCCAGTGAGCGACACGCTAGATGGTCCGGAAAATGAAATTTGAAGCTCGTTTGCGGATCCGCCTCCGGAATTTTTCCAATTAATATTGGCGGTCGGAACTTGATAAAGCACCTTAAATGGCTGGGGCGTCGTGCTGACTGGCAAGAGAAATGATTTGCTCGGTGCAGCGTTTACTTGAGCGGTAAGCGTCAATGCGGCGCTCCCCGATGAAACACCTGCAATTTCCACAAAAACGCTTTTGATTGTCGGACTTGCTTCTTCAAGATACACATCAAAACTGCCGCCATTAGCGGTTGAAATTTCAGGATTCGTATATGGGGATGTAAATTGCGAATCTGCGCCTGATGGTTGAATAGCATAAAACTCCACACTGCGCATTATGCGATTGGTGCAAGCGAAAGTTGAGAAAGTGCTGTAAGAAGGGCAGAAACCGGTCGCCGTGCCGTTGCAAGTAGTGGTATTATTTTGATTGTCTTTGGCGATAATCTTGAATTCATACGCTTGGTTGCAAGTGAGATTGGCCGCGGCAGTGCCGTTTGCGTCAGTGATGGTGATCGCGTGAGGACTCGCGCCGGTTGAAGTATCCAGATCTTTCGGCGCTTTAAAATACGCTGAAGCTGATCCGCTCTTGCGGTACTCCACATTGGCGGCCGCGTCCTCGTCGGTTAACCAATGAATCGTTGCGCTAAATTCGCCAATCGTATCTACGGAAACGCTGGAGACAACGGGACCGGATGAATCTATTCTGAAGTCAGTTGCGGCTGGATTGGTTGGAGGATTTTCGGTATTACCGCCAAATGATGTCCAGGCAGCGCTATAATAAAATGTGCTCGTCGGCTTTTCATGACGCACGCGTGCTCGCCAATGGTAAGTTCCATCTGTAATGCTTGTAATGGTCAAAATTTTTGTATATGTGGTATTTGCTGTGACACTTGTTTGACATTCAGATCCGGTTCCCGTATACACATCTCCGCCTGCCCCGTCAAATGCGGTTCCAACGGTAGTCAACTCCACTTGCGGGCAAAGCGTTCCACCGCTTGTTCCCACTCTTAATTTCATTTGAAAGTACACTGTATTGGCGGTAATAGTATCTCCGGTAGTAATCGTACTCGTGCATCCGGAATCAGAGCATTGTTTAAAACTTATATCATCCAGTACATCGTCGGGCGTGGCGTTTCCCAGCGTAAACGGTTTTGTATTGCTTGTAGCCGTATTTGCGTCATTTACAACTCCGTCAACATCGCTTTCAATTTGAACAACGCCCGTAGCAACGCCTGACGGCAAAGTAACTATTATTGTATTGGGAGACGCAGCATCAGACCATCCGCTAATATCTCCATCGGCGATTTGAAGCGCACCATCGTTGAATGTGACATTATTGTCCGTTGAGCTTCTATTTCCTGCGGTTGGACAAGTTCCGCTCTGACAAAAGTGATTTCCCTCAATCGTGATGACATCATTTTGAATTCCCGTGTTGGGGTTGAGCGCCGTGATGCGCGGCAATATCTGAAATGCGCTTGCTGTCCACACATCTTCTTTAGTGTCGCTGTCGCGGGTAATTTTCAAATTTCCAGTATGTAGAGTGTCAGCAATAGATGCCGGAACTCGCACCCGCACGCAAGTATCAGTATATGCACCGCCCGCACAAATTGCCGGATCGCTTGTATTTGTTGTGTTATCCTCCTCCGCATCGGATACATTAACGCTTAAAATTTGTACGACGCCCGCGGAACCAAAATGATTTCCAACGATTCGGATTATTCCCTCACCATCAGATGTGTCATAAAATTCACGCGCATAGTTTCCATCTGCCACATTTGCATGATTTTGAACGGAAGTAATTTCTGGATAAATATAAAAGGTGAGATCAGACGCATCTGCTTGTGATCCTGCTACCACTTCAAGTCCGGATGCTCCGCCATTTGAAGCGAGTGCCGCGTCCACAGTAAATGTAATGGAGGTACTACTCCATGCCGTCACATCACCGCTAGCCACGGTTGCATTTCCGCCGACGGTAAACCGCACGCAACCTGTATTGACCGCGCCCGAACAATTGCCGCGATTAGCTCCCGCACTTGCGACTCCAAACCCCGCTCCAGTAATTGTTGCCGAATAGCCGCTTTGCGCTCCGTCAGGGAATGCGCCTCCTTGATAACTCACGGAGGTAGCGTTGGGCAATACCGTCGTCGTTCCGGTGAGCTGTTTGGCCGCGGTGTCGGTGTTTTGCCCGCCGGCAAGCGCCACATCGTTTTGGGGATTATTAATCTCAATATCTATTGTCTCTCCGCCGACGGCATTGGTTCCGTCAAGATCAAATACATAATACAAACAAAGATAATTCGGCGATACAGGCACCGGCACGCTTGTAAAAGAAAAAGTGACGGTCTCTCCCGAAGGCGATGCGCTCACATTGCTTTCATTGCCATTATATGTGCAAGTTGACGCGCTTTCATAATACATTTTTTGATTCGTAAGATCGGAAAGCGTGATACTGCCGCCTTGTTCGGTCAGTTTTACGCTATTTACATCCACGGCCGACCCGCTCATTTGAAGCTGAAATGCCGCGGTTGCCGCGTCTCCGATATGTTTGATTGAGTCGCCACTGTTCAAATTTGCCGCTTGCGATCCGGTTGTAGTGACAGTTAAAGCGTTTGACGGCGCGCTGGTTGTTCCCTGCCCCTCGGCGCTTAGAGCCGTTTCGTCAGTATCGTTATTTCTTGCTTTCACTTTCACGCCGTACAGCGTGCTTGCCTGAAGACCTTGCAAAACCAAGGCATCAAGTTGCGCATCGGTGAGCCAAACCTCCGAAGCCGATGGGTTGCCGGAACCGTCCACCCATTTGTTGAGCCAGTTGCCGTCGCTGGTCGTTACCACCTGAACAGCGAAATTAGTCGTCGGATTGGAAGCGGGGTTGCTGTTTTCCGCGTTGGTTAAAGCGAGCGTCGTTTCGGTCGGACTGCCCAAAGCTGGCATTCCCGGTGTGTTGGCTGAAGTATAGGCGGAAGAAATGGCCGAATAACCTGTTTCATTTGGTGTGCCGGCAGAATCGCGCGCTTTAACTTTATATCCATAACATTTGTTAGACTGAAGGCCCGTATCGTTATACGAAGTAGCGGCTTGCCATGTCGGACTATCGCTACCGCCAGTTCCAGCATTGACGCCGCAATTTGTATTGTCAAGCGCAAAATAATAACTGACCGGAGGCGAATCATTGTCCGTTGAAACGGTAGAATCCATATTAATTTCTGATGGACTTATATTATTGGGCGGCGTGGCAAAACCAGGACTCGTTGGCGGGCTAGTGTCGGGCGCCGGCTTTAGCGCGATAGATATCATTGCCTTATAGGTATTTGTTGATACGGTGACCGCCGTTGCCCCATAATTTCCAGCCGTTACTTTTTCTCCTGATGCTACGCCAAGAGCGCCGCCATTATTAGTATTTTTAGCATTGTCGCTGTGTTCAGTAAGATTGGAAAGATTGGCATTGGTCCAACCGGAAAAAACAGTTGTACTATTTGCGTCAGGCAAAGCTGTCCCGATGGCCGTTACCACAAGCGTATTATCTACGGTCGTAATGGCGCCGGGAATAGAACCGCTATTATCCGATGTTGCTTCAGCGCCGCCGGCTGTCACATCAATCGGGTTGCTAGGGTCAGCGCCTCTATACGCGGATATTATCGCGAATTGATGGTTGCCGGAATCGCTCAAACTGGGATTACCTTGCGTGCCATTATATTTTGACCAAAAAGCCGTAAGACGAGTGCCGGCTGTGCCTGCCACACCGGCTGTTTGCGGAGAATTGACAACCTCCGTCCAAGTTCCGCCACTTTGATTAGTTATGGAAATCGCTTCAGCTCCTGTTTCAATAAAAAGAAGCAAAATATCATCTGCTTGAATTCCTGACGGCAAGGGAGGAGTGATCGCGGCGGCGGCGCCGGTAAAAGTTCCGTTGGCAATCCATATTGGCGCCGTAGCCGCCCGCGCCTCTTCAATCTTCCATTTCCCTTTCAGATTTCTTAAAGAAGTAAATTTATCCACCACATTGTCGTTGTGCGATAGTCTCCACACTCTATCAACGATATTGGCGGTCTTAACATATCCTTCAATCGCGCCCGACAAAACATAAAAAGGAATATTGGAAAATACTACGCCGAAAATCACCAAAACAATGGCGGTATTGCGGAAAATTTTCAGTGCTTTTTTCAACATAAGTTATTCTTTATATTCCTTCACATAATTATACACCTTTTCCGAAATATCTTTCATCATTTCTTTTGCCTCTTGCTCTGTCTTATTTTTTATCATCACCGTCAAAATGTACGGACGACTTTTCGCATATACGATGCCGGAATCAAGAAAAACCTTTTCTTCCTGTGAAATCCCGATCTTATGCGAAAACATAGCGCCTTTTTCCAACCCGCTTTGAAGATAATCTTCAAATTCGCTCCGCGTCAAATAGGCAAGCAACTTTTGCGAATTCTCTTCCGATAGGTATGAAGAATTGAAAAGCGTTCTGAAAATAACCGAATATCGTTTAGCGCTTAAACTCCCTTCGGTTTCCAGAAATCCCTGCAGCCCCATATGGTCATACACATCTTTCATTTCTTCCATTTCCAGATTTCTAACCAGCATAAAATGCGCGGTATTATCAGAATCCGATAAGGAGCGCCGGATAAGATCTTCAATTGTATGAGTTGAATTGGTCGGCTCTTTATAAAGCGTGCCGAACTTGTCATCTTTGTCAGTTGACATAAGCACTAATTCATTTGTCCATTTCCAGTCGCCTCTTTCAATTTTTTTCGCTACTGCCATTGCAACGGGAACTTTGAGTAGGCTGGCAGGATAAAATTCGGCGTCTTTTTGCATGGCGATGTTTGAGCCGGTCGGTTGATATTCGAAATAGACGGACACATCCGTATCGGCTTTATATTTACTGTCCAGCTCATCGCGAAGCGGCTGGAAATTTATAATCAAATCATCTTGTTTAATAAACTTGCGCGCGGGGTTTAATAAAGAAAATTGATTATTTGCGCCGCTTGTTACGCTCTGCTGGCTCGGCGCGTAAACCGCCAGCGTCCAAATATTTAACGCCAAAAGAATCGCGGAAAAAATTCCCAGACCGATCGCCAATCGTTTCATACCGTTGGTATTCTGATTTTTATCGTCTTTTTTGTTTTTCATATAAAACCTGCCGCGCTTTGAGCGCGATAGTTCTATTGCGCGTTGAGAATATTCGGTTTTAAAGCCCGCGATTGATCTTCAAAAAATTTTATAATTTCTTCATCGGAAACGGATTTTATTTTTCTGATTGGAAACGACATATTTTTTACTTTGGCAAAATCGCTTCCGATTGACAAAAGATCAATGTGAAAACCGAATTTGCCCTTTACCCCGTCAATCAGCTCCTTGACTGAAAAATGTTCTTTAATGAGCCAATAGAGGTCAAAAAAATCTTTTGGCTCGGTGCGGTCAATCATCGCCATCATCTTATTAACCGCGATGTCTTTCAAAGAGTCAATGAATATGCCGGCTTTTTTTTGCGGCGGGTTGATTTGCGGAAACGGATAGGAGGTAAATTCTATTTTTAATTCTTCTTTTTGCTCCTTGAATTGAAAATAAAAAATTCTTCTGTCGTACAATCGTTTGTAGTCCGCGTCCGCTTTCAGCAGTGCGGCAATTTGATGAATAAACCCCTCCACTTCAATTTGGGGAAAATCCGCTTGATTAGTGAAAAAATCCAAATCGTCCGAATAGCGATGCATCAGATAAAATTCCGCGAGGGCGGTGCCTCCGGTGAGATAAAAAAAAGGCGCCAACGAACTCTTCGCAAATTCTTTCAAAAAAAATTTCTGATCTTTTGTCAGTATGGTTTCTCCCATAAAATAAGCTCCAAAAACGCTTTGGTATTCGGGGTGATTTTGATTTGATGAAAATATTTTTTAAGTTCCCGGGCAGGCAATTTTTCTTTTCCCATTCCATGATTGATCATCCGCTCCAAATACCAAACCCACTCGGCGTCAGTGCCGGGCTTCCAACCTTTTTGAATCCGATAATCCCAATTATGCATATGTCTTATTATTTATTGCATCTCTATTATACAATAAATAAAGAAAAAAATCCAACGCTTTGCCGGCAGCGATTGGCTGAAATTTATTATACCACAATTATGGTTTTATTTCTTTTTCACAATCCGACCGATGGCCGGCCGCGCAAATCCTTGATCCGCCAGCGCTATCAGCGTTTTTATTTATTGCAAGCTAAAATCTATCAGCGCTTTTTTGACTTTTGCGTCGCTTACTGCAAACCCTTTCATATACGCCACTTTTTCGGAATAGTTGATGTCGTCAAAATATGACAGCGCTTCGCGAAAAATCCTCTCATTAAATTCGCCTCCGAATACTTCTTTCCCCTTTTTTGATATTTCATCAAGCGAGTAATGATCTTTTATAATAAAATACAAATCAACATAATCCTTCCATTTACCCCTGTTTCCCAGCGCGAAAGCTTTCATCGCCGCCAATGTCAGCAAATCAGGCAATCGTATTTTTTTATCCAAATGAACGGACGATTTTATTTTGTAAGGAAAATCATAAAATGTCATTTTCACATTATTGACCATAAGCGTATATTCTCCTGCCGTGCTAATATGAGTTTTGTTTATTTTACGATAACGGAGTATTTTTCTTTTTATTTTTGCATTTTTAAATTCCCCGTACGAAAAAAGATCAAAATCAATAGACTGCCTATGGCCGATGTGCAAAGCAATGGCTGTCCCGCCAACCAAAACAAAATCCTTGCTAAATTCTTTAATAAGCGAGAGTAATTCTTGCTGTTCTTTTGTAAAAATTTCTTTATGCATTGGCGTGTTTTTTAAAATAAAGCGAAAAATAATATTTTGATTTTTCATGATAATTGCATCGTTTTTGTTTTGCTTGCTTTTGAAAAATCCTTGCCATTTTTTTCATCCCTAAAATGCCGATGAGTTTTTGCACATCATCCCAATCGCCGTAATTCAAGGTCGCCTCAACGATCGCCTCGGCCGTCAAGCCTTTATAATTTTTCGTGTACCAAATAAGATGCGGCCTTTTTTTAATAAAATGATAAAGCGTCATAAAATCAAACTGTAAAAGTAAATTTATTATACCACAATTAACGATTTTGCTCTTTTTTCACAATCCGGCCATTTTCCAATCGCGCAAAACCTTGATCCGCCAGTGTCTTTTCGTACCAGTCTTTGTCTTTGGTCTGCTTTGCTTGGGATTTTTTAAAACGGTCGGCGGCGGAAAGAGTATGCTCCGCGGTCATCTTTTCTTCCAATGATTTTTGCAATTTTGAGAGGAGAAAATTGAGCTCCTTGCAGCGAAGTTTGAGCTGAATAACCGGAGGCAAAGACGGATTAAAGGGATAAAAGGGAAGTTTATCAATATCTGAAAGGGATAAAGGGGTGAAATGGGCGAGGAGGGAAGACGAAACTGAAGATGAAATGGAAATTGAATGGGCGGAGCGGGATAAAGGGGATGAAGGGGTGGAATGGGAAACGAAAGTTGAGCGAATTGAATTGGACGAGGAGGATGGTGGCTTGGAATGGGCGGAAGGGGTTCCCCTTTCTCCCATCACCCCTTTTTCACTCACTGCTCCTATTACTCCCTTTATTCCCTTTAATTCGGGATAAACCCCTTTCCAAACATCCATGCAATCCTCTTCCAATTCCGCGTTCGCACCTATGGAAAATCCTAAAAACTCATAATATTCTTTGGTTGAATTTCTTTTCCATCCTTCCACGATATTTTGTTTGACCGATCGCGCCGAACGGTCCATCTGATCGGCGAGTGCTGAAAGCGTTTTATGCTTGGGAAATGAATGCGTCAATGCGCTGCAGCTCAATTGCAACTCTTCGGCTTTTTGGTACACGAGCAGATTTTTATAACCGTATGGACTTTGCGATTGTTTTATCATCTTGATTTTTATAAATATTATTACCGCGCCTTGAGTGTAATATTTCCTTTGTCCGTGGCGATGGACCAAAACCACTCGCCGGATTCGGTTTCTTGGAAAAGACGGATTGAAGATACTTTTACTTCTGACGCGCCGAGATCCCCCAGACCGGCTTTGATCGCGTCTCCGGAATCTCCGCCCGAGGCAGATCCGCCATTGGCGGACACAACAAAGCCCGGGTCAGTCAAAATTTTAGCGCTGGCTCCTTGTTCGGCCGCATCACTGACTGCTCCGTCTTTAAGTACCGCTTTCCATCCCTTGGTCAAATCGCTTTTGGAAATAAACCGCGCTTCCCACTTGGTACTCTTGCCGTCTAGGGCAACATCCGAGTCCGAGGACAGTGAAACAAGTATCGCGTCGTCTTTCCAAATCTTTGCCTCGGCCAATAATTTTTCATAAGCGCCCCTGGCCGTCACGGCGGTTTGGGCTTCGGCTGTCTCCGGCACGCCTTTTACTTCCACTTCTTTGCCCGTGGAAGGAGCCACCACAATCGCGGCCGCATTTGCATTCTGCGGCTGTCCGGAAGTAATATCCGGCAAATCTTTTGAAGTTTTCCAATACAAAAATCCTCCGGCGGAAATGACTATGACTATGACAATAACACCGATGAGCAAATAGAAAGTTTTAGAAGTTTCGGCGGGCATAATTTAAAAATTCCAAATTCGAAATCCTAAATACTAATCAATATTTAAATTCCAATTTTTTAAATTCAAATATCAACTCAATCATTTAATGTCATCCTGAACCATTCGATTGTCACTCTGAACGAAGTGAAGAGTCTCAGGACAAACTCCGTGAAGGATCTCCATCGGCGAAGAGATTCTTCGCTTCGCTCAGAATGACGCTTTTGATTTGGCATTGGGGCTTGGAAATTTGGATTTTCAAATTTAACATCCGCTTCCGCTCTTTAGCTCTACAAAACCGGTACTGTCGTTAACATGCGTGCTTGAGCATGTCGAACCGGCGGCTTCAAATTTCGCTTTTGTGTCCCACAATTCCACTTCATTCTTCGCCCGGGTCAGATATTCTTCCACTATTATAGCAGAAATGCCGCTTGCCGTCACCGTGACCGTTGCTTTTATGGTTGATTTGTCAGCGCTGCCTGCGGCATTGATATTTCCTCCGCCATTGGGCAAGTCCCTCGGTATATCCATGTCAAAAACAATTTTTCTGTCATAATCAACTCCATCTACGGTAATAGTTTCCGCGTTATTTTGAATAGTCCATTTTCCCGCCACTGTCGTATTGTCAACATGATATTCCGCTCCTTCGGTTTTTTCATAAATTTTATTCCATCCCCGGCCGGTTGTTTCATTATTGTCTTTAATCGCCCGTACGGCCTCTATCGCTTCCTGCGCCAAGGCTACGGCCACGAAGCGCTTACCCGAAGCTTTATTTGATTGGGTGGACACATTGACGGTCATGCCGATAATACCAGCCAATACGCCCAAAAGGGCGATGGCCAAGATGGCCTCAACGAGAAGTTGACCCCTGACTGATGACTGATGACTGATGACTGATGACATATCGCTTATTCTATTTGTAATTAATTATTGGTCATTGTTATTGTCAACCTCAATGTTATTCAATTTTGCCGAGCGCCGAGATATTGATTGTTTTTTGCTGGGCACCGCCTTTGAGCTGGATTACGATACTCCCGTCAAAACTTGATGTCGGCTTTCCGGTCGGACGATCAAATACCACATATTGTCTGCCTCCGAATGACGCTGAATTTATTTCTACGCTTGATGGAAGGTATACTATTTCCGCGCTTTGATTATTATTGTCGCAAGTCGCCGAACAATCGGAACTCTGATAGCAAGATGCGGATGTCGGCGTTGAACAATTCCCCCTGAATAATTTATAATTATCTTTATTTGTCGTATCAAACCAAATTCCCCATCCTGTTCCTTCGCTTGACGCCTGCGAATTGGTCTGGGCTTTGCGCAAAGCAGCGACAATTTCATTGGCGGCCGAATCCAACGATCCCTGGCGCAAAAAATTGGCATAACTCCCCATCCCCAATCCGGCAATAATGCCTAAAATGGCAATGACGAGAACGAGCTCCATTAGCGTAAATCCTTTTTGGTGTTTTATAATTTGTTTATTCATTAGTTGACTGGTTAACGCGTTAACGAGTTTTTCGTCTTACGGTATCGGTATCGCGGCTCGTATCGTCTTACGGTTTCGGTAAAAGGATTTGACCGATTTTACAAAAACTTATAACCATACGAGCGGCGAAACCGAAAACCTTTATCCTTAGTGATATTCAGCGTCAACCAATACTCCCAACCAACGAGTATATCGGCGTAATAATCGCGAGCGCCAGAAATCCAATGGCAATGGCGATGAAAAAAAGCATTGCCGGCTCCAGGAAAACCACCAAATCTTTGAGGCTGGAATCCACTTCCACTTCGTAAAAATCCGCCGCTTTTTGCAAAATATTGTCCAACTCGCCGCTTTTTTCCCCCACGCTGATCATAGACAAAAGAAGATTAGGAAATAAATCCGGCTCTCTGGACAGATAAGCGCTTAAAGAAACGCCCTTCTCCAGGCTTTTTTTGGAGCCGCGGATTATTTGTCCGTAGCGGGAGCCTCCGGCCACATCGGCCGTCAAATCAATCGCTTCCAAAATGGAAATGCCCGATCCCAAAAGAGACGAAAGCGTTCGGGCAAATCTCGCCAAAGCCACTTGGCGCATAAGCTTTTTCACCACCGGCAGATGAAAGCCGATCCGCGATAAAATCGCTTTCCCGGCTTGGGAGCGGAAAAGCGTGATTAAAAAAATCGCCAAGCATCCGGCCGTAATGAGCGTAAGAGGAATATTGAAAGACAAGACCTTGCTGATTGATAAAAGAATTTTAGTGGTGATGGGCAGCTCCGCATCGCTTTGCGCGAATACTTTCACCAAGCGCGGCATTATAAAGATAAACATCCCGAGCATCACTATCACTGTCAGAATAAAAAGAAAAAGCGGATAGATCAGGGCGGATTTTATTTTTTTGCGCAGATCATAATCTTTTTTAAGCTGGACGGACAAATGATCAAGCACTTTTTCCAATGTGCCGGAAGATTCGCCGGCTTTAATCAGGCTGATAAAAATTGATGAAAAGTGCTTTGGGTGCTTGGCCAAGAGAGATGAAAGCGGCTGGCCTTTTTCCAAACCGAATTTCACCTGCAAAAGAATTTCCTTGAAAATCGGATTGACCGTATCTTTGTGCAAAACATCCACCGCGTCGGTAAGGGCGTACCCCACTTTGATCATTGTGGCGAGCCGATCCACGAAAGAAATGTATTCATAGAATTTTATCCGGCCAAAGAGGACAATCCCCCCACCCATGGCTTTTTTCGCGGCCGAGCTTTCTTTGACGGAAACAACGCTCAATCCTTGTCTGGTCAAAATGTCAAAAATAGCCTCGGCAGTCGGGCCTTCCATCACTCCTCTTTCAACTTTTCCTTCGTTTGTCGTGGCGGTGTAGCTGTATAACATAACTTCCCATGAAGTACGAATTACCTCTTTTGTCATCGCGAGCCCCATAAGGGGCGTGGCGATCTCTAAATATTAGTCAAAAAGATTGCTTCGCTTCGCTCGCAACGACAGAGTAGAGTGAATTTCGTAATTCAAACTAAGAAGCTACTCCCTTATCGCCTTCATCACTTCTTCCACGCTCGTCATGCCGGCTTCCACTTTTATCATCCCGTCTTCAAACATTGTTTTCATTCCGTTTTTTATGGCGG
>Ga0209211_10010773_pt1 | contig 11845 bp, 10 predicted proteins | sample RifGroA2_FD_183992 | JGI IMG/M metagenome (GOLD analysis project Ga0209211, IMG submission 183992) | Groundwater microbial communities from Rifle, Colorado, USA - Groundwater A2 (SPAdes) (version 2) | ecosystem: Environmental > Aquatic > Deep subsurface > Groundwater | place: Rifle, Colorado... | reverse complement strand
GCAAAACCAAGCATTATTCCAACTGAAATTAATAAAAAAGCAGTGGTTCTTAGAAAGTTAAGTAGTTTGCTTTTTGATTCTTTATAAGAGAAATCAATTATTTTAAGAGACTGTGTTAATCCTAAAATCAGAATTAGTAGAATTGCTGTCAGATACCAATAATCGATCAAATATCTGAAAAACATTGAAGCCAGTTTTTTCTCGTTTATCACAGAATTTATAACAGGAAAAGTGAGTCTATTTTGTACTGTATTAAAATATATTACATCAGAAAGGCTTATGATTATTGCAACTGTATTTGATAGTACAAATAATGTGTTCCAAAAATATTTGTAATACTTATTATATATAAATTTGAATGGTAGCAAAAGTGCAATTATATATAACGAATTTGAATAAACAATTGGAACTAAATCAAATTTTACTCCGCCATAAAAAATATAACATAATTGGTTAATCGTAATATTATTAAACGACTCCTTATTAAATTCATAAAAAATAAATCTACAAATTGCATAAATAAAAAGAACAACAATTATTCTAAATGCAACTACAATTATTGCATGTTTTGTTTGATATTTTTGGCTAAATAATTTCAAGTGTTACTGAATTGAAACTTTTAAATACTTGCAATTTTTTGTAATGCTGTTACATTAAGAAGTTTTATTTTTCTCCCTTTAATTTCAATAAGATTTTCATTTTTAAAATCTGATAAAAGCCTGATAACTGACTCTGTAGCTGTACCAATTATATTCGCTAATTCTTCTCTCGTCAAATTTATATTTAGGTAATTTTCATTATCTATACCAAAACTACTTTTAAGATACAGAATAGTTTCGGCAAGCCTTTCTTTTACTGTCTTTTGTGCTATTTCGGTAATAAAAACATTGGCTTCACCAAGCTCATTACTAACCAATTTCAGCAAATCAATTGCAAATTGAGAATTATGCTTTAATAAAAAAAATAACGATTCGCTATTAATAAAACACAAAACTGCATCTTCGTTAACTTTAGCACTTGTACAAACATTTTCACCACTAAGTACAGATCTGTAACCTATTATATCTCCAGCTTTTGCAAATCTAATTATTTGTTCTTTTCCTTCAAATCCGGTTTTAAATACTTTTATAATTCCTGAATTAACAAAATAGAAACCTCTGGCTCTATTGCCTTCATGATAAACAATTTGTCCTTTCTTATATGAATTGCAATTATCTTCAAAAATTAACTCTTCTAATTCATAGTCTGTTAGGCTTTTAAAAATAGAATATTGTTTTAAACCGGAAATCATATTTTTTAGTGTATTTTATGTTGTTTACTTATGCTTTTAAAAAGGTAAAATTAATATTCCAATTCTTTGTAAGAAGCAAATTTACAACTAATTTTACAACGAATTTTACAAGATGATAATTTTACTTATATATGTCTAAAAAGACATTAATTATAGGGGCAAGTCCCAATCCCGAAAGACATTCCAATAAGGCTCTAATAAGACTTAAACGATATGGACATGAGACAATTGCGATTGGAGCAAAATCTCAAGTAATTGAGGGAGTTGAGATTCAAGTTGGAAAACCTGACACAAATGATATTCATACAATTGCAATGTACATTAACCCTACCTTACAGGTTAATTATTATGATTATATAATTTCACTTCAGCCAAAAAGAATTATTTTTAACCCCGGCACTGAGAATTATGAACTAATTGAACTGGCAAGAAAAAATAATATCGAAGTTGTTGAAGGTTGTGTATTAGTAATGTTAGTTACCAATAATTACTAATTCATTAAACTCAATAAAAAACGAAGTTCCAATATTTTCCTCAGTTTCAAACCAAACCTTCCCTCCTATTCCTTCAACGATATTTTTTACAATTGCTAAACCTAATCCCATTCCACTGGTTTTGGTTGTAAAATTTGGCTGGAATAAACTGTCGTGCATTGATTCAGGAATACCTTTACCATTGTCTTTAATTTCAATCAAAAACGATTGATTTTCTTTAGACACATTAATTATAATTTTTCCATTTCTCTCAGGAGGTATCGACTGAATAGCATTTTTAAGTAAATTATTAAATACTCTTAGAATTTGTTCCCCATCAGCATTAATTATTGCTTTCGATATTCCATAATTATTTGATGAAATTGTAATATTTTCGTAATTACTAAATGTATTAATTGCAAAATCAATTTTATCAATCAAATTAATACTTTCTTTTTTTGAAAATGGCATTTGAGCAAATCCGGAAAACTCTGATGCAATTGCCGACAATGAATCAATCTGCTCAATTAGTGTTTTAGAAACTTTATTTAATCTTTGTTCCCAATTTTCTTCTTTATCGTTCCACGAACGCATTAATAATTGAATACTCAATTTCATTGGAGTAAGCGGATTTTTTATTTCGTGAGCAATTTGCTTTGCCATTTCACGCCAAGCCGATTCACGTTCGCTTTTTGCAAGTTTATCGACACTTTCCGACAATTCAACAACTAATCTATTGTACTGAATAATAAGGTTTCCAATTTCGTCTTTACGATTGTAATTAATTAATTCATTTCTTTTTCCTAACTCTATCTCACCCATTTTTTTCTGAATTAGTCGGAGTGGTCTGGTTATATTGTTTGAAACTATGAATGTAAGTGAAATGGTTATAAGAATTAAAAAAACAAAAATATTTACAATTGTAATTACAAGCGATGAAATTTCATTTCTAACTACATATTCCTTAGTAAAATAGGGCAAATTAACATAAGCTAATAATTCGCCATTGTTATTAAAAAATGGAACATAAGCAGATAAAAATTCTAATTTACCAATTTTCTCATTATGTATAAATTCCGATTTTTTATTAATTGCTAACTCATAATAAGCATTTGCATCAATATAATTTCCAAGCAGCCCTTTGTCAAAAATTTCGTTTCTGGATGATGCTATTAATTTTCCGTCTGGCGAATAAAGATTAATATCTGAATAAAAAACATTCGATAATTTGACTAATAAATAATTAAGATTATATGATTCTTGATTAATTATAGATTTTTCGTTTGCAAATTTACCGTCAAACTCAATTAACAGCGATTGTGCTTTTTCGCTAATTTTTTCGAGTTGTTTTTTTTCAAATTGTTGAATATTATAAAAAACAGTTCCTGCTCCAATTATAAATAAGCTTAATAAAACAATTCCAATATAAGCAATTTGAATTCTAAATATCAGATTATTAAACGATTTTATAATATTTGATTTATTAATTTTTAAAACTAAAATCAACAAATACACAAAAACATACATTACAAGTAGATATGAAAAAAATACTATATAATTAAATACAGCATACTGTGGTTTACTTAAAATTATAAAATTATTGTCGTTAACCCTATAAATCAAATGATTATACTCATCTTTATTTATAAATTCAAATTCGTTATTAAATGTTCCGTAATATCTGAGTGCTAAATTATATGAATAATTTCCAAATTGATAAACCAATTTATTATCACGAAATTTTGCATAAGTATAGCTATCAAGCTTTTGCGACGAATTATTTTTACTTTCAATCAACAATTCAGGATAACCAAGTTGCTCAGTTTGAAGTTTTGAATCAAGCTCTATATAAATTGAGTAAAGTTTATTACTATCAGCAACATATTTTAAATCAGCAAAATAACTAATTCGTCCATTAATATTATCTAAAAAATAAAAATTAGTACCAACGACTTGTATTCCTGTTTCATTTCTATAATTATTAAAGTATTCGTTACAGCTTTCGAGTTTTTTAGTTTCGTTTATTAATAACGAATCGTTTTGTTTACAAATAGTTAACTGCAAATCGTATTTTCTCCAAAAACCATGAAAATGATAGTGTAATAAATAACTATACAACTCATCGGCTTTATTCAGATTATTTTTTTGTCATCAAGAATATTTTTTTCAAAATCGGCCATTTGAAGCTCTGCAATAGGATCTCGTTCGTTTGCAAGATTTGTAACTAATAATTTTCTAACAGATTTTTCCTTATTTTCAGATGAAACTGTAATAATAATGACTGTATAAAGAACAAAAATTGTAATAAAATAAAAAACATAAGAATACCATTTGTTCTCATATTTATCGAATATAATTCTAAACAATATCAAAACTGCAACTGCTAATACAACAGAGAGTAATCCAATTACATAATGGCTAATAATGCTTGCTAAGAAAAAAATAAAAACTGAAATAATGAGCGAAACGTAAAAACTCTTTTTATTAGAATTATTCGATATAATTTCAACAATCCATTTTGTTGAAAAAGCAAGTATTAAAAATAATAATGAAATTACAACATAAGCAACAATACTACTAAAGTTGATTGACAAGATATTATTCAATTCCAATGAAATACTGGAGTCAAATACTAAAACAAAAAAAGAAATATTTTTATATCTAATTAATTTAAATTTAATAATTTGCACTATATCAGCTAATTCCTTATATAAAACAATAATTAAATAGAAAATGAATATTTCATTTATTAGAAAATCGCCCAGATTAGGCAGAAAGACTGAAGTTGCAAATAACTTAGGATCAAATATTTCTAAATTATAAAATATTGCTGGAATCTTAAAATAAAACAGCAAAAATCTAAGTAGAAGCATTAATAAGAGAAACAAAAAAATGTGTATTGATTTTCTTCGAAAAACTTTTGAAAGGTTTCTTATAAATATGACAAAACTTATTAGAAAAGCTACATAAAACAATACCGAAAGCAATAGATTAATTGAACTATTTTTAAGTCTGAATTCAGGAATTATTGAAAGCAAAAACTCTCCGTTATTATTAGTAATAATATAACCTTCAGTCTCTGGAACATTAGAAAAATCGGTATATGCAGGTAGTTTAAATGAGCTATTCACTGCGTTTGCAAGAAACTCATTTTCATACGAATACTCTGTTTTTACAATTATTAATCCAAGCACATCTACCTCGTTAAACTTGTATGATTGCTTAATTAACCAGCTATTTCCAGTTTTAACAAAATCATTTTTCGATTTATAAATATTTTTTATTTCGCTGTATGAAATAAAATTATTTGACCAAAATCTTAACGAATCATTCTCAAAAGCTAATAAAATAAATTGTTCGTTTTCAAGCTCTTTACCTAATTTCAAGCTTTTGAATTCGAATAGCTTACTGAACTCTTTGTTTTTAAATAAATTTTCATTTTCAGCAACTAATGCTTGTAGTTTTTCTTGCTTTTCAGATAAGGTTTTACGAAAACCGTCAACATCAATTACCTGATTGACAATCTTATCGTTTTTAAATTCAAAAAAATAAGCAATTGAAAGAAGTGCAATTGAAACAATTAATAATATTGAAAGAGATTTAAAATTCTTCACGTCAAATTATTTGAATAACAAACTTAGCTATAAAATTGTAAGAGTCTGTACATAAAGTTAACATAATACTAAAAAAGCCTTAAAATTCAAGGAAAATTTTTCTTAAATAAAAACTAAGTGGATCTTTCAAAATAACTTCAACAAAATGGGATTCCTCAAAAACAGATGGGTTAACCCATCTGTTTAATAAGCTACTACAGATTTGACTTTTTAAGCAAACTCTAATTATGATGATATGGTTCATTATTTATAATTGTAAATGCTCTGTAAATTTGCTCTACAATTATTAATCTAACCATTTGATGAGTAAATGTCATTTTCGATAATGAAATCTTTCCGTTTGCCCTTTTCTCCAATTTTTCGGAAAAACCATAAGCCCCACCAACAATAAATACCAGATTTTTTATACTGTTTACCATTGATTTTTTAATAAAATCGCTAAAGCCTATTGAAGAATACTCTTTGCCATTTTCATCAAATAAATAAACCGTATCATCATTTGCAAGACACTTTTCAACCTGCTCATATTCTAGACTTTTAAGATTTTCTTTTGCTATTGATTTTGGAGCTTTAATATTTTTAATTTCAACTATTTCCAGCTTTATATAATGGCTTAATCGACTAACATACTTCTCTATACCGACTTTTATAAAATCGTCTTCTGTTTTGCCCACAAAAATTAATGTAATCTTCATTTTATTAAATAAAAATCAAAATTAAGAAAAATAAAATAAACCCAATTTCTGGAATCTGCCAATTACAGAGTTAAGTACTTAAATTTGCTTTCAGCAATTTATTTCATTAATTTTGGTTTAATTATTGTTAATTTGCATTGCTTAAATCTCATTAAATGAATAAATTAAATAAAATATCTTTAATTCTGGTTTTCTTGCTTTTTGCCTTAATTACGTTTTCTCAAGAAATTCCTGACGGAATTCAAACTGCATTAAAAACAGGAAATGCGACTGAACTTGCAAAATATTTCAATACAAATGTTGAAATGACTGTTATAAATAAAGAAGACGTTTATAGCAAATCACAAGCTGAAATAATATTACGAGATTTCTTTTCAAACAACACTCCTACCGAATTTAAATTGATGCATAAAGGAGGAAAAGACGGAGCCAAATATGCAATTGGAAATCTTAAAACCACTACAAAAACTTATAGAGTTTATTTTCTTGTAAAAAACAATAACAAAACACCTTATATTCAACAATTGAGAATTGAAGAAAGCGATGAATAATCAATTATTTGATAAGCTAATAGAATTAGCAATACTCGAAGATTTCGAAAAAGGTGATCACACGTCACTCGCAACAGTACCTTCCGTCCAACAAGGAAAAGCAAAATTAATTGTAAAACAAAACGGTATAATTGCTGGAATTGAAATTGCTCAAAAAGTTTTTTCAATAATTGATAATTCCACAGAATTAAAAATTTTCATTCAGGATGGAACAAATGTAAAAATTGGCGACATTGCATTTGAGGTTTATGGTAAAACTCAATCCATTTTAAAATCAGAACGTTTAATTCTGAACATAATGCAACGTATGAGTGGAATTGCAACAACAACAAACACTTATGTCGAGAAAATTAAACAATACAAAACAAAAATTTTAGATACTCGCAAAACAACTCCCGGATTCAGACTTTTCGAAAAAGAAGCTGTTCGCATTGGAGGTGGAGTTAATCACCGAATGGGACTTTACGATATGATTATGATAAAAGATAATCATATTGATTATGCTGGCGGAATTGAAAAAGCAATTGACAGAACAAATGAATATTTACAGAAAAACAATCTCAATCTAAAAATTGAAATCGAAGCCAGAAACCTCAATGATGTTAATGCAATTTTAAAACATGGCGGTGTTAACATTATTATGCTCGACAATTTTAATATCGAAAATACACTTAAAGCTGTTAGATTAATTATTGGAAAGTATCAAACCGAGTCGTCAGGAGGAATTACCATTGATACTATTGTCGATTATGCTGCATGTGGTGTTGATTTTATTTCAATTGGAGCTTTAACACATCACGTAAGTAGCATTGACCTAAGCTTAAAAGCTTTTTAGTTTTTTATGAAAAAACTATCTCAAATTTCATACGTAATCAATCAGATAGATCGTATAAGGAAGTTTACAATGCGTGTTACTTTCCCTGGATTTGATAAAATTCCACTTTATGATGTTGGAGTGTTTTTTATTAAAGGCTTATCTAAAGGTTCATTAACAGTTAGAGCTTCGTCAATAGCATTTAATTTTTTTTTAGCTTTATTTCCAACTTTAATTTTTTTCTTTACTCTTATTCCATATATTCCTATTGCTAATTTCCAGAGTGAATTGCTAAGTTTACTGAAAGATGTTTTACCAGAAAGTGCATTTTATTCATTTCAGTTAACTATTGAAGATATTGTTTTAGAGAAACGTGGTGGATTATTATCAATTGGCTTTATTACAGCATTTTACTTTTCTACAAACGGAATAAATTCGTTAATGGATGCCTTTAATGCAACATTTCATTCATTTGATTCAAGAAAATGGATTAGCCAAAGATTAATATCATTTTTGCTTATAGTAATCATAGCCGTTTTAGTTACTATTGCTATTGTTTTGATAGTATTTAGTCAGCAATTTTTCAGATACTTACTTGAGCAGGATATTATAAAAAGTGATTTATTTTATTACATAATTACTAGCGGAAAATGGATAATTGTAGTTTTATTGTTTTTCTTCATAATTTCATTTCTGTATTATTATGCTCCACTTAAAAAGACAAGCTGGCGTTTCTTTTCGGCTGGCTCATCACTTGCAACACTCATGAGTATTGTAATTTCTTTAGGTTTTTCTTATTATGTCAATAATTTTGGACAATACAATAAGCTATATGGATCAATCGGAACTTTAATTGTAATAATGCTTTGGCTTTATTTTAACTCATTAATATTACTAATTGGATTTGAGCTAAATGCAAGTATAAATTCTGCACATTTAAAAAAAGTGATGGAGATTGAACCTTCTGTTCATTAAAGAATCCTAAATTTGTCCGTTATCAATTCTTACAATAATATCTTCAATCATTTTATCTTCGCCATCTGAGTCAAATTCTGTTTTTAGACTAGAGCCAAAAATTCGAGCAACAGATTGCCAAAGAAAAGCCTCAACAGAGCCACGTAATTCCTTTACAATTGCGTATGTAGTTTGTCCGGTTTCTCTATCAATGAGTTTTATTAATAGCTTCCCTTGAGTTATTGTTAAATCTTTCAACTCATCTTCAAATTCATTTTTAAGTTCCTTCTCTGCTACTTTTAAGTATTTATTTTTTTCACTTTCTGTTTGAAAACTTATAACATTATTATGAATTTCATACATTTTATTTCGAGCCAGCTTTGCGTAAGGATATACTTTTTTGATATTTTTGACTAATCTCAAATATTTCTGTTCTTGTTTTTTACTTGTGAATACTTTTGGAGGTAAAATAACAATCTCTCTTAATTTAATAAATGGAATTGTGTCTCCATCTTCAACAACGGCATCAACTAAGTAATAATTTTTACCATTAACACTCACTCTAGTCTGATTATAGACAGATTCTGAAAATAAAATTAATAATATTACAAGAATCAATTTAAACATAACAGAGTGCTTTTTCAATAAATATGCCAGTAAACTTTGTATAACGAAATTACAATGCAATTTATTAAAAATTATTATGATAATAAATGTAATAGTTTTGGATAAAAAAAAAGCCTGACAAATGTCAGGCTTTAATTATTTTAAAATCTGTTACTTAATTAAATTAATTTTTTTAACTACAGACTTTTTATCAGATAATATTTTAACAATATAGCTTCCTTCAGCTAAATTTGAAATATCAATTGTAGTTAAAGTAGATGCATTGTTAACAGAAGCAACAACATTACCAATAATGTTATAAACTTTAATTGAAGAATTTTCAGCATTTTCGATGTTTAAAACTCCTTTTGTAGGATTTGGATAAACATTAATAACTTTATTTGACATACTATTAATAGCAGTAGTAAAATCATGTTGATAAGTACATCCATTATAGTCTGTTACGGTTAATGAATAAAATGTATTTGAAGCCACACCAGTTAAATCTTGATTAATTGAACCAGTATTCCATAAATATGTATATGGCTGAGTTCCACCTATAACTGTTACATCAACATCTGCACCATTCATTAGGTGAGATACCAATATTGCAACTGGCTCAGTAATGCTTACAGTTGCAAAACATTGATCAGAAAATGCATCGGTAACAGTAACTGTATATGTTCCTGCAGCTTGTCCTGATATTGAACTTATAGTTTCTCCAGAAGACCATAAATAATCGTAAGGAGATAAGCCCCCTGTTACTGCAAGATCAGCACTACCATTAGTTTGTCCATTACAACTCACATCAGTTTTACTACTAATATAGCATGATAATGGAATACTACTATTTACAATATTTAATCTAATAGTAGGAAGAACATCATCATAGTACCAAGCTCCTTGGAACTTTAATGCAGAAGAATTTGGAAAATCGTGAGGGCCTAAATCATCACCTCCAACATAAAGTTTACTAGTACCATCAGATATACCATAAATTTCAATTCCAACATTATACCATGTAGCAGCTTGTAAAAACTCAGCAGAACCATCTTTAAGAATTGGAACAGTAACCCATGTTCCTAAATCCTCAGTAACAATATCTCGAATATCTGTTACAGCAACATCTGTCCAACCTCCAGCACCATCACTCATCCATATTTTACCAATAAATGAAGTCCCAACAGTAGAGTTAGATGTTACATAAACAGATATAGAATTTGCTTCATCTCCATTTATCATATAAAACACTGTACCAGCAGCATCTCCATCAGCAGGTCCAACATAACGACAAGGTCCAGCAGTAGTTGTTCTAATGTAATCTCTAGCAAAAACAGTATCAGATACAGAAAAACTTATAGTATCATCATTATTAGCAGGAACTTCATCTGTTTGATCAGAAAATACATGATAAGTTGCATGGTATGTTCTTACATCATTTGGTAAAGTAAAAGGAACAGCCAAAGGAACCGTATCAGCAGTAGAAGGTGCTACTGATGGTATAGCAGTGCCATTTTCATTAAATACATCGCTAGAATAATTATTTACTACAACATTCAAATTAACATTAGTTTGAGCATCAGTTCCAAAGTTTAATACATTAGCACCAAAGTTCACGTTTTGTAATTGAGTTAGAGGTGTTTTAGAATAAAAACCTGCCCCATCAAATACTGGCCATGCTTGAACTAATTGAACATCATTTACAGGTAGAGAAGATAGTTGAATATCATCAACCATCCAAAAATAATGGCTTCCACCATACATGTGCCATCTTAAATAAACAGTAGATTGATTTGCAGCAGTTGCAGAAATATCAACATCAGTATTAATAGGATTTGCTGTAGCAGAGTTAACAGCTTGTCCTTCTTTAACATCATATTCTGTCCAGTTAGTACCATCATTACTTACAAATACTGAAAAGAAAACTGCCGAAGCACTACAACAATATCTAAAATATTGTTGAAAAGATAATAATACAGTGGCTTTAGAAGAGCAGTCAATAGCTGCAGTTTGAAAATATGCATCCATATTAACTGGTGTACCTCCAGGGAAAGGAGTATTGTAAAAATCTGCTCTTAACGACATAAAATATCCAGCACTTGTTGATAAAATAGGTGTAACACTTGTAGAATATTGACCTCCTGGTGCAGCATTTGAAACTATCCAGTTAAAATCATAAGCATCAACAGCCAAATCGACCATCGACCAACCAGTTGGTAATGTTCCAGAATTAAAATTTTCTGACCAAAAAATAGCTTGAATATTCTTATCCATAGCTATTTGCTCGTTAGTTTTAGGAGCATCAATTTTTTCAGGTTTACATGGAATTTGATTTGCTGAAATAGGCATTTTAGTTTGTCCAAATGCGTAAACAGAAAAGCAAATTGCAATAAGAAGAGTAAATTTTCTCATAATCATTTGTTTTTAGTTAATATTCGAAATTATAATGTTTTAATAATATAACAAAAATAAGGATTTTTTTGATAAAAAGCGTAAAGTGATGTTTTTTAATAATTATTTAACAAATTAAGCTGTCTGTTATTTTATTAATTGTCCATTTTTTCCAATAGCAACATTTTCCTTTAAAATTTTTGCAGGATTGCCAGCTATTATACAATTTGATGGAATATCTTTTGTCACAACAGAGCCTGCCCCTACAATTACATTATCGTTTATTGTTACACCCGGAAGTAATATAGAATTAACTCCTATAAATACATTTTTTCCAACTCTGGTATCTACAAAAACTCCATGACCTTCAACATAGTTATGTGTAAGTATAACCACGCCAGTAGTAATAACGGAGTTTTCTCCAATGTGAACACCCTTTGGATTTGTTTTATCAAA
>Ga0209211_10010772_pt1 | contig 11845 bp, 8 predicted proteins | sample RifGroA2_FD_183992 | JGI IMG/M metagenome (GOLD analysis project Ga0209211, IMG submission 183992) | Groundwater microbial communities from Rifle, Colorado, USA - Groundwater A2 (SPAdes) (version 2) | ecosystem: Environmental > Aquatic > Deep subsurface > Groundwater | place: Rifle, Colorado... | reverse complement strand
GGCGTAATTGATATTAACAGCCTGAAACAAAACATAGACGGAAGTTCTGCATTTGTTTATTCTAATCCTGCCGGATATTTTGCCGAGCAGCCATGCCCGCAGATTTACTTTGCATGCAAAGACACATGCCTTGTAATAAAGGATATTTCAGGCTCGATAGGAAATGAAAAAATATCCTCGATAGCGGATGCTGATTTTCTCGTATGCAGTTTTGGAGAATGGAAGCCAGTTAACCTTGATTATGGTGGGTTTATCGCAGCAAAAACAGACAGGCTTTTCAAGGAGATAGATGCTTCGCAGGCAGTTTTCCGAGGGGAATATATAAGCGAGCTTGCAAATCTTCTTGATAACCTCAAGCCAAGACTTGATAGGATGTATAATCGGGCTATGAAAGTCAAGGAGGATTTGAAGAGGTTTAATATTATCCATCCTGATTCCAGAGGGATAAATGTTGTCGTGAAATTTTCTGGTGATATAGAGAAAGCAGAGATAATAAGCTATTGCAACCAGAACAAGCTTGAGTTTACTTTATGTCCGAGATATATTCGTGTGAATGAAAAGGCAATAAGCATTGAGATTAAGAGGATAGATTAGAACCGCAATGCTAATTGATTTACATAATTCGAACCTCAAGCGAGTTCATCTCCGTGTCATATGACGAGTTGCAAAGATATATCCAATCACATTAATAGTCTAAGTGAAATTCCAATCGGGATGTTATTTCTTAAAGATTCATAAAACCAATAAAAATCCCTTGATTTTTGTATTGGCTCAGGAAAAAAGTTTTTGACTATTCTGATTAAACTTTTTTCCCTCGCAATTATATTAGGCTATCACAATGGTTTTTGACGCTGACCACGAGTAAGCTGAATATAAATCTGACTGGCAGAATTTATCGAATCAAAAAAATCCGACCACCACCAGTCAAAGACAGGTGGTATACTCGCCTTCGGCTCGGTCGGATTTTTTGTTCTCATTTTTCACCCTTGATGTTTGATATCATATAAACCACCAGTAAAATACACTGGTGGAAAATGAGATTATAGAAAAATGCCAGTCTGATTTGCTAAAATCCTCCGTCGGCATGTGTTAGTATGCTCTCTCCTCGGAGGATTTTCTTCAAAATGCGAAGGAGGAAAATACAGTCAAAATTAATAGTATTTTCCGACTAAGCGTAAATATAAAAAATTTTAGTTTTTTCTTAAGGTGATTATTGCCAATAATGAGGAAAGAGGTTTTTTGTTTGCAATACGGCCATCCTGAAGCAAAATTTATAAGCTTCTCAAAATATTTCTTATGCATGAATAAAATCAAGTCTTATATTCTATCAGAAGCATCAAAGGCTCTCGGCATAAAAGATATTGAATTGGAAACCCCTCCTAAGCCTGAGCTGGGTGATTATGCTGTTCATTGTTATAAGCTTTCCAAATCACTGAAAAAGCAGCCCAGGGATATCATGGAGATTCTCCTCGGTAAAATAAAAAAATCACATTATATCAGCGATATTAAGCAGATAGGCCCTTATGTAAACTTTTTTGTGAATAACCATTTTCTTGCAGAAGATACGCTCAGGAGAATTATCGCCGAGAAAGAGAGATTCGGCTCATCTCTAATAGGCTCTAAAAAAAAGGTTCTTATCGAGCATACGAGCATAAACCCGAATGCAAGCCCGCATGTTGGCAGGGCAAGGAATGCAATTATCGGGGACAGCATTACAAGGATTTTGAGGTTTAATGGTTATGATGTTGAGGTGCATTATTTTGTTAATGACGTCGGAAAGCAGATTGCAATGCTTGTTCTCGGATGCAGGAATAAGAAGGTTTCATTCAGCAAGCTGCTTGATATTTACGTCGATATTAATGAAAAGGCTGAGAGCAATCCAGAGATTGAGAAGGAAGTCCTTTCTATTCTCAGCAGTCTTGAGCATGGAGATAAGGATATTGTCAAGATTTTCAAGGATGTTGTTGATATTTGCATTAAAGGGCAGGTTGAAATTCTTTCACAGCTCGGCATTAAATATGATTTCTTCGACTATGAATCTAAATATTTGTGGAATAAGCAGACTGAAAAGATTTTAGCCATGCTTAAAAAAACAGGAAAGCTTTTTGAGGATGATGAAGGTCGGCTTGTTGTGAATCTTGAAGGGTATGAGCTTGGAATTGACAGCCCTGTTATTGTTCTGACTCGTGCAGATAAGACATCCCTTTATCCTCTCAGGGATATTGCATATACACTTGAAAAGATATCTAAGAAGTGTGAGAGGAATATCCTGATTTTGGGCGAGGATCAGAAGCTTTATTTCCAGCAGTTAAAGGCAGTGCTTGACATTCTCGGGTATAAGGCTCCTGAAATTGTGCATTATTCTTTTGTGTTATTGCAGGATTCCGATGAGAATGAGAAGGCTGTTAAGATGTCAACGCGTGAGGGAAATGTTGTTCTTCTCGAGGATTTTCTTAAGGAGGCTTTTGCCAAGGCAGAGAATGAGGTTAATAAGCGGCTTCAGGAGAATGAAAAAGATACAAGAAAGATTGCCATGATGATTGCTAACAGCGCGATTAAATATAGTATCCTGAAAGTTTCTCCTGAAAAAAATGTGATGTTTAATCTCGGGAAAGCCCTGAGTTTTGAAGGTGATACTGGCCCTTATCTGCTTTATGCTCATGTGAGAATGAATAGTATTATCGAGAAGTTTGGCAGGGATATTCCTGTTGATGCAGACTTTAAGGGTTTGGTTTCTTCTCAGGAGGCTGAGCTGGTTAAGCTTCTCGGAGAGTTTCCTGATATTGTCGAGAAGGCTCTGGAGCAGTTAAGGCCGCATCTTGTTGCGAATTATCTTTATCATCTTGCACAAAGCTTTAATGATTTCTATCATAACTGCCATGTTATTTCTACCGACGAGAAACTGACAGATGCAAGGATTGTTCTTGTGAATTGCTCGAGATATGTTCTTGCTAATGGCTTAAGGATTCTTGGTATTGAGCCTGTTGAGAGGATGTGAACTGATAAAGACAGATAGTATTTTATTTTCAGAGGTATTTACTCTTTTTATGAATCTTTCAGATTTTATATCTCGCATTGAAAGTGGCAAAATTGGGAATCCAAATGGTAGAAATGGAAGTATACATATAGATATAATATCTCCGACTCTCTCAGATGAGCGACATTACAGTGTGATAGTTGAGCCTATTGTAGATGAGGGATGTGATATGTCTGTTTATGTCAGGGATAAAATTCCTGAGGCTGGAAATCCAATAGTTAGTTATTTTAAAAAACTTGCCGAAAGGTATTTGCATAGATAAAGTCGAGATTTCTGAAAACCTTTATTAAATAACCATGTTTCATTATGCTTATGGGGCTGTAGTGTAGCTTGGATTATCACTCTACCTTGGGGTGTTGTTGGGATTAATTTCCAGCAATTCCAGAATGGTAGCAACCCGTGTTCAAAGCACGACAAAATTCGTGCACCCTTTGGTGTGGCATAAAGCCGCACTTGCTCCGTCTCGCTGCAAATATGATTCGGAGCAGAATCAATTATCGAATCGTAAGTATTATTGCGGTCGAGCCTCAAGCGAGTGCCGCTGAAAGTGCGAGCTGATTTTACAGCTCTGCGTCGTCTCGCTGCAAATATGATTCGGAGCAAAACCATACTCACTTCGTTCGTAGCATTCAACAACAATTTATTACAATAAAATTGATCTTGTTGTCGAATACATTATCGAGGAGTATGCAAAGAAGTGGTCGAGATATTTTGTCAGCACGACAATGTGCAAGTGTATGAAAGTCACGGCAGCCCCATTTTATCAATACAAAATTATAAATACAACAGGCAATATACTTTTTCCGATAAATATGTACGACAAACTTTCTAAAGAGGACCCACAGGTTTTTCAGCTTGTTAAAAGCGAGTTGCAGAGAATTCAGGAAGGCGTTGAATTAATCCCGTCTGAGAACTTTGCCAGCATTGCTGTTCTTCAGGCTCTGGCGACAGTATACAACAACAAATATTCTGAAGGTTATCCAGGAAAGAGGTATTATGGCGGAAATGAATTTGTTGACGAGATTGAAACTCTTGCTATTGAAAGAGCAAAAAAGCTTTTTGGTGCAGAGCATGTTAATGTCCAGCCTCTTTCAGGAAGCCCAGCTAATCAGGCAGTTTTTTTTGCATTGCTAAATCCAGGAGATAAATTTATGGGACTTGATTTAGGATGCGGCGGGCATTTGACTCATGGAAGCCCTGTGAATTTTTCAGGGAGGATTTACAAGTGTGCTTCTTATTCTGTCGACAAGGAAACAGAGCTTCTTGATATGGATGCAATAAGAAAGCAGGCTCTTGAAGTAAAGCCTAAGATGATTATTTCAGGGCTTACAGCATATCCGAGAAAGCTTGACTTTAAGGCATTCCAAGAAATTGCCGAGGAAGTTGATGCATATCATATGTCAGACATTGCACATATATCAGGATTGATTGCTGCTGGATTGCACCAAAGCCCTGTTCCATATGCTGATGCTGTAACAACAACAACACACAAAACACTTCGAGGCCCTCGAGGAGCAATAATCATGTCGAAGATAATTGACAGATTGCATGATTTATACCATAAAGACAGCAAAAAAAATCTCGCACAGCTGATAGACTCTGCTGTTTTTCCTGGATTGCAGGGCGGCCCGCATGACCATGTAACAGCTGCAAAGGCAGTTTCATTCAAGGAAGCATCTGAACCTGAATTCAAGGAATATGCACGACAAATCTTAAAGAATGCAAAGGCAATGGCAGATGAATTAATGGTGCAAGGAATAAAGCTTGTTACAAACGGAACAGACAATCACCTGATGCTGATAGACCTGACAAAAAGCAATCTCACTGGAAAAGGAAAGGAAATCCAGATTGCTCTCGAAGAAGCAGGAATCTTCGTGAATAAAAATGCAATTCCGTTTGATCCAGCAAGCCCATTTACACCGTCTGGAATCCGTGTTGGAACACCGGCAATTACAACAAGAGGATTCAAAGAAAATGAATCAAAAGAAATTGCCAGAGGAATTGCAACTGTGATTAAGAATCATGAAGATAAAACTGTGCTTGAGAAAGTCAGGGGAAATATTCTCGAAGTTTGCAGGCAGTTTCCTCTGTATGAGGAGTTGCTTTAGTTTTTCTTTTTTGAAAATCTTTTCACGTTTCCCGATAGAAAACTTGTAAAAATGATAGTATACTATTTTGTATATCTACATACTAAATCGTAAGGTTTATATACTAGCCCATTTCTATAAATAACTTCCATTTTTTAACAAAGAGGTGATTTATGGATGAGAAAGATTGCCATTATCAATCAAAAAGGCGGAGTTGGAAAGACAACCACTTCAGTAAATATTGCTGCTGGATTATCCAGAAACGGCAAAAAGGTAATAATAGTTGACTTGGATCCGCAAGGCGACATAAGCGCGTGCCACAATGTGGATGCGAAAAAAAATCTATATGATATAATTGTTGAGGATGTTGAACTTGAAAAAGCAATAACAAAACTCGGCAGAAATTTGGACATAATCCATTCTGACATTAAGCTCGCAGAGGCAGAGCAGAAGCTTATGGAAACAGGAGCAGCAATAGATATTCTAGAGAAAAGGTTCACACCAAAACTCGACTATGATTATGTTATACTTGACTGCCCGCCATCATTCAGGCACTTAAGCAAATGCGCATTGTTTTATGCAAAGGAAATAATTATTCCAACATCAACAGATTTTCTTGGATACAACTCATTGCTGAAAACTATCCAGACAATAACAAATTTCACCAATGAAACTGATATCAAGCATGATGTTAGCCTTATTATCCCGACGATGTTTGACAAGAGAAGAAAGCTGTGTGTTAGTACGCTCAATAAAATCAGGCATGAATTTGGCCAGCAGATTGTTTCAGTTCCTGTAAGGTCAAACTCAAAGCTTGGAGAAGCACCGCAGCACAAGAAATCAATATTCAACTATGATGCAAAATCAACAGGAGCAGAGGATTACCTGAACATTGTCAAGCATCTTATTGATACAGAGAGAATCTATGACACAAGATTTCCATCTGATAAAAGGCAGCGAGCAATGAAAGAATACTTTGGAAACGGAAAGAAAGGCTTTTTCGAGGATGATTCAGCAATCAAAGAGGCAAAGAAAATCATTGAAGCGAAAAACATTGTTCAAGATGATGAAGATGAGGAAGAGCTGGAAAACGAGCAGAAGATTGACAAATATAACTATTCGCTGAATTTTTAGCTGGAATTATTTAATACTTTTTTTATTATTTTTAATTCCCAATTAACTACCCTATGATTAAGGAAAAATTTTATATACTATCTTCTATGACAAAAAACTACAATGAGACTAACTAAATCCATAGCAATTTTTGTAATATCTGTTTTTTTGTTAAGCGTTATTGTTCACGCAGCGTATGAAGCAAGGGATTCTGGCACATCAGGCACCGACGATGCTTCATCAACAACTACTTCTACAATTACATCCTCAACTACATCTACAACTTTATCATCTAATTCAGAAAAATCATCAGAGCAAAGAGGAATAAGTTCTCTGGCAGAGGAAAAAAGAGAAAGATTCAAGGAATTCAAAGAAGAGGAAAAGCAGAAGTTTGCTGAGTTTCGTGCTGAGGAATTGGAGAAATTTTCTGAGTTAAAGCAGGAAAGGCTTGCTAAAATCAAGGAGCTGAGGAAGGATGAAGTAAACAAATTGCGGTATATCGAGAAAGAAAAGCTCGATAGATTAGCTGGCATGACTCAGGAAAGGGTAAAGAAGATTGCTTCATTAAGGGAAGAGCAGATAAAAAGGCTTACAGCAATAAAGGCAGAAAGGCTTGAGAAAATTTCGCGGTTGGAAAACAAGAACCTTGAGAAGATTGCTGCTCTTGACGAGAAACAGATTGCGAAGCTTTCTGAGTTAAGCGAGGCAAAAGTCGAGGAGCTTTCCAAAAAATCATTTGCAGAAATAAAGGCAGATTTGGCAAAGATTGAAGTTAAAAAGATAAACAAGGAGCTTGCATTTAAAGCCAGAGCAATTGCAGCAGAAAAAATAGCAGAATCAAAAAAGCTCATTGCCGAGAAGGAAGAGGCAGATAAAAAGCTGAAAGAAGATGCAGAGCAGCATAAGAAGCAGTTCGATGAAGCAAAGGCAGCAGGCAATGATGCAGATGTGCTTGTGCACGGAAAAGCTTACATTACAAGCCTTGCAGATTCAGCAATAAACAGGCTGGAAAGATTAAAGGAAGTCATCTCAACAGATGAAAAAATTACAGACGAGAAAGCTACAGAGGCAATAGCTGAGATTGACGGGAAAATCAAGGAATTAAATGACATAAAGGCAAAAATCCAGAGCATTGCAACAAAGGATGAGTTAAAGGAAACAGCAAAGACAATTGCAAAAATCTGGGAATCGTCCAAGAAGAAAATAAAAATCCATTCATCACTTATTGAGCATGCAAGGACAAAGGCAGTTATCGAGAGAGCAGATCATCTTGAAAAAAGGCTTGAGAAGGTTCTTGATGAATTAAAGCAGAAAGACATTGCTGTAGATGCTATCGAGGAGAAAAAAACTGCATTCAGTTCGAAAATTAACGAGGCAAGAAAGCTGAATGAAGATGCAGAGGCAAAGTTCCAAGAAGCAAAAAAGCTTAAAGAAGAAGATACTGTAAAGGCAACTGAACTGCTTAAGGCATCACGGGAATCACTCCAGAACGCTCAGCAAAAGCTGAAAGAGGCGCATGACATCTTAGTCGAGATAATTAAGCTTGTCAAGGAAGCTGGAGGAAGTGCAGAAGCAATTGAATCTCCTGAAATAGAAGATGATGCAACTGAAGCTGAGGAGGTTAACAGTTAAAATGACAAGAGCAAAATCAATTCTGGCATTAACAGTTATTTTTATTTTTGCAATTATGATTGCTTACGGCTGCTCAAAGCAAACACCACCATCAACACCGACAACAACTCAGGGTGCAGAATCAAATCAGCCTCCTGCAACAACCACAACAACACAGGCAATCCAGCAGGAAATAACAACTGATTCAGATACAAATTCAATCAGGGAAGGAGAAACAGACTCAGACCTTGACAATCTGAGCGGGTTCGCAGATACAATTTAATCTGTTGCTTTTTTTATTTTTTATTATTTAATTCCCAGTTGTATTCAAGTGCCAGTATCTCTCTTCAATACTCGGGTTCTCGCTTTCGCAATCCCTGCAAAGATAAGGATCATACACGCCTGATTTCATTATAGGCATTCCACAACTTGTGCATTTTCTCTTGAACATTTCTTTCATCTCCGATTAAACATACAATCTTATTGGCATTATCATACCAGCTTTAAGAACCATTCAAGCCTTAAGTCAGTTGACACATCCCTTGTTAGTCTCTCGCAGCTTGTGCATAAATAAGGATCACAATATGAACCTCTCGAGATTCTATGCCCGCAGCTAATACACATCTTTCTCATGCTCACACCTCATTATGAAAATGAATATATCGTTTCAGGGAGGTTTCTCATTGCTATTAGGCATTGAAGGTTTTATCCTTCTAAGATTCTGCCTCCCCAAAACTTAATATTATATATGGCGAAAGAATTATATATACATATCTCATATACTATATATGTTATATATACAACAAAAAACTTTTATAGAGATTATAAGGATTGTATAATCTGAATGTGGATAAGGGGGACAATCACTTATGGAATATAGAAAAGTAATCAGCTTTGGCGGAAACTCTCATGTAATATCACTGCCAAAGAAATGGCTCGATGCAAACAGCCTGAAAAAAGGAGACTTGATTGCTCTCGAAGAAAACAGAGGCGAGATAATTCTATCATCAAGTACACATTCAGGAAAAAAAGAGCCAAAGTCAATTGAAATAAGTGCAGAGAACAAAAATGTCGATCTGCTTAAAGCAGAGATTGTAGCAGCTTACCTGAATAACTATGATACAATCGAAATTTTTTCTGATAACCTGAAGGCAAAGGTTCTCGAAATAAAATCAATAGTACGGAACCTCGCAGGCTTAGAGATAATGCTCCACACAACAAAGCGGATTGTTGCCAAGGATCTCCTGAATCCGTCAGAGGCATCAATAAAGTCAATTATCAGGAGAATGGATTATATTACAAGAGTCATGGTAGAGGATACAACAGAATGTATAGACGGGATTGACCATTATGAGGATATTAATCAGCGGGACATGGATGTGAACAGGCTGTATTTTCTTGTGATAAGAGTTACAAGAAACGCATACAAAAACCCGAGCATGATGAAGGAGTATAAAACAAATTCATGGGAGCTTTTGATGGAGAGAAACATTGCAACAAAAATTGAGAAGGTTGCTGACCATCAGAAAAGGATTGCCAGATACATAAAGGCGCTCAGGCTCAATACAATAACAAGAGATGAATTAAAGAAAATCCACATTGCAATTAAATCCAGCTATCTCAAGGCAATGGATGCTTATTATAAGAAAGACAAGACACTTGCTTTTGAGATGAATGTCCTTAACAAGGAAAGAATCCAGATGTGCAATGATTTCCTGATAAAGCACAGCGAGATTAGTCCTTTAGAGAGAAACCAATCCAAAATAGAGATAGATATCGAGAAGGATCCGAGATATTGGACAGACATTGCGAGAATAGTCGAGAATCTAAAGGCAATGAGCGCATCAATAAAGTATATTGCAAGGTCTGTTATTGATATTGACCAATCTGAATCATCATGATAAGATAATTTTTTATATCGGAGATAATCCTTGTTATTTTAAGATGCAATCATTTGAAAAGCTTGTTCCTGATACCTCTACTATTATTGAAGGAATTCTCTCTGAGAAAATACGCAATAAGGAATTTATCGTCAAGGAAATAATAATCCATGAAGCTGTCCTTGCAGAACTCGAGCATCAGGCAAATCAGGATAAGGCTGTCGGGTTTATCGGTCTTGATGAGATTAAGAGGCTTAAATCACTTGCTAATGCCAATGAGTTTGAGTTTAGGTTTGGCGGAAATCGTCCAAGAGCTTCAGAAATCAGGAATGCTTCTCTCGGTGAAATTGATTCTTTAATCAGGGAGCTTGCATGGGATGAGGATGCAACACTTATCACATCTGACAAGGTTCAGTTTAAGGTTGCAGAAAGCAAGGGAATGAAAGTGGTTTATATCAAGCCATTGCATGAAATTAAGAAGCTTAGAATCGAGAGTTTTTTCGACGATAGCACAATGAGCGTTCATCTCAAGGAAGGCATGCTGCCATTTGCAAAGCGTGGAATCCCAGGTTCTTGGGAGATGAAATCCCTGAGGAATTCTGTGATGAGGGAAGAGGAGATTCAGGATATTTCAAGGGAGATTATCGAGGAAGCTAAGATTAGGAAGGATAGTTTTATCGAGATTGAAAGGCCTGGAAGCACAATTGTCCAGCTTGGCTTGTATCGGATAGTTATCACAAAACCACCTTTTTCAGACGGCTGGGAAATAACTACTGTAAAGCCTGTAAGAAAACTTAGCTTGAATGATTACAAGTTAACAGAAAAATTAATGACAAGAATTGCTGAGCAGGCAGAGGGAATCCTCGTCGCTGGTTCTCCTGGAATGGGTAAGAGCACATTTGCACAGGCTCTTGCAGAGTATTATGCATCTAAAAATAAGATAGTAAAAACTATCGAAGCTCCACGTGATTTGGTTTTGCCTGATTCAATAACGCAATATGCAATTTCACATGCAGATGCACAGGAGATTCATGACATCCTATTATTGACAAGGCCTGATTATACTATTTTCGACGAGATGCGGAATACTGCTGACTTCCAGCTTTTTGCTGATATGCGATTAGCTGGAGTTGGGCTTGTTGGTGTTATTCATGCAACTAATCCTATTGATGCAATCCAGAGGTTTATAGGCAGGGTTGAGATGGGAGTTATCCCTCAGATTATTGATACAGTTGTTTTTATCAAGAACGGAGCAATTAACAAAGTTCTTGCATTAAAGATGACAGTCAAGGTGCCGTCTGGAATGGCTGAAGCAGATTTGGCAAGGCCGATTGTTGTTGTTACTGATTTTGAGACTAACAGGATTGAGTATGAGATTTACAGTTATGGCGAGCAGACTGTTGTGATTCCTGTTCAGGAGAATGATAAGAAAAAAGGTGTGCATAAGCTTGCTGCTGAATCTATCAGGAAAGAGTTTCTGGAATATGCTGAGGATGCTGAGATTGAGGTTGTTTCCGATAGCAAGTGCATTGTTTCTGTTCCTGAAGATGCAATATCGAGGATAATCGGCAGGGAAGGAAAGAATATTGACAAGATAGAGGAGAAGCTTGGGATGAGTATTGATATTCGTGCTATGAGCCAGAAAAAAGCAAAGGAGAAAAATTCTTCAAGAGACAAGGTCGTTGAGTTTACTATTGATGTGAAGAGCAAGAATATTATTTTTGATTTGGGCATAGAGCAGCAGAATAAGGATATTGACATTTATGCTGAGGATGATTTTGTGCTTACAGCCAAGTCTGGCTCAACAGGTATGATTAAGATTAAGCAGGATAATCCTATCGGAAAGATTCTGATGAAAGCTGTTAATGAAAGAAAGCAGATTAGGATGATGGGTTAATGTTTTCAACAATTGCTTTCTCTTCCTTCAAATACTCGTCCTGAGAAATCCTGCCAGTAAGATATTTCAGCTGAAGCTCTTTCAGGGGCGAATCAATTTTATCATAGTTAATAATCATGACAGCATTATCTATTACAAACCCATTTCCGGATGGGGAATCTTTATTAGGCTCTTCTGACTTTTCAGCATAAGCCTTTCCCCAGTTCATTGTAACAGCTCC
>Ga0209211_10010768_pt1 | contig 11846 bp, 10 predicted proteins | sample RifGroA2_FD_183992 | JGI IMG/M metagenome (GOLD analysis project Ga0209211, IMG submission 183992) | Groundwater microbial communities from Rifle, Colorado, USA - Groundwater A2 (SPAdes) (version 2) | ecosystem: Environmental > Aquatic > Deep subsurface > Groundwater | place: Rifle, Colorado... | reverse complement strand
ATGGATTTGTGGCGGCATACGATTGAGCGTGAGTTAATAACGCTCAAGCGTAGCCGAAAATTACCCACTGTCCAGTTTTAAAACATAAATCTCATAGAAAGTGTCTAGTTTTAAATCGTAGGTGACATTATCCTCCCCGCGGTTGACCGAGGACAGATTATCAGGTAGTATGAGGAAGCAGTTTTCAGTTCGCCCGTGTGTCAGTTTTTCAGTGAAGTTATGCCAGACGTTACATTTGCCGTCATTAAAACAGGGGGTAAGCAATACCTCGTGCATGAGGGAGATGTGTTGCGCGTAGAAAAGCTGGACGCCGAACAAGGCACGCAGGTGTCTTTTGGCGAGGTGCTGATGATCGGAAGCGGCGGCGAGACGAAGGTCGGCATGCCCATGGTGAATGGCGCATCCGTGGAAGCGGAGGTGGTGAAGCAGGAAAGGGGCGACAAGGTGACGTCGGTTAAATTCAAACCTAAGGTGCGGTACTATAAGAAAATAGGTTTCCGTCCGCTGTTTACGCAGGTGAAGGTGACGAAGATTACAGTATGACGGATACAGTGCAACGAAGCAGTTATCCACTGTACATGGTGCGAGAAATAACGTATAGTCAGAATAACGTTATGCGCTACACGCAACCAATTCTTCTCGGCCTTCTTCTCCTTCCGGACTTCGGTGGGATATAGAGGCGTGCGCACATCAATCGTATTCCTCAACCTCCCACCCGGGAGGTGATTTATTTTATCCAGAGAATGTATGACCGCCGCACAAAAAGAAAAAATTTACATTTTCGATACCACGCTCCGCGATGGCGAGCAGGTGCCGGAGGCAAAGCTCACGACCCCGGAAAAAGTGACGATCGCGTGTCAGCTGGTGCGGCTGGGCGTTGATGTTATTGAAGCAGGGTTTCCCATTTCAAGCCCGGGCGATTTTAATTCTGTCGTGGAAGTGGCCAACGTGGCGGGCGAGGTTACGGTATGCGCGCTCACGCGCGCCGTGCAGAAGGACATTGACGCAGCGGCAGAAGCGCTTGCAGACGCGAAACGCCCCCGGATTCATACCGGCATCGGGTCGTCCGACGTGCACATTGAGCATAAATTCAAATCCACGCGCGAAGCAGTGTTGCGCCGCGGGGTTGACGCGGTGCGCTATGCCAAAACGAAAGTGGAAGACGTGGAGTTCTATGCCGAGGATGCGGGGCGCGCCGATCCCGCATTTCTCGCACGCATGGTGGAGGAGGTGATTGCCGCAGGCGCTACCGTCGTCAATATTCCCGACACGACCGGCTATTGCTATCCGGAGGAATTTTATGAGAAAATCAGATACCTGTATGATCATGTGAAAGGCATTGAGCGCGCCGTCATCAGCGTGCATTGCCATAATGATTTGGGGCTTGCCACCGCGAATACTTTGGCCGGCGTGCGCGCAGGCGCGCGGCAGGTGGAGGTGACCATGAACGGCATTGGCGAGCGCGCGGGCAATGCGTCGCTTGAAGAAGTCGTGATGGCCTTGAAGACGCGGCGCGACAACGGGTTTGACATTGGCATTGATACGAAATTACTCTATCCCACCAGCCGGTTGGTTTCAGAGACGATGGGTATTCCCGTACAGCCGAATAAGGCAATCGTGGGCGCCAATGCCTTCGCGCACTCCTCCGGCATCCACCAGGACGGGGTATTGAAGTACCGGCAGAATTATGAAATTATTAATCCTCCAGACGTAGGCATAGATATCTCAAAAATCGTGCTCACGGCGCGCTCGGGGCGGGCGGCATTGAAATACCGGCTCACGCAGTTGGGACATGCGGTGCCGCCGGAACGCATAGAGCAGGTGTATGGGATGTTTTTGAGAGTGGCAGATGAAAAAAAAGAGGTCGGCGATGAAGATCTAATGAACATTGTACGCCATGCCTAAGACCATGTACGAAAAAATTTGGGACGCGCATGCGGTGCGCACAGCGGCGGGGGAGCCGACGATTTTGTATATTGACCTGCATCTTATTCACGAAGTAACCTCGCCGCAGGCGTTTGCCGGATTGCAGGCGAGGGGCGTACGTGTGCGCAGGCCTGACCGGACGTACGCCACCACGGACCATGCCGTGCCGTCCCACGGCAGGTTTGAGAGCGTTTGGAAGGATACGGTGGCGCAGAAGCAGGTAAAGACCTTGGAGGAGAATTGCCGCGCGTATGGCATCACGTTGTATGGTATTGGCAGCGATAAGCAGGGGATTGTGCATGTGATAGGCCCAGAACTCGGTCTGACGAGGCCCGGCACGACCATTGTCTGCGGCGACAGCCATACCTCCACGCACGGGGCGTTTGGCGCGCTGGCGTTCGGCATCGGCACGTCCGAGGTCGAACAGGTATTTGCGACCCAGTGCCTGTTGCAGCACAAGACAAAAACGATGGCGATCACGGTGAATGGAGAGTTGGGCAAGGGCGTGTATGCAAAAGACCTCATCTTGCACATCATCCGCCGGATTGGCGTGGGCGGCGGCACGGGATATACCCTTGAATATCGGGGGAGCGCCATGAAGAAATTAAGCATGGAAGGGCGTTTGTCTGTCTGCAATATGAGCATTGCAGCAGGGGCGCGTGCCGGCATGGTGGCGCCGGACCAGACCACCGTGGATTATCTTCTCTCCCGCATTTCGTTTCCGAATGAAGAAGCGCGCCGTGCGGGCATAGAAGGGTGGCTTTCGTGGGAAAGCGACGAGGAAGCGGTGTTTGATCGCGAAGAAGTGTTTGACGCTTCCGCAATAGAACCAATAGTGACATGGGGGATACATCCCGGCATGTCAGTCAACGTGACAGAGAGAATTTCGGATGATGAAAGGAATCCGGAAGTGAAAAAGGCGCTTGCCTATATGGGCATGCGGCCGGGGCAGCCGATTGCCGGGCAGCATATAGATTATGTCTTTATCGGCAGCTGTACGAATGCGCGCATTGAGGATTTGCGCGTGGCGGCGCAGTTTTTGAAAGGGCAGAAGGCGGCGCCAGGGCGCGTCGTCTACGTCGTGCCAGGCTCTCAAGCCGTAAAGCGGCAAGCGGAAGCCGAGGGCTTGCGCGATATTTTCGAGAATGCCGGCTGCGAATGGCGCGATCCGGGATGCAGTATGTGTATTGCGATGAACGGTGACGCGGTTCCTTCGGGTAAGTATTGCGCCTCAACCTCGAATCGCAATTTTATCGGCCGTCAGGGCGAGGGCGCGCGCACCCTGCTCATGTCGCCGGCCATGGCCGCGGTCGCAGCGGTGGAAGGATGCGTGAGGGATGTGCGAGAATATATTTGAAAGGATTTACCATATGTAAACGCGCGTCGCATCGTTCAGCCTCGCGCAATTTCCTTCTGCGGAACTCGGCTGCCTTTGGCACCGCCACCGCGCCTATCTGACAGTCGCACGGTCGGCGCGGCGGTTGCCTCAAACAATCCTCGTGCGGAAATTGGCGAGGCTTCATGAGAGGGAAGTTGAGGAGAGTATTTTCGTCTATGATCAATTCTCGCATATAAGAAGAGGAAGAGAGTATGCCACGTGAACCATTCCAAAATTTTAGCTCCATTGTCATACCGCTCCGCATGGATGACGTGGACACCGACCAGATCATTCCGGCGCGGTTTTTGAAGGCGACCACGCGGGAAGGATTCGGGAAAAACCTGTTTGCCGGATTGAGATATGACGGGGAAGGGAATCCCGATCCCTCCTGTATATTGAACGACGCCCGTTATCAGGTGGCAGAGGTACTCCTTGCACATGACAATTTCGGCTGTGGATCGTCGCGCGAGCATGCGGTCTGGGCGTTGCAGGGGTTTGGATTCAAGGCGGTCATTGCCATTTCGTTTGGCGATATTTTCAAAAATAATTGCTATAAAAACAGATTTCTGCCCATTGAATTGCCCAAAGACATCGTAGACCAGATGCATATAGACGCGGGGCGCAACCCCAAGGAGGAGATTCGCGTGGACCTTGAGCAGCAGATCGTGGGCTGGAGAGGACACGAATACCGTTTTGAGATTGATCCCTTTGTGAAAGCGTGCCTCAAGGACGGTGTGGATGAGATAGGGTATATCCTTTCGTATGAACCAGAGATCGCGGCGTTTGAGGAACGACGTGCAGAGCGACAGTACGAAATGGCTGCAGAGAATAATTAATTTTTGTTCTATGGGGAAGAATATCTTAGTATTAGCCGGCGACGGGATCGGGCCGGAAGTGGCCACAGAGGCGGTGAAGGTGTTGCGCGCCGTGGCAGATGTTTTCGGACATACGTTTCATTTCGCCGAGGCTCTGGTAGGTGCGGCGGCGATTGACGCAACCGGCAGTCCCTTGCCGCCAGAAACCATTGCTGTGGCAGAGAAATCAGACGCCATTCTCTTTGGTGCGGTAGGGATGCCGAAGTACGACCAGGACCCATCGGCCGCAGTGCGTCCTGAACAAGGACTCCTGCAGTTACGGAAACATTTTGATCTGTTTGCCAACATCCGACCTATCCGCTTATTCCAGCCTTTATTGCAGGCCTCATCGTTGAAATCGGAAATACTGGAGGGAACAGATATTGTGTTTTTCCGGGAGCTGGTGGGCGGGATTTATTTTGGAGAGCCGCGGGGCCGCAATGAAGCGCGAGACGAGGCGTGGGACACGATGCGGTATACCAAAGATGCCGTGCGGCGCATTGCCCGCATGGCGTTTGAGGCGGCGATGAGGAGAAAAAAAAGGCTTTGTTCGGTGGATAAGGCAAACGTGCTGGAGAGTTCGCGGCTGTGGCGGGAGGTGGTGAGTGAGATGGCCCCGACGTTTCCCGCGGTTACCGTGGCGCACATGTTTGTGGACAACGCGGCTATGCAGCTCATAAAAAATCCACGCCAATTCGACGTGGTGCTGACAGAGAATATGTTTGGCGATATTCTCACCGACGAGGCGGCCCAAATAGCCGGAAGCCTTGGCATGCTCGCGTCGGCAAGCCTGGGGCCCCGTATGGGCCTCTTTGAGCCCATTCACGGCTCGGCGCCCGATATTGCCGGACAGGGAGTCGCGAATCCGATCGCCTCTATCTTGTCCGCCGGCATGATGCTCGAATATGCATGCGGCCTTCTGGAGGAATCGTATGCGATAGGACGCGCGGTCGAAAGCGTGCTTGAACAAGGTTTCCGCACGCACGATATTAAGGACGCCGCAACCTCTGAAGAAAAAATAGTGGGGACAGTAACGATGGGAGATTTAGTAGCTTCTCAAATTCAGCGAATATCAGCGTTTTGATCCGTGTAAATCCGCTTCTACTTTTTCTTCTCCTTTTCCCACCATTTCATAATCCTTCCCATACCCTCGTTAATCTCCTCCTGCGTGCCGCTGAAGGTGAGGCGCAGGTGGTTTTCTCCCCTGGGCCCGAACGCGGATCCGGGCGTGGTCACGACCTGGACCTCGTCGAGCAGGCGGTTGGCGAGCGTCGTGTCGTTGAGTCCTTGCGCCACAATTTTAGGGAGTATATAGTACGAACCGGTCGGGCGCACGTAGGAGAAAAGATCAGGCATTTTATTGAGCCATACGCACGCGAGGTCTCTTCGCGCGTGCATTTCCTTGATTTCTTCGGCAAACGCCGCATCGGGGAGATCAAGCGCGCGGAGTGCGGCGATTTGCGAGATGCGCGGCGCGCTGACAATCGTGTTGTCGTGGAATTTCATGAATTCTTTTATGAGCGCTTCCGGCCCCACGAAATACCCCACGCGCCAGCCGGTCATGGCAAATTTTTTGGAGAACGAATGCACCGCGATCACGTGGTCGCGCGCTTCGGGAATGTCAAGCGGGTGAAACAGTTTTTTCCCGTCAAACACCAGGTATTCGTACGGCTCGTCAACGATGAGCCAGAGATTATGCGTCAGCGCGCATCGTGTGACGCGCTCTATATCCTCGCGCGAATAGACGTGGCCTGTGGGATTGTTGGGATTGATAATAATGATGCCGCGGCTGCGCGGAGACACCGCCGCCTGAAGCGCTTCCTCGGTAAGCCCCCACCCCTTTGATTCGTCCAAATGCACGTAGGAAGGAACGACGCCGCTCACTTCCATTTCTTCTATATGCGATGCGAACCCCGGATCCATCACCAGCACTTCGTCGCCGGGGTCAAAGAGCACCATCATCAGTCCCATCATTGCTTCCATCGCGCCCGCAGTGACGAGGACTTCTTTGGGAGACACGGAGAATCCGTAACGTCGCGGCCATGTGTCCGCGATTTTTTGGCGCAAGCTGGGCAGCCCCGGTACGGGAGCGTATTTATCAAAATTGGGGTCTTTCTCAAACGCTTCGCGCACCGCATCCCGTATTTCCTCTTTGGTGCGAAACGACGGCACGCCCCAGCCAAACGAAACGACGTTTGTGTAGTCCATCGCCTTAAGCGCCATCTGCTTGATGGCAGAGACTTCAATTTGCGTTACGCGTTTGCTAAAAGGGCGTATGGGGGTAAGCATATCTCATTATTACTTTATTCGTGTCCACTCAATCCGCACGACGTCAATGAGTTTTTCGAGTTTTTTAAAAATATAATCGCAGTTTTCCCGAGGCCCTGCGAGCCATAATTCCATCGTGAAGCGGTCGGGATCTTCTGGATGCGTTTTACCGCTGAATTCATAGATATTGAGACTGAATCTGCGCAAGACGTTGGTAATGCGCGTCATCACGCCCACATGGTTGATCGCCTCAAGAGTGATTTTGAAATGAAATTCATTGTGTATCATAGCGCGCGTAGGTTAATCGCTTGTTGCCGCATGCAAGTAAGGAACCGCCGCGTGCGTGGTGCGGCGCGGGTCGCTCACGATCTGTTCATGCACGCCCTTGCCCGCAGGCACCATGGGATAGACGTGCTCGTTCTGGTCAACCAGTATGTCTATCAATGCGGGGCCGTCGGCAGCCATCGCCCACCGGTAGATTTCTGCCAGTTCAGCGGGCTTGCTCACCCGGCGCGCCGGAATGCCGTAGGCTTCCGCCACTTTGACGAAATCGGGATTGCCGGAGAACGTGCTGGCAGCGAGATTTGATTTGTAAAACAATTCCTGCCATTGCCTGACCATGCCGAGCGAGGAATCGTTCATAAGCGCGATTTTCACCGGTACTTTGTTTTCCGCAATGGTCGCGAGCTCCTGGATGTTGATTTGGAAGCTTCCGTCGCCGGTGACCGCCCAGACGCGCCGGTGGGGCGCTCCTGCCTGTGCGCCCATTGCCGCCGGCACGCCGTAGCCCATGGCGCCGAGGCCCCCGTGGGAGGCGTGCGAATTGGGATGCTGGAAGCGATAGTATCGCATAACCCACATTTGATGTCTGCCCACGTCTGACGCCACGATATCCTCTCCCTTCGTCAGGGATGACAAGAGATCGATCGCCCACGCCTGCGATATGGGCGCATGCCCCTGTTGCGGAGAGGGGATTTCAAGCGGCGGCCACAGCTTTCTCCAGCCCTCGATCTCCTCCCACCACGTTGTGAACTTTATAGACTTTACGGACTTTACAGACTCCCGGAGCGTTTCTTTCGCGTCGCCGATGAAGGCTACGGCGGGCGCGACGATTTTTCCGATTTCAGAGTCGTCGATTTCGAAATGAACGAATGTCCTCCCCTTTCGGAAGCTGTCGAGACTCCCGGTCACACGGTCGTCCCAGCGCATGCCGATGCCGATGACGACGTTGGACTCCGCGAGCGTCTTATTCGCGAGCGCGGTGCCGTGCATGCCCACCGGTCCTAGCCACTGGCGGTGCCCTTGCGGAAACGTGCCGATGCCGAGCAAAGTATTTGCAACCGGCAGGTTGAGCTTTTCGGCAAATGCCAGAAGTTCATCCTCTGCGCGTCCGAGCTCCACGCCGTGGCCGGCGAGGATAAGCGGGCGCGCGTCAGGCGCGGCAAGAAGCGCTTCGAATTGTTTGATTGCTTCCGCCAGGCTCGCCTCCGTCATGCGGGGAATGCGATAGCCCGGAAGATCCATGATTTTTCCCGGTTTCCATTCCACCGGCGTCATCAGTGCGTCTTTGGTGACGTCCACATGCACCGGCCTCGGGCGCCCCGATCCGGCAAGATAATGCGCGGTCGTAATCATGTCTGCGACATCCTCGGCGCGCTGTGCCAAGAAGCTGTGCTTCACGATCGGCACGGTGATGCCGATGGAGTCCACCTCTTGAAATGCGTCAGAGCCGATCAGAGGAGACGCCACCTGTCCGGTAATCGCAAGCATCGGTACCGAATCCATGTAGGCGCCCGCAATGCCAGTGACCAGGTTGGTCGATCCCGGTCCCGACGTGCCCAGGCAGACGCCCACGCGGCCGGTGATGCGCGCGTAGCCATCTGCGGCAAAGGCTCCCCCTTGCTCATGGCGGACGAGGATGTGCTTGAGCTGCGGATATTTTATGAAATGGTCATAGAGCGGCAGGACCACGCCTCCCGGCATGCCCCAGACGACCTCTATCCCGAGATCAACAAGCGTTTTAATTAATATTTCTCCTCCTGTCATGTGCATAGGTGATGAAGAATTGAGAATCTGGAATTGAGGATATTGATACGCGTGATTGTGATACCGTTTTCAACTATTCATCAATGCTCTTTTCCGCTATTTTGCCAATTCTCGGGACGCAATGCGCGCACTTGCGCGCCCGCCTGCCACATCTCGGAATTCTTCATCTCGTCCAGCTCTTTTGTAAGATTTTCGCGGTAGTGCGGATCGCTGTTTGCCTTCAGCACAATCTCCGTTTCTGTGCCTTGCTTCACCCGCGCATACAATTCTTCAAAGACGGGTTCCACCGCGGTGCGGAATTTGTGCCGCCAGTCAAGCGCGCCTCTTTGCGCGGTCGTGGAACAATTGGCATACATCCAGTCCATGCCGTTTTCCGCAATCAAAGGAATAAGGCTCTGCGTCGCTTCCTCCACAGTCTCGTTGAACGCTTCCGAAGGGCTGTGGCCTTTTGCGCGCAGGAGATTGTACTGCGCTTCCATGATGCCCGCGAGCGCGCCCATGAGCACGCCGCGCTCGCCGGTAAGATCGCTCCAAACCTCTTTTTCAAACGTCGTGGGGAAAAGGAATCCGGAGCCCACCGCGATGCCCAGCGCCAGCGTGCGTTCGCGCGCGCGTCCGGTCGCGTCTTGGAATATCGCAAAGCTTGAGTTGATCCCCGAACCGGCAAGGAAATTGCGGCGCACGGATCTCCCAGCCCCTTTGGGCGCGACCAGGACGACGTCTATATCGGGCGGGGGTATGATGCCGGTCTGGTCTTTGTAGACAAGAGAGAAGCCGTGGGAGAAATACAGAGCCTTGCCCTTCGCGAGAAAAGGTTTCAGCGTGGGCCAGTATGCCTTCTGCCCCGCATCAGAGAGCAAATATTGGATGATCGTGCCGCGTTGTGCGGCTTCTTCCAGTGCGAACAAGGTTTCCCCCGGTTTCCAGCCGTCTGCGATGGCCTTATCCCAGGAGGGAGAATCTTTGCGCTGGCCGATGATAACCCGGATGCCGTTGTCCCGCATATTCAGCGCTTGCGCCGGCCCTTGCACGCCGTAGCCCAAGACCGCCACCGTTTCATCTGTGAGCGCGTCTTTTGCTTTTTCGAGCGGGAATTCGTCCCTGGTCACGACGTCTTCTTTGACGCCTCCGAAATTCATTTCCATAATAGAGGAATGGAATACGGGTAATAAAAACGGCCGCTGGTGGGCGGCCTCGATGAATGTCTGAATATGCAACAAGGCCATCCTTACGGCTGGATAAGGACCACGACGTTAATGAAATTGCGGGAATGGCGTTGCATGGGTCAATGCTAGCATGCGGGCATAATTAGTCAACCAGGGAGTTATCAACAGTTGGCCGCTTAGGAACGCGCCATGTGCTCGGCGTCGCGATCAAGCGGCCGCATACGCCTTTCCGCCTCCGCGCATGGGCGTTCCCTCGTTAGCTCGTGATCGCCCCCTGGGACGCGCTGCCTACCAGCTGGGCGTATTTCCAGAGCACCCCGCGTTGGTATTTGAGCGCGGGCGCGCGCCATGCCGCCTTGCGCTTCTTCATTTCTTCTTCACTCACTTCCAGGTTGATTTCCCTTTTGTGTAAATCAATATCAATCATATCGCCTTCCTTCACGAGCGCGATGGGGCCGCCGACTTGCGCTTCGGGCGTGATGTGTCCCACCATAATGCCGTGTGTCCCCCCGGAGAAACGCCCGTCGGTGATGAGCGCCACGTCTTTGCCCAGCCCCGCACCCATGAGCGCAGACGTTGGCGAGAGCATTTCGCGCATGCCCGGGCCGCCCTTGGGGCCTTCGAAGCGGATAACGATCACGTCGCCCTTGTTGATTTTTTTATCGAGAATCGCGTTGAGCGCGTCTTCTTCCCGCTCAAACACGCGGGCAGGGCCGCGATGCGCCGTCATGTTTTTGCCGGACAGCTTGATGACCGCGCCGTCGGGCGCAAGATTGCCGCGGATGACGATGATATGCCGTTCGGGTTCTGCAAACGGTTTTTCAGCGCTGGCGAATACGTCTTGTCCTTCGGGGCGGTCGGGCGCGTTGTTCAGGTTGTCCGCCACGGTCTTTCCGGTGACGGTCATGCAGTCGCCATGGATCAGGCCGTGCCGGAGGAGGTGCTTCATGACCATGGGCACGCCGCCGATGTTGCGGAGATCTTCCATGACATACGCGCCGAAGGGAGAGAAGTTTCCCAGCAAGGGAACGCGTTGCGCCACCCGCGAGAAATCATCCAGCGCGAGGTCAACGCCTGCTTCGTGCGCAAGCGCGAGATAGTGCAGATAAGCGTTGGTGGAGCCGCCGAGCGCGAGCACCACGGTGATTGCGTTTTCAAACGCCTCAAAGGTCATGATGTCGCGCGTGTGGATACCTCGTTGCAAGAGATGAAACAAGGCCTCGACAGTCCTCACGCAGTCGTTCCGTTTGTCTGCAGAGATATTATTGTCGCGGTCGACCGCGAGATTAGAGGAAGACCCGGGCAGGGACATGCCGAGCGCTTCGATGGACGATGCCATGGTATTGGCGGTAAACATGCCGCCGCACGAGCCCGCGCCCGGGCAGGAGTGGCATTCCACTTCGTATAATTCCTGGTCGGTGATTTTCCCTGCGGCATGAGCGCCGATCGCTTCAAACGAACTCACCACCGTGAGGTTTTTTTTGTTCAGGCGCCCCGGAAGAATTGACCCGCCATAGAGCGTGAGGCCGATCGCGTTGTTGCGCGCAAGGGGCATGAGCGCGCCCGGAATCGTTTTATCGCACCCCGAAAGGGTAATGGCGCCGTCGGCAGTGTACGACTCATGCATGATTTCAATGCAGTCCGCGATCCACTCCCGCGACACCAGCGAGTATTTCATGCCCTCCATGCCCATGCTTTCCCCGTCGCTCACCACGGGCGTGCCGAAGATAAACGGCATGCCGCCCGCCTTTTTTACTTCTTCCACAATAATTTTTCCGAGATTTTCGATATGGTCATTGCACGGCGTGGCGTTGGTCGCGGGGCAGGCGACCGTGACGACGGGCTTTTCAAAGTCCGCATCTTTGAATCCGACCGCGCGCAACATCGCCCGCGCGGCGGCACGCTTCGCCCAGTCCCGGTCGCCCGGGATGCCGGTCATCATCTGGGAGCGGTGTTTGAGAAGGTGCGTATGCATAGAGAAAGATTATTTCACGAACGTCAGCCATTTCTCGTATTTCGGATTCTCTTCGTTGACGATGCTGTGGAATTCAGCGCGCAGGCGCGCGGTGACCGGACCGTTCTCCGCTTATGACTTAAGTTTCGAGCGTTTTTGACCTTTCCCTTCGCATAATCAGAACCGAGGTACAGGAGTGAACGTCTTGTACAGCCGTTCCGATCACACGAGCGGTCGTAGTGTGTTGACGCGGC
>Ga0209211_10010761_pt1 | contig 11855 bp, 6 predicted proteins | sample RifGroA2_FD_183992 | JGI IMG/M metagenome (GOLD analysis project Ga0209211, IMG submission 183992) | Groundwater microbial communities from Rifle, Colorado, USA - Groundwater A2 (SPAdes) (version 2) | ecosystem: Environmental > Aquatic > Deep subsurface > Groundwater | place: Rifle, Colorado... | reverse complement strand
GCACCCTTCCTGGAAATGAAAACTACACTGGCTCAAGCCAGCAATTAAGTTATTTTATAGCTAAAGCACTGGGAAACATCGTTTTATTAATTAATGGAACAGCAGAAAATCAAACAGCAGTCTATCTTACACAAACAAATGCAAGCACTTCAACTCTTTACGGAACTATTGATTTGTATAGAGATGGACTTAATATTATTGATGAAAATAATAAATTTATAACTCTTGGCTCTGGGGATCACAATTATACTGCTGTTTCAAGCGGAAATGAAAATTATTCTTCTGCAACAACAACAAGATGGGTTCATATAACAAAATCATTTCCGAGTGTGAATTATTTGCTAAATGGGCAATCAAATATAACAATTCAATATCCGCAACAAGTGAATGCTTCTGGCTATGTTAATGCTGGAACTCTTGCTATTTATAGGGATGGAATAGCAATAAACAACGGGCAGAATTACACTCTTGCTGCTGGATATTACAGGTTTGATTTTAATGTAACTGGAAACCAGAATTACACGAATATTTCATATTCTCTTTTTGCGAATGTGACAAAAGCAAATCCAAATGTTCAGTTGAGATTAAATGGAAACAGAGATAATCTTACTCTTGGATATGGAAATCAAATAAACGCGAGTGCTTCTTCTGGCGTCTTAGGGGTTGTTCTTTATAGAGATGGAATTGATGTAACAAGTGAAAATAGCTTGTATAAAACTCTCGGAGCAGGATATTATAATTACACTGCTTATTATACTGAAAACCAGAATTATTCATCTGGGACAGAAACTTTTTTGATTAACATAACAAAAGCAGAGCAGTTTGCTCTGCTTAATATCAATGAGAGCTCTCCAATAGTTTATGGAAGATATATTAATGCGACTTGTAATGGGGAATTATTCAGAAATAATATAAATGTTACAATTGAAATAGCGAAACCTGCTTTGTTAGGGGCGGGAGAATATAATTATTCCTGCAAGCTTTATGAAAGCCAAAATTACACTTATGATAATGATAATTTGACTTTTGTCATTAATAAATCAATTCCGATATTAACATTTTTTGCAAATGGCGAAACAAGCAATTTAACTTTGACTTATCCAGAGCAAGTTAATATTTCTGCAAAATCTGATTATGGAACAATTGGATTAGACAAAGATGGAATTAATTACTTAATAAATAATGGAGTAAATGTTTCTCTGCCCGCAGGAAGCTATATATTCAGGGCAAATATTACTGGAAACCAAAACTACAGCGATGCTGCTTATTCTTATTATAATATAACAATAAACAAATCTGCAGGCAATATAAATTTATTATTAAATGGAATTGATAATAATATTACGATTCAATATCCGCAACAGGTTGTTGCATCTGCTTCAACCCTTTATGGAATCCTCTCTGTTTACAGAAATGGAACTTTAATAAACAATGGGCAGAATTATTCTCTATCAGCAGGATATTACAATTACACTGCTGTTTCAAGCGGAAATGAGAATTATTCTTCTGCTTCAATTACATATTGGCTGAATGTGACAAAAGCACCTGTTTATCTAAATTTAAGTGCGGCGCCTTTGATAAACTTAATATATCCTAGTGAGATAAATGTGAATGGAACTGGATGCGCTGAAACATTAAATTGCACACTTTATCGAAATGGGATAATTGCCAGCAATCCTGAAACTATTGTTTTGCCTGCTGGGAATCATAGCTATACATACAGCACTGATGGAAATGAAAATTACAGCTCTTCGAGCGCGACAATTAATTTCAACATTGAAAAATCTGCTGGAATTGTTAAAACATTTTTGAATAACTCTCACGAAAATATTACAATAACGCTTAATTCAAATATTATGCTAAACGGAACACTTGTGAATGGAACTGGGGAAATTCAGCTTTACAAAAATGGGGAATTGATTAATACTGGAATTTCTAATGTTAGTAATTTAACATTATTTGACAATATGGGAATATTTAATATAACAACTCTTTATTCTGGAAATGAGAACTATTCTTCTGCTTCAGATAGTTTGTTTGTGAATGTTGTTGATACAAATACCCCATCAATAAGCATAATTTATCCTATTAATAATTCATACTCTCTTGTAATTGATTCATTAAATTATACATTGTCTGACAATAATCTGCAAAGCTGCTGGTATTCTATTAATAATGGAATAACAAATATTACAATAACCTGCGGGGATAATATTACAGGATTAACAAGCAATGAAGGAAGCAATACATGGAGTATCTGGGCAAATGATTCTGCTGGAAATGTGAATATGAGCGAGATTACTTTTTTTGTTGATTCACAATTACCTATCATTTCATATTCTCATCCTACTGAAATTAATGGCTCTGTTTTGGCAAGAAATTATATCATAATTAATGTTTCTGCTTATGATGTTAATTTAGCAAATATAAGCGTAAGATTGTACAATTCAACGGGTTTAATTAATGAAACTTTCAGTGCTAATTATTCATTTTATGTTAATTATTCTGGATTAAGCGATGGAATTTATTATTTTAATGCAAGCGCTGTTGATTTATTGAATAATGAAAACTTCACAGAAACCAGAGAAATAGTAATTGACACTACTGGTCCTGCTTTAACTTTGCATAGCCCAGCTAATGCAGATTACCGCGATAATAAAATATTAATTAATATAATCAGTGACGGACAATTTATCTGGTTCTTCAATGGAACTGGAAATGAAACTTACTCTGCGCCGTTATATAGATATTATCCAGAAGGGATGCAGAGCATAATGGTTTATGCGAATGATTCTGCTGGAAATGTGAATAGCATTTATGCTTCTTTTAATGTTAGCCTTGGCATGTTTATTACATGCGAAGCTGGGGGGCCTTATCAGAAAAATGCTATTGTTTTGGTGCAGGGCAATGTGACAAATAGTACGCAGGGCATCAGCTTGCAGGAAGTTAATTTAAGCATATATAAAAATAATATTATTAATTCAACACAAATATTAACAACTGCAAGTGATGGCAGTTTTGAAACAGCATTTTATAATTTATCTACCGGCGCATATTTGCTAAATGGCTTAACAATTTATCAGGGAATATTGAAAAACTGCACTGGTAATTTTGCTGTTGGAAGTGCTGCCTCATTATTCTTGACAAGGGCTGCTACGATTCAGAACATTAACAGCTCAAATATAGACTATAATGTATCCCTGAGATTGATTAATAACGGCGGCTCTGATGCTGTAAATGTCTCTATCTTTGACAATGAGTATTATCCATATTTCTATGAAATTGGAAATATGCAGCCAAACCAGGTTTATGAAATCAGCTATGTTAAAAACTTTACGCGTGAAGATATTACAAGATATGCTGTTTTAGCAAAAGCCCGCGCAGCAGGAATTGACGGCTATTCAGATTCATTGATATACGCTAATTCTTCTTCCATAAACGTTTCAATTCCTGCAACAAATGTCGGAAGGCAACTGGCAATAACTAAAAATATTATTTATTTATCTGAAACAAATTTGAATATTACTTACAATATCTCAAATGCTGTTTATAATGTCGGAGACGAAGATTTGAGTGATATCAGCTTTGTTGACAGCGATATATCAAATACAGCATTTGTTTTTAATCTGACAAAGGGCAATTCTTCCTTATTTTTCAATGTGCGGACTATAAGCAAGGCGGCGAGCAATGTTCAATATGAATTTGCCCTTGGAACAGCTACATTTGATGCTTTAACATTTTATTCTAACAGGCCAAAAATAAATATACCTGGATATGGAGGACCTGCTGACGCAATAGTTTATACGCCTAATGAGGTTGATTCTTCTTCGTCATTTACAGCGACAATTGAAGTTAAAAATATGAATCCTGATATTGGGCAGGATTTTATGGTTGATTATTGGATAACAAGCGATAATGAGAATATTGATTACAGCAATGGACAGCAAACAATTTATGTTTCCGCATTAGGAGCAACAAATATAACTGCGAATTTAGCCGCGCCAGCCAATTCTGGAATCTATAAGCTAAAAGCTCTTGTTTCATGGGCTGGGGGAACTGCATCTTCATTTGATAGCTTTGAAGTAATCTCGCCTGTAACTTTGCCAACACAGCCAATTCAACCACCGAGCAGCGGCGGAGATATTAACCCTCCTCCTATGGCTGCACAACCAAATAAAAGTGAAACTATTACCAAAGAAAATAAAACAATAGAAATAGAAAAAGAAGAAATTGTTTGCAATGCCCCTTATATTAGACATGGAGCAGAATGCTGCTTAGACAGCAATGAAAATTCTATATGCGATAATGATGAGCAAAAAAATGAAACTTTGCCAATTGCGGCAGGAAAACCATCCTTATTTAAGCAAATAACTGGCTTTTTTATTAGTGAAAGCGGAGAAGAAAAAATAAATATTAACCTCTTTAATATCTTGCTTTTGCTGCTGTTAATTGTAATAATTCTTTTGCTTGCTTGGATTATTAAAAAAGTCTGGCATAAGATAAGAAAGAAAAGAAAAGCCAGTAATAGGCTAAAAGATATTATTGGACTAAAGGTTTATACAATAGAAGGCATTGAAGTCGGAAAAGTAAAGGGTGCCATTATTGAAAATAACAAAATAAGCAGTTTAATGGTAAAAGCGATTAAGAAGCACAGGCATAAAGCAAGAGGCTTTAATATAGCATACAAGCATGTTTCAAATATTGGGGAAATTGTTCTTGTTGACAATTGGGTTATTGATTCTATTGGTTAAGATGTATTTCTATGTAAGTAGATATACTTACATATAAGTATATAGAAATATTTAAATATCCTGATATTTTAAAATATTAATGGGGAAAAAGAAGGTGACGCTTAGTATTGAAGCTAAGACTTATAATGACTTTCAAAAACATTGCAAAGAAAATGCAATAATGCTCTCTAAGAGAATAGAACTTTTTATGCAATCTTTAATCAAAGACAAAAAACACAGTTTGTATATCTTATTTATCTTATTTTTTGCGCTGTTTATTGGGCAAGTAAGCGCTGCGCAGATAAGCAATGATAATTTTGAATGTGATGGATTCAATTGTGGTTCGGGTTGGAATGGAGCATGGTCAACTACTGGAGGATGTTCAATTGAAACATTAGGTCAACCATTAGGTACATACCATATGCGCGGGGTAAGCTCATGTGATGCCTCAAGAAGTTTTGATAATAGTGCCTATTCTAAGTCAAATGTTTCTTTTTATGCTAGCGCAGATTCTCTAGAAAGCGGGGAATTTTGTAGATATTATTACTACAATGGAACAAGTTATATAGAAATATTTTACATTGCGGATGGACAAGACGAGACACCTCATACATACCACGAATTTGATGTAACCTTATATGGACTTTCTTCTAACGCTCAAATAAGAATGACCGGAGGACCATCAACAGGTGATTATTGTGAGATTGATAACGTCAGTATTACTGGTTTTGGAACGCCTGACACTACGCCCCCATCATTTTCAAATTATATTGAAAACCCCACAAATGGCTCTGCATATGTTTCAGGGCAGATGTATAGATTCAATGCAACAATAACTGAAGCTAATTCAATTTCTTCAGTAGGCATAGAATTTAATGGACTTAATTATTCTGCAACAAATATTTCAAATGTTTATATGTTTAATATCAGCAATCTTGCTGCAGGAACATACCCTTATTATTGGTGGGCGAATGATAGCAATGGAAATTACAACACATCTGGAATTAAGTATTATACGATAAATAAATCAGCACAGTCAATAACTCCTTTTCTTAACGGAAATAATGCAAATCTTAATATAATATATCCGCAGCAGGTAAATACCTCATTTTCAGGAACAAATCAGACAGCACTAATAATAAAAATCAATGGAATACAAATTAATATAGGACAGAATTATACTTTCGGAGCAGGCAATTGGCTTGTTAATTACTCTATGCAAAGCAATGAAAATTATACTTCATTTGAAACGTATTTGAATTTAACAATAAGCAAAGCAACGCCAAGCGTTAATTATTTGTTAAATGGGCAATCAAATATAACAATAACCTATCCGCAGCAGGTTAATGCGTCTGGCTCTGTTAATGCTGGAACTCTTGCTATTTATAGGGATGGGATAGCAATAAACCGTGGACAGAATTACACTCTTGCTGCTGGATATTACAGGTTTGATTTTAATGTAACTGGAAACCAGAATTACACGAATATTTCATATTCGCTTTTTGCGAATGTGACAAAAGCATCTTCGCAAACAGGATTAACATTTGATAAAACAAGCTCGCAAATTTATGGGGAACAAATAACTCCAACTTGCTCTGTATTGGGCGGAGAGGAGAGTGCAACATTAAAAGTAAACGGAACAACAATAACTTCTGGGATGCCTATTACTCTTGGAGCTGGAATATGGACATTTAACTGCTCTTTAATAGAAAGTGGAAATTACACTGCTTCTGAGAATATTTCTCTTTTCACGATAAATAAAGCTGCTGGGAATGTTTCTTTGTTATTGAATGGAACTGACAACAATTTGTCTGCGCAGTATCCTCAACAGATAAACGCTTCTGCTTCAACTCTTTATGGAACATTGACTTTGTATAGAAATGGAATTGATGTAACATCACAGAATGGAATAAATGTCAGTTTGGGAGTTGATTATTACAATTATACTGCTGTAAGCTCTGGAAATCAGAATTATTCTTCTGCAACAATTAGCTATTTTGCTAATGTAACTAAAGGAATTAATGCTGTTTCTCTTTTGCTGAATGGAATTTCTGATAATATTACTATAACTTATTTACAGGAATTAAATGCATCTGTAAATTCTTTTAGTGGAAATATCAAATTATACAGAAATGGGCTTGATGTTAGCTCTTCAAATAATCAAAATGTAATTCTTGGAGCTGGAAATTACACTTATAAAGCAAATGCAACAGGAAATCAGAATTATTCGGATAATACTGATGGAGTAATATTTTATGTTAATGTGAATAAAGTGTCCCCTAATTCAACTATGGAAATAAACATTAATCCTTCTGAAAATGTTACTTATGGCATATCTACAACCACCACCACTGCTGCTGAAAATAATAATGGTGATTCTGATTTAAGCTATAAATTATATCGAAATGGGTCATTGGTTGCCAGCGTTTCCCCCTGGCCCGATGTAATGAACAATCCAAATGCAGACGCGTACATTTATGAATACAACACAACTGGCGGGCAAAATTACACTTCTGGAAGCGTGAATAAAACTCTTGTTGTCAACAAAGCTGGAAATCCAATAACTTTGCTTTTGAATGGAAATACAAGCAATTTGACTGTTCAGTATCCGCAGCAGGTAAATGCAAGTGCATATTCTATTAGCGGAATAATTAGAATATACCGCGAGGGTTCTTTAATAGATAACGGACAGAACTATACCCTTAGTGTTGGCTATCACCAATATCTCGCTAATTCATCTGGAAACCAAAATTATCTTACAAACAGCACAGGCATAGTATTTTATGTTAATATAACTCCTGCCGCAGATTTGGGGGCGCCGATTGTGATTATCAATTTCCCAAATAATAATTCTTTTCTTAATATGAAAAACGTGGTAATTAATTACACGCCAGATGATGTTAATTTGGATTCTTGCGAATTGTGGGGGAATTTTAGCGAGGTATGGGGTAAAAACCAAACAAATTCTTCTTTAACAAACTATCAGAGCAATAAATTTGATATTGGTCTTGAAGATGGCAGTTATTTATGGGCTATTAGATGTAATGATACTCAAGGAAATTTTACATTCACTGATAATATGACTTTGACAATTGATACTGCTTCGCCGAATTTGGCATTGTCTGAGCCATCAGGAGCAAAAACATCAAAAAGCAATATTCCTTTAGAATTCAACGCGAATGACTTGCATTTGCAAAGCTGCTGGTATAATGTAATAAGGGGGGTAAATATAGAAGTGCAGAATACCTCTATAAATTGCAATTCTGGATCAATAACTTTTAATGTTACTATTGATGCTAATTTTGTTTTAACATTATATGCAAATGACTCTGCTGGAAACCTGAATTTTACAACAAGTACATTCTCCTCTGTTTCAACATCTCCTGGAAACCCGCCAGGCGGAGGCAGTGGAGGCGGGGGAGCAGGAGGAAGTGGAGGAGGAATACTTCCTGCATCAAACAAAACAAGCAATGAAAGCATAAAAGTTGAATTTATTAATTTAAATGAAGTGATAATGTCTCCTGGAGAATCAAAGACTATACCTATAAACCTTAAAAATATCGGAAAAACGTTCCTGAATAAGTGCAAGCTAACAAGCAGCAATACAGAATGGCTTGGTTCTGCTGACAGCAAAAATATTAATGTCGGAGAAATTGCAGAATATTTGCTAACAATCAAAGCGCCATTATCTGCTAATCAAAATGACAGCCCTTCTTTAGAATTAATCTGCTTGGAAAAAGATTTTTCTGTTCCATTAAAAATAATCATATTGCAGTCTGGCTTACATGCTGAAATAAAGAATATGAATTTAATTTCGGCATCAAACTTGGAAATTAATTATGATATTGTTGGAAATTCCAATTTCACAGAGAATTTGTTATTTGCAGTTTATGACTCTGAAAATAACCTTGTGTCTGAAAAAGAAGAAGAAATTGAAATTACAAATGAAAGAGCAGGAAAATCAATTCTTTTAAACATTGAAAAAGCCAGTAAAGGACTGCTAAAAATTATTATTGCGAAGGCTGATGATAAAACTTCGTTAGTGGAAGAATTTTTCGTTTATGACACAGCAAAGGGAATTACAGGGCTTGCTTTCTTGGATAAAATAAACAAGTCAGCAGTTTATATAATTTTAATCTTCATTATTTTTGGATTTATATCTTACTTAATATTGAAAAGAATTATCGTTATGAAAAAATGGCAATATCGACATAAAATAAGCTAAATATATTGCGACTGCTGGAAGAATATAGTAAATGGCATAAATAATTGACCAATATGTTCTAAGACTCCAATTATACTTCTTATTCCCTATCAACAATTATTATCGACAAAACCATCATACTTTGTATGCTCTATTTTTTATCTTCACAGGTGGTTAAAAACAAATGTCCTGCACTATAGGCTACCTAATTTTAATGCTAAATCTAAAACGCTAAAAATTATTATCAGTGTCAAACTTTAATTGGTTGTTTGATGGAATTTAAAGTTTTATGCAGAAAGATTCCGCATTTTATTTTTAAGAAAGGTCATAAATACTTTATCTGTAAGACTTCTGCCGTTTTGCCCTTGCCTTGCTGTCTCCGGGTTTTCTGGCTTCTTTTCTTCTTGAATCTTGAACAAGCATATTTCTGTCATATGATATTATTGCTTTCTTAAGAACATCTGAACCGCTTATTCTTAATAGGGCTCGGGCAATTACTAATCTGGCTGCTTGAATTTGCGCCTCTTTGCCACCGCCAGCTACTTTTATATAAAAATCATGATTGATGTTCCCTAAAACTTTTTCATAGATTTTCAATGGCTCTGATAACGCCAATTTATGAAAAAGATTTAATTCTGAATATGGAAGGTGATTAAAAAAAATCATTCCGGAACCTGGTTTTATCTTGAGCTTTGCTACGGCAGTCTTTCTTTTTCCAGAGATAATTACATTTTCAATTTTTTCCATATTAAATCTGCCTGCTTAAATCTTGCAAGGGCATGGTTTTAGCTTTAACCTCTTTGGCAAGAGATATTTTATTTGAAGATTCATATTCTTTTGGAATATTACAATAACAAATGATTCTTTTTAGGGCATCTAACCCGCGCTGCTGAGTATATGAAAGCATTCCCCTAACTGTTCGTTTCATTATTCTTTCTGAATTTTTTGGGAAATGCGGGCCGTTTAAGCTTCTTCCGCCTCTTCTTCTTGCAATATTGTATTCATTAATAATCATTCTTCTTCTGCCAGTTAAAAGTGCGTTATTGCAATTGAGGATTATTATTCTTTTTCCAAGCAAAGACTGCTTTGCAGCATAACTTGCAACTCTTCCTAGAACTGCATCAGATGCATCTATGACTATCTCTTGCCTTTCATCTTCATTATTGCTCTTCTTTGCTTTTTTATCTTCTTCTGCCATTTTATACAATTAATTTTAGACCTTCTGCTTTTGAATTCTTCTTTATTTCTTCTGAAATTGAAACAACTTCCGATTTTGTTTTCTTTAATTTTTCAAGAGCAGATTTTGAAAAACCTAATGCGCACACTCTAATTTTTTTTGAGACATCGCCTTGCCCTAAGACTTTTCCTACAACTATAACGGTGTCCCCTGTTGTTGTTTGCTTTTCAATATCTAAAAGATTCACTTTCGAATATTTTCTTCTTGAACTGCTAATAATTTTGGCAATTTGCAGCCAATTTTTGTTCTTCAATGCTAAAGCAAGTGTTTCTGAAACTTCAGGGTTTGTTTTTCTTTTTAGATTAAATTTTATTTTTGTCTTGCTAATATTTTCCATAAAACCTTTCTTTTTTGATATTATTTAAACCTTTGTATGCGCAAAGGTTTTTATACTTAAATGTGTATGAATGTGCATGAAACATCGAGCAAGGGTGAATATTACTGTTGATACTAAATTGCTTAAAAAAGCAAAGACAAAATTGCATTTATTTGGAGGAAAATTAAGCACATTATTCAATGCTTATCTTGAAGATTTTGTTGAATCTATGGACAAAGATTTTTCTTCTGGGAGAAAAGAGATGAATGAAAAAATTAAAGAACTTGAAAGAAGAATTAGAAAGATTGAGGAAAACAAGTAATTCTATTTAAGCTTAACAGACTATTCAGTTTTACTGGATAATTGTGTTGCATGTTTTTTGAACATGAATGCGGCGACTAAAATCCCGACCTTTTTGGCATCCTCGCGTGATACGAATTTAAGGTTTTTATTTGTTAGTTCTATCAAATCTCGTGGTTTTATAAATATTGTCGCATATGGGTGGATAGGAACGTTCGTGACAAATGAAATTTCATTATTAACTATTAAATAGTAACAAAAACGAAAGGTTTAAAAAGCCAAGAATTGTAGGAAAAGCATGAAATTCAATGAAGAAACAATCAAAGTGAACACGATTGAAGATAGCGATATTATTTATTATACTCCTCTTCAAAGAATTGGTCCAGCGACTTGGGGAGCGATTCATAATGCCAGTTATGGTGTTAGCCCCAAAGATAAAAGTGTTTCTCTCAAACAACAGACTTTTGGGCAGGCTGGCAGATTAATTGCTTTTGCTTTGAAAAACAGGAATAATCAAGCTATGGCTCCAGTCATCGAAGCTGTGCATAAATATGTTCTTACAGGAGATACTTTAGCTTTATGGGTTCCAGAAGGCCTTTACGCTATTGATAGGTCCGATGGAGATATTGTTGAGCAATTGGGCGTTGACAATCAATCCGAATTAAAAGGTATTAGGGGAAGATTGGACCAGAGATTGAGCGGTGCACGTGGAGAAAAAGTTATTACGAGCGAGGATGGATTTGTTAGATTTATAAATTATGATAATCTTGCTGGCAATCATAAATTAGGAATAACTACTCTAGTTGGGAATGAAGAAACTGCAAATGCTCTTACAACTGAAGCAGATAAAGTGTACAAATTAAGATATGGATTTTATGGTGTTGGAAAGCAAGACGCTTTAACTTTAAGAGTTCCTGTTTTCGGTTCCTTTGGCTTTGCCTATAGGCTGGCTGTCGTCGGCTCCGGGTCTGCTGTTGACGATGCCGGGTGCTCTTTCGGGGGTATGCAGGTGGCGAAGCCACTCGCAGAAAATTTGGAGGTCGCTAGATAATGGCAAGAAAAGATTGT
>Ga0209211_10010760_pt1 | contig 11855 bp, 11 predicted proteins | sample RifGroA2_FD_183992 | JGI IMG/M metagenome (GOLD analysis project Ga0209211, IMG submission 183992) | Groundwater microbial communities from Rifle, Colorado, USA - Groundwater A2 (SPAdes) (version 2) | ecosystem: Environmental > Aquatic > Deep subsurface > Groundwater | place: Rifle, Colorado... | reverse complement strand
GTCCAGCACCTTATGGCAGCTGATGCCTTAGCTGCTAAAGACGCCTTAAAAGAACAAAAGAATGTAAACCCGGATAAAATAATCATGATGGGCGAAAGCCTTGGCGGAAGGATAGCACTGATTTCAGCGGCAATTAGCAAAGACATCAAGGGAGTTATCGCAATAAGCGCAGCAGGATTCCATTATTCCTGGGGAAATGATGACAAGTCCAGATTCATAAAATCCATTGACCCTGATAATTATATTTTTGGAATATCGCCAAGAAAGCTTTTTATGTTTCATAATTCTTATGACCGGAATGTGCCTTTTGATTCCGCATTAATGACATTCAATAAAGCCGAAGAGCCGAAAGAATTCATATTGATTAATGATACAAAATGCAACCATGGGTTTTGTGATTCAATGTTTAAGGATATAAATTCAAGCCTTGCCAGCATGGCAAGATAATCTGTATATAGAGAAATGCGTTGATTAGTGTGAAGAATTACGCATTTCTAATCTGAGAATTGCCTTTTTATTTCAACTATTTAGTGCAATTCTCCATAATAAAAACAATAATCTTTAATACTAAAATACCCATTATTGGATAAAATGAAATATATTACTGGCAAAGATATAATTCTCCAAAAAAGAAAAAAAACAGCGAAAAAAGGAGATAATGGAAAAGTCCTTGCTATCGGAGGCTCTAAAGATTATGTTGGGGCTATTGCGCTTGCTGGATTGGCTACATTAAGAAGCGGAGCTGACTGGGTTACTGTTGCAGCGCCTGAAAAAGTTGGGTGGGCAATTAATGTCTTGAGCGCTGACTTGGTGGTAAAAAAATACAAGGGGGATGATTTCTGCGCTTCAAGGGCAAAAGACATCCTTAAATTTGAGAAAAGCTTTGATGTTGTTTTGATTGGCAACGGCATAGGAATGCATGCGAAATCTTTTGTAAGGAAATATGCCAATGAAAGCAAAAAATTATTGGTAGTTGATGCTGATGGGATTAAAAGCTCTGATGCTTCAATATTAAAAAATTCAATAATAACTCCGCATATTAAAGAACTTGAGATTTTTATGGATAATTCAGAAATAGAAGAAACAATAATTAAAAAAATAATCAATGAAACAAATGTCCAGAAAAGGGCGTTGCTGATAAAAAAGGCATTTGAAGGCTCCAATAATAAAAATTTCAATACGGAAAAAGCCAATAATGTGGCAAATAAAAAAATAAGCAATGATAAAATAGCCATTAAAAAAATAATTAATAATCAAAATATTAAAAAAAATAATTTCTTTGAAAAAAATAACGTGATACTGCTCAAAGGCCCGATTGACACAATAATATCAAAAGAAAAAATATTGTTTGTCAAAGGCGGCAATCCCGGCATGGCAAAAGCAGGGACTGGGGATGTTTTAGCAGGATTATGCGCTGGCTTTTTGGCGCAAAGCAAGAATTTATTGCAAAGCGCTATAAATGCGTCTTACATCAATAAACAGGTTGGGGATATTCTTTTAAGAAGGAAAAAGGGATTTACTTATCTTGCGAGCGATATGGCTGATGAGATAGGCAGGATTTTGCATTAATGAGGGTTACTTGCTCCAGAAAGCAAACAAATAATAAACTTTATAAAATATATACTTTTTCTCAGATTATGGCGTTGGCTTATCTAGTCAAGCACCCTTTAGTTTTGCATGCTCTCACCACAGATATGAATATTCCTGCGCGCATGCTGTATTTTCCTAAAGATAGAATAGCTCTTGTACCTGCGGCAGAGGCTTCGACCTTGGGAGCAGCCTTTGCTCTACAAATGCCGATAGTGCTTTCCGGAGAAATCGCTGAAACTGCATATAACCTCTTAGACCCTTCCGGGACCAACGGCATAGCCCGGGAAGTTAGCGATGGAATTTTGACTTGGGCAGTATTTAACCGCACTGGAGAGCCGGGGACAAGGCTTAAATGTGAAATCTTTTCTTATTTGTTTCCCAATTGCAGCATTCCTTCTTATGCTCAAGCCCAGATGATTAAGTACAATAATGGCTTGGACTCTGTAGCTAATGCTCTGTACATTCAATCTGCCCAGGCCCTTCTTGAGTTTGGCATTTTACCCCCTAAGCCCGGCAGGCCTGATGCCCCTATATCTGGCTATTATGGCCTAGCAGCATTGGAGGAATATGCCCGGATTTCTGATAAAATAACCTCAATAAAAGAAACAAGGATACCCTTATCTACTTTAGAGTTTCTGATTGAAAGCATGAAAACTGATGATCCGCTAAGGCTGCAGGAGTCTGCACAACTGGCAGCACAGTTATTGCTTAATCCAAGACAAAGAAAAAGAAAGAGAGGATAGGATTAGCTACCCTAGCAGCCCGAACAGCCTTAACAGGCCATTGGATTTTTTCTCTTTTTGCTTTATTAAGCCATCAATATCTTCTTTCTGCCTTTCCAATTCGGCAACCTGCTCTTTTAATATTGATTTGCTTATTTCGTTAGGTATCTCTTCAGATAGCTTGCCCAGAGATTTTATGGATGTTTCGAGCCTCTGCATGCTTAACTCCAGACTTTTTATTTCGCTTTCTTCTGCGTCTTTTGCAAAGCCGAGGAACAGCTTTAGCTTATAGCCGAAGCCCCTGCTTTCTTCTGATTCCTGCACATTATTGATAGATTCAGAAGCTTTTAGGATATCATTTGCCTTGTCTTCTATAATATACTTGTATTCGCTTGACACATCAGAATCCCTAAGCGCCAGAAGCTTTTCGACAACTTTTCCAGGATCCAGCTCAGATATTATGGACTCTTTTGTTGTTTTTGCAGTCTCAGAGCTTTCAGGCGCATTAAGCTTTGCATCAACGATAAAATTCAGATTCTTCAGCTCGCCAAAGCTGTTTGGATCCATATCCCCTTCGTAGATTATCTTGCCGTCGATTTCATATTTTTTCTGCAGCCCTTCTACAATAGATTTTATTTTTGAGATATCTTCTTCTGCTGCGGTATCTACGACAGCAATAACAACTTCCATCTTATCATACTTCGAAAAGTCTTTTTTCTTAACATAGTCTTTAAACCTGCATTTCTTTTCAGCTTCTTTAATCATAAATCCGCGGAAATTTTCTTCTGTCATCTTTTCCCTGCACTGCCCCCCAAGCCCCTGCATGGTTTCGCATCTTTTTGTTCCTTCATCCAGGCATCTTTGCCTTTCTGCACCCATCTTTGCGCACTGCCTTTCCATATGCCTTATCTGCACTAATGAATCCATCTCACACTGCCTTTTCGCATTTACCATCTCCTTTTCTGCAAATCCTTTTTCCCTTGTGACACATTCATCGATAAAAGCATCCCTGCCCCTGCATTGTTTTTTTATCTGCTCGCAGTTTTGCTTCTGGTAGCTCCATTCTCTGTGGCATTTAGACTTGTAATCCTCATAAGCGCTGGATGCAATAACCTGCCCTGTTACGCTGCCTCCCTCGCCTCCGCTAGAATTAGCGCTGTCGGTGGCTATAGGCCTGCATTCAACAGCTGTTACGCAATCTCCTTCTTTCACTGTTTCTAATTTTCCATTTGAAGCAATGCAGTTAGCTTCCTTTTGCCTTAGCTGCTCTTCGGTATATGGGCATGGGGGAATTGCACATTTTACGCTTGTGACGCAGTTATTTTCAAGTACCTTTTCAGGAGTGCCTTTTTTTGCAATGCATTCATTAGACTGCCTTTGAATATCTTCTGCAGTCATGTGGCATACTGATGGTGTTACAATATTCGGCACGCATTCAAATGCAGTTAAGCAATTGTTTGCATCATGCTTTTCTTTTAGCATTCCATTTTCGCATTGCGGCTTTTGCGGCGCATTGGGGCATATTATTTCTCCTTCCCGTACGCCATATCTTTCTAAACAGCTCTTTATGTAAGAATCCTCATTGCATTCCATTTGCAGGCCTGCACTTTCGCATTGCGCCTGATTCTGACTTCCATAATTTTCCCACTGGTTTTCGCAGTTTTGCTTGGTGAACTGCGTTTTATCTTCAATATTTTGTTTTAGCCGCAAGACACAAGCTTGGTGTATTGCCTCTTTGTTGACAGGACATGATCCTGATAATATCTCATACTTGTGCTGATCATCCACAGCATAGCTGGTGTCAGGCTGGCCCATCATGGAACAGCTTTTGGCGGTTTTTTCTTTGCACCCTTCTTCATGCCTTTCCATTTCTGCGCAGACATTTGAAATTTCACCTATCTTACCTTTTACTTTTGCAATAATCGCATCTGCCATTTTTTCTGGCGCTGAGCAGTAATCTATAGATTCAAAATTATTTATTTCACCCTCAATATAACTAAAAAGTTTTGCAAACATCATTGCATCCTTGTCAAATCCCTCATAGCTTGGGCCGAAATTCGGCGTAGTGGAAAACTCAGGCTTTTCCCCGAAATTATACATGCCTTCAGCTGTATTTCTGACTGCAGGCCTTGCCATTGCAGAAACTCCCATTGTTTCCTGAGGCATTTCCTTAAACTCCCTGCCAAATTCTCCGTCAAATCCTCCGGCCATAGGGCTAGCAGGTGATACCATTGGCGGTGCAGAGCCAAATCCCCCATTGCTTGTGGATGATGCAATTGGAATTGCCGCGCTATCGGGGGCAGAGTTTTTTGCAGTAGTTGTAAACTCATTAGAACTCTCAGCATAAGCAAACTGGCTGAACATCATAATCATAACTAGGAATAGGGCATATATTGGCATAGATTTTTTCAAGCTGCAACACCTCTTTTGATTCTAATATACCTTTTGATATACCTATATATAAATCTTGCGCCTAAATTATTCTAAATTATCCTTTTCTCTAAGCTGACTATTTTTTCTTTTAACATTAGACTACTAATATCTATATTGCAAATAATTGTTTATTACCTACATTTTATATTTTTCTATATTGAAATAATAATCTTATTCTGTGTTGCGAAAAAATCAGAAAATCAAAACATTTAAATACTATTAATTAAAATATTAAAAAAAGTAAAATAAAAAATATTGAAAATACTATTATTTATAAAATTTATTATGGTAAAAATCCAGAAACTTCCATCCGGGCAGCTTATAATAACTATCCCTAAGGTTCTTGCTGAGTACGAAGGCATTGATAAGGGGGCGGAAGTTGAATTCACAAAACATGATGAAGGCTTTTTGCTTAAAATAAAAAAAGAGGTGGTTAGATGAACATAGATGATTTAGCTTTTTTGATGGGGAAGACGAGAAGGCAGATGGAAGAAGAGCTTAAGAAAACTGATGTTATAGAATTAAATCTTGCTGAAAGGGAGAATAGGGAAGAAACTGACGGCTTCAGCATAAATTTTATCGGCAAATAACATGCAGTAGGAGAAAACTAGCAACGTGAAAAAATGACATACTCCCAAAATAAATCCAGCTAAAGCTGGGGGTTTCTCACGCAAACCATTTAACTTAAACTTTTCCCTCTTGCAGAGGTTACTACGCTAAAAGTTTAATGTATGGTTCGCTAAACGAGAACCCCCTAACTATACAAGCAAACACCTTCAGCATGAGGTGGTCGCTATGACTAAAAAACTATATCCGCACTTTAATCCAGAAGTGCACAAAATTGAGAGTAAAATCGCAACTGTGAGGACATCTCACCATTGCAAATACGACATTAATTACCCTATTATTTGGATTCCGAAATACAGGAAGCCAATATTAACTGGCAAGGTTGTTGAAGTTCTGAAAGCAATTATTGAAGGGCAATGCCAAGAGATGAGCATTAACAATCTGGCATTAGAGATTATGCCTGATCACTTGCATTTATTTGTAGGTGCAAAGCCGATAGTAACGCCATTCAAGATAATCCATAAGCTGAAAGGCAACACTTCAATACAGTTGAGAAGATGTTTTCCAGATTTAAAGTATCTTGGATACAAACAGCACTTTGGAAGTGGCTTTGATAATCTTTGGGCAAGAGGTTATTACTGCGGCTCTGCTGGTCATGTTTCGCAGGAGCAAGTCAAGAGGTACATTCAAGAACAGCAAGGCAAAGACGTCTTTGAATACGATATTTATGGCTGTCCTACTCAGTTAAAAGGACAGCTGACGATAGGAGATTTCACAAATTGAAATCTCCAGAAAGGGGGCAATTTTAAACGAAACGACGCGGGGGAAATCCCTTAACGACTAAATGGGGTGAGAAAACTATACATTGAAAAAACAGTAATATTTATATACATTTGTAATTATTTGTAACGTTGGGTTAAAATGAATTCAAAAAATATAACTTTAAGAGTCAGTTCTGAATTGTATGATGAATATAGAAAATACTGTAAAGAAAAGGGATTGTTAGTGTCAAGGCAATTTGAAATTATGATTGAAGAACAGATGAAAAAGAAATAAAATGTCAAGGAAAAAATCTTTGGAAATGGAAGTTGATCCAGATGTATTGAAGTGGGCTATTGGTAGCTCTGGCTGGAAAGAAGAAGATATATTCAAAAGACTAAAAATAAGTCCAAAAACATTTTCTAATTGGTTAAGTGGAGAAGTCAAACCAACAGTAACTAAGTTAGAGAATTTAGCCAGCCTAATTAAAAGACCTTTTGCAGTGTTCTTTTTATCCAAACCACCATCAGAAAAACCCATGCCTAAGGATTTTAGGATGCTTCCAAATAAAGAAGGCGAGTTTAATAAAAAAACCATGCTCGCAATAAGAAGAGCCAGAAGACTACAAGGAATAAGTAAAGAACTTTCTGAGAATCTTCATTCTGGAATAAAGCCAGATGTAGAGATATATAAACTATCAGATTCAATAAAAAATATTGCAGAGAAATTCAGAGAATATTTTGGTCTGAATGAAGAAAATGGAAAACGATTCAAAACTTCGTATGATGTTTATAATTATCTAAGAGAACGCATTGAGGATAAAAATATATTTGTTTTTCAGATATCCATGCCACTTGAAGATGCAAGAGGCTTTACTTTAGTAGATGATACTCCATCTATTATAGTTGTTAATTCTGGAGATATAATAGAAGCAAGAATTTTCTCATTATTGCATGAGTTTGGCCACGTTCTTGTAAGGGAATCTGGAGTTAGTATACCAGAAAATGCTTTGATAGTAAAAAGAATTGATGCAGTTGAAAAATGGTGCAACGAGTTTGCATCCTTTGTACTATTACCTGAAAACAAAGCAAGACTAATTTTTTCCGATAATAAAGATTCATTAACAGATACAATTACATTAAATAAACTATCTAGGAAGCTAAGAGTTAGTAAAGCAATGCTCCTCTACAATATGTCTAAATTAAATTTTATTTCTAATGCCCAATATGATGCAGTTCTTGAAAGATATAAGCCTGAAATATTCCCTACCAAGGAAAAGAAAGAGAAAAAAGGAGGATTTGCTGCAAGAACTGCTGATAAAAAATGTATTGATGAACGGGGACAGAAATTCGTTTCATTAGTAGCAGGAAATGTTGAGAAAGGGTATATTTCCCACAGCGACGCATTAGATTATCTTTCAATAAAGACCAAAAACTTTGATAAAGTTACTAGGAAGGCTAAAAAATGAGTAAAATCAGCTATTATGTTATTGATTCCTCTTCACTTATTGAATTGAATATAAGGTATCCTATGGATGTCTTTCCGGGATTATGGAAAAATGTTGAGGAATTGATAAACAAAGGATTCTTAATTTCTCCCAAAGAGGTTTTAAAAGAAATCTCTGTTAAAGATGACGCTTTAAAAAAATGGGCGGTAAATCAAAAGAAGCTTTTTAAAGAACTAAATGAAAACCAAATCAAAATTGTTAAGGAAATATTGAAGAAATACCCTTCCTTGGCAAAATCCGATAATGAGTTTTCTGCTGCTGATGCGTTTATCATTGCTTTGGCTATTGAATTGCAGGATGATTCCCAAATGACATTAGTGCCTACTGTTAAAGGCAGAATAATAGTAACTGAGGAAGAATTGAGGGGGAATAAAGTAAGAATTCCCCTTGTTTCAAAAGATTATAATATTGACTGCATCAAAATAATTGAAATGTGCAGGGCAGAAGGCTGGAAGTTCTATTAAAATGGCTAATATTCATTCAAACAATCAAATAAAATCTAAAACCAGAGTAACAGATCATGGTGAAGTTTTTACGCATGAAAGAGAAGTAAATGGTATGCTTGATTTAGTGAAGAATGAAACTGAAAGGCTTGATTCGAGATTTTTAGAGCCGGCTTGCGGAACAGGAAATTTTTTAGCCGAAGTTCTAAACAGGAAACTATCAACTCTCAATCAAAAATATAAAAAAAGCCAACCAGAGTATGAGAAATATGCAGTTATTGTTATTTCAAGTTTATACGGAATTGATTTACTTGAAGATAATGTTAAAGAGTGCAGAAACCGCTTACTTGAGATATTCACAAAAGAATACAGAACAATCTTTAAGCACGATATCAATGACAAATTTGTTGATGTTTTAAAATTTATTCTAGATAAAAATATTGTTTGTGGTGATGCCTTAACTATGAAAGATAATAAAGGCAAACCTCTAATTTTTTCAGAATGGTCTATACCTTATAATGATGCAAGAATAAAAAGAAAAGAATACTCTTTCAAAGATATCTTTAGTCCCACATTATTATGGAGTTTTACTGCTGATAGCGATACTGGAGAACGAGTTATGTTGCCCAATGTTATTAAAGATTATCAGCTGATAAATTATATGGAGTTAATTAATCATGAAAGATAGAATAAACTACAATCCAGATATCTTAACTTGCCTCGCCAGCTTAAGCAACGATGAAGTATTTACCCCACCTAAAATTGTTAATGAAATGCTGGATTTATTGCCCTCAGAACTTTGGACTAATAAAAATGCTAAGTTTTTAGATCCAGTTTCCAAAACAGGAATATTCCTAAGAGAAATAGCAAAAAGATTATTAAAAGGATTAGAAAAACAAATACCTGACAAACAAAAAAGAGTAAATCACATATTAACCAATCAATTATATGGGATAGCCATAACCGAATTAACTTCATTAATGTCTCGCAGATCCCTATATTGCTCTAAAAGTGCAAATGGAAAATACTCAATATCCACAGAATTCAAAAATACTGAAGGGAATATTAGGCTTAATAAAATACAACATATATGGGAAAATGGAAGATGCAAATACTGTGGGGCAAGCCAAGAAGTTTATGACCGCGGAGATGAACGGGAATCACACGCTTATGAATTCATCCACACAGATAAACCGGAGGAGGTATTCAAAATGAAATTCGATGTAATAATAGGAAATCCACCTTATCAATTGAGTGATGGAGGCGATAAACAGGAAGATGCGAGAACAAGAGGAGGAGCGATTCCTATCTATCACAAATTTGTTCATCAAGCAAAAAAACTTAATCCACGATTTCTAACCATGATTATTCCTTCTAGATGGTTTTCTGGAGGGAGAGGTTTAGATGAATTTCGTGACGAAATGTTGAAAGATACACGAATACGTAAGATTGTTGATTATCCTGTCTCATCAGAATGCTTTCCAGGAGTAGAAATTAAAGGCGGTGTTTGTTATTTCTTATGGGATAGAGATAATTTGGGAGATTGTGAAGTTAAAACTTTAAGAGGAGGACGAGAGTCCACAATGATTAGACCTCTTCTTGAGAGAGGAAGTGACGTTTTTGTTAGATACAATGAATCTATTGGGATTTTAAGAAAAGTTCTAGCACTTAAAGAATCTTCTTTTAATGATTTAATCAGTACACAAAAACCATTTGGGTTTAGGACTTTTTTTAAGGGAAAACCTGCGCCTTTTAAGGATTCAATAAAAGTGTATGGGAATAAATACGTTAGTTATGTGTCTGATAATGAGATTACTCAAAATAAAAGTTGGATAAAAAAGCACAAAGTCTATATAACTATGGCCTACGGAGCTGGAGAAGATTTTCCACATCAGATAATTAATAAGCCATTTTACGGAGAACCAAATAGTTGCTGTACTGAAACTTATCTTTTGGTAGGTCCATTTGACTCTGAAAAAATAGCCTTAAATGTAATTAGTTATATGCAAACTAGATTCCTGAGATGCCTGGTATTATTAAGAAAGAATACACAGCACGCGGCAAAAGGAGTTTATTCTTTTGTTCCAATTCAAGATTTCTCAAAGCCTTGGACAGACGAAGAACTTTACAAAAAATACAAATTACCAAAAGAAGAAATTGATTTTATCGAATCCATGATAAGACCAATGACTTCAGCAACTAAAGAAGAGGAAATCCCTGATGAAAGTGAGGAATAAGGAGTTATTTCCAGCAAAACCTGAATTAAATCCCCTCATCTATGCCTATACTGATATAGCATATGAAGGACTGTTAAAGATAGGTTATACTACTTCTAATGCGAGAAAAAGAGTTGCAGAGCAATATCCTACGAAAAGACCGGGAAATCATCCTTACAAGATTGTTTTTGAAGAGTCAGCCATGAGAAAAGATGGCACTTGTTTTGATGATCATGCAGTCCATAGACTATTAATTAAAAAAGGAGTTAAAGGTAAAGGCGGAGAATGGTTTGCATGCTCTGTCGAGCAAGTTAAAGCAGCAGTATTAGCACTCAAAACAGGAATTGTAAACGAAGAAAACAGAACTCTAAGCTTTAAAATGAGGCCTGAACAATCTGAAGCTGTAAGAAGAGCTTCTGAATATTTCTCCAGTTTCAAAGAAGAGAAGAGGACTCCTCATTTTCTGTGGAACTGCAAAATGAGATTTGGAAAGACTTTTGCAGCATATCAATTAGCCAAAAACAGGGGCTGGAAAAAGATTCTTGTATTGACATTTAAGCCTGCTGTTGAAAGTGCTTGGGAAGAAGACCTATCAAATCATGTTGATTTTGAAGAGTGGCAATTTTTCTCCCGACATTCAGAAGCAGATTATAAGAAATTGAAACAGAATAAGCCAATAGTATGCTTTGGCTCTTTTCAGGATTATTTAGGAAGAAATTCATTAGGCGGCATTAAAACAAAAAATGAATGGGTTCATAAAACAAGATGGGATTGTATTATCTTTGATGAATATCATTATGGTGCTTGGAGAGAACTCGCAAAAAACTTGTTTGATGAAGAGAAAGAAATAAGTATCGAAGAAAAGGAATATGATGCTCCAGAAGAACAGGATAAAATTGAATATTTAGAAAGTATTATGCCAATAAAAACAGGCGCATATCTTTATTTGTCTGGAACTCCTTTCAGAGCAATAATTTCAGGAGAGTTTATTGAAGAACAGATATATCATTGGACTTATTCTGATGAGCAAAGAGCAAAAGAAAATTGGAAAAAACCAAACAATCCCTACGAGGCTCTTCCAAGAATAGTTTTGCTAACATATCAGTTACCACATTCAGTCATAAATCTTGCTAGTGGTGGGGAGTTTGATACATTTGATTTGAATGTCTTCTTCTATGCTAAAGGCGAAGGGAAAGATGCAAAGTTTGTTTATGAAGATGATGTCCAGAAATGGCTTGACTTGATACGTGGAAATTATATGGCATCAAATCTGGATAATCTTAAATTAGGCGCAAGAAAACCGCCATTACCTTATTCAGATGCAAGATTATTGAACATTCTATCGCATACACTCTGGTTTTTGCCTAATGTTGCTTCTTGCAATGCTATGAAAAATCTGCTGATGCAAAAACAGAATAAATATTATCATGACTATAATGTTGTTGTTGCCGCTGGCGCAAGCGCAGGCATTGGTTTGGATGCTTTAAAACCTGTTCAAAAAGCAATGGAAGAGCCATTAAAGAGTAAATCAATTACCTTATCTTGCGGAAAGTTAACAACAGGCGTAACTGTTAAGCCTTGGACAGGAATTTTCATGCTTAGGAATTTAACAAGCCCA
>Ga0209211_10010759_pt1 | contig 11856 bp, 9 predicted proteins | sample RifGroA2_FD_183992 | JGI IMG/M metagenome (GOLD analysis project Ga0209211, IMG submission 183992) | Groundwater microbial communities from Rifle, Colorado, USA - Groundwater A2 (SPAdes) (version 2) | ecosystem: Environmental > Aquatic > Deep subsurface > Groundwater | place: Rifle, Colorado... | reverse complement strand
ACCCGCTTCTCGCGGCAAGGAGCAGTGCGGGGCCGCGCTGCGTGGCCACGCCTGCGACGACATCTCGCGGATAAGATCGGCCTACCGCTTCCAAAGACGGCAGGGGAGCCGCATAGTGGCCGACGAGCGGCCACCCTGCGGCGAGCGAGCGGAGCGAAGGCGCGAAGTGCCGAGCCCGCGAGCGGCTTCTCGCGGATAAGATCAGCAATACAATGTTTTAAGGATTGGATGGACGGTCCGGTGCAACCGGGCCCAAAGTTCAGCCGAATGTAATGATGCAGACTTTGCGTCCTGGGCCTTTTTCCTGGCTCTGGCCGCGGCCGGGCTTTCCCGACGTGGAATCGGTTGGTTCTCCGCCGCCGCGTGTCGACAACTCCCTATGGGGTTCTTGCATTTTTGGTCAGCCTTTTGTTTTATGGCCCTTTCGAGGACTCTGATATTATATCTTTTCCGTCGGAGAAGCGGGGGCGTTGCGACTAATGGGATGGCCTGGATTATCAGGTTCATATTTTTCTTGTCTGCGCAGTCAGTAAGGTAGTATTTGCCATCCTGGCCTGTAAACGCAGTTGTCGACAAAGTGTCGACAACTTGGCTCCACCCGGGCCGCTTTTCCGTTTTTTCATGCGGTACCAGTAATCCCGGGGATTCTTGCTGTTGGTTAGGGCGGCGACCATGTCTACTACTGATGAATAGCTCTTTTTCCCTCGCTGAACAGTACGGAGCCATTCGCCGGTTGCACGGGGTTTGGTATGAACCAGCTCCTTTGAAATTCGTGATTTCCGAATTTTCCTGACAGCTAATGAAACCTCGGATCCTTCGGCCATAATTAATTGAACTCCGTTTATTAGACTTTTTATTTGCGCTGACGGCGGCAGCTGTCAAGTATTCCTTGATAACTGGCTCTTTGCCAGGTTTCTATCGTTTTGTTGGCGTCAACAAAACGATTAAGACTGAAGAATTCCGTAAAGCGGCTGTGATGGGGTTTAACCATGTTGTTGACATCAACAATATGGTCGCGTGTTATTCCCATTCTTGGATCTGATTAGCTTTAGGTTGAGTTATCGAGGAATCCTCGGCAACTTCCGGTGCTCTGAATCTGCAAGTCTATTACGGCAAGATTGTTATATGTTCTTTTGGTCGGGTCAATCTTGGCCATTCCTTGCCGCGACCCAGGCGGTCCAAGAAGCGCAGCAGACGCGCGATCTTCTTTACGTCTACCTCTGTCGGCGCCTGTCCCAGATAAATGTGCAAACGTCTGTCAAAGGCGGGATTTTCGCCTTTGCCTGTAAAGCTGACCGTAGCCTTTCCGCAGCGCCATTCTTCGGTATGACGGCAATGCTTGCGCAGGAGTCTGCGCGCCGCGAGGGCTCTCATGGGAACTCCTTCTTCATGAATACAAGCAGGGCTTCGATATCTTGAGGCGAGATATCCCAGCGCATATGGGTAGTGATGGCGCATTCAAATCCGTTAAAACCGTCGGGGTTGTTCTGGTCAGGCGGATATCCACGGCAAAAGCCGAATTGGACTTCCACCATTCCCGGTGGTCCGGCCTGTCATCGTGCTTGTAGTGGTGCTTTTTTAGCAGCCACTCCAACTGCTTATTGATCCGCGTCTCCTGCGGCGTCATTCTTTTTTCTCGCGGCGGTTTCATGTTAGGGTTTGTAGTGTTTGAATATTCGAGCCCGGTCTTCCACTTCTTTATCCCCTTTGTAGTAGATCTCAATAAGCTGAACGCGATTTTCCTGGGCAAAGAAAGCGTAGATTATCCGAATGCCTGAATTGCTGCCGGTGCCGCTAAGGGCGCGGCAGGCGAACTTCCTCGCCTTGTATATCTTGGGCTCTTCGATACCGAGCCCGGCAATGTTCACTATGCCGCCGTTATCTTGCTTGAGTTCGTGGAAAAGGCGAAGCTGGACCGAGATAAAAGTCTTCAGGTCTGCCTCAAGCGTGCGATAGCGCTTGGACAGTTTTTTGAGTTCCTTCTCGAACTCCGGAAGACGATCAGTCTTTATCACTGTATTCCCTTACCGAGTAGGCTGGTGTGCGATAAAAGACCGACTCGTACTCTATCTTTTTACCATCCTCGGCGGTCATCCAGGGTACGTCGCCATGGGAGTATTCGGCTATTTGTTTGGCGGACATATCCGACAACTTGTTTATTACCTGGTCGATAACCTCGGTTTCAGCGCCGCTCAGGATCGTGGTATCTGCGGCCCGCAGCGGGAGATATTTCTTTTGCAGATAATCGAAATGTTTGTTCTTCACCATTACTAGATCTTTGTCTTTCATGGTATCGATGATTTTGTGGAATTCTGCCGGGGTAGGTCCGAAGTGATTGCGGATGTATGTGGCGCCAATAAGTTGGGTTTCATACTTCTCGTAGAAATTGAAGTCTATGAAATAGAGCAGCTTGTATATTACAGTTTCCCCGATATTGGGCTTGGCTCCCACTTTGTTGAGGATGTAGAGCAGAACCTCTTTGAATTTCTTTACATTCCTTTGCGGAACGTTTATGCGGATTTCTTCTTTTGGCTGGGTAGGCATATCGCCCTCTTTTTCCAGGATTACCCGGGGTTCTTTGTTAAGGCTAAGTATGCTGTCCGCGTCAACGCTGAATATTCGTGTCAGCGCAATAACTTCTTCAGCGGTAACATGTCGTTCCCCGTTCTCGATCTGTGAGACCGAGGGGCGGGCGATCTTTAATTCTTTGGCCAATTGGTCTTGGCTTAGCCCGGCATTTTCTCTTAACTGACGTATTCTAAGACCTAGTTGTTTATTCATGTTTGTTGGGTGGGTGTCTATAGTATAGCAGACGGAAAGAATATCTGTCAATGCCATGACGGATAATCTTACATGGCTGTATGGCGGGGTCCAACAAATACGCCTCCTGTAGAAGCGGTGGCGTGCGCCGGGCGCCTGCCTGTGCGCCAGCGCATGTAAGTCGTGACTGCGGTCTGTAGTGGCTGAATATTCGAGCCCTGTCTTCCAGTTCTTTATCGCCTTTGTGATAAATCTCGATAAACTGAACGCGATTATTCTGGGCGAATGCTGTGTATGTTAAGCCTTCGCCTGGTCGGCGGGGCCGTCCAGCACCTCGCGCAACTTAAGGGCCAGCGCTTCCACGGTGAACGGTTTGTAGATGAACGCTATGCCCGGCTCAAGGACGCCGTGTTTTACTATGGCGTCGTCGGTATAGCCGGACATGTAGAGGGTTCTGCCGGCCTGCTTCCGGCGCGCTATTTCAAGCGCCAGGTCGCGGCCGGTCATCCCGGGCATAACGACGTCGGTAACAAGCAGGTCGACGGGTTTGCCGTGGTCCTCCAGCACGGTTAAAGCCTCCGCCCCCGAGGCGGCGGCAAGCACCGTGTAGCCGCTGCTTTTCAGGATACGCGCGCCGAGGCGGCGCAGGCTCTCGTCATCTTCCACCAGCAGAACGGTTTCACTGCCGGTTTTAGCGGCGGCCTGGCCGTCTTTATTGGCCCGGATGTCCTGTACTGTGTTTTCGGCAAGCGGCAGGTAAATAGAGAACGTGGCCCCTTTGGCCGGCTCGCTGCTGACGGTCACTTCGCCGCCGCTTTGTTTGACTATGCCGAAGACAGTGGAAAGGCCGAGCCCCGTGCCCTTTCCCTGCTCCTTCGTGGTGTAGAACGGCTCGAAGATGCGCGCCTTCACCTCGCCGGTCATGCCTGTCCCGGTGTCGCGCACCTTCAGGCAGACCAGCGGGCCGCGCGGCAGGTCCGGGTGCGCCGCGGACAGGCCGGCGTCTCCGGCGAGGATAGCCGTCTGCAGCGTCAGTTTGCCGCCCTTCGGCATGGCGTCGCGCGCGTTGACCGCCAGGTTCAGCACTACCTGCTCCAGCTGGCCGGGGTCCACCAGGGCCAGGCAGGGCGCGGGCTCCAGTTCGGTCCCGATCTTGATATCCTCTCCGATCACGCGGCTCAGCATTTTAGTCATGTCGCCTACGATCTTATTCATGTCCACTACGCGCGGGGCCAGTATCTGTCTCCTGCTGAAAGCCAGCAGCTGCCGGGTAAGCGTCCCGGCGCGGTCGGCCGCGGTCAGGATCTCCCCTGCGTCGGCGCGCATGGGGGCTTCGGGCGGCAGGTCGTTACGGATGAAACCGGCGTAGGCTTTTATGGCGGTAAGGATATTGTTGAAATCATGCGCCACCCCGCCCGCCAGCACTCCCACCGCCTCCATTTTCTGGGATTGGAGAAACTGGTTTTCAAGCCGGAGCTGCTCGGTAATGTCGCGTTTTACCGCCACGTAATTGACGATCCTGCCGGCCGCGTCCAGTACCGGGGAAATGGTGGACACCTCAGTGTAGAACGTGCCGTCCTTGCGCTTGTTGACCATGCGCCTTTCCCAGGTTTTTCCGGAAGAGATATCTCCCCATAAGCTGCCGTAAAAAGCCGCGTCTTGTTTGCCGCTCTTGAGAACGCGCGGGGTCTTTCCCAGCACCTCCGCGCGGCTGTAGCCGGTGACTTTCTCAAAGGCCGGGTTCGCGTACTCTATGTTCCCCTCCGCGTCCGTGATCAGAATGATCTCGCCGGCCTGGTCGATGGCGGTCATCAGTTTTTCGCGTTCGGCCTGCGCCGCTTTGCGCTCCTCGAGTTCCTGCTCGAGAGCCCTCGTCCGTTCCGAAACAAGCACCTCCAGCCGCTCCATTTTCATGAACTGCGCCGTATTGGCCGCCTTTATCTTTGCCATCGCCCTTATCTGGGCGGTAAGCTCCGCCTCTTCCAGGGGTTTGGTCAGAAAACCGTCGCCGCCGGCCTCCAGCGCTTTAATGCGGCTTTCTTTGTTCTTGGTGGCGGTCAGGAATACTACCGGGATGAGCTTCAGGCGCGCATCCGCCTTCAGCCGCTGGCAGACCTCGTAGCCGTCCATCTGCGGCATTACAATATCCAGCAGGATAACATCGGGGTCCCGGGCCAGTGCCAGTTCCAGGCCCTGCCGGCCGTCGGTGGTGGTGAAGACCGCGGCGCCGGGGAAGGCGTCGCCCACTACGGCTTTTAAGACCGTCAGATTATCCGGCTTGTCGTCTATAGCCAGGACCTTTAGTTTATTTTCCGCCATGGAGCGTCTCCTGTATGACCTTTTGCAGCGCTTCACTGTCCAGCGGCTTTGAGAGATACGCGTCAAACCCGTGTGCGAGCAGCTGCTCGCGGTCGCCTTTCATGGCCCGCGCGGTCAGGGCAATTACCGGGATATGTTTCACCGCTTCTTCGCGCCTTAGCAGCCGCAGCGCGGCAATGCCGTCCAGCACCGGCATGGAAATATCCATAAGTATAAGGTCCGGCATATGCCTGCGGGCCTGTTCAACTCCGGCCCGGCCGTCGGCCGCCTCGATAATGTCGAAGGTCTTGGACAGTACCGCGCATACAGTTTCCCTGTTGTCGGGGTTGTCTTCCACGATCAGGACCAGGGGCTTGCCGGAAGCGCGGGCGGCGGCGGGTTTGCGCGCGGGCGCGGGCGGCGCGGCCGGCGGGGCCACCATTTTCCCCACGGCGGCCAGCAGGCCCGCCCTGTTGATATCGCCTTTCTGGATAAGCTGGTGGATATTGTTGCCCTTCAGGAAGCTCAGTTCCTCGCGGGAAACATGCTTGGCCGTAAGGATCAGCACCGGCAGGGCGAAGGTTTTTTCCGCGCCGCGTACGCTCTTGAGCACCGCAAAACCGTCCACCTCCGGCATCATCAGGTCCAGGATCATGGCGTCAGGCACTTTCTTTTCTATCTGTGCCAGCGCCTCCCGGCCGTTGCGCGCGGCCAGCACCGTATAGCCCTGGCCCTCAAGAATATCTTTCAACTGTATAACAGCGGGCTCGCTGTCCTCCACCACCAGCACGCACTTCCCGCCGCCGCCGGGCAGGGCGCCCGCCGGGCAGGACGCGGCTATTGCCTGTGGATAACTTTCCGGCAGGCTGAGCGTCAGCGGCAGCCTTAGCGTGAAGACGGAACCTTTGCCGGGCGCGCTTTCTACGGCGATGCAGCCCTGCAGCAGCGCGGCGTATTTTTTAGCTATGGCCAGCCCCAGGCCGGAGCCGCCGTGGGTCCTGGTAGTGGTCTCGTCTACCTGCCGGAATTCGTCGAAGATAAGATGCAGCTTGTCCGCCGCTATGCCGATGCCGGTATCCGTGACCTTTATTTCCACCGCCCCGCCGGTCAGCGCGGCTGAGATCTCCACCCTGCCGGTGTCGGTGAATTTAACGGCGTTGGCGGCCAGGTTCTGCAGGATATGGCGGCACTTGTTAAAGTCGCTGCTGACGGGCGGCAGGCCGCCCGGCACGCTGCTCACCAGCGCGAGATCCTTTTCCCGGGCCTGCGGCGCCAGCATGTCAACTACCTCGCCTACCAGCTCGCTTATCGGGAAAGTCCTTACGCTGATATCCTCCCGGCCGGCTTCTATGCGCGACAGGTCCAGGATGTCGTTTATCAGCTCCAGCAGATGTTTGCCGTTGCGCTCGATCACGCCCAGATAGCCGTATTCTTCACCGGGCACTTTGTTCTCGAGGCGGCGGCTCAGCACCCCCGACAGCGCGATCACGGAGTTAAGCGGGGTGCGCAGTTCGTGGCTCATGTTCGAAAGGAAAGAGCTTTTAAGCCGGTTGGCTTCGTCCAGCTGCTTCTTCTGCAGCTCCAGCTCGATGTTGTACTCGCTCAGCTCGTCTTTCTGGGCCGTCAGTTCTTTTTTTTGCGCGTCCAGCTCCCGGTTCTGCTGCTCCAGTTTTTCAGAGAAAAGCTTAAGCTGCCGCAGCGCCAGCACGCTGCTGAAGCGGGCGGTCATTACGCCCAGGATATCCTCCGCCAGCCGCAAAGCCTCCGGCGCGCAAGGGCGCAGGCAGGCGAGGGAAACTACCGCCGCCACCTCCTGCCCTGAAAGGACGGGAATGGTTAGTATGGACCGGGGCCGGAATTCTCCGCTTACCGTAAGGAAGGCGAAGCGGGTGTCTTCGGGGATATCGGTCAGGTGCTGTATCCTGCGCGCCGCGAGCGCCGCGCCGAATTCCCCTTCCAGGCCCTCCGCCGAGAAAACGGCGCGGGCGGCGGGGCCCAGGCCTATGGATTCAAAATGCTCGTACTCCGTTTTCGCGGCGTTCAGCAGGTAAACCGCGCCCGCCTGCGCGCCGGTATGTTCCAGCAGGCTGCTCAGCAGCCCGCGGCAGAAAGCGCGGGGCTCATCTTCTTTGATCAGTCCGCCGGAAACCTGGACGACGCGCTCTTTAGCCAGGGCTTCCGCCTGCGCCGCGGTCATCATGCCGTTGAACGAGGCCGACAGCGCGCCGAATTCGTTCTCCGAAACGTAGCCGCTGCGGGCGGCCATGTCGCCCAGGCGGTACTGCCCCGCGGCCCGGCCCAGTTCCGCAAGCGGCTCCCTGATAGTCTTCAGGAGGAAATAGCTGACGGCGAGCGCCAGCAGCAGGATGCAGCCCAGCACCAGCCAGAGCCGCAGCAGCAGCGAGTCTTTCTGAGCTTGCGCGGCCGCGTAAAAAGAGTCTCCCTTTTGTATGGCGAAATCGCTGATATCCTGTATTTCAGCCAGCAGTTTATTTCTTTGCGCCAATACGGGCCCAGTTCCGTAGTCTTTAGTGCGCGCTATCGCTTCGGCGTTCTTCCCGGCCCGCAGCAGGCGGAGAGTTTCGGCGCGGGCGGTTTTCCAGAGGATAAAAGCGTTCCTGGCCTCGTCTATGTCGCCGCGGGGCCCCAGGTAGCGGTCATAAAGGACGGGAAACTGCTGGTCGGCGTTAACCTCGGCGACGGTCATCAGCTCAACAGCGGCCTGCCGCTCGGGTTCGCTCTCCGCCCGGACCAGGTCCTTCATGCCTATATGCATGGTCAGGATATCGGCTTTCACTTCCCCGACCGCCCGGCGGACCTGGAGAGGATGGTTGTAAAAGCCTTCGGTCTCTTTCCATAAATCCCCGGCCTGGAACCAGGCCAGGGCGCCCAGGAAAGCCACCATGGCAAGGATGGCGCCGAGGCCCAGGCGCAGCTGCGTGCCGATCTGCAGATCTTTAAGTTTCATGATTTACCTCTGCTGAGTTTTAAAAACGGGTGCGGGTGGAAAAATCGCCCGGAAGCCGCTTTGCACTACTATCTCCCTTTCCGCCTCGCCGGTGGCCAAATAGCCGCCGGGAGTTAAACAGTCGTAAATTTTAAAAAGAAGCTCCCGCCGTATTTCAGGCCGGTAATAGAACAGCAGATTGCCGCAGAAGACCAGGTCGAAATCCCCGTAAATACTGTCAGGCGGGCAGACCAGCTTGTCGGCCACCAGGTCGTAAGCGGAAAAATCCACATGGTTCTTGATCTCGCTTTTGAGGGCGTAGGCCCCGCTTAGCCGCGAAAAATATTTATCTAGATGCTCCAGCCGCACGTTCTTCAGGGTCGCGCTGTCATAAACCCCGGCGCGCGCCGCCGCCAGTCCGGTCTCTGAGCTGTCAGTGGCGAAAATGCGGAAAGGGAAGGAGTTTTCGCGCTGGGCGGCCAGTTCGGCCAGCAGGATGGCCAGGGAGTAGGCTTCCTGCCCGGCGGCGCAGCCCGCCGACCAGACCCGGAGTTCCTTGCGGCCTGTGCGTTTGAGTTCGGAGATAAGGGCGGGCAGGACCAGCTGCTCAAGCACGGAGAAGGTAAGCGGGTTGCGGAAGAATTCGCTGTAAGAGATGCCCAGGGAGCTAAAAAGTAATTCCCCTTCTGCCGGATTTTCCCGCAGGAAGGCGCAATAAGACTGTAGCGTCTTATTGCCGGTCTCAGCGAGCCGCTTATCCAGCGACTTAACCAGGAAGTCCTCGTCGTAGACGGAGATATCCCGGGCGCAAACCAGCTGTATCAGCGCGGTTAGTTCGGTTAAAGCCGCATTTCCGCTGTCCACTATGGTTCCCCCCCACAGTCCCCGGCCTTTCTTGCCGGTTATTAAAAGATAATTATAGTAAAAAGCAGTATGAGCCTCCGTGCTATTCCTGAAATCTGCTGCGGTTGCGGTTTCTTCCGGGGGCGACAGATAATTAACAGAAAAGCCCGCCAGGGCGAGCGAACAGCGAGCCTGAGCGGGTTTTTAATAAACCAAGGTGCCCCCGTTTAAATTCTTTTCCCCGGTGGCCGGGAGCGCCCGGCCAAGGCCCACGTTTATTGGGCCGCTGGCCGCGCATAGGAGGTTGTTATAAGATGCAGTCTACCGGTTCGCCGAGAGGAGGTGTTCGCCCGGCTGGGGAGCAGGCCGCTGAATTCGGTCATTTAAGCGGTTCTAGCGCCGCGGCTTTCCAGGAGCGCAGGATGTAGAACGCTATGGCTGCGGTGCCGAGGACGCCTGTGACAATGGCGAGCGGCACCTGCCAGGGGTGGACGCTCAGGATCGCCGCTATCGTGAAGAATTGGGCTACCGTGGCGGCTTTACCGGTGAGCGAGGCCCGGAATTCCGGGCGCAGGCGGACCCTGACGGCCGGCACCAGCTTCCAGGCCAGGGTCACCGCGGTCTGGATTATCTCGCGGGCCACGAGCAGGAGGATAAGGTAAACAGGGGGCCGCCGCGTTACTATGACGGCGGCGATGACCGAGAAAGCGAATAACTTGTCGCAGACCGGGTCCAGCCACATTCCGGCGGCCGGGGCGGAGTCCTCGCTCCGGCCTGCGCGCCTGAGAGCGCGCCGTTCAAGCCAGCCGTCCAATACGTCGGTGGTCCCCGCCGCCACCATCAGGGAAATGATGTAGACCGGGTCGGAAGGGCGGAGCCAGACGAGCGCGGCCAGGGGGACGCGTGAAAGCGTAAGCAGGTTAGGTACCGTGAAAAACGGCTCTGAGCTGGACATGGTTCTATCGCTTAAAAAAATCTTCAGGCTGGAATACCGCACCGCGCCCCCGATGTGAGAATTCTACATCTTTCGGGCTGTAGGCCGCCATTAAAAGCCGCGGCTCAATGAGGCGGCTGCGCTGGTCTTTTTCCGCGCGCTCTTGATAATAGTTGCATTGTTCCGCTTCCCGGGCGGGGCAAAAGAAAGAGCCTGCGAATCCCGTTTATATGGGCCGCAGGCTCAGACATATTCTAGCAGAATTTTATTAACTGTCAAGGCCCAATTTATTTTTTCTCGCCGGCCTCGTGAAGTTCGGACCAGCGCGTGAAAAGCTCCTCCACTTTGGCCAGGGCCGCGTCCAGCTTCTTCTGGCGGGCGGCGAGCTCGCCGGAGTCGGTGGCTATGGCGGGGTCCTCCAGGGCCGAGGGGCCCTGCACTGCGGCCTGGGCCGGTTCCGCCGCGGCCGGACTTTCCCCTTGCTGTTCCTGCTTCCAGTTCTCCCACTGCGAAAGGTCGGCGAAAAATTCGGCGTTGCCGCGGCCGTCCAGGGCCAGGAGCCGGCGGCTTACCCGCTCCAGCAGGTAGCGGTCATGGGTGACCAGGACCAGGGCACCCGGGAATTCCTGCATGCTGTTCTCAAGCACCTCGAGGGACTGCAGGTCCAGGTCATTGGTGGGCTCGTCGAGGAGCAGCACGTCGGCGGGCTGGAGCATGAAGCCGGCTATCAGCACCCGGGCCTGCTCTCCGCCTGAAAGGGTCCGCAGCGGCATATTCATCTGCTCCTGGCGGAAGAGGAAGCGGGAAGCCCATTTGTTGACATGGATATTTGAACCTTTATAGCTGACGAACTCGCCGTTGCCGCACAGCGCGCGCTTCAGCGTAAGGTCCAGGTCCAGCTGCTCGCGGTGCTGGTCGAAGGCGGCTACGCGCAGCCCGTCGGCCCGCTTGAGCGTGCCCGAGTCGGGCGCCAGCTGACCGGCCAGCATCCTGAGCAAAGTCGTCTTGCCGCTGCCGTTGCCGCCCAGCAGGCCCAGCTTTTCTCCCGGTCCCAGGGTCAGGTCCAGCGGGCCGAAGAGCTTGCGGCCGCCCAGGGTTTTCTCTATCTTCACGGCGTGGATAAGCCGGTTCGCCTGGCGGTCGCCGGCGGTGAAATCGATGCTCACGGCGCGGCCCTGGGCGTTATGGTATTCCAGCTCCGAAAGGTCCTTTATCAGTTCCCCCGCCCTGTCGATGTGGGCCTTCTGTTTCGTCATGCGGGCCCTGGCGCCCCTGCGCAGCCAGGCTATCTCCGTCCTTACGATATTGCGGAGCGAGCCTTCGAGGGAAGCCTGCGCGTCGAAGAAAGCCTCGCGGTTCTCCAGGAATTGGCTGTAGTTGCCGGCGCTGCTGAAGTGGCCTTCGGGGTAGCGCTTGTTGAGTTCTATCACGCGGTTGGTGACGCGCTCGAGGAAGGCCCTGTCGTGCGTGACCACCAGGAAGGAGAATTTAAGCTGCGAGATGAAGCCTTCCAGCCACAGCACGCCTTCTATGTCCAGGTGGTTGGTGGGCTCGTCGAGGAGCAGGAGGTCCGGCTCGCGCACGGACTGCGCCAGGATGGCGAGGCGCTTGCGCCAGCCGCCGGAAAGGACGTTCACCTGCTGCGCGGGGTCGGCGAAGCCGGCGGCGGCGATCCCGTCGTCGGCCCGCCTCTCGGCTTCATGCTGTTCCAGCCCCAGGCCTTCCAACGCCTTTACCACCTCGTCGCGGACCGTCCAGCCTTCCGGGGCGGCTTCGAAGCGGTCCTGCTGGGCCAGGTAGCCCAGGCGGAGGCCGCGGCGGGGCGTAACGGTGCCGGAGTCGGGGGTTTCCTCCCCCGCCAGGATCTTAAGGAGCGTGGATTTCCCGGCCCCGTTGGGGCCGATCAGCCCGGTCCGCTCGCCGTCAGAAAACCCGAAAGACAGGCCTTCGAACAGCGGGCGCGAGCCGAAACTCTTGGAAAGATTCTGACAGCTTAGAAGTATGGCCATTGATGAACTGAAAGTTCTTTACCTTATCAGGCCGGAGACGGCCGCGTCGGCGGCTTTTATGTAGC
>Ga0209211_10010756_pt1 | contig 11858 bp, 15 predicted proteins | sample RifGroA2_FD_183992 | JGI IMG/M metagenome (GOLD analysis project Ga0209211, IMG submission 183992) | Groundwater microbial communities from Rifle, Colorado, USA - Groundwater A2 (SPAdes) (version 2) | ecosystem: Environmental > Aquatic > Deep subsurface > Groundwater | place: Rifle, Colorado... | reverse complement strand
CCGCCGCGGAGGAGCCTATCGGGAATCACCGCGTACCGTTCGAGAAACGGTGGGAGATTCTCCCCCAGGGAAATCTCGTAGAAAAAAAGACCGAGGTTGGCGGCGACCAGCAGGTAGTTGACGACGGGGAGGCGGGTGGATGGGATCGTGTCGCGGATGGGAATCATAGGTTGGTGTAATTATACGCTATGCCATCACGCCGTCTCTTCCTCATCTGCACGGCCAGGTCGCCGCAGCGGGGCCCCTACCCCATGCGCCGCTGGACCGCCTCCCAGGATTTTGTGATGAGAAAACTCTCGTCCATGTTGTTGATCATGGCGGCGAACTTGTTCATCGGAATGGCGAAGCTCAGCGTCGAGCCTGGGGCAAAGGGCCTGGCGGAAACGTCGAACATCCCGAGAACGGCCCTCGGGCGGGACGCATCGATCTCGAGGAAAGGGAATTTCACGATGGAGCCGCAGCCGGCGGAGAAAGGGCAATGCACGGCATTCAGGTCGGCCTCGTCGAAACCGGCCAGCGTGTAGAGTCCGGAAAGAACATCCGGAGGGGCGAAGAAGACGGCCACCTGAGGGGCATCGGCTTCCCCCAGCATGTCCCATCTCTTGAAAACGATGTGGCGGGCCGGCGCCGTGAAGGAAGGCGAGCGCGCTTCAGACTCCTTCACCAGCCCGGGAGATTTTTTGTAACGCACACCCTCCAGGATCCCCGGGATGCCGCACGCGAGAAAGTGTTCGAAGTTCGGAGGGACGTCCCGCGTGAACCCCAGGTACCGCTTCCCGCCGCTGCAGCCGATCGAAGCAACGTCGAACCGCAGGCTTTCCCCATTGCGGATCTTCGCAAGGTCCGCGATGAAGCACCGGTGGCTTTTCGGTGTCTCCGCCCGATCGGCCTCCCCCTCATCGTCGGTATACCAGCAGGTGATCGGCAACTCGGCGCCGCCGAAATATTTCCTCCACCGATCCAGGAAATCTTCTTTCAGTCCCATGTCCATTCTATTTTTCCGCCTCCGTCAACGCCGCTTCTGCGGAAGCCAAATCCACTTATAGCATCATGCTGGTGCCGAAGAGTACCTGTCATCCTGTTTCAGACAACATGGCGCGTTGCAAGCTCATAATCTGCCCGGTCTTGCAGCGCAATGGACGGTAAAGATCGGAACCGCTGCGCACTTCCTGTCCTCTAATCGTCATGAGCAGGAACGGGAAAGCGACGGCCACGTTGGGTTTCGTCCTCTCGGCGGTTGCAATAACGGCGGCAATGGGGGCCGGCGCCGGAGCACGCCTTGCGTTGTGGGATTTCCGGCTGGGATTCAGGATTCTGAACTGGGCCGCCTACTTCGGGATCGCGGGAACGGTGCTGTCCCTCGTGGGAATGATCCTGGTACATCCGGGAAAAGGAATGCGCGGGTTCCTGCCGGGCGTCGCGGGGGTCGTCCTTGGAGCGCTAGCGTTCGGGGTGCCGGGGAACTGGTACAGGGTCGCGAAACGGGTCCCGATGATCCACGACATCACGACGGACACGGAGAACCCGCCCGTATTCGTATCCGTCCTTCCGCTCCGGAAGGATGCGCTGAATTCCGCGATCTACGGCGGGCCGGAGATCGCGGCGCAGCAGCACGCCGCCTATCCTTACATCCGTCCGCTCGTTTCAGATATCCCGCCGGTAAAAGCATTTGAGCTCGCCCGTTCCGTCGCAAGGCAGATGTGTTGGAAAATCGTGGACGAAAACCAGACGGAGGGACGGATCGAGGCAACAGCCACCACCCGTTGGTTCGGCTTCAAGGACGACGTCGTCATTCGCATCGCCTCGTCCGCGGTCAACGGGAGCCGTGTCGACATCCGCTCGGTCTCCCGCGTGGGACTGAGCGACGTGGGCACAAACGCCCGCCGGATACGAACTTTCTTGAAGAAGTTCGCCGAGGCGTCGAAGTCGGGGGGATAGCTCGACCAACACACCACCCTGTCGCGCTCAAGGCCGGCAGGACTTGGCAGGATCACGACACCTTCAGGTGCGACAAGCCACAACCGGACACGGCAAAATGGAGGCGGGGCTACGGCTTTGGGCCGCAACCCCTTTAGTTTGATATGGTAGCGGGGCCAGGATTTGAACCTGGGACCTTCGGGTTATGAGTTTCGGCCGTAAGTATTTGAAAGTATATAATTAATTTGCTTTTTCGCTCTTCATTGAAGAATTTGGTCAAAATAATTTCCAATGATTATGATGGCTTACGAAGGGCTTTGAACGGCTTTTATTCCTCGTGGGCACAATTTGGGCACACCTTCACGTACTTGCCTCGTACTTCTGCGTACTTTATAGTGCGCATAATGCGCCCTTTAAATGACATGAAACTCCCTGGCAATCTTGATGAAGGATTGAAACTTCTGAATACCTTCTTTACTCCACCCAATTCGAAATCGGCGTAGCCAAAAATTCCTCCAACGGAATGCCCTGACCGCCGACGAGAAGCTTTCTGAAGGGTTGAAAGATTTTTGCGAATGCATCCATGCCGGAATAGTCCGATCTCGCCCGCCCGCTCTTGACCTCGAGGGATACGACCCGCTCGCCGCTTTGCAGGACGAAATCGACCTCATGTCCCCGGTCGCGCCAATAATATATTTCCACCATCGTTCCTTCCGCACCATTCAGCAGGTGCGCCCCTACTGCAGACTCGACCAATCGTCCCCAATAGTCACGATCCTTCTTTGCAGACGCGTAGCTTAACCGGGATTGCGAGGACACCAGAGCCGTGTTGAGCACCTGAAGTTTCGGACTCGATCCCCGTTGCATTACTTTCTTTCCCGAGAACTTGGAGATCCCTTTCAGCATCCCTGCGCCGGCGAGCAGTTCCAGGTAGTGCGCCAAGGTCGTCGTGTTTCCTGCATCCTGCAGCTGCCCCAGCATTTTCTGGTAAGAAAGGATCTGTCCGGAATAATCGCATCCCAGCAGGAAGAGACGTCGCAGGAGCGCCGGCTTGTCCACCCGTGTCATCAGCAGAATATCCCGCGAGAGCGTCGTCTCGATCAGGGATTCGACGATGTACCGGGCCCACCGGTGCCGGTCCTCGATCAAGGCGGCCGCTCCCGGATACCCCCCAAAATAGACATACCGATCCATGTCCCAACCGAAGGCATCCCGCATTTCGGCGAACGACCAATGGGTAACGTGGAGGACCTCGAATCTTCCTGCGAGACTCTCCGTCAGCCCTTTCTGTACCAGTAGAGGTGAAGAACCCAGCAGTACACACTTTAAAGAGACACCCTTCGCTGTGTCCTCGTCCCACAATCGCTTCACAACCTCTGACCAGCCGGGAACTTTCTGAACCTCGTCGAGGACAAGCAAGGCCCCACCGTCTTTCGCTTTCAGACGCCCGAGGTCCCACTGTTGCTCGATCCAGGCGCGGTCCTGCAAGGTCGGCTCGTCCGCCGATGCATAGTGCGACCGCGTTCGGCCCCCCTCCATCGCCTGGCGTGCCAGCGTCGTTTTCCCCACCTGACGAGGCCCGGCCAGAACCTGCAAGAACCGACGCGGCTCTTTCAGTCTCGACTGCAACGTTTGATACAAGGGCCTTTTATACATACGAGTCTCCGAAATACAATTTACTCAATATCTTGAGTAAATTTACTCACGATCGAGTTTCCTTGTCAAATCATATGTTTGAAGAACGATCGGATCCCCTGCCAGGTCAAATACTTCGACGTCGGTTTCAATACCAGTACGGAGCGGTTGACGAGTTTCATATCCTCTTCTCCCGTTCGGGCACGGAATGGGCACAAACCAAATCCTATTGTATCGACGGAATCAGGAAATCTGGTATTGGACCGGTGTTTCAGCGTTTAAACAAAGACAGACCTTCGGGGTGCGCACCCGAAGGTCGAACCACCATTTCAAGCAATTTCCCTGGTAATATTTGGCGCGCCAGGCTATACTTATCATCAGATGATACCTTTTAAAACCTTGCGGGTCGGGATCATTTCTCGGGAACAGTACAGGGCGCGGACGATCGCCATCGCCCGAGGCCGCTATAAGCCCAAGCGAGGCGAGCCTAAAATCTGGTTCGAGTCGCTTAAGTCGATGGCGCAGGTATTAAGCGCTGAGAACCAGGAGCTGTTGCGGATCATCATCGAGCAGAAGCCGGAAACGATCCATGCGCTTGAGATCGCGACCGGGCGGCGGAGCAGCAACTTGTCTCGAACGCTCAAGACACTGGCGCGCTACGGCATCGTCGAACTGTCCAAAGAGGAGCGGTCCGTGAAACCGGTGGTCAAGGCAACGGAGTTCCTGGTAACGTTCGGCCTGAATCTGGCGCATTGTCCGACAACATAAGAAAGTCTATGGGGCGGCGTTCATGGCAATCCCTGCGAGTTTTTTCACCAGTCGCGGGGGCCAATCTGGGTGGTGGGAAGGTTTCCGCTCACTTGCCTGATCAACTGGATGTTATTTCCGGAATAGCCGGTCGCCGTCTGGGGATGAAAAAGCAGACCTCGTATCCGTGGGAATTCAAGGCGCGCGTTCGGGCGCTGTTGAAGGACGATCGGCCCGGAAGCGATTTCCTTGCGGAGATTCTGTCCAGGATCGGGGTCCTGTTATGATCTCCCGACCGATCCTTCACGTCACCGGACCTCCCTCCTCCGGAAAGACCGCCTTCATCGAAGCCCTTCTGCGCGGGAGATTCGAATCGCTCCTCTGCGTGCGAGGGACCGAGGAGCCGAAATTGCGGGAAGTCGTCGAGGCCGCGCCTGCCGGACATCCCGAACTGTCGCGCTACCGCAAGGCCGGGGCGACGGATGCCGTCTGCTTCCGCTTCTCGCATCGGTTTGCGGACACGGACGATTTTTTCATGACGGAGTTCATGTCCGGATATTCCGACGCCGTCGTCATCGAAGGCGACAGCGTCCTTCGTTATCACGATCTGACAGTGTTCGTCGCGCCGCCGCCGGATGGGGTGACGCTTCTCTCCCGCGGGCCGCACTCCTCCCGCAACCCGAAGGCGGCAAGCCGGGCCGCGTTATGGCAGGTACTCCAGGAACCGGAGGCGTTCCTGAAGATGGAGGAAGGCGCTCGCCCGATTCATGCGCACCTTACGGGCCGAACGGTAGCAATCGTTCCCCTTGTATCGTAAATAGCAGGCGCCCACCGAAAGCGAGTGGAATGGGAAGAGAACCTGTGAAACGAGTCGGACGCGAGGAAAAGGACCCGGCGAAGCCGGACGACCTGGTCCGGGAGATCACCGCCGGCGCAACCGGCGACGATGCGCAGTTCCGGGCCTTTCAACAGGCATTCAGGGACCACGTAACGCTACCGGCCGATGGGTTCGTCATCGGCGAACCGATTTCCGTAACCCGGTTCGACTACGACGGAAACCCGCGCCTCGGCCTGACGGCCATGTGTCGCCGCGAGGACGGTTCCGAGTACGTGGTGGCCGCCGCCGACGTCATGTTCCCGGAGGGATCGGAGGGCGCCCGTTCCCTGTCCGCCTACCGCAGGTGGATCGGCCTCGATCCGGTCCCGTCCGCCTCTCCCCCGCCGGCAAGAAGCCGACGGCAACACAAGGCCACGGCGGACGACCTCGATCTTTCCGGGCCGGTCGAACTGATCGCCCTCACGGTCAAGGCGAACGCCGCCCGCTGCCGCCTGCTGGGGAGCGAACGCGTCGTCACCCTTCGCGCGAGCGGGCTCTGGGACGTCGTCCCCGGCGAGATCCTCCGGGTACGGCCGCGCAAGCAGTGGACCTACGCCGGTCACCCGTACTTGTCCGGGGAGATCGAGTCCGCACGGCTGGACGTGTCTGCCCTCGGCCTTCTTCCCCTGCGGTTGGAGGAACGAGGCATGTGGGATCCAGGCGAAGAATACTGGGGCGAGGAAGGCGAGCCGATTCCGAAGTGGGCGAAGCCGATAATCGCTCACGGACCGCGCTCTGCCTTCGAAATGGAACAGATCCTGCCCGGCGAAGATCCGAACGAGCCGGACGAGGATCCAATCTTGCGGTCCAACGATCTCAAGGAAGGCGGCGACTACAAGGGCGCATACAAGATCCTCATGGAACTTTGCCAGGCCGACCTGCGCTGCCTCGACGCCCACGCCCATCTCGGCAACTTCTGCTTTGATCGTCGCCCCCAGGAAGCGATCCGGTCCTACGAGGTTGGGCTGCGGATCGGAGAGCTGTCGCTCGGGGAAGAATTCGAGGGTGTATTGCCGTGGGGCTACATCGATAACCGCCCTTTCCTGCGGTGCATGCAAGGATTCGGGCTCTGCCTGTGGCGGCTCGATCGCTTCGAGGAAGCCGGGCGCGTCTTCGACCGGATGCTCTGGCTCAACCCCTCCGACAACCAGGGCAGCCGCTTCCTGATCGGGGAGGTCCAGGCGAGGAAAGTGTGGAAAGAATAGCCTGCCGGCAACCCGGACGAGCGGCATCCGTCAGATTCCGTTCGAACAGCTCGATCCCCTGGAAGATCCCGTTGACGAAGAACGCCGCACCGGTCCCGGCCCCGTCCAGGGAGATCCCCTTCCGGTACTCCTCGATGGAGCCTTCCCGCTGCTCGAGGACGTCGTTCATCGCGCCGGTCATCGTGGGCGCCGCCAGGAGAGACTGGATGCTTTGTCGCTTACTCTTCCGGGACCTCGAGCAACCGCTCGCTCCGCCACACGCGGATGACCCTGACTCGGCCCGGATCGACACGGTAGACCACTCGAAACGGCGACACGATGACTTCCCGCAGGAACTCGACGCCAAACTCGGGGACAACGCGCCCCGCCAGAGGAAAGCGCCCCAGTTTCTCGATGTTCCTGAAGATCTCTTGAAGGAACCGTTCCGCAGCCTCAGGAGCGGAAAGTTCGCGGTAATGACGCCGGATCTCTTCCAGATCGGCGACGGCGGAGCCGGAGAATGAAAGGACCACCGGCCCGGCGGTGCGCTTCAAGACAGTCCCAGTCGCTTCCGTACATCGGCCAGTGACAATTCCCGGCCGGCCTCAAGGTCCATCATCCCTTGTACAACCGCCTTCATGAATGCCTGCTCTTCCTGCCGGACCTCGAAGTCGGCGAGAGACTGAACGACCGCGACCCCACGCCCACGGGCGGTCAGCAGGAGAGGGCGATGCTTCTCCGATACCCGCCGGACCACCTTCCCGGGGTTGATCTTGAGATCGCTGATCGGAACCACGTCCTCGGAGAACTTTACGCCCATGGCACCCTCCACAGCACCTGTTAACAGGTGCTTCCAAGAGCACATCTTATCACGTCACCCCAGTAAATGAGCGAGCTTGAGAAAACGGAGCGGAATTCGAGGTCATGAGATTGGTTGCTTAACTTCGTGTCCACCCTCCCCTGCTCGAATAAGCCGCCCGGATATGTTCCGTTGCACCTCGTTACCCTCCTTCAGGTCACGCTAATCATGGGAGAAATCAAGCACGCCACCTGCGTGCGACTTGGTTAAGCTTCTTTGTGTAACGAAGCGGCAGGTGACGGAACAGGAATGCGATCATCTTGTAGCGATAGCTCGGTACGCTTATCGTTCGCCCTCGGCGAACATCCGAGAGGCAGTCGTCCACAACGCGGTCCGCGGAAAGCCAAAGCCATCCGGGGATAGCCGACATATCCATCTTCGCCCGCTGGTGAAACTCGGTACGCACGAACCCGGGACACATGGCGGTGGCGATAACACCAGTCCCAGCCAGTCTATCCGCAAGTGATGTCGTGAAAGCCGTTGCCCATGACTTGGCGGCCGAGTATGTACTCGTAGGCAGGAACCCGGCGATGGAGGAAACCGTTACGATGTTCCCTCGCCCTCGGGCGACCATTCCAGGGACTGCAGAGGCTGTGAGCACAAGGACGGCGCGTATCAGCACGTCGAGCATCCGCTCTTCCTCGGGCAGGTCTCCCGTTGGAAACGGTTTTTGCGTGGTGAACCCCGCGTTATTGACAAGGAAGTCGATGGGCCGTGTATTGTCGCGCAGACGATCGGCCACCCGCTCAACCTGTTCCCGGTCGGACAGATCGGCGGGGAGCACTTCCACGTCTACCCGATACCGCTCGCGAAGAGCAACCGCTACCGCGTCGAGTCGGCCGACGTCTCGGGAGACAAGGACGAGCCCGTACCCTTCGGCGGCGAGGCGCCGCGCGAAGGCGTTCCCGATCCCCGAGGTCGCCCCGGTCACGAGCGCAGTAGGCAAGGATCCCCCCCATCGATCCGTTGACTTGTTATCACTCTGACCTGATCTCCGATTTTAGACCATCTGGACGCGGGAATTTCCGCCTTCTGAGCCTCACCCCATCCTTGGTCCAACCCGATCCGTGACGCCCGCCCGACGGGTGAATCTTATCGCACCAGTTGGTCTAAAATCGGGGTGAAGGTCTGTGATCCAGGCGGATGGACGGAGGCGGCCGATGTTCGACGTTGTCGGAATCGGACTCAATGCGATCGATTACCTCGTGAGCCTGCCGAGGTTCCCTGTACCGGGCGAGAAGTTGCGGATGTCCTCTTTCGCGCGGGAGGGCGGCGGCCAGGCGGCAACCGCTCTTGTGGCGCTATCCCGATGGGGGTGCCGGTGCAAATATATCGGGAACGTAGGGGACGACGAGCACGGACGGCTTTCGTCCCTGCTCCTTTCGCGGGAGGGAGTCAACCTCGCCCACGTCCGTACGGTACCCGGCGCCTCGTCCCAAATCGCGGTGATTCTCGTGGAGGAAAAATCGGGGGAGCGGACCATCCTGTGGGACCGGGATCCGCGGATCCGGGTATCGCCGGAAGACGTGCCGCTTGACGAAATCCGGCGGGCGCGTGTGCTCCTTCTCGACGGTCACGACGTCCCCCCGGCGATTGTCGCGGCGAGGACCGCCCGGGCCGCAGGCGTCCCCGTCGTCCTCGACGCGGAAAAGGTGCAGGAAGGAACGGAGGAACTGCTGTCCCTGTGCGACCACATCGTGGCCGCGGGACACTTCCCGGGATTGCTCATTCCCGGGGCCTCGGCGGAAGATGGCGCACGGGAGATCCTGCGGCGATTCGCACCCAGGACGGCTACGGTGACGCTTGGCTCCCGCGGGGCGTTCGGATGCGACGGCCGGGAAGAGATCTTCTCGCCTTCCATCCACGTCGAGGCGGTGGACACCACGGGCGCCGGGGACATTTTCCACGCCGGCTTCCTGTACGCTCTCCTCGGAGGGCTTCCCTTCCGGGAAATTCTTGCCTTCGCCAACATCGCCGCCGGTCTCTCCTGCCGCGGAATGGGGGGGCGTGCCGCGATCCCGACGATCGAGGAAATCCGGGCGACCGGCGCATCGCGAAGCTCGCCTCGCCGATCGTCTTGACCGGCACCGTGTCGAGGAGAAGCTGTCACGCGGAGGATAGGACCATGGACAAACTGCAGATCACGAGCCAGGCGTTTTACGATAACGGAATGATCCCCTCGGAGTACACGTGCGATGGAGCCAATGGGAATCCACCGCTTTCGATCCGGAACGTCCCGGCAAATGCCAGATCTTTCGCCCTGATCGTCGATGACCCGGATGCCCCGAGAGGAACCTGGGTCCATTGGGTCCTCTGGAACATGGGGCCTGACACGACGGAAATCCCGGCGATGTCCGTCCCAGGGGGAGCGCTCCAGGGAACGAACGATTTCGGGAAACAGAACTATGGCGGTCCCTGCCCGCCTTCCGGAACGCACCGATATTTCTTCAAGCTGTACGCCATGGACATCTCTCCGCTACTGAAACCCGGCGCTACGAAGGAACAGCTCGAGAAGGCGATGAAAGGGCACATCCTCGAGAAGGCGGAACTGGTCGGTCGTTACCGAAGGATGTAGCGGGCGCCGTCGGAGCCGTCGAGCTTTACGTGCTCATGATCCCCTCCGCGCCACCGGTACAAAATGCGTACCACATCGATCCCACGCTCCCCAAGCAGGAAGGCTCGGCGCGTCTCCTCCGCCTTGTACCCTTCGTAGCAGATATTCTGATTCCGAACCCGACAGTCACCGGCGGGAGTCCGGGCGCCGACCTTCTGGGCGCACACCGAACGATTCCTTGAGGGGGACATTCGGGAGGGCGACTCGAATCAAACATTGCTGGCAACTTGATTTGTAGGTGGGTCTTTAACCTACACATGAAGCACTACAATACCTCCCGAAACAGGGGAGGAAAGCACGTCTCTCGATAGACGTGGGGTTCTGTTCTTTTCGCCAAATTAATCCTTCACACAACGAATGGATCGGCCACCAGTAATAGGGGTCCAGAAATACGAGCCATCCACTCCGTCGTAGTTAATATCCAGTCCTCTCCTCCAAGCCTCAATGTTATTGCTGTTAAGACTTGAAGTCCAAAATGACGCCATAATGCTAATGGAACCGAAAATGACACCCCCTTCATCGTAGTTGAAATACCCTCCTAAAAGCCCATCAAAACCGGAGTCTCCGCAAGGGGTCCTTCCCTGGCAAAGACCTTTCGATTTCATTCTGTCGCCAGCCGGAGCACCACATAAAGTGGCCGGGTAATTGCCTCCCGGATAAGAATAGCAACCGCCTGGACCAATCTGATTCGCCAATGTGACGTATTCCGGATCGCTCGGTATGTGCCAACCAATGGGGCAAATACCTTGGGACCTTTCGGTTCGAGCCCCACACATCGCTTGAGTCCAGATATAAAGACCGCCATAGATTGCGCAATTGTTTTCCAGATCGGCATAGCAGAATTTTTGTATGGATGCGCAAGACGTACCTTGTCCGCCCGAAGAAGGGGTAGCGGTTCCAACATCCAGGTTTCTTGCAAGCCAACATTGGGCGCCAATCTGAACCGTAGGATAATTTTCTCCCGCATATGGAAGCACATCTCCGCATACCGCCCAGGGAGTCGCGGCGACTGTCACCGTGTACTGCTGCGTTGAGGCGTCCGCGGCCGTCACCGTATACACGACCGGATTGGTGAAGTCCTGTGCCACCCCCGTCGCAGGGCCGATGCCTGCTCCCGTGTGAATGATAGTCGGGATGAGACCCGTGACATCCGTGCCAGATGGTACCGTCACGGCAATCGTATGCAATGTTTCCGAAATGGTACCCGCCACCCCGTAGCTCGCGAAACTGAACGATGTAATGGCTTTGGCGGTGCTCGGCGCCACCGTGATTGTCACCGTGTAATTCTGCGTCGAGGCGTCCGCGGCCGTCACCGTATACACGACCGGATTGGTGAAGTCCTGTGCCACCCCCGTCGCAGGGCTGATGCCTGCTCCCGTGTGTGTGATGGTCGGAACGAGGGTCGTTACATCTGCGCCAAAGGGAACCGTCACGGAAATCGTATGTGATATCTCGGAAATGGTCCCTTGAGCAGCGGGATCCCCTAAGCTGAACGCCGTAACGGATTTGTCGCTACTCGGTGACGAATCCCAACAACCTGTAAACATTGTTCCCAGGGCCACAAAGAGAACCGCTAAAAACATCCGTTTCATCTGTTTGCTCCTTGAAAGGGTACCTGGCAACCATACCAGGATAAACCGTGTCCTCTTGAGCAATTCACGAGACGGTGTCATTGGGCATTCTCGGACATCGTATCCGACTCTACCCCTCCCCTGCTCCTTCCCGTCTGGTTTCCATGTTCACGAATCCATCGATCCCGGACGTTTCACATTTCGTTCAATTTCCCTTATCGGTCTCACCCGTCACTTTCTTCAGATATTTCCTGCGCATGGATGACCTGCCGATTTTCGCGGTAGCGAGAACCTGATGCCCAACACTGACGCCCCTGCAAGAAGTCACACTGCCTGTTGGAGGACCAAGTCATCATCGCGGAGGGTTGGCGTGTCGAAGAGAAGCCGGTCGAGCTTCTTCTCGGCCAGCAACTGCCGCATGGTCCACAGGGTCCGCAGGCAGATGTACTTCCCC
>Ga0209211_10010753_pt1 | contig 11861 bp, 10 predicted proteins | sample RifGroA2_FD_183992 | JGI IMG/M metagenome (GOLD analysis project Ga0209211, IMG submission 183992) | Groundwater microbial communities from Rifle, Colorado, USA - Groundwater A2 (SPAdes) (version 2) | ecosystem: Environmental > Aquatic > Deep subsurface > Groundwater | place: Rifle, Colorado... | reverse complement strand
GGGTAATTATGAGGGCTTAAGGGTTAAAAACCCCTCATATTACCAGATTTTTCAAGGTTCTGCTCGGTGTCATTTTCTCATGACAGAACCAGTACCCCTTTGGTGTCATTTTAGATGATTGAATACGTACATCCTGGTTTACCAAAGTCAGATCAAGAAAAAATACTTAAAGAGCTAGGCCAAACCTTAGGAATTGGTGGCTTACCAGTAGGGATCAGGATTCTTAAAGCAATCTCCCGAGTAGTCCTCAAAGGGTTAGCACCACTTAAAGATAAACTCGCAAGTTAGCGTATCGTACAGCGTGTATGAGGTGTCGCTCCATTCCCCCCTATATTGCTAATGCAACATCGCATACACACGGACAATATAGTGAGCAGCGGGATGTGTATCGTGTTGACAGTTAACCATTACTAGTGTATTATCCATATATAGACATCACACTCCAGAATCGGACTTAGAACGCTGGAAAAATTGCGGGCTGGCGCAGTTTTGGAGCGAGGAAAATCTTGAGCCGTAGCAGTAGCTACGGTGAGAAATTTTCTAGCGAAAAACAAGCCCGACGCAATTTTAACAAGTTATTGAGTACGATTCTGGAGTGCGATGTCTATTGTTTGCGCGAGTGCGTTTCTGCTGTATTGCAGCAGAATTTTTAATTCCCCAATGAATGAATCCCGTTAAAAGCCGCGGTCGCGTGCTATGTGCGGGAATATTCGAAAGGCTAAGTTATTCGATTCCAAATAATACATAACTAGGTAGGTTAGCTGACCGCGACCTGCTTCTAACGGGATGAGTCAAATTCGCAATGTCGCAATTATCGCCCACGTTGATCACGGGAAAACCACTCTCGTGGATGCTTTGTTGCGTCAATCAAAAATCAAACTGCACAAAAACCTTGCGCATGCCGAGCTAATTATGGATAGCAATGAACTGGAACGCGAGCGCGGCATTACTATTTTTTCAAAAAACGCTTCAGTAAAATGGGGTGATGTAAAAATCAATATCATAGATACTCCCGGTCACGCGGATTTCGGCGGCGAGGTTGAACGCGTGCTCGCCCTGGCCGACGGATGCCTTCTTCTCGTTGACGCAAAAGAAGGCCCGATGCCGCAGACGCGTTTTGTTTTGAAAAAGGCGCTGGAGATGCATCTCAAGATTGTTGTAGTTATCAACAAAATTGACAAACCCGACGCGCGGCCCGATTACGCGCTGGATAAAACCTTTGATCTTTTTGTTGAGCTTGGCGCTCCTGATTCGGTCGCCCTGTTTCCGGTGCTTTATGCCTCGGCAAAACAAGGCAAGGCCGGTACCAGTTCTGACTTAACTGCGATGACTGATATCGCGCCGGTATTTGACGCAATCCTAAAACACATTCCGCCGCCATCTGGAGATGCAATCAAACCGCTCCAGATGTTGGTGACCTCTGTGTCTGCCGATACCTTTAAGGGGCGTATTGCTATTGGCAAAATTGTCAACGGAACTCTGCGCGCAAGCGAAGAGGTTATTCATATTAATCGCGATGGCGCTATGAAACCGTATCGCCTAACCTCGCTTATGACCTACGAAGGCCTTGATCGGATTGAGGCGCCTCTGGTAGAAGCCGGAGATATTGTTGCTATCGCGGGCATTCCGGATATTAATATTGGCGAAACCGTTGCTGATACAGTCTCGCCAGTCGCTCTGCCGCTTCTTGCCATTGAAGAGCCTACAGTTAAGATGATTATAAGTGTAAACGACTCACCCTTTGCGGGACGAGAAGGCGAATATACCACCTCGCGCCAGATTCGTGAACGTCTTATGAAAGAACTGGAAAATGATATGGCATTGCGCGTGGAAGACGGCGCGAATGGCGAATGGAATGTTTCGGGACGCGGCGAGCTCCATCTCGCCATCCTTATTGAGCGCCTGCGGCGCGAGGGTTATGAATTCCAGGTGTCGCGTCCCCATGTGATTGTCAAACAAGTTGAGGGAGTAACTATGACTCCCTTTGAGCGCGCGTTTGTTGAAGTGCCGGAAGCCTATTCTGGAGCAGTCATTCAAAAACTCGGCGTTCGACGCGGCGAGCTTCAAGACATGCGCGTTGAAAACGGAATTGTATTTCTGGAATTTCTTATTCCAACCCACGGGCTCTTTGGCTATCGCAATGAATTTCTTGCCGATACACACGGATTGGGTATCATGAATATGCTTTTTCAGGGCTATCTGCCGGACCCGGGCAACTGGCGCGAACGCGAACAGGGATCGCTTGTCGCGCACGAGACCGGTACGACAAATCTCTACGGCCTTTTAAATGTGCAAGATAGAGGAGTATTTTTTGTGGGGCCGGGCATTGAAGTTTACAAAGGCCAAGTCGTGGGACAAAATTCCAAGAACGGCGACATTCGCGTTAATGTTTGTAAAACAAAACAGCTCTCTAATATGCGTTCAAAAGGCGAGGGGTCATCGGAACACTTTAATGCGCCGCGCGTCATGAGTCTGGAAGATGCGCTGGAGTACATTGATGATGGCGAGCTTGTTGAGGTAACCCCTAAAAATATCCGCATTCGTAAATGCATTCTAGATGAAAACGAAGAACGTCGTCTCCGAGCGCAAGGAGTCAAAAAATAACCCCCGCCCCTTTTCGTTTATCCAAGACACTTGCCAGGGGTAAGATTTTGTGTTACCCTTCAATGTCTGCCGTGAGATGTCTCGATAAGCAATATGGCAGAACGCGATAGGAGGTATACCATGTTCTTTGCAATTACTACTGCGGCTGCGTTTGCCGCGTCGTTTTTCTACGGCGCGAGCATAGAGTCACTGCAACTGGGTGTTTGGCTACCTCGTTTTTTCGGAGGTGCGGCGGCGCTGACAACTCTGTTGCATCTCCGTGAGTACCTGCGAGGTGTGCGATGAAAAAATTGTTCGTGACCTTCCTGTTTGTGGGTGCTGCACTTATCGTTGTTGCACCCTCTGTGCAAGCCGCTCCCGGTGGTGGTCGAAGATCCTGGCCAGAATTGGTTGGGTCGCCAGAGTCGCTTGATCGGCAGATTGCAGGAGCGGATCGCGCCGGCTTCGTCCGCATCCGTAATGATAAGATACTGCAGCGACTGCAAAAAGCGCGCGCGGTCGTGCCGCTGCAGCGTAGTCGTTTCGTGGTGATTGACCCAAGGCTTGCGCCCAAGTGGCGCTGGTGCCGACCGATCGCCAATCGTTTTCTGCAAGACATTGGCCGCACTTTTTATAGCCGCTTCCGCAGCCGGCTTCAAGTAAACTCGGCCGGCCGCACCATTCTGTATCAGCGCGAGCTTAAGCGTCGCAATCCTAACGCGACGGATCCAGAACGCGCGCCACATACGACCGGCGCGACCGTGGACATTGCCAAGCTGTCGATGTCCGAGCGGCAACGTAACTGGATGCGGGATTACCTGATGCGGCTGGAAGCGCAAGGCGTGATTGAAGCGACCGAAGAGCATAGTCAGACCGTGTTCCATGTCATGGTCTTCGGTCATTACCAGAATCAGTCTACGCCACTTGTTCGGCGACGCCCGCGGCGCTAGATTGCAGGCAAACTTTGTTCATTGGTTCAACGCCCCCATCCCGGGCGTTCTTTTTATACTATTTACTTCTTTTTAATGGCCTGTTGCCAAATGTCATCCTGAGGGACTGTTGCTAAATACGCTTTCGTAACGAAAGGTAAGAATTTTGAGCGAGACGAAGTGAAACATTTGAAGCATATACAGCGTATATGTTGAGAATGTTTCACAAAGTCGCAGCCAAAATTCTTAACTTGCAGTAGAAATGGTATTCGGCAACAGGCCCCTGAGTCCCGCGCAAGCGGGACGAAGGATCCCGATCGAGGAGTGCAGCCGTTTGGCTATCTTTATTTAATAATATACAATGGAAAGGTGGAAATATCACCTTTCCATTAAACATATTGATATATGGCCACTGATAACCTAATTGCCAAACTATACCAATCCTCAAAAACAATCCTGACCACAAAGGATATTGCTTTGATTTGGGAGGAAATTAACACCGTCAATCTTTTTTCAAAAATCAAATACTATGTCAAGCAAGGATCACTGATTCGCCTAACTCGCGGCGTTTTTGCCAAGGATAAAAATTATAATCCTAAAGAACTGGCTACAAGTATTTATACCCCGTCATATATCAGCTTTGAAACTGTCTTAAGGGAAGCAGGTATTATTTTCCAACATCATGATTCAATTTTTGTAGCCGGTCCCTATCCTGCTACAAAAAAAATTGGCGATCATACAATCACGTTTAGAAAACTGAAAGATAGCGTGCTTTACAACGCGCTTGGTGTCAAGAACGAAAAGGATTACAGTATTGCCACGCCAGAGCGAGCATTTCTTGACGCCATCTATTTATCTCCTAAATTTTATTTCGATAATTTACGATCCATTAATTGGGAGACGTGCTTTGAGCTTGCAAAAATATACGATAATAAACAATTAATAAAGCGAGCATTTCAATACCAAAAATATACTCAATAAAGAAAAACACCAGTTGATCATGGGACAGATTCTCCGAGACATTTACAGGGTGGCACCTGTGCCTATTTTTTTTATGGGCTGATCAGATTTTCCGTAGACCTCGACCTTGATCTATTTTCTAGCGATGAAGCTACCCAGAAACTTGTGTATAAAAAAATTGGCGGCCTGTTAGGAAAATATGGCGAGGTTAAAGATAATTACATCAAACAAAACACTATTTTCTTCCTGCTCTCATACGGCGATGAAGATCACAACATCAAAGTTGAAGTGAATGTAAGAATCCTAATGCCGGATATCAAAGAGCACTATGAAGTGAAAGAATATCTTGGGATATCTATGCTTGCGGGCAAAAAAGACTATCTCTTTGCAAGCAAACTTTCTGCGTTGACCGACCGGAGATCGCTTGCTATGCGCGATATTTACGATATGTGGTTCTTTGCCAAAAATAACTGGGACATCAACGCCGAGGTACTCAAAGCGAGAACAGGCAAAACTATAAAAGAACACATGGCTGATTGCATTCCGATCATCAAAGCAGTCAAAGACAATGAAATTTTGCGTGGACTGGCGGAGCTTCTGCCGAGTGAAAAAGAAAAAGCATGGGTCAAAACCCACTTGCGAAAAGAGGTCGTTTTCCTGCTCAAAAACTACCAGTCGGTATTAAAATAAAATTTAGGTTTAATTAACAGAATGTAATGCTATAATCGAATTCCAAGAAGCGGTAGAGATCACTCACTGCGTTCGGGATGACGCTTCGCGCCAGATTGCTTCGGCCGCTGGCGCTCCCTCACAATGACAATTTGTTGAGTTTAGCCTCTTTTGAGTCGTAGTGAGTTGAGCACAACGGAGACAGAGCTAAAAGCCATAGCCGCACCGGCTAAAATTGGATTGAGGCTGATGCGCCAAAATGGCCACAGTATCCCGGCGGCCACTGGAATCAAAACTATATTGTAAATTGAGGCCCAAAATAGATTTTGTTTGATGTTGCGGAGCGTCCGCCGGCTAAGCTTAATGGCCTCGTATACTTCCAAAGGATCGCCCGAAACCAAAGTGATATCACCTGACTCAATCGCGATATCTGTGCCCGTGCCAATCGCAATGCCCACATCGGCTTGAGTCAAGGCTGGTGCGTCATTAATCCCATCGCCAACCATAGCAACTTTTTTTCCTTGGGCTTGCAGTTCCTTAACCTTGGCAGATTTTTCTTGCGGCAAAACGCGCGCCATGATATTGGTCAAGCCGAGCTCTTTGCCAATAGCTTGCGCGGTGCGTTCATTATCGCCAGTTATCATCCAAACCTCAACCCCTAAATTTTTCAAAAACTGCACGGCTTTTATAGCGTTTTCCTTTAAGGTGTCCGCAACAGCGATAATCCCCAATGGCTTATGTGATGCTAGGATCATGGCTGTCCTGCCTTTGTTTTCCAAGGCCTGAAGCACAGTCTCGTGGGGTTCCAAATTTATTTTAAGATCTTCCATCAAAGCTCGATTGCCAAAATAGAATTTCTGAAGCTGATTTTCCACATTGACCTCTCCTTCCACGCCCTTTCCAACAATAGCTTGGAAGTTTTTTACTTCAAATAATTTCAAATTCTCCTCTCGGGCTTTTTGTACAACAGCTTTAGCCAAAGGGTGTTCAGAAAGTTTCTCTAAACTCGCCGCTAGTTGGATGATATTGAATCTGGAATCTTGAATCTGGACTGCATCCGTTACCGTCGGCTCGCCCTTTGTTAGTGTCCCCGTCTTATCCAATATAACCGCGTTAATTTTACTGGCTGTTTCCAGCGCTTCGGCATCACGGATAATAATTCCTTGCTCTGCTCCTTTGCCCGTGCCAACCATAATGGCCGTAGGCGTGGCCAGCCCCAAAGCGCAAGGGCAGGCGACAACCAGAACCGCCACTGCATTGACTAAAGCAAAAGTTAAGGACGGCGCTGGACCCCAAATCATCCAAATAATAAATGACAGCACAGCAATGATAAGCACGACAGGCACAAAATAGCCGGTGATCTGGTCAGCCAAACGTTGGATCGGCGCTTTTGAGCCTTGCGCTTCCTCCACCATTTTTATAATTTGAGCGAGAAAAGTTTCCTTGCCAACTTTAGTGGCTTTGAATTTGAAAGCCCCGGTTTTATTGATAGTTGCGCCGATAACCGCGTCCCCGATCTCCTTGTCTACTGGCAGTGATTCTCCGGTAACCATTGATTCATCAATGGCCGAAGCGCCTTCGGTTATAACCCCGTCCACTGGGATTTTCTCGCCCGGTCGCACTAAAACAATGTCATTCACAAGGACTTGTTCAATCGGAATATCTACCTCGCCCATTTCGCGGATAACACGCGCAGTCTTCGCTTGCAGTTTAAGCAATTTTTTAATTGCTTCAGAGGCCGAGCCCTTTGCTTTGGCTTCCAGGTATTTGCCCATGAGTACGAGCGTTGTTACCACGGCTGCCACATCAAAGTAGACATCCAATCTTGTGCCTTGGGTAATTTTTGAGATCGTCACAAAAGTGCTAAAGACAAAAGCCGCACCTGTTCCCAAGGCAACTAAAGTATCCATATTGGCGGTAAAATTTTTTGCCGCCAATAAGCCGCCTCGCCAAAACTGGGCGCCGACCCAAAATTCAATCGGCACTGTCAAAAGCATTAAAATAAAAAACCGCAATGGGGTGGACATTACTTCGCCGATGAAGGGAAAATAATCCGGCAGGCTTAGGATAACCACGAATAGCGATAGCGCGGCTCCGGCAGTAAATTTTTTGCGCAAGGCTTTTATTTCCGCCTCTTTTAGCATGCGGTGATGGTCGTGTTCCGCAGTCTCTTTGACTGTAGGTTCCATGCGGTGCTCGCCATGCACTCTCTCGGCCGAAACCCCGTCGTGAGAAGGCAATAATTTATAACCCGTGGCGGCTACGGCTTGTTTTAAGGCATCTGCCGTGACTGTGTCCTCATATTCTACAGTTGCTTTTTCCGAGGCAAAATTAACATTCGCGCTCTTTACGCCAACTACCTTTTTTAAGGCCTTTTCAATAGTTAACGCGCATGAAGCGCAATGCATTCCCTGAATGGGAAAAGATTGTTTTTGCATAATATCCTTTTGTTAATTTTAGTTGGTAATTTTAATGCGGCCGCATTAAAATTACCAATATTATGTATAGCTTACTACTCGTATCTTAAGGCTTCTGCTGGTTCCATTGACGCCGCTTGTCGGGCGGGCAGTATGCCGGACAAAACTCCCGTCATAAAAGTGATAATTAAAATTACAAAAAATCCCAAGAAATCCAAAGACGCAAACGAGAATAATCCTCGGACTCCGAATCGGCTGGCAATAATACCCGCAGCGAAAGCCGCCGCAATACCCAAGATCACTCCGAGTATTCCTCCTACCAGCCCAATCATCCCGGATTCAATAAGAAAAAGAGATAAAATATCTTCGCGCGAAGCGCCTACCGCTTTCATAATTCCGATTTGTTTTACCCGCTCCAAAACCGAGGTGTACATGGTATTCATAATTCCGACCGCCCCCACTACTAAAGATATTAAGGCAATCACAATCAAGACAATTTGTATAACAGAAAGTACATTACCAACCAAGCGATTGGCTTTTTCAGGAGTCAAAACAGAAAAATCTCGAACCGTATCCTGTTTAGAAAGCTGGAACTTTATTTGTTTGGCTACAAGATCAATATTCGCGTCTTTTTCCAATTTAATAGCCGCTGATGAGGCAAAGCCGCGCCGCGAGGTTAGAGCCTGGAAATCCTTATGCGACATCCACATCTGATTATCTTCTTCCTGCAATCCCACTTCCGCAAAAATGCCCGCCACTTTAAAGCGCCGTCCCTTTACAATGATGTCATCGCCAACGTTTGGGGCCGTTTTGAAAAGCTTAAAAGCGGCGCGATATCCTAGCATAATCTCACGGGCCTCGTCGTTTTCTGGCCATCTCCCCTGAAGCAATTTTAGAGCCTGTGATTCTTCGGCAATGATTTTATATTCGCGCCAAGGCTGGCTATGAAACATCACCGCCTTTTTTTCTCCTTGAAATTCTACATTAAGCACGGCCACCTCCATGGGCACCACAAGTCTTACGCCGGGGATTTCTGATAAAGCCGCCAAGTCTTTTTCTTTAAATTTTTGTCCGCCAATAAACCCGAGAAAAGGATTAGTTTCCTTGCCGGGCATGACAATTACTAAATCCGAACCAAACATCTGCAAGGTTTTTGCGACCGCATTTTTTATGCCGTCCCCCAATGCCAAGATAATAACAACCAGCATAATACCGATAATCACACCCAAGATTGTGAGCCAGCTTCTTACTGGCCTGTATCTTAAACCCTTTAAAGTTAACCCCAAAAAACGCCGCAGCATAGCAGCTATTCAGTATAGATTTTTTTATGAGCCCGATGATCGCGGATCATCTGGCCGTCCTTTATAGTTATAACCTGATCAGCCTGACTAGCGATATCCGCATCATGCGTAACAATTATCAAAGTTTTGTTTTGTTTTTTATTGAGATTAATTAAAATACCTAAAATTTTTTCACCAGTGGAAGAGTCCAAATTGCCTGTTGGTTCATCGCCTAAAATCACCTCTGGATTATTGGTTAATGCCCGAATGAGCGCCACGCGCTGCTGCTCGCCGCCGGAAAGTTCAAAAGGCCGGTGATTTAGGCGCTCACCCAAACCAATTTCAGAGAGCCGCGCCTTAACCGCGGAGGTTTCTGTTTGTGTGGTTATAAACGTCAAAGGTAGCAGCATATTTTCATAAGCGGTAAGCCACGGTATCAAGTTATATTGCTGAAAAACAAAACCGAATGTTTTGGCACGCAACTCCGCCCGCTCCGCGTCTTTCAATGTGGTTATGTCTTTGTCTCTGTAAAAAACCTGGCCGGCGGTTGGCTTATCAAGCGCGCCAATCATGTTTAGAACCGTGCTTTTTCCTGAACCGCTCGCGCCGATGATCGCTATAAAGTCTCCCTCCCAAATATGCAGGCTCAAATTGCGCAGTACCTCTATCTTAGTATCTCCTATCTTAAAAATCTTCCAGACATTTTTTAGTTGGATGAGTGGCGGCATCTTACTGAATCGTTCCGGATCGGCCTCAAACCTTTTTTTGCAACCTTCATCGCAAAAATGAATGGCCTGTCCTTTATAGACTAAGCTTACCAAATTCGGCAAGTCATCTAAATTCATGCCGCAGATTGGATCAATTATTTTACCTTCGGCTGATAGCGAAGGTATTTCTGTCGGAGGATGTTGAAGTTTGGGGTGCATATCTAATCCGCGGAGACTATAACAATCTGCCCCTCCCGCAGCCCGCTTACAACTTCAATATTATTTCCATCCGAGACCCCGGTCTTTATTTCTACTTCCAAGGGCTGATTATTGCTGAAAACCCTGACAAACTTTTTGCCATCCCTTTCATATATTGTAAGTTCAGGAATTTTCAAGACGCCCTGTTTAAAAGATGTGAGAATGGTGAGATCCGCATTCATGCCCGAGCGAACCAGTTGCGTCCCGTCTTCAAAATACACATTAATTCTGTAATATTTATCACCCTCCTTAATGATTTCTCGAGGTTCAATGGATATGACCCGACCTTTGAATTCTTGGCCTGGCAGGGCATCGAGTTGTATAGCAACCTCATTATTTTCGCGAATTTTGCTAATATCCAGTTCGGAAACATCAGCTTGAATTTTCTGTCCCAAAGTGGAAAGCGAGATCGCGGACTTTTCTGGCAGCGCGAGCTCCTTTCTTTCCAGCCAGATTTTAACCACTTTAGCGTCCAGAGGCGCGTTGAGCGCGGCCTTGCTGATTTTCTCTTGGACAATCGCGACTTGATTTTCTGTCTCGCGAATTTGCGCTCTGGCTATTTCAATGTCTTCTGCGCGCGACCCCGTTCTTTTAAGTGCTAATTCGTCTCTAACCAAAGCAAGGGCGTTCTGGGCGTTATTGACTTGCGTTTGAGCAGAAGCGATGTTGTTTTGATTGAGTGCTTTTTGAGCGGCAATAGCCTGCTGTTTATTGGTGATTGTATTGACTTCGGCGGTTACGCTGCTTTTTTCAGTTTGTAGGTTGGTTCTTTCGGTCGCGGTTAGATCACTGGTAACCAGTACGGCATCTAGGGCGGTTTTTACTTTTTTCAAAGCATCAAGCAGGTTATCAATGGCGCGACCAATGTTTGCTTGGGTTGGATTGTCTTGCGCATTTTGTACAATTTCAAAAGCGCCGCCATTGAGATTACCTAGAAATTGCGTGTTCCAACGGCCGGCATCTGAAGCGCCTAACAGAGCCAAGACTGCCATTGCTTTTGCCGAAGCGATATTTATGCCATCGGAACTGCTGTCCAGAAAATGCGCGTATTGTATATCGGTTAAGACCAGTAAGGCGTTTTTGCCCGCGTTAGCCGATCTCTGGAGCGCTGTCCGCGCGTCGCCGTAGACATTTTGTAGATCAACGCCTGCTTTGGCCCGGACGTTTTCTAAATTAGTCCGCGCGTCTTGGAGCGACTGGTCAGCGCTTGCGACCTTGGTTTCTGAAACTCGCAGGTCTTCTCTGGTAGCCCCGGCAATTAATTTATTGAGACTGGCGCGGCGTTGCTCTAAAACTATTCTCAAAGAATTTTCTTCTAGTTTAAGATTTTGGATATCAAGTTGAAGCAGGGGAGCGCTTGCTTTAACATTTTCTCCCTCACGCACAAAGATTTTCTCAACCGTGCCGGCAAAAGGAAAAGTCAAATCAAATTCTTTTTGGGCCACAACCTCACCTCTGACGCGCACCATCTCCTGCAGGTCGCCCTCCTCTGCAGTAAACTGCAATATTTTGGGAGCCTCTTTTTTAATGTATCTTTGCCATGTCCAATAACCCGTGATCGCGCTCCCCACGATAATTATAAATGCCAAATAATAATGGACCTTCCGCATACTATTTCTGTTTGGATAATTTATAAATAGACAAGATTTCTTGGATAGCCTTGGATTTTTGGTTCGTTTTCATTTGTTCAACTACATGGGTGGCTAAGTGATTTTCCAAAATTAAATCTTCAACGCCGGAAAGCGCCCTTTTAATTGCCAAAGATTGATGAATAATATCAATGCAATATTTATCCTCGCTAACCATTTTTTCCAGACCGCGGATTTGCCCACTGATGATTTTAAGCCGCCGCACGGCCTGCCTTTTGTTGTTATGTTTAATATGGCTCATAGCATCAGTATACCCCCAGGGGGTATTTCTTGTCAAGCCCGCGTATTCTGCAGCGTAAAATGACACCGTGAGCCTATTGATTCTGCAATGGGAAAATGACACCGAAAATAACTTGAAAAATCTGATAAAATGAAGGAATTAAAGCATTTAATCCTTAATCCTCATTTT
>Ga0209211_10010751_pt1 | contig 11863 bp, 11 predicted proteins | sample RifGroA2_FD_183992 | JGI IMG/M metagenome (GOLD analysis project Ga0209211, IMG submission 183992) | Groundwater microbial communities from Rifle, Colorado, USA - Groundwater A2 (SPAdes) (version 2) | ecosystem: Environmental > Aquatic > Deep subsurface > Groundwater | place: Rifle, Colorado... | reverse complement strand
TTCTCTCCCCTCATTCTTAAAGATTATCTTATCCCCTCTTACAAAGGCTCCATTCTCCACCTCTTTTAACCTGCTGAAGAATATCTTTTTCCCTCTCCCTTCTGTGGAGAATCCTGCAGTAATCTCGTCATCTAAATTTAAAACCATATAATCATTTTCATCCTGATTGATAAATACCCTCTTTTTTAATTCTATGTATTCATCCATACTCTCATGCCTATCAAGATGGTCGGGTGTAATATTCAATATTACACTTATATAAGGTTTAAAGTTCTCAATCCCTTCCGTCTGAAATGTACTTATCTCCGATAAAACTATTTCACTCTTCCCTCCATTCAAAACCTCCTCACATAAAGGATTGCCAATATTCCCCCCCACAAACACCTTTTTGCCTCCCTTTTTAAGTATTTCGCCTGTCAGAGTCGTTGTAGTTGTCTTTCCATTTGTCCCTGTTATTACTATAAGCGGGGCATTGATATGCTGAAATGCAAACTCTACCTCACTCATTATTCTTATCCCCTTCTCTCTGATTTTATTTAAAAATGGGGAATCCCACGGCACACCCGGACTTATAATAGTTAGATCAATTTCATTTATATTCACACTGTCATGACCATTAAGTTTGAGTGAGATGCCTTTTTCAAGTTTCTTTACATTATCTGATAATGCATCTTCCCCTTTTTCATCAGTCCCTGTCACATTTGCACCCAGTTTATAAAGGAGATTAGCGGCAGATACACCTGACCTTGCAAGCCCGACTACTAAGACATTCTTATTTTTTACATTCATATTCGTTGGACGCAGATTAACGTAGAATTGTCATTCCGAACGAAGTGAGGAATCTCGGTTTTGAGATTCTTCGGACTTCGTCCTCAGAATGACAGCATTGCTATCACATCTGCGAAAATCCTTTTTTTCTGCGTAAATCTGCGTTCTATTCATCTCAGTTTCAATGTGCTCAATGAAAGTAATGCCAGTATGATTGCTACAATCCAGAATCTCACAATTACCTTCGGCTCCTCCCACCCCGACTCCTCAAAATGATGATGGAGCGGAGCCATTTTAAATATCCTCTTCCCCCTGAGTTTAAATGAGGCGACCTGAAGGATAACTGAGACTGCCTCTGCAACAAATATCCCGCCTATCACAAGCAATATAAGTTCATGCTTTGTTATAACTGCCAGAGTCCCTAACATCCCACCCAAGGCAGTTGACCCTACATTCCCCATGAATACTTCGGCAGGATATGAATTAAACCACAGAAATCCGAGGCTCGCCCCAACCGCAGCACCGCATAATATGGTCAACTCACCGGCACCCCTTATATGCTCTATATTGAGATAATTTGCAAAATTGAAATGTCCTGTTACATAGGCAATTACCATATAGGCTGTAGTTGATACTATTATCGGCCCTATTGCCAGTCCATCCAAACCGTCAGTAAGATTCACGGCATTGGATGTCCCGACAATCACAAGCACTGCGAACACTATGTACATAATTCCCATTTCAGGTTTTATATTTTTCAAAAACGGGATACCGAGCTTTGTCATAATCAGAGAGAACTCTCCGTCAAAATACAATATCAAGACAATAATAAGTGCCACTATTGTTTGTATTGCAAATTTTTCCTTCCCTTTTAAACCATTTTTTCTCCCCTTCAATTTTAAATAATCATCTATGAAACCTATCATGCCGAATGAGATAGTTGAAAATATTACAAGCCATATATATTTATTTGTAAGGTCTGCCCACAAGAGTGTCGGGATGAAAAGGGATAGGAGTATCATTATCCCCCCCATTGTCGGGGTCCCTGCCTTTGACTGATGGGAACGCGGGACATCCTCTCTTATCCTCTCCCTAATCTGTTTTTCTCTCAGTTTTCTTATAATCCATGGGCCAAATATAAAGCTGATAATTAATGCAGTCAGAATCGCATAGGAGGTTCTGAATGTTATATATCTAAATACATTAAAAAACGAATATGTCTCATGGAGAGGAAATAAAAGGTGATATATCATTATGACACCTTCCTCAGTTTAATAACCCTCTCCACCACATTCTCCATCTTCATCCCCCTTGATCCTTTTATCATTACACAGTCACCTGATTTCAATTCATCGTCAAGTATGAATGCCACCTCATCAAAATTCTCACAATGATAAGCCCTCCCTCTTGACATGCCGCTCAAGACAGCTTCATAAAAAATAAACTTAGACTCAGTTCCGACAGTTATAAGACAATCAATTGACTCTGAGGCAATCAGTCTCCCTATATGCCTGTGCGCCTCCTCTGAAGCCTCGCCCAATTCCAGCATATCGCCCACTACAATAAATTTCTCTCCCGGGAAATCTGCAATAGAGAGTGCCTTGATTGCAGCCTCCATTGAGGATGGATTTGCATTATAGGCATCATTTATAAATGTAATATCTCCGTCAATCATAAACTGCTCCATCCTCATAGGAAGGGGTTTAAAAGATTCAATCCCCTTTTTTATATCATTAATATCTATGCCAAGACTCTTACCGACGGCAGCAGCCGAAAGTGCATTATAAATATTGTGATAACCGGGGTATGAGAGATTAATCACAACATCTCTTCCATCCATCTTGAGAATAAATTGATACCCTATATCTTTATTCTTCTTTATATTCACTGCAGTAATATCAGAAGGAGAATTTATGCCGAATGTAATCACTTTTCCCTTAAACCCATTTTTTAGTTCTATGACCAATGGGTCATCCGAGTTCAAGATTACTGTCCCATTCTCCCCTATTCCCTTGATCAACTCCCCCTTTGCATCCCTTATATTTTCTATAGAACCCAGTTTCTCCAGATGCGCCCTCCCTATGTTTGTGATTAGCCCTGTGTCAGGCTCGGCAATCTGGCTTAATTTTTCAATTTCACCTTTCTCGTTCATACCCATCTCAAGTATTGCCACCTGATGACTGTCATTCATCTTTAAAAGTGTCAGGGGCAACCCAAACTGATTGTTGAGATTCCCCTCATTTTTTAAAACATTAAATCTTACACCCGCCACAGATGCCGACATCTCTTTTGTTGTACTCTTTCCGTTACTCCCTGTTATTGCTACAACAGGGATTTTCAATCTCCTCCTCTGATAATTGGCTATCTCATGCAGCGCCTTGAGTGTATCTTTTACCTCTATTATTGTATGGAGATTACTACCCCCCTGACGGCGAAAGAATTTCCTTTCTATCATGCCTCTGTCTGAAATGATTGCACCGCCTGCACCCTTCATCAAAGCCTGGACTACAAATTCATGGCCGTCAAAATTTTTCCCCTTAATAGCTATAAAGAGTTCACCCCTGCCAATAGTCCTTGAATCTATTGATACAGACGAATAAGTCCCTGAACCGGAACCCATTAGCAGTGTCCCCTTTGTCACCTTCAATATTTCTTCTAAAGTAAATTGAGCCATAAATAATAATTATGAGGTTAAGGTTTAGGTTTAGGCTGAGGTTGAGTAAAATTCTTAACCTCAACCTTGACCTTGTATTTTCTTATCGCTTCTCTCGCCACTTCCCTGTCATCAAAGTGTATTTTTTTATCCCTGAATATCTGGTAGTCCTCATGCCCCTTCCCTGCAATAATCACGATATCACCCTTAGACGCATTGTTTATAGCATACTCAATTGCCTCTCTCCTGTCAGGAATTTTTATATATCTGTTTTCTGTCCTCTGTCCTCTGTCCTCTGTCCCCATCCCTTTTTCAATTTCGTCAATTATCTTTGACGGCTCCTCACTCCTCGGGTTATCGGATGTTATAATTGCAAAGTCGCTGTATTCTACTGCTGCCTTTCCCATCAGTGGACGCTTACCCCTGTCCCTGTCGCCTCCGCATCCAAACACCACCATAATTCTATTATGAGGAATCTCTCTTGCAGCATTAAGGACATTTTTCAGTGCATCGTCAGTATGGGCATAGTCAACCAATACTGTAAAGTCCTGCCCCTCATTTATCCCTTCCAGTCTGCCTGGGACGGTATCAAGCAATAATATACCTTTTATAATACTCTCCTCTGATAATCCCTCAAGTATAGCTGTAGATACAGATGCGAGGATATTATAGATATTATGCATCCCCAAGAGTCTTGATTCTATATTCAATTTACCAATTGGAGTATTGGCAGTAAATTTAAGACCGTTTATTGATATATTTACATCATCTGCCTTTACATCTGCATCTTCTTTAATACCGTAAGTCAATATCTTCTCTGACTTTACATCCTTTATTAATCTCCTGCCATAAGGGTCATCTATATTTATGACACCCTTTTTTAATCCATATTCTTTAAAAAGTCTTGCCTTTGCAAAAAAATATTTCTCTAAATTGCCGTGGAAATCAAGATGGTCCTGTGTCAGGTTTGTAAAGACGCCTGTCTCAAATTTTGTCCCGTATACCCTGTCTAATTCCAGGGAATGAGATGAAACCTCCATGACACAATATTTACCCCCGTTGCCGGCAATCCTCTTAAAGAGCTGTTGAAGGTCAAGGGATTCCGGAGTTGTATGTGACGAAGGGATAATCTCCCCGTCAAATCTATAATCAATAGTCCCTATTAAGCCGGTCTTAAAACCGTTTACCTTTAAAATAGAATTTATCAGATATGATATGGTCGTTTTACCATTCGTTCCTGTAATACCTATAACTGACATCTCTCTTGAGGGATGCCCGTAAAAATTTGCAGATATAAGGGCAAGTGCCTTCCTTGAGTCGCGGACACTTATACATGTTGTCTCAGACAGCCTATCTCTGATTACTGACTGCTGATAGCCGTTCTCCACAACAACAGCCTTTGCGCCCCTTTTTATAGCCTCCCCCAAAAAATTATGCCCGTCAGACTTAAGCCCTTTTATCGCTACAAATAGAGAGCCATTATCCACCTTTCTTGAATCATAATATACAGATGAAATCTCTCTATCCATACTGCCGTTCACATTTATCAGGTCTACCTCCTTAAAAATTTCCTGAATCTTCATATTAAAATTATAAACCCATTAAGGAGAAAGGGAGAACAAACAGGGAGAAATGGAGAAAGATAAAATTATTTTAAAAATATTTCTCCCTTTTTCTCCCCTTTCCCCATTCTCCCTAATCTTTTTCTTTTGTTCAGCTTCCATTCACAGCAGGGACTTTTAAATACCTCAGTGATTGTCTTGCTATCTCCCTGAATGCAGGGGCTGCAACTTCTCCTCCCCAAGCCACACCTTCAGGCTCATCTATAATAACCAGTATAGCTATCCGGGGGTTTCTTGAAGGGACATACCCTATAAATGATGAAATAAATTTATCCTCAGAATATCCCTTCTTATCAGGGGATGCCTTCTGTGCCGTCCCGGTCTTGCCTGCAACATCATACCCTTCCAGTATCGCCTTCTGCCCTGTCCCATACCTTACAGTATATTCCAAAATTTCAGACAGCTCTCTGCTTGTCTTTTCCGATATTACCCTCCTGACCACCTCAGGCTTAAATTCATTTGCAACCATTCCATCCTTTTCAACTGCCTTTATTGCATACGGCTTCATCAATATTCCGCCATTGGCAATTGCAGATACTGCAGTTATCAATTGAAGCGGCGTAACAGAAACCTCCTGTCCAAAGGATATGGATGCCAATGATACGCCCGACCACTCTTTAATATCTCTTACCTTTCCAGCCGACTCACCGGGCAGATTGATATTTGTCTTTGAGCCGATGCCAAATTTCAATATATAGTCATAAAAATTCTTTGCACCAAGCCTCTGGGCAACCTTTATTACACCTATATTGGATGACTTCCCAACAATCTCCTTTAAAGTGAGCCATTTATACTTGTGGTCCTTAGCCTCATGTATGACTCTCCCTCCAATCTCATATTCACCGTTCTCACAGAAAAAAATATCATTCTGGTTTGCAATCTTTTCTTCAATAGCAGCAGCCGTTAATATCATCTTAAATGTAGAGCCGGGCTCAAAGCTGTCAGTTACACCCCTGTTTCTCCAATCCCTTTCTTTATATTGACCGAAGCTGTTTGGGTTGAACTGGGGCTGGTCAGCCATTGCAAGTATCTCCCCTGTATATGGGTCCATTACTATAGCAGTCCCCCCCCTTGCCTTATATTTTGATACCTGCCCGGCAAGTTCCTTTTCAGTTATATACTGTATGACCTCATCAATTGTAAGCTTAAGGTCATAGCCTTTTCCTATGGATTTTTCGTAGTCATCGGCAAAATTTATACTCCTTCCAAAGGCATCCTTTTCAATAACCATACGGTCAGGATTAATCATTAATTGCTCGTCATAAGAATGTTCCACGCCCGATAACCCATGATTATCTACGCCTACAAAACCGATCATCCTCCCTGCCAGTTCCTTCTTTGGATAAAATCTCTTCCCCTCCTTTAAAAACCCTATGCCTTTAATATTCAGAGATTCTACTGCCTCAGCCTCGTCAGGCGTCACCTTCCTCTTAATCCATATAAAACCCTTCTCTTTATTAAACTCCCTGATTAATCTTGAGCTGTCCACCTTAAGCGTTTGAGAAATAATGTTTGCCGTTTTATAAGGGTCATCCAATTCAAAGGGGTTGGCATAGACTGAATCTGCTTCTACACTCACTGCAAGCTCTCTCCCTGCCCTATCATATATAGTCCCTCTCACAGGCATTGGAGATAAAGTCCTGTAATACTGCCTGTTTGAAAGATTCAGAAATTTCCCATGCTGAAGAATCTGTATATTGTAAATCTTCTCCCATACAATACCAAAGCCGATAATAAATAATATCAAAACAAGGTAAATTTTGATTTTAGTCTTTTTTTCAATATTTCCTAAATACATACTATTATATTTTCACTCTTTGATAATAACTATCTGCCCCTCATGCGGAAATGACAACCCTAATTGGGTGCTTGCTATATTTTCTACCCTATCCAATGATTTCAGGCTTGCCATTTCAATCTTTAAAAGTTTATTACTCTGAATTAATTTTGCCCTTTCTTTAAGCAGTTTTTCAAAATCGTAGTTGATATTTAAAATGTTTATATATGGCCATATATAAAATAAAACCCCTGTGATGAAAAGTAATATACAGACAGAGTAAGTCAGAAATTCTCTTGGGTTAATATTTCTTCTCTCTCTATTAAATGTATACATAGCAAAATTTCAGATTTCAAATTCTTTCGGCTGCTCTGAGCTTTGCACTTCTTGACCTCGGATTTCTCCGCACCTCTTCTTCAGAAGGGGTCACAGGTTTTCTTGTCAATATCTTTATGGCACCCTTTCTTCCGCATATACATTTTGGTATATCGTGGGGGCAGATGCATCCATGCTCTATTTCTCTAAACAGATTCTTGACAATCCTGTCCTCAAGGGAATGATAGGATATAACACAAATTCTTCCCTCTATATTCAAAATATCAACCGCATCTCTTATCGCATCTTTTAGTATCTCTATTTCACCATTCACAGCAATTCTTATAGCCTGGAAAGTCTTTGTAGCAGGATGTATCCTTTGAGACCTGTGGGCAGGTGGTATAGCAGAGACCACTATGCCAGACAGTTGAGATGTAGTATCAATAGGCATCTTCCCCCTCTCCCTGACTATTGCATGGGCTATTTTCTTTGCCCATCTTTCTTCACCATATTTATAGATTATGCCCCTCAGCTTCTCTTCTTCAAAATTATTTACAATCTCCTTTGCAGTTACACCGCTGCTCCTGTCCATTCTCATATCCAGAGGTGCATCAGAAGAAAAACTAAATCCCCTTTCAGCCGTCATAAGCTGCCGTGTTGAAACCCCAAGGTCAAAGAGAATCCCGTCAACATTTGAAAACCCTGCCCTACCTCTGACAACATTTTTAATATTTTTAAAATTATCATGAAAAATAAATATTCTTTCCCTATATTCGGACAATCTATCTGAAGCAAACTTTATTGAATCTTCATCCCTGTCTATCCCTATAAGAATACCTGTGGGTGAGCTTTTTTTTAGTATATGCTCTGCGTGCCCCCCATCTCCGAGGTTAGCATCAACATATATATTATCTGGTTCACATTGAAGAAAATTAATTACTTCATCTAATAGAACAGGAATATGAACCACTTTATAAGAACCCTATCTCCATAAGTTTATCAGGAAGAAGCTTTGCCTTTTCCTTATTCCCTTCGTTAAATTCATCCCACCTGTCTTTACTCCAGATTTCAATTTTATTCATTATACCAATTAGTGCTACCTCTTTTTGAAGCCCTCCAAAATCCCTTAATGTCGTAGGGACAAGTATTCTCCCCTGATTATCCAGCGAGCATTCAGATGCGTTTGAATATATCATGCGAATGAAATCCCTTAAGTCTTTTTGCATTGTTGGAAGCTGTCTGAGTTTTTCTTCCATACCCATCCACTCCTCTGTAGGATATGCAACAATATTTGGCTCAAAATAGGTTAGGATTAGTTTCCCACTATATTTAGTATTAATTATTTCCCTGAATTTTGAAGGGATACTCAATCTTCCTTTTGAATCAATAGATTGAATGGATTGGCCAATAAACATGATATATTCGCTCCGCTAACTACAAGTTTTTTCTACCCCACTTCTCCCCACTTCTCCCCACAACTTGGTGTAAATATACCACCCTGCCAAAAAATGTCAAGAAAAAAAACAAAAATTAATTAAGAATTTTAAAATCAGTTAATTACGCTAAAATTTGAATAGATTTTAGAGGTATAAAATAGAAATTTAAAACGTGGTAAAATATTGCAGAAATAGAAAAATTAGTGAGTTTTAATATTGATATTTTTTAGATGGTTAATTATTATACTTGCTGTCCTTTTTGATGCACCTTGTTCGCCAAGTGAATATTTTATATTCTTAAATTCTTCTCTCATCTGCTCAAGCCCATCCTTTTTTTCTAAAAAATATATTGTTTTTTCAGCAATATTTTTTGCATTCATTTTGTGTTGTAAAAGTTCTGGTGCCGCTTCTTTCCCTGCAAGGAGATTAGGAAGCCCTGCATAGGTAACATTTACAAGAGCCTTTGCCAGATAATAAGAGGTAATGGATGTTTTATAAACTATTATCATGGGAGTGCCAATTATTGCCGCCTCAAGTGTAGATGTTCCTGATTTTGTAATAAGGAGGTCGGACACCTTCATAACATCATAGTTTTTACCTTTGACAATTTTAATGTATGAATAGTCAGAGGTTATAAAATTTTTCAAATAATCTTCTTCAATTGATTGTGACAGTGGGAGTAAGAATTGAACTGAAGGGTATTTTCCTTTTATAAGACTTGATGCCTTTAAAATTTCAGGAAGCATATAGGCAATCTCTTTTTTTCTGCTACCCGGCAATATTCCAATTATTATTTGTCTATCATCAATCCCAAATTCTTTATAAATTTCTTTTTTATTAAATGATACATCTATCACCTCAAGGAGAGGATGACCGACAAATTCCACATCAACCCCCTCTCTTTGATAAAACTCTTTTTCAAAAGGCAAAATCACCATCATCTTATCAACGTATTTCTTTATAGTCTTTACCCTGCTTTTTCTCCATGCCCATACCTGAGGGCTTATATAATAAAATACAGGTATGCCCCTCTCCTTTGCAGCCTTTGCTATCTTGAGATTAAAACCCGGATAATCGATTAGAACAACACCTTTAACATTTCCACTATCAAATTTTTCTATTATCTGTTTGTAAAGCCTTCTGATTAAGCCTAATTTTTCTATAACCTCCCAAAAACCTACTACTGAAATTTCAGATACATCGCAAAATATATCAACACCGGCAGACCTCATCTGTTTGCCACCGACACCTGAAATATTGATATCGGGGGAGAGTTTCTTTATCTCCCTCGCCAGATTTCCTCCATAGAGGTCTCCCGAATCTTCTCCTGTTATGATTAAAAGCTCATGGTTCATACTTACTATCTGTAAGTTGTCGGATAATACTCAATTATGGCGTTAGAGTCTCAAGCCCCTCTTGCTCAGCAATCTTACATAATCGTGCGTCAGATGAAACAAAAATAAGATTACTATGCCGAAGATTCAAAGCAATTGCCAGTTGAATGCTGTCAATGGGCTTCATATATCTTTCTATGATGAGTCCTTCGGCTCTGATAATGTCTTCAGCAGCAACATCCAATATCGTAATGTTAAGATCGCTTATATCCTTATAAAAGAAAGAACGTTGCTGTAGAAATTGCTCTTTTGTGGTGATTTTGTCAACTTCAAATAATCTTTTCAGATTGGAGATTACCTCAATAATAGTTATAGAAGATATAAAGACTGGCTGGCGGGAATTTTCAAGTATCTGACAGACAAAATTCGTCCCCTTCTCTGTCTGGTATCTCTTGAAAAGTGCACTTGTGTCTATAAAATAAGACATCAGCTATCGCTTCTCCCTCCCCTCAATAATCCTTTTGGAAAGAGAAATACCAATGTCAGATAGACTTTTCTGAATATCCTTCAAACTGATATTTGAATGACCCTGTTTTTTTAGATAGCGGTAAAACTTCGTGCTAACATGAGGCTGTCCTGTTATTTTTGTAAGAGTTCTTGCCATATATTGATACCTCCTTTCATTTATTAAAGTCTATCAAGGGGAAAACAAAATATCAAGATGCATCTCAGTCCATGCGACCCACCAATTACCATCTCTTGCAAATGTTGCCTTAACCTTCATTTTTTCGCTTCTTTTTACTTAATGGTTTAACTTCTAAAACCTTTTTAAAATCCTTATCTTCTCTAAAATCATCAAATTCAAGGTCATATTTTGCTTCCACTTTCCATATAGGGCTTTCTGAAACTGCGTCTTTTAAATATTTTAACATTTTCTCTTTATTGCTTAAAAGGGCAAATGCAGCAGCCTTGTTATATGAATTACTATTATCATTAATCACCTTATCTAATATTTCCTTATAACCACTATCCCCTTTTTTCTTCATTGCTAATCCTTTATTCAGAAGGAAACCACCCTCATTGGGTTTGGTGGAGAGTATTTCATCACACAATTGAATTGCATTGTCATATTTACCAAATCCAATAAGGCAGTAAATTTTTCCATTTATAGAATCAAGCCCATCCGAATCATTGAATATTAAAATTTCATAAGTTTTTAGGGCATCTTCCCAGTAGCGTAACTTTAATTCTGCGGCTGCTTTCATTTGCAAAAGCTCTTTTTGAGTTTTTGAATCATGAATTTTAAGATAGACTCCTGAATAGTATTTCAAATAATCCTCAAATTGTTCTAATTGGCGAAGAAAGTGCCCTTTATCTCCAAAAACCTCTGGAATAGAGCAACCCTTTTGCAATGCAGATTCAGTGTGTTTTAAAGCCAGTTCTGGATTTTTATGAAAACAATCGTATTATTTTATCAAATCTTCTTCATAGGACTTTGCAGGGACTCCTATCTGAATACATAGTCTATACCATGTTCGATTAGGATTATCAAAAACATTTACATATTGCTGAACATCCTGCGCCCAATTTCTTTTTTGTCATGGAAACACTTTTAAATTTAAACAATCCATCAATATCCCAAAAAACATAGGAAAAGAAAAATCATCTTTTTTATCCATTTTCCTAAAATTAAAATCAGGACATGAGAAAGGTTTTTGACGAAAGAAAACCATTTCTCTTAAAACAGTTATCATATCTATACATAACTCTTGATTTAAAGTTTCAGTATAATTCTGAAGCCAATTTTTGACTGTTGTTATTTTTTGCTTTTTTATTGTAAAAAAGAAGGAAAAACCAGAAATATGACACTTGATACCTTGCCCTATTGCCTTCTTTGCAACTTCCTTAACACTTTTAATATTTTCAATGGAGGCATATATTTCTTCCTGACTTAAAGT
>Ga0209211_10010750_pt1 | contig 11864 bp, 16 predicted proteins | sample RifGroA2_FD_183992 | JGI IMG/M metagenome (GOLD analysis project Ga0209211, IMG submission 183992) | Groundwater microbial communities from Rifle, Colorado, USA - Groundwater A2 (SPAdes) (version 2) | ecosystem: Environmental > Aquatic > Deep subsurface > Groundwater | place: Rifle, Colorado... | reverse complement strand
AAGATAGCGATCTTTTAAATATGGAGCGAGCGGGAGTTTACGATGGGCTTTACCACATTTTGGGCGGCATGATCGATCCTTTGGAAGAAAAAGGCTTGGTTCGCGAGAGGATCAAAAAATTATTTGAGCGCGTAAATACTGAACATTCCGGAAAAAACGGGCGCTTAAACACGATGCCGAAGGCACAGGTTTTGCAAGACCTTGCGCAGCGCGACGGCGCGAGCAGAGCAATCTCGCAGCAGCGAGATATGCGTGTCCTTGCAAAATCTGGCGCCGAGGCAAGTGACATTGCGAGCCTTGAAATAATCCTCGCCCTCTCCCCCACTAAATTAGGCGAATTCACGTCAAACTACATAACCCGCGTATTAGAGCCCTTAAAAGTGAAAATTACGCGTCTGGCACGCGGTCTTTCAACAGGTATTGAGTTGGAATACGCGGACGAGATGACCCTCCGCAACGCCCTTGACAATAGGAGGTAGGAATGCTTGAATCTTATGAGAAGGGGGGTTAAAAATGACCTTTGAAATCAGATTTAACGGCGCAAGGTTAGCTGATTGGTTCCCGGTTGTACATGTTCAATACAATGACGCATATAAAAGTTCGTACATAACTTTTGATATTCGTGATAAGCAGGTACGGGACAGGTTGCATATAGTTTTAGGCGTTGGTAATGCTATAGGTGCATTGAGGTGCGAAAACAAAAGATGGTTGATTGAAACCAAAAACACCCATCGGCATATCGATAAGCAATTTTTATACGGAGAAGTTCTAGATTCAAACGGCCAATTTTCTCCGTTTTTACTGCATCCTTAAACAGAAAGTATCTTTACCAAGGTCACAGATTGTCTGTGGCCTTTTTTATTTCTGTAGCGGTTCTTTGAATGATATTTGTAGGTAATGACTTTGGGAAGGCGCTTTTGTTCAGTAAGTTCCGCAATCACATTTTTGCCGGCCAAATACGGCTTGCCTACTTCAACTTTATCGCCGTCAGCCAACATCAGAACTTTATCAAAAGTTAATTTTTCGCCGGTCTTACCGTCGAGCTTTTCCACCATTATTTTTTGGCCCGCGGAAACCAGGTACTGCTTCCCGCCGGTCTCAATTACAGCTAATTTCATAAGGTTACGAAATTACGAATAAATACTAATATACGAATGCTAGCACAGACTAATAAAAAAGAAAAGCCGCTATATCAATAGCGGCGGGTTAGAATGTCCGGCGGAAATTCGTGGGCCTTGCGCCACATTTCTCTTGATGCCTCGATGCGTTCACGCGCAGCTTTTAAGAATTTTATTGTTGATTCTTTGCTGTCCGGATCTTTGAGATATTCAGCTAAATTTTGGGCGATTTTTTCTATTTCTTCATCCGTTAAAAATGGTCGCTGATATTTCAACTGTACTTCCTTTTTCTAAATGAAGATTAACATTGAATTTACCAAATGACAACCCTGTCTTTTTCGGGGCGCCACATTTTGTCGCCTTTTTTAACGCCGAAAGCATCATAAAATTCTGTCATATTCGCAAGCGGTAAATTTACTCTTGCTTCAGACGGCGAATGTGGGTCTGTATTGATTTGTTGCCTTAGTGCGGCTTCCCTCGCCTGCCCGCACTCCGCGTATGCCGCTCCCAGGAAAAATCTCTGCTCCGGGGTAAATCCGCCAATAATTTTCCGTTCTTTTTCCCGGATCGTTTTTTGATAAGCACGGAACGCGATTACAAGCCCTCCCAAATCGGCAATGTTTTCTCCCAGCGTCAGCTTGCCGTTGACATATACTCCCGGAAGCGCCTCATATTTGTTGAATTGACTAATCAAGCCTTGAGCTTTTTTCAGAAAAAGTTTTCTATCCTTTTTCTCCCACCAATTTTTCATTTCGCCGTTCTTATCGAACATGCTTCCTTTGTCGTCGAACCCGTGTGTCAACTCATGTCCGATTACGGCGCCTATCGCGCCGTAGTTCACGGAATCGTCCGCGTTAGGATCAAAGAACGGCGGCTGCATTATGCCTGCGGGAAAAACTATTTCGTTGAAAAGGAAATTATTATAAGCGTTCACTGTGGGCGGCGTCATCCCCCATTCTTTTTTGTCAGGACGTTTACCTATTTTTTTCATACTGCGCTTAAATTCAAATGTGTACGACGCGATATGGTTTTCCAGATAAGAGTGGGGCGAAATATTCAGCTTGCCATAATTTCTCCACTTATCCGGATATCCGAGTTTTCTGGTAAATGCCGCGAGTTTTTCGAGAGCTTTTTTCTTGGTTGTTTTTTCCATCCAATCGAGCGCTTTTAGCCGCTCGCGGTATGAGGAAATCAGATTATCCACAAGTTTATTGATACTTTTCTTCGCTTTTTCCGGAAAATGCTCCGCGACATAGAGCTCTCCGAGCGCTTCTCCCAAAGCCGAATCTATTTCGTTTGTGGCCCGTCTCCATCGCGGTTTCATCTTTTTTTGGCCGGAAAGAACTTTCCCGAAAAAATTGAAACGCTCATCGGCCAGTTTGTCGCTCAAATAGCCCGCGAACGCACTTATAACTTTCCACTTGAAATAATGCTTCCAATTTTCCGGCGGAATATCTGAAAGCATTTTTCCCGCCGTTTTGATAAATAACGGCTGCATCACTATAAGCTGTCCTTTTGCGTGCGCGCCGATGACGGAAAAATATTTTACCCAGTCAATATTCGGGGCAAGGCGTCGGAGCCCGGCTAAGCGCATTTTATTGTACTGCTTTTCGTAGTCTCTTCGCTCAACCATTGTCATTGAAGCTTCGGCGAGCCGTGTTTCTATGTTCATTATCGTAAAAGAGGCTTTTTCAGGATTCCGGTTCCGGCCAAAGACAATCTTGTGCATTTTATCAATATGCGCGACGTACTTTTGTCTAATCTCTTTCGATTTCGTATCTGTTTTAAGATAATAGTCCCTGTCGGGGAGCCCCAGTCCGCTTTGTTCCAAATACAGCGCCACGATGCTCTTATCTTTCATGTCCTGGTCGGCATCAACCCGCCACAGCGAGGAAATGCCTATCCGCCGGAAATATGCAGACAGTGCAACAACATCATCCGAGTTTTTAAGGTTGTCTATCATGTCAAAGAATTTGTGAAGAGGCTCCGCACCCTCTTTGTTGAGCTTTTTCTCATTCATCGCGCTCAGATAATAATCGCGCACCTTCCGGAGATTTGATCCGTGAGCTGCGTTCTTGCGTTTGGAGCCCTCCAGAATATTGCTGAGCGCTTCATCGCTCGCCTTCCGCAAAAGATAAAAAGACCCCCAATTGCTCTCGTCGTGTGGGATAGGATTTTTCTTCAGCCATCCGCCGTTGGCGAACCGGAAAAAATCATTCTGCGGACGGACGCTCTTATCCAGATTCTTCACATCAAATCCCCAATTTTTAGATTCCGCTGATCTAGGCATATTTGTAATATAGCATCTAAACAAAAGTTAAAACAAAACGCCCTACATGTCCATTGGGCGTTTTAGTGATGATGGCTTTACTTTTCTTGTTTTGTTTAGCTCATTAATAATCTTACTCACTCGTTTTAATATTTTTTCGATTTCTCGCGGGCTTGCGTACTTTATCATTTGGGCAAAATTCCTATGCTTTTTCTTTAACGTTTTTTTATTTTTAAACCGCCTTGCGGCCATTTCCCCTCCCTGAATGCGATATCTGCATTTAGTTTACTCCGTTTCCTCCGGTTTTTCAAGCAGACCGAGGTCAGATTCAATCCCTTTTCCGGTTATCCGCATGACATCTTTATCTATTTTTTTGAATTCCTTTGACGCGCTGTTGTAGGCGGAAACAGTCGTTCCTAAATTTTTACCGATCTTATTCATAAAATCTTCGTAGCTCATAAGATGCCTGCCCAATTCTTCCACGCGCTGTCTTATTTCTTTGGCAGATTCCTCGATTTGCAGCGCCTTTAATCCTTGCAAAACAGTCTGCAAATAAGCCAAAAATGAGGTAGGTGAGACGATAATAACGTGCCTTTCTTTGAAAGCGTATTCAATAAGGTCGCGCGTATTCACTTTCACCGCACCGACCTGTGCCACGAGCAAATCGTAGTAAATCGCTTCGTGCGGGATAAACATAAAAGCAAAATCGAGTGTCCCTTCTTCGGGTTTAACGTATTTTGCGGTCTCATCTATCCTGTTTTTTAAATCCTGTTTGAATAATTTTTCCAGCCTTTCTTTTTCATTAGAGTCCCGTTCTTCAACGAGACGGTTATAGTTTTCTATGGAAAATTTTGAATCTATTGGGATTATTTTTTCTTTAACGAATACAACCGCGTCCACTATTGTCCCGTCCTTGAAAGGATACTGCATCTGATAGCTCCCCGGAGGTAGAACATTTTTTAAAAGGGTTTCCAGATAATATTCACCCAAAATACCCCTTTGTTTCGGGTTTTTCAAAATATCCTGCAGGTTTTGCAGCTGGTCGGTAAACCCTATAACTTGGCGGTTGGTTTCGTCCAATTTCGTTAAACGTTCCGTCACGTCGCGGACAAGTTTTGATGATTCGCCGAACTGATGCTGCATTATTTTCGTCGACTCCCCCATTTTCTGATCCACCGCGCGGTGCAGTTCATTTATCTGGTTTTGTAGCATCAAAAACGCCTGCGATTCTTTTTCGCCGCCTTCATCTTGTCCGCCTCTTTTTCCCAAAAAATAAAATATTATGGCACCAACCGCTATTCCTCCCGCCAAAGCTAAGATAATGTAGAGCATCATTATGTTAAGTTTAACATTTTTATTTAAATAAAAAAGCCCCACTGCAGATGGGCTTTTTAGCTGTATGAAGTAATTCCGGAATTTGTGGCAATGTCGAAAATATCGGGTCGCTCAATCGTCCACGGCAGAAAGATTATCCGCCATTTCAGTTCGGGGTGCCGCAGGAGCTCCATCTTTAGACAATATTTTTGATTCGCCTTGCTGTCCAAAAAAGCGCTGACGGCAAATTTAAAGCCCAAAGCCCTCAGTCGCTCGCGGTACACATCATCCTGTTGATAGAAATTCCATGCTGTATAAAACTTTGCTCGCCGCCATGGACCGGTAAAAAATAAGTAAAGTTTGATCAAATCCGTAGCCACATCAAAGAAAACTTTTCGCAACATTCAAATACCTGTATCTGACCTATCCTTAGCTCCCGCGCCTGGATTTATCAAATGCATTCTATAAATATGGCCTCATCGGGATTTGAACCCGAGTTCCACGGATGAGAACCGTGTGTCCTAGACCAGACTAGACGATGAGGCCGTGGATTAAAATTTCAAGAAAATCGTGACTAACCAGACTACTTGCCCGCAATGCTACGCCCGCCAGCAACGCTTCGCGTAGCGATACGGGTTGGCATAGCGTTGCAGGCGGGGACGACAGGAGCATCAGAAAAATATAGCAGTATTTGCTAAAAATTCCAAATTAAGTTAATATTTATAATATGGAAGCGGCCCAGAGAGTAAGCCTAGCTTACCTGATCCGGAAAGGTTCCCGTTCATGGAAAATCAGCCAAAATCTTTGTTCAGTTTTGTTAATGAAATCGAAGGGTTCAATGGATATAGAGGAACAGTTTTCCCTAAAGCGATTGCTTTGGAAAATGAGCGCAAAGGCAACGCCGCGTTTGTTGTTGATTTGTCGGAGCCGATCGAAGTGGATGAAAAAGTTTTTGAAAAACCGCCTTCGTCACGATTTACAAAAGCGGAAAGCGAGGTAATTTTAAATAAATATTGGAAGCCCATCGCGGAAAAAGCAAAAACAAAAAAAGAACTTATGGCTTTGGGCGCCGAAAGGATAATCCATTCTCAAAATACATGGAAAGAAAAGCTCCAAGCCGCTATCGATAAACGGGCTTAGAAAGTCTTTTTTAGTATATTTTTATTTAATTTCCTCCGGTACTCCCGTCAAAATTTTCATAAAGTACCATGATATATCATAGTAGATAATTTTATAAAAACTTTGATGGAAGGGGGATAAGATTTTTTTATCCTATCCTCCGCAAATCTTTTCCCCTTAATTTATCACCAGCCCTGTTTTTAGGCAGGGCGCCAGTTGCAACGGGATAGCTTTCAGCCTCTAACTTTTATAGCTTGGTGTGTTGCAAACTCCCGACGCTAGTCGGAGCTCTCCGTCTCAAACGGAGCAAGGCAACTTTCCGCGCAGTCAGGCGGGGGATTCTGCGCGTTGCTTCTCCGGTTCACTTCGTACTCCCTAAACCTCAAAAAGAAAAAATTACAGAGAGCGTTTAAACTCTTCATAACTTGTTCCTTCCGGAAGTTCCACGATGTGCTTCATGAGCGAGAGCGGATTATTGCTTTCAACTTTCCAGTGTCGGCAATAACCGTCCGCCATGAGCGACGCAGACCAGAACACATAGAAGTACCGCTCAAGAAGCCGTGTGGTTAACGAAAACCACGCTTTTTCTTTTGCGAGCTTCTCGCGCCCCGATTGCGGAAGTGAAGCATCCGACAATGTCTTGAGTAGCAGATGAAATGAGTCGTAGTCACATAGAAGGTGGTTGCCCTCGCTCGCGACATCATACAACTTATCGCAATCATCATACCGCTCAAGTCCGTTTCGCCGGATCTTCTTAACGAAGCCCAGTACGGCTTTGAATAATTCTTTTGCAAGAATATCTTCAAGCGCCGATTCGGCAAGACTTAGATCTGAGGAAAGAAGCTCTAAAGCAACTTTCACGCCAACTTCGTCTCCGCCGAATCTGCGTTGCCGCGCAAGGTTGGTGCAAATGGTATCCGCGAGGAACTCCAGCGAATATCCATGTGCACCGCTTCGCCAGAGCGAGCAAAGTTCGCTGAGAGTTTCAAGCTCCCAGCCGCACTTTTCGCTCATTAGCTTGCCTCCCTTTTCTTCAGAAATGGTTTCTGTTCAAAATTGCCGCGGAGTTCGGGACTCCCTCAGCAATCCGCCTCAATCCTTTCACGCCTTTCGTCCACACGAATTCGCTCCCGCACTCTTCACACGAATAAATGCAGTTTGGTGCACCCTTAATGCTCGCACCGTCTTCTCTATCCATTTCTTCATCGCAATCCGGACATTTCATTTTAGTTTTCTCCTTTTCTGTTTTTGACTATATATTTTAAACAAAGAGCTATCCATTACTCCCATCAAAATCTCTATTCTCCTATTCGCGCGAATTAGAGAAGAGAAGCTTTGATGGAAGCCGGAAGCGCTATGACTTCCGTTGCTAGATCCTCGGCACTTTTGACCTAAACCGAGTTTAGGTCAGGGCAGCTTAAGGCTCTATATGAGCCGGACGCCCTTTAACGTGGGTTATCTTTGCCTTAACCCCACGGCACATTACGTTTGTGTAAACGGTTAGGACTACCAGCGATTCAGTCTCCTGGGTGTCCGATCTTCGTTCCGCTTGGCATCAGGATAGCGCTTAGTGGTTTTCGACCACCCGTGCAAATCCTTGCCATCGGAACTTAAGAATCGGTTGACCAGATCCACTGCTTCGACAGTTAGAAACCCTTTTGGGGTACAACTGCCGTCGCATGGCCCGGTTACTTCCCAGTTTTCTGAATCAAAGGCGTCGTACTCGCAACCGGTCTGGTCGTACCAGCTTCCGCTGTGTGTAACGTGGACCTTCCGATCCACGCACAGGAGCCTGGTAAAACCGCCGCCGTTGCTTGCGCCTTCTTCATCGTCCGAACGGTAAAGAAATACTTCCATGGTACCTCCTCTTGGTTTCGGATATGGCGAAAGGCGCCATGCATTGTTACTCCCTTTGTCTAAACCACTGGCCCGTTTTTCATTTTTTCCGGCCGAAGAGTATTATTCTAATGCCGGCGACAACAATTCCGATTTGCAGAAGAGGCCCGATAAGCGGGTTCATCTCTCCAAGAAAACGGTTTACTGCCAACGCAAGTAGGCCGGGGTTTAAAATCACGACAATCAGACCAACTACCACGAACGTCCGCAAAAATCTTTGCGGAGTTCCAAGAAAATAACGAAACCATTGGTTCATCTCGTCCTCCAAATTTTTCTGAACTATTTTTTAAAAAGAACTATCCTTTTACTCCTTGGAGCGTGAATGTTCTCATTTTTACGCTCCCATCAAAATTTACTTTTTGCCACTTAGCAATCCGATTGCTAAATAAAATAAACTTTGATGGAAGCCGGTTAAATTTTTAACCGGAGTGAGATGGCAGTCTGCAGACCGCCTTCGGAGGGGTTAAGCGTACCTTTCTCCTGGGATAGTCATAGACTGGCTTACGGGGGCTTACGATCCCCTCCAAGCCCACCGCCCCGCTTTCGCAGGCACGGGACGCCGTCTCACCACGGAGCCTGTCATATTGTTTTTCAACTTTGGGAATTTTTACTCCCATCAAAATCCTCATTCCGTAACATTCTTATATTCTGCAGAATGTTGGAATGTTAGAACTTTGATGGAAGTCCGGGTTTGAACCGGAGAAGAAGGTACTTTGACTTTCCATCAAGTTTCCCCGTTCGCGGGGGGTTCTGTTGCCAAGCCGACTTACCGGCTCCGGGATTTTCCTGCCTGCCGGCAGGCAGGTCTCCCACTTGACCCTCATTTGTCAGTCCTTGAAGGACTCAAGGGCGGCGGTGCGGGTGCTATAGAGCAATCCGTCCTTGCCGACCCAGAGGATCCGGTTACCGACTCGAATCATAGGCCTCCTATTTTTTTAAATTTTGAGGAGACCGGAAGTCAGACACCCATGTCTAATCTGACTTCTGGTCTCCTCAGGAGACCCTACCCATGTATCAATAACCTTGTGATTAGCCTAAAACCTCTAAAGTGGTTCAGGGGCGATCAAATTGTTTTTTATTAAAGATCGATGCCCTGCCTAGAAAAGTTCCGCCAACCGTTTGGCTACTGACAAATTGTTAAGACTTAACTTTTGTCAGTATACTCCCGTTTTGAATTCTTGTCAAGTACCTATGACATAAATATGTCATTTTAGCAAAAAAGCTCTTATTTAAAGCCATTATTTTGCATTTTGAAATGTTTTGTAATCAGATGACACCTATTGACTTTTAAAATTAGATATGCTAGACTTACAACAGAATGTAAATTCAACAACTTGCCGTGAGGAGGGTAAATGGAAAATATCAACTTTCCCCTCTTAGCGGCTTGGTCGCTATGCTTGGGGGGTACACTCGAACGCAAAGCGGCATCACAAGGAGGAAAGGAAGTGATGCGAAATGCACGGACTATAAAAATTGCGGATTGAGACTTGTTTGTTGTCTTGTTTTTTTTGGTCGCTATTGGCAACCGATCTAACAAAAGGATGTGTAAAGATGTGTTTTGCAAAAAAGCATAAATTACTGTTTTGCGTTTGATCGGGCAGAATACCTGATCAAAAAAAGCCGTACTGGTACCCCAGTACGGCTGAATTTTTATTTAATTTATTTATCCGCACCTTTCCAGGCAAGATAAAACATTGATCGCATGGAATTCGCAATCTGCTCACTTTCTATAATTATCCCGAACGGTTCTCCTCGTAACGAGGAAATTGCGACAATATTCCCGTAAATAGCAATATCGCAGGAAAAATGAAATTTATCCGGCGGGAAATAACGTGTTTCGCGCAGCATTTCTTTATTTTCTTTTTCAAGAAATGGTCCTCGTGAAGATGTATAGATAAGTTTGGAGGCAATATGCCTTTTTATGCGTCTAGGCGTATTTTTTTCCGGATGTTGAGGAAAAATTCTTAAAACGTCGTCTAATGAAGAAATAGTCTCTACCAAATTATCTTTAGTTTTCAAAAATTCATCCTGCATAGCATTAAGTCCTTCCACACCCTCAAAGAATCTTACGCGCGGACGCTCACCCGAAGAAAGGAAAAGCCTTTCCAGATCAGGGAGAGTTTTTTTGAGAGAGTCTTCCTTTTCCTGTGTGGTTGATTTTTCTTTTTCGACAACGCGTTTAAGATTTTCCGGATCCTCCGCCCTGAAATACGTTTTCGGGACTTTCCCCTTACTCATCTCTTTTTCAAAAGACGAAACGAGCCCAATTTTCAGGAGGGCTTCAATTTGCACATAGATGGTTGTCCGCTTTATGCCGGACTTTGCGGCAATCTCCTGCGCCGTGGCAGAACCCAATTCAAGAAGCGCAATATATACTTCCGCCTCGTTCTCCGACAACCCGATCTTTTTGAGTTCGTCTAACATATATTGTCTATTATACACCTATTTTTTATCTCTCCAATATTCATCCTGCCTCACCAACAGTTTCTCCGCGTCTTCCGGATGCGCCATAATTTCCAAAACCACTTTTTCCATGCGCATGCCCTGCGAACCCTTTACTAAGATCAAGTCGCTTTTTTTTATTAATTCCTTAATGTATGGCGCTGCTTCATCCGATGTCGAAAAACTTTTTACGTTTTCTTTTGGCGTGCCGGAAGAGATTGCGCCTTCCGCCGTAAATTTTGAGCGCGGGCCAACGGTAACGATATGATCGGCGTATTTTGCAGAGAGCTGACCGAGCGTTTTATGGGCTTCTATTGTATATTTGCCAATTTCCAGCATATCGCCGAAAACTACTATCTTTCTTCCATTTGTTTGGAGATCGCCGAGCACGTCGAGCGCCGCATGAGCTGCTAAAGGCGAGGCATTGTATGAATCGTCCAATACCCAGCTGTTTTTTATTCCCTCGATCAATTTCAGCCTTCCAGGAGGAGCAGAATATTTTTGGAGAGCTTCGGAAATTTCTATTAGATTCATGCCAAATGCCAATCCGACCGAGGCCCCGGCCATTGCTGCGTAAACATGCTGTTTTCCATATACTTTATTTAAACGTACAGGAACCGACGCACCGTCTTTTTTCAATTTAAAATTAATCCCGGTGAGATCTATTTTATAATTTGATGCCCGCATGTCCCCGCCACTCCCAAATCCGAAAGAAAAGACTTTAGCCTTGGTTCTTTCGTGCATTTCCCAAACTACTTCGTCGTCGAAATTCAATATCGCGGTGCCATCCGACGAGAGACTTTTTATCAGTTTCGATTTTTCTTTAGCCACCGCTTCCGACCCCGAGAAAAATTCAACGTGGACGGGAATTTGTCCGATGGCCGTCACAACTCCGATGTCTGGTTTTACTATTTTCAGTAATTTATCAAAATCATTAGGCCTATCTACTCCCATTTCAAGTATTAAGATTTTTGAAAATGTTTTGCCCGTTTTGAGCCAACAAAGCGGGCCGTATGCGACTTGAAATCCAAGTATAATATTTTTGAGCCAGCCGACGGAGCTCCTCCATGCCGTACTCAAACCCAAAACCGCCATCGCAAGGCCTATCTCGCTATTATAGCTTTTCTGGCTTTTTCGCACGTCATATCTGCTTCCCAACACAACCGCAATCGCTTCTTTGGCGGACGATTTGCCAACGGAGCCTGTGATGCCGATTATTTTAGGCCTGAATCGCCCGATTGCCCTTTTTGCCAGCATCACCAATGTTGAAGTGACTATTTTTTTAAAAAAATTCATAAATTTTATCTGTCCGGTGGAATTGTGTAATAACTTATCATAAATTCTACCAATTCGCTAAAAGTATCCGTAAGCGAATGTGACGCGTATTTTACTCCTTGCGGCTTTTCCAGGAACATCAATATCAAATATTGCGGGTTATACGCCGGAAAATAACCGAAAAAAGTGTGCAGATATTGGTCGCTATATCCTTTTCCGTCTTTTTTCGGGATTTGCGCCGTGCCGGTTTTCGCGGCAATACTGTATCCCGCGATCTTTGCGTTGCCTCCCGCTAAAGCGAGATCCACAACATCCACGAGCATTTTGCTGATCGTCGTTGATGTTTCCGGCTTTATTGCCTGGCGTATCATCTGCGGAGAATTTGCCGCGTTCAAATAAGGCCTCATCAGCTTGCATCCGTTGCCGAGAGA
>Ga0209211_10010748_pt1 | contig 11865 bp, 15 predicted proteins | sample RifGroA2_FD_183992 | JGI IMG/M metagenome (GOLD analysis project Ga0209211, IMG submission 183992) | Groundwater microbial communities from Rifle, Colorado, USA - Groundwater A2 (SPAdes) (version 2) | ecosystem: Environmental > Aquatic > Deep subsurface > Groundwater | place: Rifle, Colorado... | reverse complement strand
CTTTTACCGTCTTTAAGCATCAGTTTCAAGGCGTCATTGTAATAAAATTCCTGTCCGGCTTCAAGATTTTCCATAACTGTATCAAGATAATTGAAAATATCTGGAGTAAAAATAAAACCGGAAACGTTAGCTAAATCCGAAGGCGCATTTTTCTTGCCCGGTTTTTCAATAATAGTAGTCAAATCCATAATCCCATCGGTTAACCATTTGCCACCGCCAAAACCATAACGGTCATAGTCGTCGTCTTTTTCGGCCCTGATAGATGATAGAACTGAACAACCATATTCTTTATATGCTTTCAAAAGTTGTTTTGTCCGCGATGGGGTAGCAGAAATAAAATCATCACTCCACATATAAATGAACGGTTCTTTGCCGATTAGGTGCCGAACATTCAAAAGCGGAGTCCCGTTCCCATAGGGCCCTTTTTGGCGAACGAACACAAAATTTGCTAAGTTTGAAATCCTCTCCACTTCTTCCAAAAGCGGCCTTTTCTTCTCCCCTCCCTGTTTTAAAAGATTAACCAATTCTGTTGAAGGGGCGTCAAAATGATCTTCGATTGAACGTTTGTGATAACCGGTAACTAAAATAATATCTTTAATCCCGGCCTCAACCAATTCCTCAACAATATATTGGATTACAGGTTTATCGACAATCGGCAGCATTTCCTTTGGCATCGCCTTGGTTTGGGGAAGAAACCGGGTTCCGAAACCGGCTGCTGGAATAACCGCTTTTCTGATTTTTTGATCGTAACGCTTTGGCATTTGTAGCAAGTATCATAGTCTGACTGTCAAGAGGTTGTCAAGGAAATGATACAATCCTTTGCGTGATCAGACAAGAAAGCATTATCTTTTATCGTCCGGAGGATACCGTCAATCATGCGAAAGCCTTGGGCGATCCAATAATTGTAGTCTTGCCATTTGAAGGATCTCCCGCCAGCGTTTCACTTTCCATTGACGATTTAAGGTTATCCGGCAATAGTCCGATAACCCTATCTGCAGAAGTGATTTTAATTGGGAATAAACCGTTAGCCCTACTCTCGATGGGAGAAAATTCGAGTCCAAAATGTCCTATGCAAGAAATTGTTTACCATAAAGTGTCACCGAAAAGAGCCGCCCACATTCTGCAGGATGGATTAATGCTTGCTATGGGGCGTTTTGGCCTTCACGAAAACGAGAGAAATGTTTATGACGATAGTTATGGCGTCGGCGAATATAACATAACTTTAGCAGTACATACTCAAGCCATCAACCTCGAAAGGAACATTGGGCGGAAAGAATTATCTCCAACATTCGGCCAGGCATGTTATCGACAGCCTGTGACGGATGATCAAATAATAGAACTTGAGGATCTCGCAAACGGCCGTCGCATTGCTTTAAATCTGGAGGTTAGCGATCAGAAATATAGGGAAGCACTGCGAGATCAAGTCCTAACTTTATATAATTTAGCAGGATTGTTGGTCAGAGTCCCGCCTGAATCTATAAATTTCGAAGCCAGCCTAAAGGCTAATCCGGGGCAAAAGCGGATGGAAGTCGAACGATTATTCACTTCTGCCCAGAATCGATAACGTTGATTGTTAATAAAAGATCCAATCAATAGGCCGAATTTGACCTTAAAAAGACAATCGTTGATGTATGGCCATATTGAAGGTTAGACCTTCAATAGGTGGATGTATCAAACAAGCCTTATTATAATTAGGGGTTTCCGCAATAGATTGATTTCTGCTATACTTTTATTTTGTTATGAATCCGTTTAAATATATTGGCGAAGTTAAGGAAGAACTGAAAAAAGTCGATTGGCCGACTCGGGAAAAAACCATTAGATTAACGGTAATTGTAGTGGCTTCATCCGCTATTGTAGGAATTTATATTGGCGCTTTAGATTGGTTGTTTACCTATTTACTGACTTTTCTGGTAAAATAGCTAGTTCAAGATTCATAATTTGAAATTTAAAATTTAAAATTTAAAAACAAATCCCAATGTTACAATTTTCAATGTTTCAAACATTTAAAATTTGATCATTTCAAATTGAATTCAAATTTCAAATTTCAAATTGTAAATTAACTTATGTCCGACCAACCAATAGATCAACCATCTGCCGAAGATCAAATTAAAGCTGACGCTAAAAAATCCGAGGATGCCTTATACCATGTGGTTATTCTGGAAGAACGCGATCCAAACGCCAAATGGTACGTTGTCCATACCTATTCCGGCCATGAAGAAAAGGTCGCCCAACAACTGGGAATCAGGATAAACGGCCTGAAATTAGAAACCAAAGTTCATGAGGTTATGGTTCCTGTCCAGGATAAGATTAAAATTTTCCGCGGAAAAAAAATCCAGTATAAAGATAAATTATTCCCCGGATATCTTTTAATCCGGATGATTATGGATGACGAATCATGGGCAGCTGTACGGAATACCCGGGGAATTACCGGATTTGTAGGCATAGGCAAAAATCCAACCCCCATCCCCCAAACCGAAGTGGACACCATTAAAAAATATTCCGCTCAGGCCGCCCCCAGCTTTAAAGCCAGCTTTACCGTCGGCGAAGCAGTTAAAGTCATCGAAGGCCCGTTTACCGAATTCTTAGGGACTATTTCCGAGATTGACGAAACCAAAGGAAAGGTTAAAATCTTGGTTTCTATTTTTGGCCGGGAAACACCGGTGGAGCTAGATTTTCTACAAGTTGCGAAAATCTAGAAATTTTTAATTTTAAATTTTTAAACAATTTTTAATGATTTAATTTTAAATTTTAAAAATTTGGATTTGATTAAAAATTATCCTTCGATAATACTCAGGATCCTGAGCTTGTCGAATGGAAAAATTGGTAATTAAAAATTATTGAACATGGCTAAAAAAATTAAGGTAATTCTAAAGCTAAATCTCCCTGCCGGCGCGGCCAATCCCGCTCCTCCGGTCGGACCGTCTTTGGGCCAGCACGGCGTCAATATCATGCAATTTTGCCAAGCATACAATGAAAAAACCAAAGATCAAAAAGGCCAAATTATTCCGGCGGTCATTACGATTTATGAAGACCGGTCTTTTACTTTCGTTACCAAACTGCCTCCGGTTTCCGAAATGATTAAACAGGCTTTAAAAGTAAAACTCGGAGCTAAATCAGCTGGTAAAGAAATCATCGGCACTTTGACTAAATCTCAATTGGAAGAAATCACCAAACTCAAAATTCAAGACATGAATACTACCAACCTAAAAAGCGCGATGAAAACTGTGATGGGGACGGCAAAAAGTATGGGAGTGAAAATAGAAGCGTAATTTTAAATTTTTAATTTTTAATTTTTAAACAAAATGACTAAAACTGTTAAAAAGGAAACCAGGGTGGCAAAAAAATCGGCAAAATCAACAAAAGTTGACCGGACCAAACTTTACCCTCCTCTTGAAGCCATTATGCTGGCCCAGCAAACCGCCTCCAATAAATTTGACGGCAAGATTGAACTGCATTTGGTATTGGCTAAACCCGGTAAATTCGGGAAATATCAATCCGAGCGCAAAACTCCGCTTTTACACACTGTTTTAGGCAAACAGTCAGAAAAACCGGAAGTCCTGTCGGAAAAACTGATAGAAGTTATGACTGCCGTTTCTGCCTCGGTTAAAATCACTAAAGCAGTAGTTTGCGCTACCATGGGCCCTGGAGTAAAAATAGAATTAACTTCGTTCAAAACTTCTTAAATAGTCGGTTATGGCATCGTCAACGGCAATTGGCCAATATTCAAAATTGTCATTTGGGTATCTGGAAATTTGTAAACACATCGCTAATTTTTTCCCATCAGTAATATCGGCAAATTGTTCCGCTTCCGTTCTTATTTTTTCAATTAATTCCGGATCTAATAATTTTGATTTTGGCTCAACCAGTAGCGGATCGATCAACGCAATCGCAGCCGGACAGTCAGGGCGGAAAGGATCTTTTACCCGCAACTTTTCTTCGTCCCGGACCATTTTGAGAAACAAAAATCTTTCCTTTAGTGTTAAAGATCTTGATCTTTCCAATATCTGCCGCTCCCATTCCATTCTTTTTTCATACTCCCCTGTTATATCCACTGTCAAGATGCCGTTGCGGAAAATATCGAATTGTGGTAAACTTCTTGACAGTTCCAAAGACCGTGAGGAGTGCCTCTCGCGTAACACTGACGGTAGGAATAACAACAGAAAAAAGCAAATTGTTGAATGGCTATCGCTCGTCCCGGCTATCGTCGGGATTCGCTAATGGCTAGAATGGTTAGAATTTTTAACCATTGTAATCATTTTAGCCATTTCAACCATTTATTTAATCAATGCCTAGCCAACGCAATATCCAACAATTAGCCAGTCTGAAAGATCGGGTCGCAAGGGCTAAATCCGTTGTATTCACCGACAATTCCGGATTAAACGCGGCAGGACAATCTTTACTGCGGGAAAAAGTGGTCGCGGCCGGAGGCGAAATGGTGATTGCCAAGAATACCCTGCTCCGGTTGGCGATGGAGAGAATAATACCGAGTACTGAATACCGAATACTGAATAAAAAATCAAATTATCCCCATTCAGAATTCAGTATTCAGAATTCAGAATTTCTTTCCGGACCAACGGCCGTTTTATTCGCCTACCAGGACGAAGTATTGCCAATCAAAGTCTTGGCCGAATTTTCCAAAACCAATGAAAAGCCAACCGTAAAGGGCGGATTATTAGGAAATACCTCTCTGTCGGTTAAACAAGTAATGGAATTGGCTAAACTTCCTGGCAAACTTGAACTTCTGGTAAAGCTCATGCAACAAATGCAAGCTCCGGCATACGGGTTGGTTAGAACGCTGAATGAGAATATTCAAAAATTAGCATATGTGTTGCAAGCAAGAGAAGCTAAGTTGAGAGGGGGTGTTAATCAATGACAGACAAAATGCAAAAAATAGTTGATGAAATTGAGAAGTTGACTGTTCTGGAAGTTTCAGAATTAGTTAAAGCTTTAGAAGAAAAGTTCGGCGTTTCCGCTGCCCCAATGACTATGACTGCTGCACCAGCGGCCGCGGCCACAACCCCTGCTGAAGAGAAAACTGAATTTACAGTCGTTCTGAAGGCTGCGGGAGCTAATAAAATCGGAGTCATTAAAGCAGTACGGGAAATCAAACCTGAATTGGGCTTAAAAGAAGCTAAGGACTTAACAGAAAAAGGCGATGCCGTCCTTTTGGAGAATGTTAAGAAGGATGTGGCTGAAGAAGCAAAGAAAAAACTCGAAGCCGCCGGAGCTACGGTAGAATTGAAGTAAAACAACTTCCGGTTTTATTTTAAGACAAAAAAACCACACCTATTCTATAGTTGTGGTTTTTTTGTTAGGGAGGATCCTTGAGGGTGAATCCTTATTTGATGTGATTGATGCACTTGTTTAGCTCTTGACAGTTTGACTATCAGTAAGCTATATTACATCTCGTGACTGATAAGACTTTAGATATTAAAAATCTGCCTGACCTTCTGACTGTAAAAGAAGTGGCCAATTTATTGAGAGTTTCAACTTTAACAATTAAGCGGTGGGGAAAAAGAGGGAAACTTCCGGCAATCCGCATCAATTCCCGCGGAGACAGGCGCTACCGCAAAGAATCGGTCCTCTGGCTGCTTGGCATCAACCCCAGCACTACTTCATAGTATACTGATATATTAAATTAGTTTAAAGAAGTGTTTGTTTGCTTAATCCAAAGAAATTATTGGAACGTAGAGTTCTTCGATGTATTCTTTCAGCATTCGGGAAGCTGAATATTTGTTGACGATAATTTCTCTGGCTTCCAACATTTTATTCAGCCATTTTTTTTCAGGATCGGTTTTTTTATCAGAGTAATATTGCGGCTTGATTTCTTTATCCAATAGATTCATAAAATCGGTTCCCGGATTGGCGTCGCCCAATTCCCAGCCGACGCTGTTAATCTCAATTTCGTTTAACCAGCCGTCGCGGGTCGAAACCAAAAGCGTACCGTTTAACATCGCTTTCATAGTACTGGTGCCGCTGGCTTCAAATCCGACCGCCGGAGTATTCAGCCATAAATCACAGCCTGACACCATTGAACCGGCAATTTCAAAATTATATCCCGGTAAATAACACGCCACATCAGGCAATTTATTTCTGATTATTTCCTTAATCTCTGATAATTGCCTCTGTCCGTCCCCGTCAGACGGATGTGGAATTCCGGAAATTATCAGTCTGACCGGCATTTTTCCGTCCCTCAGAATAGCAGCCAGCCCGTCAATATCCTGAAATATTGCCCTAGAACGCTTGTATCCGACTATCCGCCTCCCCCACCCCACCAACAACCAATCTTGATTCCATTTTTGACCACTAACCTGTTCAACGTATTTCAATAACTTTCTTTTACTTTCCCAGTGCCTGTCACGGATATCCGATTCATGACCGAACCAATCAGGATCTCCGTCAATCCCGGCCTTATCCCATGTTCTCAAATGAATTCCATTGGTAATCCCGGTCATAGGATGGTCCGGCCAGATTTCAAGAGCTTTTTTGACCTGAAATTGAGAAACCCCGTTTATGGTTTGGGCCAGTCTTAGAGATAACATTGTCATAGAGAATAAATTTGACTCCTGGACCAACCCCAGCCTGACCAAATTGTTAACCGGAATCGCCATTTCTTCACTAAATTTAATTAAATTCGCCGCCACTAAATCGTTGGAAAAAACGTCATTTCCCGAAGGTAGTAAAGTATGGCTGGTGAACACGATCCGGCGCTTGGCTAAATCCTTAGCCTCGTCAAACGGAATCAAACGCTCTTCGATCTCATGGCGGATAATTTCAAGAGCCAATAAAGCCGAATGCCCTTCGTTAAGGTGATAAACCGCCGGATGGATTCCCATGGCTTCTAAAAATCTTAACCCCCCGAGCCCTAAAACTATTTCCTGTTGCAGGCGTTTTTCTTTATCCTCAGGATAGATAGAAGAAGTAATCGCTCGGTCGCGGGACTCATTTTGACTGATATCTGTGGTTAATAGATAAACAGGAACACCCTTTTCCTGCCAAACATAAGCCGCCACAAATATTCGCCGGTCCTGAAGGGGAATTTCCACCGTTATCAAATTCAAACTCCGATCCAAAGCCATTTTCAACCGTCGTTGGGCTACACCCAAATCTTTAGCATTGCTATAGAATAAACCAACTCCGACTAAGGGAAAATTTCTGTCTGCCGCTTCACGGATAAGGTCTCCGGCCAAAATTCCCAATCCGCCGGCGTAAATTGACAAATCACGGCGCATCCCCGGACCGACTTCAGGCATAGTCCGTTCGTAAAGGCAAAATTCAGCACAAAAATAAGCTACAGTTCGGAGCTGAAATTTACGGTACAAATCAGAGGTATTAAAATCGTTAAACCACTGTCCAAACGGATCCATAAAAGGAGTGTAGCATAGAAAAACCACTATTATTTTGTTTCTCGATGTTGTTATTTTTAACAACTTCAAGAAACAAAGGTCTTGACAGACATTATACATTTTTGATAATATCTGTAAATGAAGATAATTGAGTTATTAACCAAAATGACCGCTCCCCTATTTTTCGACTATCAGGCAGAACGGCTATTTCCTGATGAATCAAAACATCTGGTAAGTGTCCAATTGGCGCGATTTGTCCGGGCCGGGGCGTTGGTAAGATTAAGGCGCGGACTTTATGAGTTTCCACATGCCAAAATTGACGAATTGGTTTTAGCGAATTTTATTTATCGCCCATCTTATATCAGCCTTGAGTCAGCCCTTAATTATTACGGAATTATCCCTGACGTGGTCCAAAACATTACCAGCGTCTCGCCGGTAACCACCAGAACTTTCCGAACTAGCCACGGAGTGTTTATTTACAGTAAAATTGCAAAAGAATTATATTTTGGCTGGCAAACAGTCAAAGACAGCAAAAGTGACTTTAATTTTTTAATAGCCGAAGCTGAAAAGGCGCTTCTGGACTATGTTTATATCCGCAGAATTAGAGACTTAACCGATCAAAGAATTGAGCTGGGGACAATCAATCGGGAAAAACTGATAAAGTATAGTCGGATATTCCCGTTATGGGTTATCAATACAATCAATGAACAATATCACAAGTAATTTTGACCAGATTATTGAACAAGCTAAGGATGTTGGAATTCCAACGGGGAAAAAGCGGGGAATTTTACGGGAATACCTGCAGATAAAATTCTTGACCGGTTTGTATAGCCGGCCGGCAGCCAAAAAATTGTCTTTTATCGGCGGGACGTCACTGCGGCTTTTGCATGGGATAGACCGATTTTCCGAAGATTTGGATTTTGACAACTTAGGACTGAATCAGCAGGAATTAAGTGAATTGATTGCCGGAGTAGCCCAGGAATTTACAAGAGAAAATATAGAAGTCGAAGTATCCGCAAAACTGCAGGCAGGAATTACCTATCATAATTTACGGTTTCCTAATTTACTTTTTGATTTGAAAATTTCCACAAATCCACGGGAAAAACTGATGATTAAAATTGATTATTCCAATCAATGGAAGGGACAAAAACCGGAAACGGTTCTATTGTCAAAGTATGGATTTATAGAACAAATTGTGACTAATCCCCTATCTCAAATTATGGTTCAAAAATTAGCAGCCTATGTTAACCGTAAGCGGACTCAACCGCGGGATATTTATGATGTGATTTGGCTATTTGCCAGTGGAGTACGTCCGGATAAAGAATTTATGAAAGCGAACCGGATGCCGGATTTAATTGAAAAAGCCCAAGAAAAATTTGCCGCTGAGGGAGTAAATCTTGCCATGGAACAACGCTTGCGTCCCTTCTTGTTTAACGAATCAGAAACCGCCAAATTGAAGTTATTCTCCGAAGTCCTCAAAAAATTGGCCTAGTCAAGGAAGCAAGTTTATTTCTTTATCTTCTCTTTAGCCGCTGATAAAACATCCTCGGGATAAATCTTGAAGCCCACTCTTTGAGGCAGTTTACTATTTTTCAACATGGTTTCCTCCCATTCCACGCACGCCGGTTTTCCTCTTAAATAAGACAGCATAATGGCCAGATTTAAACCTTCTTTCGGATCCGGCGATTCTGCTATTGCTGCCACCACCTGTGCCTGAAGGCCAGTAATTTGGTCATAATTCCAGCCGTGGTTCTTATTCCCCACTTCCGGTATTACCTCCTGGATATGTCGGACTCCGGGATGAGTAAATTCGTATCGGACGTTGCCCCCGGGCAAACGCTCAACCCGGGTAGTATATCCCCCTTTAAGAGTTCTTTCAAAGACCGTTGCCGGCAGACCGGTTTGGGAGTTAATCTCAACTTTCTCTTGACGCAAAGTTTCGTTAGTAGAATATTCATTCCTTAATTCCGCCAGCAAACCCAAATATTGGCGGTCGGCCTCGGCCGGATCGGAAAAAATCTCTTCCCAAATTTTAAATCTGGCCGGAATCAGTTTGTTATCTGGTGTCATTGGTTTAACTGATGGTCGCCATAGACCTAATAAGTTTATGAACAACCCGTTCGCCAGCAGCTATAGGCGCATCAACCAAACCTTTATATCTAATTAATGAAAAAGTAAGACCATCACTATCTGGGCCAATTTCCAATGCAGTGTGACCAATATTAGGGATAACGGCTAACACATTATTTCCATCTCTAAGTGTTGGTAACGCCAGCACAGATCCGCCAAATATTATTTTACCGGGTTTGTTAGTACCCACCCCTACCCGCTTAATAGAACTTACCGGTAGCGATACTAAATCATCCGGACTGACTCTCAAATCTAAACCCAAAAAGGCGTGGACGAGATGGTAATCTCCGGCATTTATAGGTTCGCAATACAACACTCGTTCTTTGGACCTACCTAAACCAAAGAAACTATCAACTTTAACTTTACCTGTGGCAACTGCGAACATTGTCATTCTGAATCGAATATATCACCAAAACTTGGCTTGTCAATTGGAAAAATCCTTCGTTTGATATAATTTGTAGCTTATTGATAATGAAAAGAACAATTGAATATTCCGATTCAATAATTGCCGACATCGCCAGGCGTGAATCCCAAATAGAAGACCCTGATGACTCTAGCCAATGGATCGCCTACGATTCCGGTCTAAAGAGGATGGATTTTGGATTCAAATATGTCCTTAATGCGCTAGGCTTCTCTTCGCTTCAAGGTGTCCGCGATACTCTTACCCAACCAGACCACCGGCCAACCGGCCTTGAGCTTGCCGGCCAAGGTAAAACCTTCACTGAACTTGGAATCGGCGGAGTGGCGTGCTGTCTGGCAATCCCAAATTTTCTCGTCCAACCGGCAGATGATGAAACCCGCCTCCGAAGAAAAAAATTAGCAAAAGATGAGGCCACGGTTGCTTTGGTTGCCGGAGATCTGGGGCAACCATCTACTTTCGAAGAAATACGAACCTGTTTTCGGCAGGAAGAAATTGAAAAACCAAGTCTTATACTTTTAACGCCTGCTGGCGGCATTGGCTATCTTCCGGAACAACAAGAGTTTATCGATAGAATCGTTAAGCCGGCAATAGAACTTTGCGATCCGGATCATTTTGCATTTATAGGCGAAACGCCGAAGGGAACCGAACTGCACCTTAGAACTTTTTTTGAAATTTTACGCGCAGACACGGGAGCGCAAACAACTATCCGCAAATGCGGAGAAACCCCGATATTCGGTATCTTTAGAAATAAATCAACCTGAACGCAACTGTATATAACTATGCCAAAAAGGAGACTCCCTTAAGGATCCTCCCTAAATAAAAATCATGGAAGTTTTTTGGCGGCAAGAGCCCGGGCCTCAAGATACAAATCGGCGGCAAGTCGAGCCCCGTGTTTACGTCTAGCAACTTTTAATCCAATTGTTTCCGGATTATTTTCAGACGCAGAAGACATATTGGGAATATTTTCTTTTGCCAATTGAGCGATATCAGCAACGATAGCATTAGCTGTACAAACTCCCAACTCAAAATCGTCTTTGGAAACCGGATCGGCAAATTTATCATATAATAAATTTTTAAGATGATCTTGCATAGTTATACCAATCGGTTTTCCTGCTCCACTTTGAATTAACCATCGCACTAAAGTAGCCGAGCCCACTGTTTCACCAAATTCCGAAAATCCGACGATTGCCTCGTTACTCCATTGGTCTTCATTAAGTTTTAACACTTTACAAAGTTCCAAAGACAACATAAAACCGCGACCCCAGGCCTGAGTAAGCGCTCCACATTCTGCCAATAAAACATTTACTGCTACAGCTTCGGGAAACAAAAGTTCGTTTTCAAATTCGGAACACGACTCTATTTTTAGGGTAATGCCTGAATTATCTTGCCCTCCGCCAATTTTAGGAAAATTATTTGGGGGATATATTTTATTTTTCCCGCCTTCCTGTAAGTGCAAAACTTGCTCAACTATTTCATTCATCAACTGCGCGCTCTGTCCGTGAAATGCCAAAGCGTGTTCCAAAACATCAGTGGTTAGTTCACTCATAGATTGGATAGTATTTTAGCACTTGATCCTTTTATCTTCGGTTTTTCAGAAGATAAGACAAGATGTAGATCGCTACGCTGGCCAAAACCACCATGGCCCCGACCGGCTGGGACAATTTAACTGCCAGGAAAATTCCGGCCGCGGCGGAAATCACTCCAAAAATGGCCGAAAACCACAGATAGCCGGTGATGGTTTTAGTCACATTCCGGGCGCTGACCGCCGGCACAATTACCAAAGCTCCCATTAATAAAGTCCCGACGAATCTAACACCTAAAGACACAATTGTCCCCACCAATAAAAGATAGACCAAATTCACCAATTTAACGTTTATCCGGTTGACTTTGGCCAATTCAGGCGAAATTATGGAAATTATGACTTTGTTATATAGGAAAGTGGCTACAATAATCGCCACAACGGAAATT
>Ga0209211_10010746_pt1 | contig 11867 bp, 14 predicted proteins | sample RifGroA2_FD_183992 | JGI IMG/M metagenome (GOLD analysis project Ga0209211, IMG submission 183992) | Groundwater microbial communities from Rifle, Colorado, USA - Groundwater A2 (SPAdes) (version 2) | ecosystem: Environmental > Aquatic > Deep subsurface > Groundwater | place: Rifle, Colorado... | reverse complement strand
ATGTCTCCGCTGAGGCTGTTGCGAGGTACATACGGGAGAACTCAGGCAGGTAGTGATGCGCTTCGCGCATGGCGGGCATTCATCTTCCCCGCGCTACGCGGGGAGACTTATCCCGCGGGACTATTAAGGAAGCAATATAAGAAGAAAGAGAAACTAATAAAAATTGAACGGGCAAAAGAAAGAGGGTTTTGGAAAACATCATTTGATTTAACATGGGGTTTATTCTTTTTTCTTATTGCATTCGACTTTTTTCGTTCTATTATGGACAACACTGAAAGCACTTTTCAAGAAATGGTAAACCGAGCTGGACCATCTGCTGGTTCAATATTCTATTTAATAATGTTTTTCATCGGTAGCTTACTTTTGTCTGTGCTTTCTAATATTCTAAGATTTTCATGGTGGAAAATTAAAGATAAGTTCAAAAAATAGACTACCTACAATAAAACGAAAGATTTATATATCAGTTGATACCATATCAGTTGATATGAGGTAAAAATGAATCCAGAAACACTAATAATGAAGAAAAGGGATTATACCGAGCAAAGAAGCCCAACACTTAATACTGTCTTGATGGTAGAGGAAACTTTAAGCAAAGCAGGAGAGCTATTGAGTATTGGAAAACTCAAAAGGATGCTTCCAAAACAGGTTATGCACCAAACACTAATGGCAGTCATTGATTATCTTGAATATAGCGGCAAGATTGTAGTTAATGAGGATAAAGTGCTTTGGACTTTCAAGCCGCAAAGCAAGCTGAAAAAAATGCAGGGACTGGTTGTTAGATGAAAAGTTACAAAGGCAAGATAAAAAAGAAGATTTCCATCAAATTGATTGGTGATGCAGAAAAAGCATTCAATGACTTAAACAAAATAGTCGGAGAGCAACGCAATCAAGGTGTCACAAGTTCAAAGGATATAACACTTCTTAATGCGATTAACAGATTATTCGATGTAATTGTCAATAATCCATTTTACGGAGAAAATGCAAAGAAAGATTTGATTCCAAAAGAATATAGACAGAAATATGACGTAGGCAATTTATTCATTGCTGATTTACCAGATTATTGGCGAATGATTTACACTCTTGAAAGCGATGAAATTGAGATAATTGCATTCGTTCTTGATATAATTGACCATGATGAATATAATAAAAAATTTAAATTCAGAAAACGATAAAACGAAAAGCCCCAACTCCCTAATTTTACTCTGCTAACGCAGAAATCTATTATAATTGACTTTTAGAAAAAACTACGGCGACAATGGGGATTTACGTACGGCGGGTTTTCGAACTTTTCGGACGAAACTTTGCCCCACTCCACAGGGCAAAGGCATTTAACAAGAATTAGGCGGTTCGTAACGACCGCTTCGCTATTTTGCCAAGCAAAATTCGTTCCTCTCCCAAATTTTTGCCAGCTCTAAAAAATTCTCCAGCTCTGCAACGTGCGGGATGCCTCACGTTGCGAGGGGAATTTTTCGAGGGCAAAAACTTCGCCTAATTCTATAAGTTATCGGGAAAACGGTAGACAAAAAATCCCCGCGCTCGCTCCCGGCCCGCAACATCCTGGCGCGCCGCAGTGCGCGCATTCTTTATTTGCCTCTCAACCCATCAAATCCCCAGCGCAATCCTGGCCTCGTCCGACATCCTCTCCGGGCCCCACGGCGGGGAGAAGGTGATCTCGACTTCCACCCGGGTGACGCCTTCCAGGGCGGCGGCGTTCCTCCTGACATCCGCTATCAGCTCCGGGCCGTACGGGCAGACCGGGGAGGTGAGGGACATCAGCACCTTGACTTTCGTGCCGTCTATGATGATGTCGTAGATGAGGCCGAGCGACATGACGTCGAGGTGCAGCTCGGGGTCGATGACCTTCTGCAGGGCCTTTTCTATGGATTCCTTGGAGAGCATGGGAGGGAAGAAAGAGGCGATGTTTAAAAAAGTTCTTGAGAACTATGGGGGCAGCATCGGCTCGCTTTTGCTTCCGCAATCGAAAGGGCGGGCCCCTCCCGGACGGCGCATCCTCTCCCGCCTTGATTTCCTGATCAGAGAGACGCTCGCAGATTGATGCTGCCCCTCACACTTTCTGCAAAGCCTGAGAATTATGCCTTTGCCAATGGATGATAATCCATGCGGACTGCCTTCCTGAAGATGTCCTCCATGCGGCCGTGGAGCCTGCTGAGCGGGTATTTCAGGGCGCCCATGATCTCCTTGTAGAGGTCCGGCGAGAGGGAGACCGTGCAGGACTGCTCCTTCGGGTGGTGGAGGTTGTCGAACCGGAAGCGCACCGCCGTCTTGGGCAGGATGCTGCCGCGGTAGAGCTCCAACGTCACCGACGACGGGAGGCGCTGGCCGAATTCCCGGAGCATGGTGGGCAGGGGGGAGTAACCGTACTTCGGGAAGCCCGAGGTGTGCGGCACCCTGGTGAATGACGCCAGCGCGGTGCGGAACTCCTCAAGCTCCTCAGCCACCTTGTGCATGGCTCCGGTGAGCGCGTGGAAGGCATCATTGTATGCGGTGTCGATGGTGACGCGCTTATGGAGCGCCTTTTCTATGGCGGGGAGATTTTCCCGGAGCGCATTCTTGAGCGGGGAGCCGAGAGGGGCGTGGTGGGCGAAGAGGTAGAGGACGGCCGGAGAGGAGAGCATGTCTATCCTGATCTCGGCGAGGGGCGCCTTGCGCCCCTTCGGGGCGTGGAAGACGTCGATGTCGATGACGTCCTTCCTGCCGCCGCTTTGGGCCACGGTCATCCTGCCCGGCAGTGACCCCCTGAGAGGCGGGATGATCCTCTGCATGAAGAGCGCTTCGAGAGGAGAAGGACGGTGTGCCTCTTTCATGCCGCTGTTCGGGCATTGGTGGCTTTTATAGGTTTCTATGGGAAATCAGGGCAAGTTTTATATGGAGTTCCTCATCTTCTCCATGGATGCCCACCGACAAGGAAATCAAGAAAGAGTTCAAATTAAAGGCATCGCAGAATCCCGATGATTATTACGCCACCTCTGTCCTGAAGAAGGAGGGCTTTGCCAGGAAGAAATGCCCCTGTGGCACGTTCTACTGGACGACGGTTGATGCGCCGACATGCGGCGATCCTGCCTGCTCCGGGGGCTTCCGGTTCATAGGGAATACTCCTGCAACACACAAGCTTGATTACATCGGCGTGTGGAAGAAGTTCGCTGAACTGTTCTCCAAGTGGGGCTATACGCCGATCGAGCGGTATCCGGTCATGGCGCGGTGGCGGGAGGACACGGAGTTCGTGCAGGCGTCCATCTATGATTTCCAGCCGTATGTCGTTTCCGGCGAGGTGGAGCCGCCGGCCAATCCCCTCGTGGTTCCGCAGCCATGCCTGCGCTTCAACGATATTGACAACATCGGGATAACGGGGGCGCATTATTCCTGCTTCGTCATGATCGGGCAGCACGCCTTCATGAAGCCCAGGGACTGGTCGCAGGCGCGCTTTTTTTCGGACATCCACAACTGGCTGAAGCAGGGCCTTGGCCTTCGGAACGAGGAGATCACCTTCCATGAGGATGCCTGGGCCGGGGGCGGCAACTTCGGGCCGTGCATGGAGTACTTTTCCAGGGGCCTGGAATTGGGCAACCAGGTGTACATGCTCTATGAGGTGACTCCTTCCGGGAACAAGGAGCTGAATCTGAAAGTCCTCGACATGGGGATGGGGCACGAGAGGAACGCGTGGTTCTCGCAGGGCAAGTCCACTTCATACGAGACGACGTTCCCGACTGTTGTCGATTTCCTGAAGAAGCAGACCGGGGTCGTGGTTGATCCCGTGCTGATGCAGAAGTTCCTTCCCTTCGCCTCCTACCTGAACGTCGACGAGGTGGAGGACATCAACAAGGCATGGAAGTTCGTCGCTTCAAAAGTGGGGGTTGGCGTCGATGAGCTGAAGAAGGCCGTGTCTGAATCTGCCGCATTGTACTCTGTGGCCGAGCATTCCCGCGCCCTGCTTTTTGCGCTTGCTGATGGAGGATTGCCCTCAAATGTCGGCGGCGGCTATAACCTCCGCCTGCTGTACCGGCGGGCGTTGTCCCTGATAGACAAGCACGGGTGGAGCATTGAGATGCCGAAACTGGCAGAGCTGCATGCCGATTACCTAAAACCGATCTTTCCGGAACTGAGCGCTAACCTTGATTCGGTGCAGAACATCCTGGGGGTGGAATACTCCAAGTACCATGCTTCCCGGGAGAAGACCAGGAGCATCATGGCCAGGATGATCCGGGAAGACATCACCGAGGAGAAGCTATTGACGCTGTACGACAGCCAGGGCATCGCCCCCGAATCACTGGCGCAGGAAGCATTGGCTGCCGGGAAGACGATTCCTGTTCCGGAGAACTTCTATGCGCGGGTGGCCGAACTGCACCAGAAGAAGGCGCAGGCCCATCAGACGAAGAGGGAGGAAAAACTCCCATTGGACGGAATACCTGAAACTGAACCATTGTACTTCGATAACTACCTTCTGGATCATAACGAGGGAAAAGTATTGAAAATAATGGGGAATAATGTCGTGTTGGACAAGACCGTGGCGTATCCCACCTCCGGCGGCCAGGTGCACGACATCGGCTCCATCAACGGGCAATCCATTGTCGATATTTTCAAACAAGGGAGCGTCATCGTCCATGTCCTCAAAGAGACGCCAAGGCTCAAAGAAGGCGACACGGTACGGGTCCAGGTCGATACCGAACGGCGGAAGCAGCTGGCGCAGCACCATACCGCGACGCACATCATCGGCGCTGCCGCCCGGAAGGTGCTGGGCAAGCACATCAACCAGGCCGGTGCGAAGAAGACCATTGAAAAGGGAACATTGGACATCACCCATTACCAATCATTGGCTGATGAAGAGATCAAAGCCATTGAAGGAGAAGCCAATGACATTGTCAAAGCGTCCATCCCCGTCATAAAAAAATTCTACCCCCGCACCGAGGCGGAGAAGACGTTTGGCATGAGGATCTACCAAGGCGGGGCGGTGCCGGGCAAGCGCCTGAGGATTGTCGAGATCAAAGGGCTGGATGTGCAGGCGTGCGGCGGCACTCATTTAGACAATACTTCAGAAGCGGGCACTATCAAAATCCTCAAGAGCACGAAAATCTCCGATTCCATCGTCCGCCTGGAGTTCACTGCCGGCGGGGCCGCCACAAAGGAGCAGCAGGGCGAGCAGGCGATAGTGAAGGAAGCGGCTTCCCTGCTGGGATGCGACATCGACCAGGTGCCTGGCAGGGTGGAGGAGTTGTTCCTCAAATGGAAGGCCGCGCGGAAGAAGAAAGAGGTGGACAAGAACTTAACTTCTACTGCCCGTTACTCTGGGGACGACCTTTTGAAGAAGGCCTGCGAGCCCGTCAAGACCCAGCCGGAGCACCTGGTGAAGACGATCAAGAGGTTCTTGGAAGAAATGCGGAATGCATAATCAGCGCTCAACAATGATTTCCTTCTCTTTCCTGGCCTTTCCCAACGCCTCGGCAATAAGCGTTTTCTCCAGTTCGATAATCTTCTGCGCCACGGGGCTCTTGGCGTTGAGCGTGTAGAGCTTCGTCTTGCCGAAGCTTCTCGTTGCCCGTACGATGCCGTGGTGTTCCAGCTCCGCCCAGTAGTTGAACAGCGACGCCCGTGAGATGCCAGCGCCTTTCGCGATGTCCTGCTTGGTGAAGTCCATGCCCTTGTTGTCCAGCAGGAAATCCACTATCCTGAACAGGGGCATATCTCCGGTCAGCGTGAGCAATAGGGACTTTTCCATCACTGGACAGATGCGCGGCAAAAGTATATAAATCTTGTCTTTCAAAGTCTAATTTGGTGGACTTTCAATGTGGACGGACGAGCAGATCAAGGGCAAGATTCTCACAAATTGACCCGCATGGGGAAATTCGAGCACAGCCACACCGCCCTTGAGCACCTGCACAAGAGCTTCCCTCCCCAGATGAAGGGCAGGGCAAAGGACAGGCAGAGGAGCTTGCCCGGGAAGGCATCCTGCACCTCAAGAGGACCGGCTACGGGAAGCAGGTCTCCATCAATGCCTCCATGAAAGAGAGAATCATGGGCTACATCGACGCGTTCCTGGGGATGGAGTGATTTGCGCGGAAGTGCGTTTAACTTTAGTTAAAATCAATAAAATTTCCATTTCTACTATAATCGGGCAGGACGACTCTTACGAAAATTCCGAATGTTTTAAATATTGGAAGTGTTTGAATATAAATTCTGGGGGTGAATTAGCATTTTCAAAAGAGGAGATAGTATAATCATTAATTCAATCGTACTCCTTTTGATTTCAGTTCCATTAGTCGAAGCAATGTTTACGCAACCAGATAGTAAGATTCCTGACCCTTACAATCCTCAATCATTGAATATATATATGTTTGAATTAGGAAATCCTTACAAGTATACTGATCCAACAGGGCATATTCCAGTAACAAGTCAGATGGGAGATGTTGATGAAGTTTATGATTATATTGTTTCTGTAGAAGGAGAAAATCCAGATTTAGATGCTAACGAAGTTATGAAGAGGGTGGAAGAAAACTATCGCAGTTATACTGATAAAGATATTAGTAAGCAAGAAACTCCTTCATACTCACCAAATTTTGTTTATACGGAATCAAGAGGAGTAATAGACCAAAGACATTTTTTTACTAATGCCAGATTTGGAGGAAATAAGCCTAGTAACGCTTTTTTAACTGGAGTCGGATACGCGATTGAGGTTGGTCAAATTGCTACCGATCGTCATAGCGCATTTACTTACGAAGATTTAGTGTCTAATGCAGTAGGGAGAGAATTTGGTAATCAAGTGAAACTCCCCGGACTAACGTCCGGTGCCTCTCCTCTCTAGCCTTCTGGACACCGGAAAACACTTCGCTTCGTTCTCCCTCATTGTGATTTTTCCCCTTCGGGGCCGCTTCGCTAAAATCACATGGGTCAAACGAAGTCTCGGTTTTCCCTCCTGGCGGCGCGGCCGCCGGAGGAAAAAATGCCAACGAACACGAACTGGGATATGGCGAGGATGCTGCAGCAGAACGCTGCGCACATCGACTGCACGGAACACTTCCGCCTCGCGGAAGGGGCGGAAGTGGAGATAGCGAGGGTGCGGAAGACGAGGCACTCCGTCTACAACATCAACTATCACCTTGTCTGGGTTCCCAAGACGAGGATGAAGGTGCTGACGAAGCCGTTTGACGGCGTGGTGGCGGAGACCATCCGCAGGGTCTGCGCGTGGAACGGCTGGACGCCGATGGCGCTCCAGGTGATGCCTGACCACGTGCATTTCTTCGTTTCGGCCCCGCCTAAATGGGCGCCGGCGCAGGTGGTTGGCTCGCTCAAGGCGTGGACATCGCGCGATTTGCGGCAGCGGTTCTCGGTCGTCCGCGGCACGCGCTATTCGGACGACTTCTGGGCGTCGAGCTACTACTGCGGGACTGCCGGACATGTCTCCGCTGAGGCTGTTGCGAGGTACATACGGGAGAACTCAGGCAGGTAGTGATGCGCTTCGCGCATGGCGGGCATTCATCTTCCCCGCGCTACGCGGGGAGACTTATCCCGCGGGACTATTAATCATAATAATCATTGGTCTATTTCTCATTCCAGAAAATAATAAACCAAAAGACAGCAAGCCTTCTGTTCTTGTTATTGATGTTCACGGGGAGATAGTTGATTCAATAGATCTAACTTCTCCAGATAGTGATTTTTGGGAAAGAGAGAACACTGTTAAAGTATCAACAATAGAAATTTCTAAAATAATAAAAAAATATGAAAAAGAGGACAATATTAAAGCATTTATCTTAGATATTGACTCTAATGGCGGAGGCGGTGAGCCTCTATACGACTTAATCAAACAAATACGCAATTTGGATAAACCCGTAGTTTCAGTTATAAGAGATCAGGCACTCTCTGGCGGCTACTACATGGCTTCCGCAACTGACAGGATTTTTGCAAATGAACTATCAAATATTGCTGATATTGGGTATATTACAGTCATAGATTATAGCAAGGATAATATCAGTTATAAAAAATGCTTCATTTCTTCATCAGAGTACAAGGCAATGTATTATGACGACTGCGAAGGATTTGGAAGAACCGATGTCTATAAAACAACAAAAAATCGCTTGATTGAATCAACCAGAATTATGGCTAGAGAAATAGCCACTTTCAGAAATCTTCCAGAGCCTCATGTGCAAAAATTAGCAGATGGTACTATTTTTACTGGAATTGGTGCATTAAAATTAGGTCTTATTGATGAAATAGGTGGAGTGCATGAAGCTAATGATTGGTTAGAGAGCGAGTTGGGATCAGAATTGGAAATAATTTATTATAGAGAATTTAAAAAATAAACGAACGCCCTGCCCGAAACTCTAGTCTGCCTTCGGCAGAATCTATTGAGAAATGAAAATTTTACTCTGCGGACGCAATTTTACCAAACTTTGTATGGTAAAAGAGTTTAACAGCGATTAAGCGGTTCGCAGGGTCGCTTACGCTAAAATGCCAAACATTTTCCCCTGCTCTCCCAAATGCCTCGCCATCTCTCAAAAATTCCTCAGCTCTGATTTTTCAGCCATATGGGAAAAATCGAGGAGAAATTTTTGGAGGGCTCGGCACTTCGCTTAATCGCATACGTTAAACGCACTTCCTACGCAAAAAACATCGCCAATTTCCTCTGCTCCTTCATGCCCTTCAGCAGCACACTCCTATCCAACAAGTAAGAAGCATCCGCGTTGAACTTCCTCCTGACCAGCTTTTTGACGTACTCCGCCATCAGCTCCTTCGAGGCGAACTCGATGCCCTTGCCTTCCAGCGCTTTCCTCGCTGCCTCCCGTGTCACCCAGACGCCCAGCGGCATGGTGTAGTCATCCGTGATGAAGCGCAATGCCACGACCGTCCCCTGCCGCTTCAATTCCCGCATCTTCTCCAGGATGGCGAGGCGGACAGTGTAATACCCTCCGACAGTCCCTGAAGCGTAGTCCTTCCTCCCGGCGTAGGTCTCGTGGTCGGTGGAATGCCTCAATGCCTGGCCGAACTGATGGAAAGGAGGCACGTAGGTCTCGAACAGCTCATAGCCCCACACTTCCGGAAAAAAGAGCAGCACGTAATAATTGCCGAGATAGCCGCCGAAGAAGGCCTGGTAATTGCATACGGGATAATCGCGCACCTCAGAGACAAGGTTTTTTCCCAGGGTGTCATCGGTGGCCGTGATGCTCCAGCGCGTCGGCACCAGTTTCCTGTTGGACTTCAGCCCCATCGTCCCAACGGAAAACATCCGCGAAAGGAAATTCTCGTCGAAGTTGTTCTCGTAGAGATAGACAAGACCTTCCCCGGCCTTCATGTCCGTATCAGAGAACACCTTCTGCACTTTCGTATGGATGGAAGGGTTGGAGGTCAATTTCGCCTTCTTCAGCGCGGCGGCCGGACCGGTGGGAGCGGCATGGGAGTCCACGTTCAGCCGGAAAGAAGGCACCTTCTCGAGCAGGATCTCAACATCGGCGGGAGCGGACGCCATGCCCACGTCCTGCGACAGCTCAAGCAATTGAGGCCGGGACTTGACGTTGATGGCGGAGCGGGAATTCAGGAGAGAGGAGCGGAAATCCACAATCTTGGGAATCCCAAAATTCTTGTATGACCAGTACTTGGGGGTGTCATAGAGCCATGTCTCTTCTTCAGGCTGCGGAGGGGCGAGAATGCCCACATTGATGTGCGGATAGCCATACCTGCCCACAAACGGAGCCACTCCCTCGCTCTGGAAATTGACGGAAGTCAGGGTCTGCTTCACCCTGGAGACGGCATTGTTCCTGGCGCAAACGGGGCAGCGGCCCTTCCCGCAGTCTCCCAACGGGTCGTAGCCGGAATGCTTCCTGAAGGGGATGTTCATGGCGAAGAAAGAGCGGGAAGAGTTTAAAATGGTTGAGGACGAAGATGGCCAGTGGATTCAGGCATCCCCATAGCCGTGGTCTTTGACCAGAACTTCCGCATATGCCCTGCTGCCCTGCACCGTGTACAATACCCTCAATTTCCCGATGCGAAGCTAGTACTGCTCTTTCAGACCATACTGCTGACCGGGGGCGTATTTAGGATTTTGAAGTCATTTCTTTAAAGTAGTAAAAAACAAAAGATTTAAAAGCGCCATCTCTTCACCTATGCGAGTGAATCTCAATGACTCTCAATGAATTGCTAGAAGCTGGTTCAATAACCTGCGAAGAAGGCCGCGAAGGCTTTACAACAATCAAAGGAACATTCGCCATTTCTGATTCAGGCGTAACAGACCGTGAACTTCAAGATTCGGCAGAACGGTCTCTTAGAAATCTACTGGACGATTTCAAACAATATTTGGTGGGAGAGGCTTTCTCTGATGGCATATCCGTCTACCATATCCGGCAATCCGGCGGCCTATACTGGGTCGATGCTTTTAACAGAGCCGTTGAAGGCGGACTAAAATACGCTGTCTCTGTAGACTATGGCTTTCGTGAAGAGAGAGGTATCCCCATTTTTGAGATTCGTGCCCGCAAAGAACATCTTCCCCCCAAGGTTACTGATACGGTAAATTTTCCAGGACAAGCACAACAACGCTGTAACACATTGCAGGCCCATAATAGCACCCTTGCAGCTTATGGCGCGAAATTAATGGCAAGGCAGTGAGAGGTTCAAGACCTTTGTTGCTCGACTTGGCTTCTTTCATTCCTCCCTCTTTAAAATAGGAAATCATTAAAAAAGGGGTGAAGACCCCCTCCCCATGTCGCTCACCGAGGAACAATACCAGCAGATACGGAAAGAGCTGGACGAGTGCCAGAAGCCCTTCATCTTCTTTGATGACGACCAGGACGGCCTCTGCTCGTTCCTGCTGCTCTACCGGTACAAGAAGGAAGGCAAGGGGCACATCGTCAAGACCACCCCCAGGCTCGACCAGAAGTTCGCGCTGCGGGCGGTGGAGTACGGCGCGGACAAGGTGTTCGTGCTGGATTTGGCTGTGTTGGAGGATGACTTCATCGACGCCATTCACGTGCCCATCATCTGGGTGGACCATCATGGCCCGTTCAAGAAGCACAAGGTCAAATATTTCAATCCGAAGGTGGAGAACATCCATGACAATTTTCCCACCTCCTACCTCTGCTACCGGACCGTGAAGCAGGATTTGTGGCTTGCGGCCATTGGATGCGTCTCGGACTGGTTCATCCCGGAATTTCTCAAGGAATTCGAGGAAAAATACCCGGGCATGGTCGATAAGCCCTACAAGGAGCCGGGAGACATCCTCTACGGGGGCACGAAGCTCGGCCTCCTGTCGCGGATACTCTCCTTCAACCTGAAAGGGCAGTCAAGCGATGTCATGAAGTCCGTCCGCACCATGATGAAGATAGAGTCGCCGTACGAGATACTGGACAGCAGCACGCCGCGGGGAAAATTCATCTACAAGCGCTACGAGGCCATCAACCGGCAGTTCGAGCCGCTGATGAAAACGGCGTTCAAGGCGGCGGAAGGGACCAAGGAGAACTTCATCCTCTTCCCGTACGAGGATGACAAGACGAGCTTCACTTCCGACATCTCCAACGAGCTCACGTACAAATACCCGGACAAGGTGGTCCTCATCTGCCGGGAGAAGGACGAGGAGATGAAATGCTCGCTGAGGTCGGGGACGCACAACCTGCCGCCCATCGTGGAGAGATGCCTCCTGGGGCTGCACGGCCACGGCGGCGGGCACGAGCATGCGTGCGGCATCAACGTGCACAGGCACCATTTCGAGGAGTTCATCGCAAGGCTGAAGAAGGAGATATAGCCTTCACACCTTCAGGTTCTGCTGGATGAAGTTGATGACCTCGTCCTTCCTCATCGCGGCCTTGGCCTTCGCCCTGGAGGCGAACAGCTCTGCGTTCTCCCTCTTCGCGGCGGAGTTGTAGCGGTGGATC
>Ga0209211_10010745_pt1 | contig 11867 bp, 13 predicted proteins | sample RifGroA2_FD_183992 | JGI IMG/M metagenome (GOLD analysis project Ga0209211, IMG submission 183992) | Groundwater microbial communities from Rifle, Colorado, USA - Groundwater A2 (SPAdes) (version 2) | ecosystem: Environmental > Aquatic > Deep subsurface > Groundwater | place: Rifle, Colorado... | reverse complement strand
ATTACATCTTGGAGTCAGCAATCCTTCCGAATTAAAAATTGTATCTAAATGTCTTGGCGCTGACAAAACCGATTTTGATGAACTCATGGAAAAGATTCATCACGTATTGAAGGAGGATGTGACATGATAACGACGGATATATTAATCGTTGGCGGTGGAATAATCAGTCTTTCCATCGCCAGAGAAATTTACAACAGGCATCCGGATTTAAAGATCACTTTAATTGAAAAAGAGGCTACTGTAGCATGTCATGCGAGCGGCAGAAATAGCGGCGTACTTCACGCCGGTTTTTATTATACCCCGGATAGTTTAAAATCAAGATTTACTGTAGAAGGAAATAAACTTCTCACCGATTACTGTTTGGAAAATAATCTATCCATAAATCGGTGTGGAAAAGTTGTGGTAGCAAAGGATGAAAAGGAACTGGATGGCATATTCGAACTAAAAAGGAGGGGCGATACAAACGGCGTAGATTTAGAGTTAATTGATGAAAAAAGACTGGAAGAACTCGAGCCAAATGCAAGGACTTTCGATAAGGCATTATATTCACCAACAACTTCTGTAGTAAACCCAAAAGAAGTAGTCGGACATATAGCTGATACCTTGAAAGGAAAGGTGAATATTGTATTCAACGAGAAGTTTATTAAAAGAGACGATACCAACACAATAAGCACCAATACACACAAGATAAAGTTTAAACATTTAATCAATTCAGCAGGTCTTTACGCAGATAAAGTAGCTCATCAATTTGGAATTGGGCAAAAATACACCTTAATTCCATTCAAGGGTTTATACATGGAATATAAAGACAGTAATTTAATTCACAAGCACATATATCCTGTGCCTAATTTAAAAAATCCCTTCCTTGGTGTCCATTTTACCATAACGATAAGTGGAAAGGTAAAGATAGGCCCAACTGCAATTCCAGCATTCTGGAGGGAAAATTATGAGAGTATTTCTCGTTTTAATCTGAACGAATTTCTTGAAGTTTTGTTTTATGAGGCAAAGCTCTTTTTCACCAATGCCTTTAATTTTAGAAGTCTAACCTTCGAGGAGTTTAAAAAATATTACCGGAACTATTTTATACACCAAGCCACGCATTTGGTGAAAAAAATCGACATAAACAAGTTTGGTAATTATCTAACCCCTGGAATCAGGGCACAATTACTTGATAAAGAAGAGATGAAACTGGTAATGGATTTCGTTGTCGAACACGGAGAAAATTCTACACATATATTAAATGCGGTATCGCCTGCATTTACCTCAGCATTTTCATTCAGCAAGTTTATCGTTGATGAAGTAGAAAAGGCAATAGATCACTAAATAAACATTGTTGCTTTTTCATTCCTTTCAGATCTCATTTTTCAAAGCTCATTTCAGCATTGCATTGTATATTTCAAAAGAAAACCACCCTATTATAGAGTTTCATATTTTAAGTTAGCATCTACAATTCTTGTAGGATGATGAAAACAAAAGGATTATGGATATATTTTTATGCGAGATTTGCTATTACATAAAGGAACAGTGATTGCGTATGTGATTAAAGTAGCATTCATAAGAAAAATACTGCTTCTTCTGGCGTTGTATTTAATTCATCACTCTCGTGGAGCACATCTCAATATTACCTGGCACTGCGAAGCCGCAACCAAAAAGAGTTATTCGATGCTGAATAACAATACTGTCGTTTGTTTTTTGACAAATTCGAAATTCAAATATCGAAATCCAAAACAAATTCTACTATCAAATGTCAGAAATTGGAGGTGCGGTTTGGTACATTTGAATTTGTAATTTTGAAATCATTTTGGATTTAGTGCTTCGGATTTAGCGGTTTTTAATGAACAAAAACTTACAAAAAAAAGAGGTTTTTACAGGGTGATATTATATTAGCTGCATATCCTTCACCACGCATGGACAGCCGTGTGGCCTGTCAGCGAATTTGAAGGTGAAGGACAACATATTAAGGAGGTGAAATATGGCTGTTAGTGCAAGTGACATCAATGGCGTTAAGACGAAGCTTGTGGATGCAAGAACCGCGCTTGTTACCATGCTTGGTGAAAGTGATAAGCAAAAACAAGAGGGATGCAGTACAACGGTAAAAAATCTAACAAATGAAACTATATCGCTTTTTTCCACTTTAATGGAAAAAGCAAAAGGCACAAATGTCGAAGGGAAGCTTAAGGAATTAAAGGACGCCTGGGATGTCTTCAGGAACACAAGAGATAACGAGGTTATCCCTAATTTTTTTGCAGGAAAAGTAGCAGAGGCAAAGGCTGTAGGCGGAGGTATACAGAAGGAAAGGTTCTCAAAGATATCTTCAATGGTTGATGAACTTATAGGAATGACGTAAAAGAGAAAAAAAACATGTAGGGGTTGAAAATCTTCAACCCCTACATTATTCTAACAGATTTTTTAAAAATACTGCTTGATACCCCAGAAGGCAGAACTCTTGCGGAACGCCTCATCAAGATCGATCTCGACAATTATACCCCATTCATATTCCGGAATCCAACACCAGGTTCCTATTACCGGTATACCCCGATAGTCTGGATAACCTGTAACGTCGTACCCTTCACTTCCGCTTAAACATTCGGCTATTCCCTTTGTCAACCTTCCTGACTTAGGACTAATCCCTTTGAGTTCCAAAGCCGTCCTGGTTTTTATCATTTCTTTTCTTTTCAGTTCGATTACAAACCGTGACTCAGTAACAAGAACCCCCTCCGAATTAATAAGATAGGTTTCCCCGCTTTCACCAATCTCCATACTCTGCATGAGTTTATTCAACTCCATTGTATCCACTCGGAAAACCACGACACCTGCAAAAGCGCCGTCATGGTCCTTGATTACGGCAGATACAAACAACGTAGGCACATTACGTTCGACCTTGCCGAACTCATTCAAAATCGGTGTAGTTGAGGGCTTCACCTCGCTCACAAAAACTCCACGCTTTTTTGCTTCCAGGAAATAGTCTTCCCCGGAAAAGTTCATATTTACCAGATTTTTTTCTGTCGATAACCTTACGATCCCGGCAGAGTCGCAGATAAATATACCTTTATACCCATATTCATCTCTGATAAACTCCAAATAGTTTAGGGCAGTTACAAATTCATCCACCGATGTCACACCCTTTGCAAAATGAATAGTCTGCGGCTTACGGGCAATCGCTGCGGCATTATTCTTATGTCCCTCCATCCTCATTTTTACTAATTCGACCTGCCGATGCATAAGACCCCGCAGATTTTTAATAGTCGTATCCTGAAAAAATTTACGAACCTCATTACATGCCTCATCTATGTCAATTTCGGCAATAAGACCCCAATTAAGATACGGCAACCACATCCAGTACCCAATCACACTGGTGCCCCGATAATCGAGGTAGCCTGTATCATTGTATCCCTCCATTCCTTTCAAACACTGCTGGACCGCCTGTGTCAGATTTCCTGTCCTGGGATTTGCCACTTTCAGCTCTAACGTCGTCCTCTTTTTTATAAGACCATCACCCTTAAGATCAGCTGTATATCGGGATGAGGTTAACATGTACCCGTCTTTGTTGATTAAATAAACTTCTCCAGTTTCCGTTGCTTTCATGGGTATTATTAATTTTATAAGCTCATTTACATCAAGCCGGAAGACCAAAACCCCAAGGACATCCATCTTTTCATTCGTGACCTGGGTTGATACAAACATCGTAGGTAGACCCAACTCCAACTCACCGAATTCATTCTCGATGGGTACTGTAGAAGGCATGATGTCGGAAATAAACGTTTTACCCTTAATTGCCTCTTGAAAATATTGTGCAGAGGAAACGTCCTTTCCGATATAATTTTTATCCGTCGAAACAATGATCGTACCCGTAGGATTTACGATAAAAACTTCCTTGTAATGGTATATGTTTTTCAGAAAAACGAGATATTCAAGCGGCCTGGTAAAGTCTGGTTCTTTATCATCCCGAATCACTGAGCTTCGGTAGGCAGGCAGGTTATTGGCAGTAACCCTTATATCTTTCTTTCTGGCGTCCACCCAGGCTGTTATAATCTCCGCCTGTTTTCGTGTAATGCCTTGTAAATCCCTTCCTATACCTTCCCTGATGATACCGAAGGTGTCAGGAAAAGCCTTTTCTGCTGTAAACAGCGACAGCAAGGAAATTGTTATAATAAATGTAGCTATAATTGATTTGGTTGTTTTAAACATTGTTCTTCCTCCTTATGGGAAAAAAATAACATAGATACTGCACCCTTGTATGACCAAATATAACTACAACCATAATCTCTAGTAGTAAGCACTATGTTGTTCTTCCTCCTTTCGTTCATATTCTGCACAAACATCCCTATTCCCACCCTGTCATAAAAATTATCAACTAAAATATTATACATTGGGTTTTTAAAAATTCAAAATAATTAAGCATTTTAATACAAACATCGTATTCAAGCGGAATAATTCAAATGTCTGGATTCCTGCTTTCGCAGGAACGACTACTTTCTTTTTTCGTTCACTGTAGCCGCTTTATTTTAAGGAATTGCGTTCTTTTTTATATATTTCGAGTCGCTCTTTGAGTACCTTATCAAAACCATTATCTGTGGGTTTATAGTATTCCTTCCCCAGAAGTTCTTCGGGCATATACACCTGTCCGACATAACCACCAAAGCTATGTGGATATTTGTACCCCTTTCCATATCCCATGTCCTTCATCATGGAAGTCGGGGCATTCCGGATGTGCAATGGCGCCGCTAATGCGCCTTTCTCTTTAACGTCTTTCAACGCCTCTAAATAAGCCATGTATGAGGCATTGCTCTTTGGCGCACAGGCAAGATAAGTGACACCCTGAGCCAGGGGTATCCATCCTTCCGGCATGCCCACAAAATGAAAGGCATCCTTAACGGCAACCGCCAGTTGAAGGGCAGCGGGATCTGCGTTTCCAATATCCTCCGATGCAAATATAATCATACGCCGCGCAATGAAAAGAGGGTCTTCGCCCGCATCCAGCATGCGTGCCAGCCAGTAGATGGCCGCATCCGGATCGCTTCCCCGCATGGATTTAATAAATGCCGAAATAACATTGTAATGTTCTTCCCCACCCTTATCATAAAGGAGCGCCTTCCGCTGCATTGCCTCCTGGGCGATTTCCAGGGTTACGGTTCGCTTGCCCTCCTGATCGGGTTTCGCAAGCATAACAGCCGCTTCCATAGTGTTTAAAGCCGCCCGGGCATCTCCATGAGAAAGGCGTGCAATAAAATCAAAGGCGTCGTTCTGGATTTCCACTTTCAGGTTGCCGAGACCTCGTTCCTCATCCTGTAATGCGCTGTTCATAATAGTCTTTAGATGGTCTTCGGTGAGTTGTTCCAGCACCAGTACCTTGCAGCGTGATAAAAGCGGGGCATTCACCTCAAAGGATGGGTTTTCTGTGGTGGCGCCTATCAGAGTTATCGTACCGTCTTCCACATGATGCAGGAAGGCGTCCTGCTGCGCCTTGTTAAACCGGTGAATTTCATCAACAAAGAGAATGGTTTTTTTATTGTAATATTTAAGTTGTTCCCTGGCTTCTTCGATAACTTCACGGATATCCTTGACCCCTGATAGGACTGCCGAGAAGGAAACAAAGTGGGCATCTATTGACTGGGCAATAATAGAGGCCAGTGTTGTTTTCCCTACGCCCGGAGGCCCCCAAAAAATCAAAGATATCAGTTCCTTGTTTTCTCCTAGCCTTTGGAGTATTTTGTTTGGTCCAACGAGGTGTTCCTGTCCCACAAACTCTTTTAAATTTTTCGGCCTTATCCGGTCTGCCAGCGGGGCTTTTTTCGTGGTTTTCACTTGTGCGTCAAATAGGTCTCTTTGCGGCTTTTTGCTTGCCAACTAAATTTCTCCTTTTAATTTCGGCGGGTTGGTAGGTTCAGACAATTTTAACCTCGATTCCAGGGTCTCTGCCATCTTGTTAATTGCGCCTGCAAGTTCACCGATCTCGTCACCCGCCTTATAATGTGCCCTTACATGGTAACTGCCCCCGGCAATTTCCCTGGCTGTCTCTGTAATATAGGAAATCGGCGCAGAAATCTTCTTCCCCAAAAAAAAGGCAACGATGATAACCCCCACCGCAACCAATCCAAAGGTAAACAGGATATAATCCCGTAATTCGTAAAGTTTCCCATATCCCTCGTCGACATCGATCTCAGCAATCACACCCCAACCGTAATCCGGCATCCAGCGCCAGAATCCTATCACATTCACACCCCGATAATCGAGGTACCCATCAGCATCGAAACCTTCTGAACCTTTCAGGCACTCACTAACCCCCTTCGTCGCAATATTTGTTAGCGGGTTGGCAACCTTCAATTCCAGGGCAGACCGTTTTGTAATCCGGTGTTGCCCTTTTAAATCCTCCACAAACTTGGATTCTGTCAGCATGTATCCGTATCCATTGATCAGATAGGTTTCTCCCGTCTTGCCAATATGGATATTTTGCATCATTGTGTTAATCTCAGAGACGTCTATCCGCAGTGTTACCATTCCCACAACCGAATTCGACCTGTCCTTTATTGGCGCAGATACCAGCATGGTTGGCACATCAGCCTCTAACGTCCCAGATTCATTTTCAACAGGCACATCAGAAGGTATGATATTGGAGGTAAAAAAAGCCCCTTTGATAGAAGAGCGAAAATAATCCTTTGCTGAAATATTAGCTCCAACAAGTTCCTTCCTTGACGCAATGCGTACAACACCCTCACGGTCTGCAATAAATGCCTCTTTTGAACCGTATTCCTTCCATAAGTAATCGAAGTATTTAATCGTCTCCAGATTCTTCAATAAGTCTGCATGTTCAGCATTTCCGGCAACCGACTGCATAATCAGGAGGACAAGGGGATTATTTGCAATGAGTTGGGCATCGGCCGTGCGTTCTTCCATCCACTTAGTAATCAACTCTGTCTGCTTCCGTACCGATCCTTCCAAATTTTTGATAATTTCGTCTTTTAAGGCTTGAAAGGTAATGGGATAAACAACGAGTCGCATGACAATGAGCGGCAAGAATGTCAATACCAGAAAAAAAATACTGAGTTTGCTTTTTGTCGGTTTGAACAATATTTTGCTCCACAATTATTTTCTTCAAAAAGCTTTCATCTCACCGCAAAGACGCAAAGGGCGCAAAGGGAACATTGAGTAGGGGTAATTCATGAATTACCCCTACATGCAAACTTTGCGTTCTTTACGTCTCTGCGGTGAATTATTATTTTACTTCTTCGGTACCTTTTCCCAATCGGCTAAGAACCTTTTGACGCCATCGTCGGTAAGCGGATGCTGGACAAGCAGGTCAAACACATTAAAGGGAATTGTCGCAACATCAGCGCCCATCAGATCCATACCAACCTGCCCTCTGTCATCGAGTCTCCCGACAAATGGACTGACATAAGTGCCGCCTGCCTTTGCCGCCAGAAGCGCCTGATTCGAGGAGAAACAGAGTGTCACGTTGGTTTTAATGCCCTCTTCGGTCAATCTTTTTACGGCCTTCAAACCATTTTTAATCAAGGGAATCTTGACCACAATATTGTCGGCTATTTTTGCCAGTTCTCTCGCCTCCTTGAGCATACCTTCTGTATCCAGGCTCACGACTTCAGCGCTGACAGGACCTTGTACAATGGAACAAATTTCTTCAATCGTTTCACGAAACGGACGACCCGTTTTGGCTATCAAAGAAGGATTTGTCGTTACTCCATCCAGAATGCCCAGGCTATGTGCTTCCCGAATTTCTTTTACATCTGCCGTATCAATAAAAAATTTCATTTCCTTTCCTTTCTTTTCCTATCTTAACTATTTGCCACGAATAAACACGAATTTACACTTATAACAATTTTACATTGAATCTGGAACTCAGGAACTCACAAATGATTTTCTTAACAGAAAAATACTATTTCTCTTTTTTCTTGAGTTCTTGAGTTTAAGATTTATATCCTGCACATGCTATTTGATTGCCTCTATTCGATAAATCCTTTTATAGTAATTACATCAACCTCTTCAGGGTTTAATGTTTTGAAACCCTCACTTCCCGACACCTTTAATAAACGTTTATCAGATGTAACCATAATTACTGTCCTTTCAAGGTATTTGGCAATCTCTCCTGCCTCTGTAATTGCTAACAAATGCAAAGCATCTGCCGAGTTCAAATTGTATTTTGTGATTAAGGGAATAGACCCTAAAATTCTCTCCTCATCTACAGTTATAATATCAAGCATATCAACTTCATCAAACACATTTGCTAAAATCTCCTTAAATTGTGCGGTTACAATCTTTCCCTCGTTCTTTTTTCTATTCAAGGTCGCAACGGTTTCTGGAATAGAAATAATAGAAGTAATCAAGCATTTTGGCTTTCTTCCTATAAGCGTATCAAAAAGAACGTCAACCTGATCAGTACCTTTTTCTTTATGATATCGTTTTACTAATGCGCAAGAGTCTATATAGAAATACCTCAATCTTTATTCCTCTCTCATTCTCAACAATTCCTTACTAAAGTTTTCGTCCTCATCTTTCCATGCCTTTCTTGCAATCTTAACGGTCTTCTTTGGTTTCCCATATTGTTGCTTTAACTTACGCAACAATTCATGGTGCCTTTCCTTCAATCGTTTTGCATAAAAAAGTCCACCAATGTCCGTAAGATTTAATTTATTTGTTTTTTCTATCGTTTCTGCTTTCACAACTATTTCCTCCTTTAATGTTTTAGGTTGTCCAGCAAACTAAAAACCCACAGAGATTTTTCTCAAACACAAAGCTTGTACACTAGTAATTCCAATAGCAATTGGGTACCGAAGGAGCTTGTCTTGCTCTTCACATCCGCTTCCAGCAAAAGCGCGTGTTTTTTCATGAGGTCTTCTTCAGTATACAGTTTGACCTGCGCAAAGAAACGCTTTGCAAAGAATGGAACGACTTGCAACTCCGAGGTAACCTTATGCTCATCCCCTCCCTGCTTTAATATTTGCTTTGCCCTCCACAGCCGCTTGATTTGCCACGCCAGGAGGCTGATAATCCTCACAGAATCTTCGCCATGGGTCAACATCTGGCTAAGAATTTTGAGCGCCCCCGCTGCATTTCTTTGCGCAACGGCATCGGTCAGCTCAAATACCGTACGGCTTCTATCCACGCCCACGAGGGCATCCACATCCCTTTCATCAATAGTTGCTTTCTCACCAAGGTAAATAGATAACTTTTCCAGGTGTTTATCTATGATCGCCAGATTGTTACCCACGTCTTCAAACAGTTTTTGTGCTGCTACAGAAGAAATATTCTTTTTATAATGTTTTGCACGAATGGAAATCCAATTGGGCAATTGATGATCCTTTAACCTTTTGCATTCAATTGAAATTCCAACCTTATCTACAAGGGTTGCCAGTTTCGTTCGCTTGTCCCATTTATTACATACTAGCACCAAAGAGGCATGACTTGCAGGTGTTTGTAAATATTTTTCGAGGTTTTCCCGATTCTTTTCTACGAAAACATCAGCCTCTTCCACGACTATCAGCTTATTTTTGCTGGCAAAAAATGGCAATGTTCTTAATTCATCAAATATTACACCACCAGAAGTTTCGTCTCCCTTAAACTCAACAAGAGATAGGCTTGGGTCGGTATCCTTGAGAGAATGCGTCTTTACCGCAGAAAGCGCCTCACTGATAAAAAATTCCTCATCTCCATAAAACACATATATTGGAAATTTTTTGTCTTTATCCAGTAAGGACTTAAATTGGTAAATATCCATAATTATTACATTCTCTGTGCTCTTTGCTGTTTAAGCGCTGTTTTCTTATTTTATCCTCTGGGCAATCCCTGCCACCATAAAGTAGACCTCGTCAGCTTCATCTGCTATTATTTGGTTTGCGCTGCCTGCAATATCCCTGAACACACGCGAAAGGGCGTTATCAGGCACAATGCCAAGTCCAACTTCATTTGAAACCATAATAACATCTGACTTTGACTCGCGACACACCTTGCAGAGTTTATTAATTTCTTCGAGTATTTGCGACTGCTTTTGTTTTAAAATTTCCCTTTCACCCTCCCCTTTGCCCCTCCCATCAAGGGAGGGGGATGTTGTCTCCCCTTTCGTTTCCCCTCCCCTGGCGGGAGGGGTTAGGGGAGGGGAATTTTCATCATCCTTTGCAGGGGCGAACGGCCGTTCGCCCCTGCATGCGTCCGTTTTGTCACTCAAAAGCATATTCGTAATATATAGGGTAATACAATCAAGGTAAACGACTCCCACCTTTTCATCCAGGTTTGGTATAACCCTGTCTACGTGGAATGGAGCTTCAACAGTCTTCCAGTCAAAGGGACGCCGGGCACGGTGGAGCTGTATCCGCTCGCGCATCTCGTCATTCTTGGCTTCTGCGGTAGCTATGTAAACAACATTATTATACTTTTTGGCGAGATCTTCTGCAAAGACGGATTTGCCGCTGCGTGCTCCACCGAGAACAAAAGTCATTTTAGCCATTGTAGATACTTCAAGTTAGAAAGTCCCCTCTTGGGAGGGGATTTAGGGGTGGGTAAGTCGGTAATTTGTGAGATATTCACTGAGATTTCATGACCAAGGGACCCACCCCTAACCCCTCCCAAGAGGGGAATAATTCGTACCATTATTAAATATGTGGATTTAGTTAAACACGGAGACACAGAAATACAGGTAAACAGCTATCTAAATATGAAAAGACTTAACAAAAACAACAATTCGCCAATTTCGTTGGTAGCTCCCAGGGTATCTCCTGTCATACCGCCAATTTTCTTTTTAATATACCAAATCCAGACCAGGGTGAAAATGATAATTATTGCGAATATTACGAATCCACTCAGGCCGTATAAAAACCAAAACAAGAATACCGGAAGGAGCGATGCATAAATCACGTGTCTTCGTGTAGTTCCTCCCAGAATAAAACTTCCCGTGCCAGATTCGCTCCTGGCATATTGAGACAGTCCTGCGGCACAAACCTGCGCCCATCTCCCCACAACTGGCATTAATAGCAACGCAGCACATTTATTTACCAACAGAGGAGAGATAAAACAGGAAATACATTTTGCATTGTCACCAAAAAACGCATTATGTATCGTGGAAATTTCTCCAATACTGTGCAAGCTAAGGTATTTGAGTCCGAGCAAACAGATTAGTCCAATAGCGCCGAAACTGCCAATACGGCTATCCTTCATGATTTCCAACCGTTTTTCCTTATTCCAGCCACCCCAAATGCCGTCGCAGGTATCGGCAAGTCCGTCAAGGTGTAATACCCCTGTTATTGCAATAGAAACAAGGATAATCAGGGCATCCGTAATAAGAGGTGGAAAGAAGAAATAGAGCGGCAGGTATACTGCTGAGAGGAACACACCAATACACAAACCCACGACTGGAAACCAGCAGACAACAGAACCAAAATCCTTTGGCTTTATTTTATCTTCCCTGTCAATAGGAATGATGGTTAGAAATTTAAGCGCCCATAAGAAATTGTTCATTCTCTTATGAGCTTATAAATTTTAGCAAAAACTGTCAACTAGAATCCTTTTTACGACACGCCTTTCTTATGTTAGAATTTTTAAAAGAGTTTGAACCACAGAGACACAGAGGGCACGGAGAAAAAGAAAACACAAGGAGAAAGGGAGCGGTAGTGCTGAGGGGGGAAATACCCGATACACATTTGTCACCCGTCACTTGCCACACGTCACTTGTTAAGAAACGCCAAACAATTTTAAGTATCCCAATAATCTGATTGATAACTATGCATACTATTTACTCCACAATATTCATCTGTCTTTTCACTTTCTCCTGGCTTGCGCCTCTCTACCCTGAAACCGTTCTGTCAGATTCAGATAATGTACAGTCCATTATCAATTCCAGCACATTCACCAGGATTCAGAAA
>Ga0209211_10010744_pt1 | contig 11871 bp, 13 predicted proteins | sample RifGroA2_FD_183992 | JGI IMG/M metagenome (GOLD analysis project Ga0209211, IMG submission 183992) | Groundwater microbial communities from Rifle, Colorado, USA - Groundwater A2 (SPAdes) (version 2) | ecosystem: Environmental > Aquatic > Deep subsurface > Groundwater | place: Rifle, Colorado... | reverse complement strand
GTTGACGAACACTTGGTCCTCGATCAGCTCCACCGTGGTCCTCGCCAGAAGCTCCCGCAGCGCCGGGCCGTCCTCGGCGGCAAGTCCCGCCCGCTGCACCGCCCACGCCAGTCCCCGGTACATGGCCCCCGTGTCCAGCAACCGGAACCCGAGCCTGCGCGCCAGCTCCCGGGCAGCCCTGGACTTGCCCGCCCCCGCCGGCCCGTCGATGGTGACCACAGGCTCCTTCCTGCCGCAGCCCCTCACGCCGATACCCTCGCGCACGGCGCGCCAGCCAGGGCGTTCAGCGTGTCGAGGAACCCCGGGAAGGAGGTGGCGATGCAGTCCGTATCCTCTACCACCGTCTCGCCGTCTGCAAGCAGTCCGGCGACGACGAGCGCCATGGCCATGCGGTGGTCCCCGCCGCTCGAGACGGTGGCGCCGCGGAGCCGCGTGCCCCCATGGATCTGGAGTCCGTCGGCCCGCTCGGAGACGCGCGCTCCCATGCGGCCGAGCTCGGCGGCAATGGCGTGGATGCGGTCGGACTCCTTCACGCGGAGCTCGGCGGCATCGCGGATCTCGGTGACCCCCTCCGCCACGCAGGCCGTCACCGCGAGCGCCGGGATCTCATCGATGAGGCGCGGGATCAGCGGACCCCGGACCACGGTGCCCCGCAGCGCGGACGACGTCACGCGGAGGTCGGCCGCAGGCTCCGCCGCGGTGGCGCCGAGTCCGAGGCCGCTCTCCTGTCGTGAGATGCGGGCGCCCATCTGCGCGAGAACGTCGAGAAGCCCGGTCCGCGTGGGATTGACTCCCACACCCTTCACCGTCACCGCTGCATCGGGCCCCGCCGCGGCTGCCGCCAGGAAGAAGGCCGCGGACGAGACGTCCCCCGGTACCGACACCGCCTGCCCCCTGAGCTGGCCTCCGGGGTGCAGCGTCACGGTTCGGCCTGCGATGGAGAGGTGCGCGCCGAAGGCGCCCAGCATGCGCTCGGTGTGGTCCCGCGACTGCGCCGGCTCCTCCACCGTCACCGGTCCATCGGCCCACAGCCCCGCCAGCAGCACGGCCGTCTTCACCTGGGCCGAGGCGACGGGTGAGACGAAGCGGAGCGCGCGGAGCGGTCGCGTACCGGTGACGGCGAGGGGCAGCCGGCTTCCGCCCTGCCGCCCCACCACCGTCGCTCCCATCTGACGGAGCGGAGCCGACACCCGGTCCATGGGCCTCCGGCGGAGCGAGGCATCGCCGGTCAACACGCTCCAGAAGGGCTGGGCGGCCAGCACGCCGATGAGCAGGCGCGCTGTTGTGCCGGAGTTGCCGCAGTCGATGACGTCATCGGGCTCGACCAGGGCGGCGAGGCCTCCTCCATCGAGCAGATAATGCCCGGCTCCCTTGCGAATCACCTCCACGCCGAGCGCGCGCACGGCCTTGAGGGTCGCGAGGCAGTCCTCGCCCTCGAGGAAGCCGGAGATCTCGGTGCGGCCCGCAGCGAGCGCCCCGAAGAGCGCGGCCCGGTGCGAGATGGACTTGTCCCCCGGGACCGTCACCTCGCCCCGCAGCCTTCTGACCGGCGTGACGTGGATCCTCACCGCAGACGCTCCCGGGCCTGCCGGATCCGGTCGAGCTCCTGCTCGATGGCGGAGGCATCGCCCGACGAGATCAGGCCCTCCAGGTGATCCAGCGATTTCCTGAAGGCCGCCACGGCCTCAACCAAGGCGGGGCGATTGTCCTGGAAGATCTCACGCCACACCCCGGGGCTCGACGCCGCGATGCGGGTCGTGTCTTTGAAGCCCCGCGCAGCCACATCGAGGAATGTCGGGTCCATGCGGAGGACGGCATCCACGAGGGCGTCGGCCACGAGGTGCGGCAGGTGGCTCACAGCCGCCACGGCGCGGTCGTGAGTCGTGGGGTCCAGGGTGGTCACGTGGGCCCCGAGCGCCTCCCAGAACGTGCGCACCCGCGCCAGGGCGTCCGCGTCGCTCTTCTCCGTCGGCGTCAGGATCACCACGGCGCCGCGGAACAGGTCCGCACGGGCGATCCCGTAGCCGGACTGCTCGGAGCCGGCCATGGGATGCCCCCCGATGAACCTGAGCGGGCGCGAGGCGGCGAGGCGATCGGCGGTACGGACGATCCGTCCCTTCGTGCTTCCCACGTCGGTGATGACGGCCCCGCCGGGGGCTGCGGTCCATACCGCCGGCAGGAGGGCCTCGAGGGTCGAGACGGGAGCCGCCAGGAGGCAGAAATCAGAGCCGCTGATCCCACCGGCCAGGTCGGTCGTGATGCGATCCACCACGCCCTCGTGGAGCGCCGGCTCGAGCGCCTCGCGCCTGCGACCCACCGCCACGATCTCGCGGGCGAGCGACGCCTCGCGGACCGCCTTCGCGACGGAGCCCCCCAGGAGGCCGAGACCGACGATGGACAGCTGGTGGATCACGCGCTCCTCGCTTCCGGGAGAACCTTGCGCAATGCCTTCATGAGCCGCCGGTTCTCCTCCGGTGTGCCCACCGTGACGCGGAGGGCGTTCTCCATCCCGAAGCTCGTCAGCGGACGGACGATCACCCCCTCGTGGAGCAGCCGCTGGTACACGTCCACGGCGTTCCGCCCCACGTCCACCAGGATGAAGTTGGCGCGGGACGGGGTGTACTTGAGGCTCAGCGAGGCGAACTCGTCGTAGAGGAACGCCCGCCCCGCCTCGATCATGCGCAGACACTCGACGATGTGCCCCTCGTCCTCGAGCGCGGCGAGCGCGGCCACCTGAGCCAGCGAGTTCACGTTGAAGGGGGCGCGAATCCGGTTGAGGAGCGCCACGCAGTCAGGCGACGCCATGCCATAGCCCACGCGGAGCCCCGCCAGGCTCGCAGCCTTGGAGAAGGTGCGCAGGATGGCGACCTTGCGCCCCTGCCGGAGATAGGCCAGCGAATCGGGGAAGTCGGGGCCCTGGGCGAACTCCAGGTACGCCTCGTCGAAGACCACGATGACGCGGTCGGGAACCCGGGCCATGAAATCCTCCACCTCGTTGGCCGTCACGATCGTGGCGGTGGGATTGTTGGGGTTGGCGACGAAGACCATCTTGGTCATGGGCGTGATGGCGCGTGCCATCGCTTCGAGGTCGAGGCGGTGCTCCTTGAGGGTCACGACGACGCGGATGCCGCCCACGGCCTGGACGATCATCGGGTATACCACGAAGGAGGGGTGCGGGATGACGACCTCCTCCCCGGGGCGCACGAACGCCCGCACGAGGAGCTCGATGAGCTCGTTGGACCCGTTGCCCAGGACAATGTCGTCGGGGTTGACCCCGTGGCGCCGGGCGAGTGCGTCGCGCAGGTAGAAGCCGCTGCCATCGGGATAGCGGTTCAGCTGGCCGAGCGCGGCCGCGACGGCCTTCTGGACGCGCTCCGAGGGCGGCAGCGGGTTCTCGTTGGAGGCGAGCTTGATGGCGTCCTTGATGCCCAGCTCGCGCTCGAGCTCCTCGATGGGCTTCCCCGGCTCATACGGGGCGATGCCGAGGATGTGGTCGTTGGCGAGCGATTCCCAGGAGGCGGACATGGAAGGCTCCTTATGCGGCCGGATAGGACCCGAGGATCTTGAGGAACTGGCAGCGCTCCTCGACCGCGCGAAGCACGTCTCGCACGTCGTCGGTGTCCCGGTGCCCCTCGAAGTCCAGGAAGTTCACGTACTCCCAGGGGCGCCGCTTGGTGGGCCGCGATTCGATCTTGGTCAGGTTGAGCCTGCGCTCGGCGAAGGGCTGCAGGATGCGGTAGAGGACGCCCGGCTCGTTGCGCATGGAGAAGAGAATGGAGGTCTTGTCCCTTCCTGTGGCCGGCATGGGTCGGCGCCCCAGGACGAGGAAGCGCGTCGAGTTGTAGGGGTTGTCCTCGATGCGCCGCCTCAGGACGGGCACCTCGTACAGGCGTCCGGCCATCTCCGAGGCGACGGCGGCGACCGTGGGGTCGTCCTTCGCGCGCGTGGCAGCGGCGGAGGTGGAGGAGGTCTCCTCCGTCGGGACGTCGGGGAGGTTGGCGGCCAGCCACTGCCGGCACTGGGCGAGGGCCTGCGGGTGTGAGCAGACGGTCTTGATCTCGTCGAGAGCCCCCGCCCTCGAAAGGAGGTGGTGCGTGATCTCGAGGGTGACCTCGCCCGTGATCACCGCCTCGCCGTCCAGCAGGCTATCCAGCGTGATGTTGACGGGCCCCTCGGTGGAGTTCTCGACCGGGACCACTCCGTACTCCGCCCGGCCACGCTCGACCTCGTCGAACACCTCGCCGATGCTCTTGACCGCCACGAACACGGCCGAGGAGCCGAACCGTTGAACCGCCGCCTGGTGGGTGAAGGTGGCCGGGGGCCCGAAATAGGCCACCGGCAGAGGATTCTCCAGGGCGAGCGAGGCGGAGAGGATCTCCCGCCAGACGGCCCTGAGGGCGTCGGCTGGCAGCGGGCCGCGGCTCCGGGCCGTGATCCGGTCGAGAACCTGCGCTTCCCGATCTGGCGCGAAGTACGGGAGGGACTGCTGCCTCTTGAGCTCGCCGATCTGGAGGGCGGCGTCTGCGCGCTGATTGAGGAGGTGGAGGATCTCGTTGTCGAGGTCGTTGATCCTGGAGCGCCAATCGTCCAGGTTCATAGAAGCTCCTGATGAGGCCCGGTCAGCAACTGCCGCATTATAGGCGATGGGTCCGGGGCGCGCAAGCGCCTTAGGGCCGAGAGCTCGGCGTCGGTCAGGGGGCGGCTCTCCCCCACCCGGAGGCTTCCCAGGTGCAGCGGGCCGAGCTGAACGCGAACGAGGCGCAGGACGGGATGCCCCAGCGCCTTGCAGTAGCGCTTGACCTCCCGGTTGCGCCCCTCTCCGAAGGTCAGCCGCAACCGCGTCGTTCGCGGCCCGGCGTGCAGGATGGTGACCGCGGAGGGGACAGCGGGCCCGTCCGAGAGCGTCACGCCCCGGCGCCAGCGCTCGAGATCGCGCGGGATGACCCGCCCCTCCACCTCGGCCTCGTAGACCCGCGGGATCTCGTAGCGCGGGTGCAGGAGACGGTTGGTCAGCTCCCCGTCGTTGGTGAGGAGCAAGAGCCCCTCGGCGTCGTAGTCGAGGCGCCCCACCGGAAAGAGGCGCGGCCCGCGGCCCCGCAGCAGATCCAGCACGATGGGGCGGCCGCCGGGGTCGCTCACGCTGCAGAGGTAGCCGCGCGGCTTGTGGAGGAGCACGTAGGAGCTGGCTTCGGTTGCGGGCAGCGGGCGCCCGTCGATGGCGATCACGTCGACTTGCGGGTCGGCCTGGGCGCCCGGCTCGAGGCGCACCCGGCCGTTGACCGTGACGCGTCCCTGGGCGAGGAGCGCTTCAGCTCCGCGGCGCGAGGTCAGTCCCGCTTGCGCCAGGATCTTGCTGAGGCGAATCGGCGCCAGCGGCCATCCCCTCCTGGTTCTCTTCTCGGGGCGCGGCGACGGCCCGCCCGCTCTCGTCTGACACGGGGCTTCCAGGCTCCGTGTCGGCCGGGCTGTCAGCTTCGAACAGCGGCTCCCCGCCGCTCTCGGCACCCTGGGGTTCCGGCATGATCAGCTCGCCGTCGACCTTGGGGAGGTCGGCCAGGTCCCGCAGCCCAAAGGCCACCAGGAAGTCCCTCGTGGTCTCGTAGAGGAAAGGCCGGCCGGGGGAATCCTTCCGTCCCGCGATGCGGATCATCCGGCGCTCCAGCAGGTTGTCGAGCACACCCTCGGAGTTCACCCCGCGGATGGCGTCGACCTCGGGCCGGGACACGGGCTGCCGGTATGCCACGATGGCCAGCGTCTCGAGGGCGGGGCGCGAGAGGCGAGAGCGCGTGCGTGAGCGCGCGAGCTTCACGAGCCACGGCGCCACCTCGGACCGCGTGACGAGCCGGAAGCCCCCGCCCGCCTCCATCACCTGGAGGGCGCGCCCCTCCCTGTCGAGGCGGCGGCCCAGCGACTCCAGCAGCGCCACGGCCTCGGCCGGAGAGGCGAGCCCCAGGACGTCCTGGACGGTGACGGCTTCAACGGGGATGTCCGAGGCGAAGAGGAGCGCCTCCAGGACGTCGATCGGCTCAGCCATTGCCTCGGTCTCCGCCGGCTTCGGGCGCGGTGGCGCTCACGATCGTCTCGGCCTCCGGGGTGCGCCGCTCGATGACGATGTCGCTGAAGAGGTCCCCCTGGCGCGCCCGGGCCTGGCCCAGCCGGACCAGCTCCAGCAGCGCGAGGAGCGTGACGATCCACTCCGCCCGGACGCGGTCTGCGCCCGCCACCGAGGAGAAGAGGAGCGACCAGGTGTGGCGGAGCAGCGAGACGATCTCGGCCATGCGCTCGAGGATGGAGATCGGGCTCGCCTCCACCTCGCGGGGCGCCTGCTGCTTCTGGACCTGGATCAGCCGCGTCATGGCCCGCTGGAGCAGGTGGACCGAGAGGTCTTCCAGCGGGATCTCCTCGGGCGGCGGTAGCTCGCCCACCGTGCGGCCGAAAAGCAGCGCCTGCTCGGCTTCCCGCTGGGCGAGCCAGCCGCCCAGCGTCTTGATGCGGGCGTACTCCTGCAGCCGCTCGGCCAGCTCGCGGCGCAGCAGCTCGCCCTCCTCGTCCAGCGCGTCGTCCTGGGCCCCCTCGGTGTCCGGGACCAGCAGCTTGGACTTGAGGTAGATCAGCGTGGCGGCCATCACCATGAAGGAGCCAGCCATCTCCAGATCCTGGAACCGCACCGACTCGAGGTGGGCGAGGTACTGATCCGTGATCGTCCGGACGGGGAGCCTGGCGAGGTCCACCTCGTGCGTCCGGCACAGGTGCAGCAGGAGGTCCAGCGGCCCTTCGAACGCCTCGACGCGGACGGTGAGCCCCGCAGGGGCCTCCGCCGTTGCTGCCGTCATGGCTCGAGCCCCACGGCGCTTCGCACCTCTTCCATCGTGTTCTGGGCGGTCTTGCGCGCCCGGCGGGATCCCTCGTGAAGGACTTCGAGCACCTCCTTCGGGCGATCGGCGAAGTGCTGGCGGCGCTCCCTGATGTCCCCCAGCGGCGGCAGGAGGTGCGTGAGGAGCACGCCCTTGCAGTCGAGACAGCCGATCCCGGCCGTTCGACAGCCGGTGGCGCAACCCTCGCGCTCGGCCTCGGGGGTGAAGATGCGGTGCAGGTCGAAGACGGGGCATAGATCCGGGTCGCCCGGGTCGCTCCGCCGCTTGCGAGCCGGATCGGTGATCATGGGCCGGATCTTGGCCGTGATGACGTCGGGAGAGTCGGAGAGGTAGATCGCGTTGTCGTAGGACTTGGACATCTTCCGACCATCGGTCCCGGGCACCTTGGGGATCTCGGTCAGCCTCGCCTGGGGCTCGGGGAAAATGGGCTTCCACGTGTTGTTGAATCGCCGGGCGACCTCTCGAGTCAGCTCCACGTGGGGCACCTGATCGATGCCCACGGGCACCCACTGCGGCTTGTACATGAGGATGTCGGCAGACTGGAGCAGCGGGTAGCCCAGCAGTCCGTACGACGGGGATTCGAGCCCGAGCTGTTCCACCATCTCCTTGTAGCTGGGCACGCGCTCCAGCCAGCCCACCGGCGTCACCATGGAGAAGAGGAGGTGCAGCTCGGCGTGCTCGGGCACCAGCGACTGGATGAACAGCGTGGAGCGCTCGGGGTCGAGCCCCGCCCCGAGCCAGTCGGCGGCCATCTCGAGCGTATTGGCCGGAGCCTCGGCGCTGTTGGCGGCGTCCGTCGTGAGCGCGTGCCAGTTGGCGACGAAGAAGAAGCAGTCGTAGTCGTCCTGCAGGCGCACCCAGTTGTCCAGCGCCCCGAGGTGGTTCCCGAGATGGACCTTGCCCGTGGGACGCATCCCCGACAGCACCCGCTGTTTCGATGACGGCATGACGATCCTCACCCCGTGTCGCTCCGGCGGCGGGCCTCCCAGGCCTTGGCCATCCGCAAGAAGACGTAGTCGGCGTACAGGACGGCGAGCACGAAGCCCCGCCAGCCGTCCAGGAACCCCAGGCGCATAATGTACATCGAGACGAAGCGCCCGAGGGGTCTGAAGATGAGGTCGGCGAGCCGGGCCGGCCTGCCCCGCGCGAGCCAGTCCTGGGCCGCGAGGGTCGAGTACCGGTTCGAGCGCTCCGCGAAGGCCTCCAGGCTCCGGTACGAGTGGTGGAGGAGCGGCTCGCGCAGGCGCTCCACGGGGCCGCCAACCTGCACCGACTCATGCACCGCGTTCGCCACGAACCGGCCCGCTCCCCGCCGGAAGAGGCGCAGCTGGTAGTCCGGATAGAGCCCGCCGTGGCGCACCCACGCCCCCCAGAAGATGTTCTGCCGCGGGAGGCGGTAGCCCATGGTGGGGCTGTCCTGCTCGAGCACCCGGAGGATCCGTTCGCGCAGCGCCGGCGTGACCCGCTCATCGGCGTCCAGCGAGAGCACCCAGTCGCCCGTGGCCTGATCCAGCGCGAAGTTCTTCTGGGCTGCGAAGCCGGGCCACGGGCGGGTCCAGATCCGCTCCGTGAACTCCCGCGCCAGCGGCACCGTCTTGTCGGTGGACTCGGCATCGACCACGAGGATCTCGTCGGCCCACTGGATGCTCTCGAGGCACGGCCGTAGCCGATCCTCCTCGTTCCACGCGATGATCGCGACCGACAGCCGCGCCCGCGTCACGAGCGAGCCTGATCGAGGAGCCCCTGCGCCGCGGCGAGCGCCGTCGAGGGGGCGAGCCCGGCCATGGTGCCATCCGGGCTCTGCAGTCCGCGGCTCCGCGGGCCGTAGGGCCCGTTCCGCTCTGCGCGCGTCGGGCCGAAGAGGCCCAGACAGGGCGTGCCCACAGCGGCGGCCAGGTGGAGCGGGCCGGTGTCCCCGGCGACCATGACGGAGCAGCGGCGGAGCAGCGCGGTGAGCTCATCGAGATCGGTGGGCGGGGCCAGGACCGCGCGGCTTCCGAGCCCCGTCGCGATCTGCCGCGCCATGTGGGCCTCGTCGGGGCCCCAGAGCAGGAGCACGCGGGCGCCCGCCTCGGCGCCGAGCCGCTCGGCCAGCTCCCGGAAGTGCGCCACGGGCCAGCGTTTCTCCGAGCGTCCGGCCCCCGGGTTCAGCGCCACCAGGCGGTCGCGGGGCTTGAGGCCGTGCTCGGCGAGAAAGTCGTCCATGGCTCGCTCGGCGGCCGGCCGCACCGGAAGGTGGAACTCCGGGGCGACCGCGCCGAGTCCGAGCGGCTCGAGGAGCGACAGGTACTGCTCCACCACGTGCACGGCCTGCGGCGGCGGTGTCACGTGGCGATTGGTGAAGAGCGCGTTCAGCCTCTCGCGGCAGTGGGACGCGCTGAAGCCGATCCGCAAGCCAGCACCCGTGTAGGCCGTGAGCATGCCGCTCTTGACGAGGCCCTGCAGATCGAGCGCCACGTCGAAGCGGGCCCCGCGCACGCGGGTGCGGAGGCGGCCGACCTTCCCCCACACCTCCCGCGCGCCGCTCGGGCGCCAGATCAGCCGGCGCCAGAGCCGCGTGTTCACCGGGATGACGCGGTCGAGATCGGGGTGATCCCGCAGGAGCGCGTACTCGCGCGCCTCGACGATCCACGTGAGCTCCGCGTCCGGGCGGGCGCGGCGAAGCGCGCGGGCCACGGGCAGGGCGTGGATGACATCGCCGAGCGCCGAGAGCTTGATGATCGCGACTTTCATGATGTCACCACCCAGAGGACCCCCTGCGGTTTGCCCCTGGCGCCATGTCCGGCCAGGTCACCGCGCAAATCTCTGGAGGATGGTGGCGATGAGATCGCGCGTCGAGTGGCTCTTGGGGTCTCCGGCGATGGCGACGCGCCCACCCGCCCCGAGCACGCTCTGGCGCTCGGGCACGGTGTCCTCCGTGTAATCCGTCCCCTTGGCCTGCACGTCGGGGCGGAGCCGCCCCACCAGCGCGTCCACGGTGTCCTCGTCGAAGATGACCACCGCGTCCACGGGCGCGAGCGCGGCCAGGATCTCCGCTCGCTCCGCCTCGCCCAGGACCGGACGCCCCTGTCCCTTCAGCCGGCGCACGGAGGCGTCGGAGTTGAGTGCCACGACGAGCACGTCGCCCAGAGCCCTGGCCGCCTGGAGATAGCGGACATGCCCCACGTGCAGGAGATCGAAGCAGCCGTTGGCCAGGACGATGCGCTTGCCCTCGGCCCGCCAGGCCGCGACCAGGCGGACGGCGTCCTCCACGCTACAGCGCGTGGCCATCGGACGCGAGGGCCTGGCTGAGCTCCCCGGGCGACACCGTCGCGGTGCCGCGCTTCATCACCACCACGCCGCCGGCCACGTTCGCGAGCCATGCCGCCTCACCAGGGCTGGCGCCGGCGGCGAGCGAGACGGTGAACGTGCTGATCACCGTGTCGCCGGCTCCCGTCACGTCGGCGATCTGGTCACTGCCGTGGATCGGCATGAAGGTCACCGGCCCCTCCCGCTCGAAGAGCGCCATGCCCCGGCTGCCGCGCGTGACCAGCAGGAACCCGGCCTCGAGCCGCTCGAGCACGGCGCGCCCGGCCTTCTCGATGGCGCGGTCATCGGGCAGTTCGGCCCCCGTGAGCGCCTCTACCTCCGGCTCGTTGGGCGTGGCCGCCGTCATTCCCTTGAAGCGCAGGAGGTCGTAGCGGCTGTCCACCGCCACGACCGCCCGTCGCGGGCGGGCGACCTCGAGCACCGCATCGAACACCCGGGGAGAGGCCGCGCCATAGCCGTAGTCCGAGACGACGAACGCGTCGGCCCGCGCGCCGATCTCCCGGAGGCGCGCGATGAGTCGATCCTCCACGTCGACAGTGAGGCCGCAGGGCGGCTCGCGGTCCAGGCGCACCACCTGCTGGCGGGTGGACTCGTAGCCGCCAGCCATGATCCGCGTCTTCATCGGCGTCGGCCGCCCGGGAACGCGGAGGATCCCGTCAGTGGAGATGCCCGCAGCCTGGAAAAGCGCTGAGACCTCGCCGCCAGGGCCGTCGGCCCCCAGCACCCCCACCGGAAGCGCGCGGGCGCCGAGCGCGTGGACATTGTGCGTCGCATTGGCGGCGCCGCCGAGGCGCACTTCTCTGTCCGTGAACTTCAGGATGAGGACGGGCGCTTCGCGTGAGATGCGCGCTGGCTTTCCGTAGAGATACTCGTCGGCGATGAGGTCGCCGACGATCACGACGGAGCGTCCGGCGAAGGAGGCGACCGCGGCCTGCAGCCGGTTCACGGGGAACATCACCGTCCCGTCCGTGCCAGCGCCCACTCGACGGCGTCCAGCAGGTCTTCGGCGATGTGATCGGGCTTGAGCGGCCATTGATGGCGCCGATGCTCCCACTCGCCGCGCCCGTAGCCGGTCAGCACCAGCACCCCGGCCGCGCCGACCGCATGCGCCACACCGATGTCGGAGATCTTGTCCCCCACCATGACCGAGGCTCCGAGGTCGAGGCCGAGGTCGGAGGCGGCTCTCAGCAGGAGTCCGGGCCTGGGCTTGCGGCAATCGCAGTCGGCCCGATAGGGCGGCTCCCCCTCTTCAGGGTGGTGGGTGCAGACGTAGAGGCCGTCGAGCCGTGCATCCTGATCGCCGAGCTGCCTGACCATCTCGGCGTTCACCGCGTGGAGGACATCCTCGGAGAAGTACCCCTTGGCGATGCCCGCCTGGTTCGTGACCATGACGGCGGGGACCCCGGCCCGGTTGAGCCGCCTCACCGCCTCCGCCGTGCGGGGCAAGAGCCGGATTCGGCTCACGTGGTTCACGTACCCCAGCTCCTCGGTGAGGCAGCCATCTCGGTCCATGAAGACAGCAGGTCGTCCTGGCATTGACTGGCAGTGTAAAGCTAGTGGACCGAATGATCAATGAACATCGATGGTTCCGGGGATCCGGCGGTAGACCATCCCGAAAGCGTCGACCTGAGCCGCATAGGTGAAAGGCATCGCCGCTGCTCGAGCTGCCATGCGAAGCCTGACGGGA
>Ga0209211_10010743_pt1 | contig 11873 bp, 12 predicted proteins | sample RifGroA2_FD_183992 | JGI IMG/M metagenome (GOLD analysis project Ga0209211, IMG submission 183992) | Groundwater microbial communities from Rifle, Colorado, USA - Groundwater A2 (SPAdes) (version 2) | ecosystem: Environmental > Aquatic > Deep subsurface > Groundwater | place: Rifle, Colorado... | reverse complement strand
AACGCACCAGCCGGTCTGCTCCGGACGCGCGCGATGTGTTGAGAGATTCGGCAACGAGCCGACGGCGTTCTTCCGCAAGCCGGCGTTTGGCTGCGGCCAGTTGCAGCGCGTGGAAAGCGCGCGCGGCCTCGCGCTCGAGCAGCAGATGCCGGTAGCGAAGATTTTCGTGTGCGCTATCGAGACTCGCCTCGGCAGCCGCACGCTGATGCGCGATACGTGTCAGCGGCAACGGCTGGCTTATTCCGATACGGGTAAGGCTCGGCCCGCCGCGCCCGTCCTCCTGCCCGAGCCGGTCATTCGCATCCAGATCGATGCTCGGGTTCGGCCAAGCTCCGGCCTGGGCCAGTTCACCAATGCGCGCGGCGATTTCAGCCTCGGCGGCGCGCAGTTCAGGCGCTGCGACGAGCGCGCGCCTGACGCTGTCTGCGAGAGTCCAGACTCTGGTTTCCTGTATCGGCGCTGCGTCATCTATTCTGGATAGGCCAGCAGGTGCGGCTGGCGGCGTTTGTGCAAAAGCAGGGTTGGAAAACAGTGCCGCCAACCCCAGCGGCAATAAAAATTTGCGCATCGAATTCTCCCGGTAGGAACGAAACAGGAATTCGGCGAGACGCAGAGCCGCTAAATGCGGATAAAACGATACAGGGGGCGTCCCGCCGGTTCAGGCGAGCGTTGCCCTGGGAGGACGTTTGGGGAGTGGGGATAGCGCCGAGACGAAGGCCTCGAGCGGGGTTGTCGCCAGCGCGCTGCCGTCGGCTAACGGCGTTACGCCAATAATATCGGGCAGGATGATGGAAAAGCTTGGATGCACATGATTATGGTGGTGATCGCTGGCCGAAGCCAGCTGCCCGGCATCGTCCGGATTCACCTGCGGATCATTGTGGGCGTGGTCGTCGTCATGATCGTGGCTGTGATGCCCGAAATGCGCTGCAAGGCTCGACGTATGTTCCAGCGCATCGCAAACGCCCACGGAGGCCACATAAGCGGCATTCAGCGAGAGCATGAGAGCGAAAATAATCAGGAGATACGAGCGCATGATGCAGTGTTTCAGTCTGTATGGAGATGTTGACAGCGGTTTTGATTATCCGGTTCCCGGATTTTCCAGTCAAATAATTATAACTCTTCGGGTGCATTTGGAAGTGTTGAACCGAATCATTCGTAGGGCAGAAAAGCATAGCGCCTTCCGCCGCATGAAGATTTTATCGAAATGATGGCTGTGGTGGCGATCATGGCCGGTCTGCTGCCCATCCTGTGGAGTAGCGGCACCGGCGATAAGAAGGGCGGCATGATGATGGTCGGGGATATGCATGAAGATGCATGACATGATGGAAATGCGCATGGAGATGATGGAAATGATGATGGAGCAAATGATGCAGCACGAGGAAATGCGCGATGCCATGCCGGGGAAATAGAGTTGTCATCGCTTGAACTGACAATTGCCGTGAATTTGGCGGCAGTTGCCGGAGCATGCCGTCATCGGCTCCGTTGAGGTAAACTCGCGTCGGTCAATCCAGCCGAAGAGTGTGCAATGCACAACCCCCCCATCCAGCCCCCGGAAGTCGAACAGGCAAAGTCAGACCGATCTGCCGTTGCGGGCGCCGGGATGATGGGGGTCGGGCGTCGTCCATGGGCTGCCGCGCTGGCCATGTTTGCGTTCGCCGCCAGCGTGGCCGGCTTTCTGATCGTGCAATCGGAACAGCAGCGCCTGCGGGAATTGCGCGCGCACATTGCCAACCAGGCGGGCGACCACGCCCACGCGATCCAGCGCGACATCGAACGCGCACTGTCGGCTACCTACGCGCTGGCCGCACTGGTGCGGCAGGGCAACGGCAAGGTGCGCGACTTCGATGCCACCGCCCGCGAAATGCTTCCCTACTATCCGGGCGCTTCTTCCTTGCAACTGGCGCCGGACGGCATCGTGAAATATATCGTACCGCTGGCCGGCAACGAAAAGGCCATCGGCCACAACCTGCTGCGGGACCCGGCGCGCGACAGGGAAGCTTTTCTGGCGCGCGACTCCGGCAAGCTCACCCTGGCCGGGCCATTCAACCTGATCCAGGGCGGGCTGGGCGCGGTCGGACGCTTGCCGGTGTTTCTGGATGACGACAAGGGTAATCCATCGTTCTGGGGCTTTACCACCGTCCTGATCCGCTTTCCCGAAGTGCTCAACGATATCCGGCTTTCCAGACTGGCGGAACTGGGTTTTGCCTACGAGCTGTGGCGCAGCCACCAGGATAGCGGCGAGCGGCAGCTCATCGCTGCATCCATTGCATCCTTGGACAACCCGGTGAATGAGCCCTTCGATATGCCGAATGGTGTCTGGACGCTCAGTGTCGCACCGGTCGAAGGCTGGGGCGATCCGGTCGGGTTGACGCTGAAAGTAGCGATTGGACTGCTGTTCAGCCTACTGCTGGCGTATCTGGCGAAGCTGCTGGTCGAATCGCGCATGCATAAGCTAGACCTTGAGATACTGGTCGAGCGGCGTACGACAGAGATCGTTACCGAAAAGGGCAAGCTGCAGGCTACCTTCGATGCCATCCCGGATATGGTTTGGCTGAAAGATGAGCAAGGCGTCTATCTGGACTGTAACCCGATGTTTGAGCGTTTTGTCGGTTTCGGGAAGCCGGACATCATCGGCAGGGTCGATTATGATTTGGTGGGCAAGGATATGGCAGATTCTTTCCGCGAGCATGACCGCAATGCCATTGCAGCCGGCAAGCCGATTCGTAACGAGGAATGTCTGGTCTTTGCCGAGTATGGACGAAGAGGTGTCTTTGAAATCACCAAGACGCCGATGCGCGATGCCGATGGAAAACTGGTCGGGGTGCTGGGCGTCGCCCACGATATCACCGAGCACCAACAACTCCAGCGGCAGTTGCAAGACCAGCAGGCGCATCTGGAGAATCTGGTGCAACAGCGCACTGCTGAATTGTCGCAAGCGCTGGATCGGATCCAGAAGATCACCAGTCGGGTGCCGGGCCTGGTGTATCAGCTGCGGATGCATTCCGATGGCAGATTTTCCATGCCTTATGTCAGCGGCGCCATCGGCGGGATGTTCGGTCTCAGTCCGCATGATGTGCGCGAGGATATGTCGCCGATATTCGCACTGGTGCATCCTGCCGACAGGCCGGGGCTGCTGTCCGGTATTCGAGCTTCAGCGCATGACATGGACGAATGGCACCACGAATTCAGGATCAGGCTGAACGACGGTAGCGAGCACTTTCTGATGGGCGATGCGATGCCGCAGCAGGAAGTGGATGGCGCCGTGCTCTGGCACGGTTTCATCACCGATATCACGGAACGCAAACAGGCAGAGGCCGCCTTGCAGAAAAGCGAACAGCATTATCTGGCAGTGGCGCAATCGGCCAACGATGCCATCATCACGACCGGAAGCGATGGCAGGATCGTGGGCTGGAACCTCAGCGCCGGGCGCATGTTCGGTTATGCGGAGACTGAGATTTTCGGACAGGACATCGCCGTGCTGATGCCGCAAAGATTCCGGGCGCGCCATGCAGAAGGTCTGGCCAGAGTGGCGGCGGGCGGCGAGACGCACATGATAGGCAAGACGGTCGAACTTGCCGGTTTGCGCAAGGACGGTAATGAATTTCCGCTGGAGATATCCTTGGCGCAGTACCAGTCCGATGAGGGCTGGTACTGCAGCGCCATCATCCGCGACATCACCGGGCGCAAGCAGGCGGAGCAGCGCCTGAGCGAACTGTCTGCGCACCTCCAGAACGTGCGCGAGGAAGAAAAGGCACGTATCGCGCGCGAGATACATGACGATCTGGGCGGCACGTTGACCGCGCTCAAGATGAATACCCACTGGCTGGAGGAAGAGTTGTCCACAATCTACGGGTCGGCTGTGTTCGGCGATTACGTCAAGTCGATGTCGCAGCAACTGGATGAAGCGGTGCTGGCCACGCGGCGCATCATCACCGACCTGCGACCGACCATACTCGATGACCTCGGCCTGTTGGCGGCACTTGAATGGCAGGCCGATGGCTTCTACAAACGCACCGGCATCGTATGCTGCGTGAATTGCGTCGAGAATGCGGGAAATGTGGGCCAGGAGCGCTCGATCGCGCTGTTTCGCATCTTTCAGGAGGCGTTGACCAATATTGCGCGGCATTCTGGCGCATCGACGGTTGAAGTCGATTACCACAATGACGGCCATGAGATCATCCTGACGGTTAGCGACAATGGACGGGGCATGCAGGAGGGACAGAGTATCGCCCGCACGTCCTACGGCATACGCGGCATGCGGGAACGCATCGAACAGCTGGGCGGCGAGATCAGCTTTGCCAGTCCGCCCGACGGCGGCCTGAGCCTGACGGTGGTGCTACTCTTGCCGGATGCTGAACCGGTGGAGGGGCAAACATGATCCGTGTCATGGTCATCGATGACCACGCCATCGTGCGCCAAGGGTTGATACGAATCCTAGAAAAAAACGGCAAGTTGAAGGTCGTGTCGGATCACGCCAATGGCGCGTCAGCCCTGCAATGGATCCGGGGCAACGATTGCGATGTGGCGCTGCTGGACATCTCCATGCCAGGCATGAGCGGTATCGACCTGCTCAAGCAATTGCGCGAGGAGAAGCCGAAGCTGGCAGTGCTGGTCCTGAGCATCTACCCCGAAGACCAGTATGCCGTGCGCCTCATCAAGGCTGGTGCTGCCGGCTATCTGACCAAGGAAAGCGCTCCCGCTGTCGTGGTCGAGGCGGTACAGCGCGTGGCAGGCGGAATGAAATATATCAGCTCTGCCGTGGCGGAAATGCTTGCCGACGATCTGGGCACACCGGATGGAAAGCTTGCACATGAGACCCTGTCCAACCGCGAATACCAGATATTCCTGTTGCTCGCCTCGGCCAAAACCGTGGCAGAGATATCCGACATGCTGGCCCTGAGTTCGAAAACCGTCAGCACCTACCGTAGCCGCATACTGGAAAAAATGCACTTGCGCAATAATGCGGAATTGATGCACTACGCCATCGAGAAACGGCTTGCCGAATAGTTGATGTTTTTACGGTTGACGAATATTTGTCTAATGCAATCAGCAAGTCGCATGGTGCAGAAACATCTCTGTAGGACAAACACCGACAGCATAACCTCCTGTTTGCCTACGCCATATTCAGATGAACACCGCTGCCATACCCGGGCGGGAACGCTCATCATCGCCCCGTGAGTCGCCCGGATGCCGGTTCGTCGGGCGCTGTTGTGCAGAGGAGAGAAACATGAAAGTCCTGATCGTTGAAGATTCGGCAGTCATTCTGGAAGTCCTGAATACGATCCTGTCGGAAATCCCGGCGCTCAAGGTGATCGGCCATGAGGAAAGCGAAGCGGGTGCGATCAAAAGCATCGATGCGATGCTTCCGGATGTCGTGGTGCTGGATATCAGTCTGCGACCGGGTTCCGGAGTCACGGTGCTGGAGTATGTCAAGAAACATCATCCGGAAATCGTGGTCATGGTATTGACCAACTACACCGACGATTTCTACTTCCGGCGCTGCAAGAATGCCGGCGCGGATTTCTTCTTCGACAAGACTTTCCAGATCAAGCAGGTGCGGGCTGCTTTATGGAACCTGGTCTATCAGCGCCATGAAGATGGCTGTTCGCTGAATCCGGCTTGATGGTCTTCGGGTATGGCATCCGCCATGCCCTCATGCGGCATTCCCGGAATCCCTGCCAAGTAGCGTGGCGCAGCGCACGCCGCTGATCACGGCGCCCTCTAGCGTTGCAGGGTAGTCACCCGCGGTGTAGTCGCCCGCCAGCAACAGGTTGGGCAGGACGGTTCGCTGTGGCGGGCGTTGCAGGTCAGGCGCGCAGCAGAAGGTGGCGCGCTTCTCGGCGATGACCCTGAACCATTCCGGCATCGTGCCGATGCCGAACTCATCGCGCAACTCCCCGATTACCTTTTGCGCCAATGCCTCCTGCGATAATTCCTGATGGATGCCTTCCGCGCTGATGACGCTGGCGATAAGGCCGTGCTGTCCGGTGATGCGTCCCTTGTCGAACAGCCATTGGCTGAAGCGCTGGTGCAGGCCGAGCATGGCATGCGGCAGGGTGACGTGAGCGGGGTATTGCAGGTACACGGTGTAGATCGGCTGGTGTTGCAGCGCATCGATCTGCTGCACGATGCTTTCCAGTTCGGGAATGGGGCGCAGCAGTCCGGCAGCGACTGTCGGTGGTGCGGCACAGATGACGTGGCTGAAGGATCGTGTTCCGTCGGCGGTGACGAGTTTGATGCCGTTCTCTTGCGGGATGATGGCTTGCACGCCGCAGGAGAGATGCACCTTGCCGCCATGCCGTTCGACGAAATCCGCCGCGCGTTGCGGGAACAATGTGGTGAAGTCGAGGCGCGGCAGCAGCATGTCGCTGTCGGCGCGCGTCCGGTTCAGCGCGTCGCGCAGCACGTTGAGCAGCACCTGTGCGGAAGCCTTGCGCACCGACGTGTTCAGTGCGGCGATGCACAACGGTTCCCACAGCTTGAGTGTCAGGTCGGCGTCCTGTCCATGAAGCGCCAGCAGTTCGGCGACCGTCATATCCTTGGGCAAATGAAAATCCATGCGGCGCAACGTGAGCATGAAGCGTATGGCTTTCAGACGTTCGTTCCAGTTCAAACCGTCAGCCCGGAACAGTGCGACGAGAAGGTGGAGCGGGGCGGGGAGGCGCGGTGCCCGGAGCGAGAAATGGCCGTGCAGGTCGAGCTGCAGCGGCAGGCGCAGGAAGTCCTGTCCGGTATCGCCGCCGACCAGATCGATCAGGCGCAGCGTCTCGCGGTAGCAGCCGAGTAGCAGGTGCTGGCCGTTGTCGAGTTGCGTGCCGTTGTGCAGCACACCGCGCGCGCGCCCGCCGAGTTGCCTGGCGCTCTCAAATACGGTGACGGGGATGTTACGGGAAGAAAGTTCGGTTGCGGCCGCCATGCCTGCATAGCCGCCGCCGATGATTCCCACGTTCAAACTATGATTTTCACGATCGCCCGGCTGCGCCCCCCTCGCTTCGCTCTCCCCGCTTGCGGGAGAGGGTTGGGGAGAGGGATTTTTGTTCAGTTTTTCAGCCATGCCTTGATTGCCAGCCACAGCTTATAGCTCGGTGTGAGCGAGACACGCTCCTTCAATACATGACAGCCGCTTTGCTCGACTTCGTCCAGCGTGGCCTGATAGATCGCCGCCATGATAAGTCCGGTGCGCTGTGACTTGCGGTCCGCGGCGGGCAGGTGTTCGAAGGCTTGCCGGTAGTAGCGCCGCGCGCGTTCGATCTGGAACGCCATCAGCTTCCGGAAACCTTCGGTCTCGCGCGCATTGAGGATATCTGCCTCGGACACGCCGAATTGTTGCAGTTCGGCCTGCGGCAGGTAGATGCGGTTGCGCCGCGCATCCTCGCCCACGTCGCGGATGATGTTGGTGAGCTGGAAGGCGATGCCGAGGTCGTGCGCGTATTTCAGCGTCTGGCGGTCGCGGTAGCCGAAGATCTCCGCCGCCAGCAATCCGACCACCGAGGCGACGCGGTAGCAATACAGTTGCAGCGACTTGAAGTCGGCATAGCGCGGCTGGTCGAGGTCCATCTCCATGCCGTCGATGATCTCCAGCAGGTGTTCCTGCGGCAGCTTGAACTGCTGCACGACCGGAACCAGTGCGAGGCTAACGGGGTGAGTGGGCTTGCCGCCATAGATGGCAATGACCTCACCGCGCCACCAGTTGAGCGTGGTGCGCGCAATGTTTGCATCCGAACATTCGTCCACCACATCGTCCACCTCGCGGCAGAACGCGTACAGCACGGTCATCGCGCGGCACTTGTCGGCGGGCAGGAAGCGGAAGCTGACGGTGAAGCTGGAGCCGCTTTGCTTCGCCTTGTCTACGCAGTACTGGTAAGGGTCCATCGGTGTTCAGAAGGGGGCGGATTTGGCCAGCATGATAACCCAGTCGAACGGGCGCAACACCGGGCGCCGGCTGAACATGTCGTAATCGACGGCTTCCAGCTTGTCGAGGATGCGCAGGCCGCCCGCGATGATCATGCGCATCTCCAGCCCGATGCGGCCGCTGAGGATGCTGCCCAGCGGTTTGCCGTACAGCATCATCTCGCGTGCGCGCTGCACCTCGAACTGCATCAGTGCGCGCCAGTTGTCATCCGTGCTGCCCCGCGCGATCTGCGCCTCGCTTACGCCGAAGCGCACCAGATCGTCCTGCGGCAGATAGACGCGACCGATCTGCCAGTCTTTGACCACGTCCTGCCAGAAGTTGATGAGTTGCAGCGCGGTGCAGATGGCATCGCTGTATTTGAGATTTATTTCGCTGGCTTCGCCGTAGAGGTGCAACAGCAGATTGCCGACCGGATTGGCCGAGCGGCGGCAGTAGTCGAGCAACTCATCGAAGTCGGCATAGCGCTTCTTCACCACGTCCTGCGAGAAGGCGTCGAGCAGGTCATGGAAGAATTGTATCGGCAGGTCGTGTTGTCGAATCTCGGCGGCGAGATGTTTGAACAGCGGCAACAGCGGCGTTTCGTTCGCAGCGATGTGCGCCAGTTCGTCTCGGAACTCGTCGAGTCGGCTCAGGCGTTCAGCGTCGGGCAAGTCGCCCTCGTCGGCGATGTCATCCGCCGCACGCGCGAAATGGTAGATCGCCGCCACCGGCTTGCGCAGTCGCCGGGGCATCAGGATGGAGGCGACGGGGAAGTTCTCGTAATGCTCGACAGCCATTGGGATGTTTATTTGGCGTATGGGCCAAGGAAACGGATGCCGTTGAAATGGATCAGGTGGGTTGGATCACTGGCACACCATACTTCGGTTTCCCAAGCGACCACAGACAGGAATTTGCGCAGGACTTCGCCACGGTCCGGGAATGCCGTTACATATACAAGCCCCGCCGTGCTTGCCTTGAACAGGTCGGAAAGTTCGGTATGGCGAATGCCGTCCACCGGGCCGCTGCTTGCTACTGCTTCAACCAGAATGAGCCAGTTCTTTTTGCGATGGTAAACCACCACATCGGGCATTTTGCCGTGGCTGCCTACTCTGATACCCAGTGCATGCAGCAGTTTTTCGTCGAAGTAGCCCCATTTCGTTCCCGTGTCGCCCACATAAACAAGCTCGCCGCCAGGTACGAAGCGAGGGATGAATTCTTCGATGACGGCGCGGATGAGGCCGGAATGTTTTCCTGCGCTTAATTTGATTTCCTGTTTTTTGTTAATGACTACCGGAATTCGTTGCATGTCACGATGCCGGGCAAATTGCGCTGCTAACGTCTGGCGGTTTTCCAGATAAGAGGAAAGATTTGCTTTCCAGCTTCGCGTGCCGAATTTGCGGAGCAAGGCGAGGGCATTGGATTCCACCTGGTAGCAATTGTCAGAACTATTGACCGCACGATCCGGTTTGTCCGGGTTGTGCAGCAATATTCCCGCCGCGACAAGCTGTTTGACGCTATATTTCCTGATGCTTTCCCGTGTGTTTTCAGCGTACTTGTGCCCGAGTTTCTCGCGGGCGAAATCAAGTATGGCTCTGATGCCCAGCTTTGGGTCGCTTGCTTCTTGCCAGCCCTTGTTCTTTGGCAAGTCCAGCAAAGCCAAGAGGCAAATGGCCGTTCTATCGTTTAATTGCTCATTAGGCATGCCGAGCTGCCTGAGCACGTCCAGAGCCTCGTCGATTCGCTCCTGTTTTGTGGTCATGCTATTTCAAGCTCCTCAATCAATCGGTCTATATTGGTCTGATCGTTGGGCAGATACTTGGCTCGTTGGCCGAGTATTCGCAACTGTTCGCGGCTGGGATAGCGCATATTGCGCAGGTCTGTGGCATTGACCTGAGTGTGACCTGAGAATACCCGAAAGTGTTCGTCGAGAACGGTCGAGTTAAGAAAGGTGGTTAACCCCTTGGCAATATCTGCGTCCATGCCGTGTTTCCCGATGTGAAACACGTTCCAATGATTTTCAAAACCGATATATGCCGCTTCCAATGCATCGTGCGGCAAATGGTATGCAACGAGACGCCGCCGTTCCTCTTTCGCGGTAAACCGTTTGACGAGCACATAGTGGCCGTTTGGCATCAGCCATTTGCGGACGTTATTGGCAAGCAGCAAAGCGTTGGGCTTTTTGTGCGGCTTTGGCCAGCGTAGGGTGCCATCGTTGAAATGGTGCGGATAAAGCAGGGGGGCGGCGTCGTCGCCTGGTTCATCTCGCCAGTAATCCCTCATCCGGAAATCCACAACCGGACCGGTACAAACTTCCAGTCCGATGTCGTGCAAAGTGTGCCTGCAATGCGTTGGAGATGTGGTATGCCCTGCGGCTGTCGGAATGTGGATAAATTGCTCTGTGTCGTCCGGTTTTACGATCACGTCAGCATCAAACGTCGTCTGATGGTAGTCCATGAATTTTCCGTCGCGCGAGGTAGATACAATGACAGAGTTTTGCGGCGCTCCCTTGACCAGATGAATGATGACATTCTCTTGCAGGACGTCGTCATCCCGGAAGGCATGGTTGCGACTCTCGAATAGATGCAGTTGGCGTATGCAGCAGGTTCGCAGTATCAGTTCACGGAACGGGCGGTAATAGCTGCCGTTACAGAACGAGCGGGGAATGATGGCGACGACTTCACCGCCTTTCTCCATCAGTAACACCGTCAATGCAACAAATGCCGTATATAGATTGACCGTCTCAATGCCAACCATTCGCAACAACTTGCGGTGTCTGGAGTGGGTAGATACTTTTTTGTAAGGGGGATTGAGGATCGCATGGGTGTAGCGATTGCCGCTGTCAAATTGTATGGATAAGGTTGCGTCCTCGATAAAGTCCGAGGTATGGATGCGCGCTGTTATTTTTCCCTGTCCATGATGGACAAAATCGTCGAGGGTGTTTTTCAGGTAGCCACCCAGCACGCTGTCGATTTCCCATGTGTCCACATCGACATTCATTCCATTCTGTAGCGCCCTGTCCAGAAATGCTGAAGTCAGCGATCCCACTCCGGCACCCGCATCCAGCAGTCTGGCTTGGCCGTTGCAGGAGAAAAGCGAGGCCATAAAACCCGCAATGTGAGAGGGCGTCATGTATTGACCAAGTTCGGAACGGCGCTGCGCATCCAGCAAGCCACTGGCTTCGCGTCTGACTTGATCGATGACAGTACTCATGGACTAAAGCAAGTCGTTGCGGTGCAACATGAACACGAACCCGTCGCCCGCGCTGACATCCAGCCAGGTGAACGGCAGGTTCGGATAAGCGGCTTCGAGCGCGTCGCGATTATGGCCGATCTCGACCACCAGCAGGCCGTCCGGGTTGAGGTGGGTGGCGGCCTGTTCGAGGATGGTGCGCGTGGCTTCCAGACCGTCGTGGCCGCTGCCCAGCGCCAGCTTGGGCTCGTGCAGGTATTCCTGCGGCAGTGCGGCGACCGAGGGGGCATCCACGTAGGGCGGGTTGCTGATGATGAGGTCGTATTGCCGGCCTTGCAGCTTGGCGAACAGGTCGGATTCGATCAGGCTGATGCGGTCCTGCATGCCGTAATCGGCCACGTTGCGCTCGGCCACGGCCAGCGCGTCCGGCGACAGGTCTACCGCATCGACCCCGGCACAGGGGAAGGCGTGCGCGGCGAGGATGGCGAGACAGCCGCTGCCGGTACACAGGTCGAGCACGTTGCCTATCCGTTCTGGCTCGGCGATCCACGGTGCCAGTTGCTCGCGCAACAGTTCGGCGATGAACGAGCGCGGCACGATGACGCGCTCGTCCACATAGAAGCTGAAGTCGCCGAGGAACGCCTCGTGCGTCAGATAGGCGGCGGGAATGCGCTGTTCGACGCGGCGCTGGATGATGTTCAGCACTTCGTTGCGCTCGCCGTCGGTCAGGTTGGCGTCGAGAAAGGGATCGAGCCGGTCGAGCGGCAGGTGCAGCGTATGCAGGATCAGGTAG
>Ga0209211_10010739_pt1 | contig 11874 bp, 12 predicted proteins | sample RifGroA2_FD_183992 | JGI IMG/M metagenome (GOLD analysis project Ga0209211, IMG submission 183992) | Groundwater microbial communities from Rifle, Colorado, USA - Groundwater A2 (SPAdes) (version 2) | ecosystem: Environmental > Aquatic > Deep subsurface > Groundwater | place: Rifle, Colorado... | reverse complement strand
ATGTTGTGGATGATACACAAAAGAAAATATTCGTCGCCGAGCAAGATACTGCGTACTCTGAAAGAGTCGCAGAGTAGCGAAGGCGAAAGGGGATTATAAGGGGTCGCTACCCCTTATTCCATTATGGATTTGCCTTTGGTTGAAAAAATCGGCGTGTCTAATCTGGAAGGATACGTTAAAGCAGGAATTTGTGGAAGAAATGATATTGTTCGTTTATCAGAGTATTTTAATGGAAGTGATGCAAATTTTTATTCTATGGCAGGATTCAGTGGTGATGCTGATACCATGCTTTTTTTAGCGGACCATGATGTTAATGGTGCGTTAGCTTTTGTTTGTTCAAGAAAAGGCATCACTGACAAAAGAGCAATGGCTGTCTTAAGAAAAGCAGGAGTAGATGAACCTACACTCATGAGTATGCAGCGATTTAGTTTTCTTGATTATAAACGATTTGATTATAGTCTAGGGGAACTTCTTGTGGCTAATACAGTTTACCAGCAATATAAAGAACTTTTAGAACAAGAATTCCCCAGCAGTGAAGTTGGTTTAAAACCTTTTACAAGAATATCAAGCAGGTTAGAATCAACATTACCATGAAGCAGATTTAAATCATTAATTTTATAAACTTCTTTTACAATTCTAAATAAGATTATGACAATAACACATAAATTAATTATCATGGCAAGAAACTTAACAAAGAATTTAATTATTATGCTAATGCTGTTTTTAGCGTTATTCTTCCCTATTTTAATACACGCTGAGACTTCTAACGTTGTCGAGTCTTCTAATGTTGTCGAGCCATCTAGCGCTGCTGAGTCTTCTAATGTTGTATTAACCTTATTTGATGCTGCAACTAAAGAGCCATTAAAAGATATATTTGTGGATATAGAGATTGACGGCAGCTCTACTCAATATTATATGGGAAAAGATAATGATTTAGTGCTGAATTTAGATAAGGGCAGTTACAGCATTAAAATTCTTGCAAAAAAGCCAGAATCAGATTATTATGAATATTATAGTAATCTTTTCTTAATAGTTACTGATTCACCAAAAGTTAAAATCGTGTTCTTGCATCCAGTCGGCTCATTATATGGTATTGTGAAAGATAATTTAGATAATGTTGTTGCAGAAACAGAACTTAATTTTGAATGCAGCAGTGTTATTTCAATAGATTACCCTGAAACTTCAAATAAATTCGGTTCGTTCTTGTTGGACGCTGTTCCTGAGGGAATATGCGACATATCAGCTATTCATGAAGGTAGCATAGGAACTGAAAGAGTAGTTATAACAAAAGGGATGAGAACTAATGTAGAAATTAAATTAGATAAATCTTTAATTGTTAATAACAATAAACTATTTACTAATCCTTTTTTCTTAATACTTGCATTATTGTTGATTGTAGGATTAATCATATTAAGTTTTATTTTGTATAAATTTATTACAAAAAAAGGTTTGAAAAGTTTAATCTCACCACCTAATGAAACAAAGATGGCAAATCAATCAGGCAAAACAAACAACCTAACAGAAGCAAATGGAAATAATAACATAAAAGAAACAAATAGAGTAAATAATGCGAAAGAAACAGATGGAAATAATAATAACCTAAAAGAAACAAATAACCTAAAAGAAACAAATAACCTAAAAGAAACAAATGAAACAGAGACTAAAACAGGGATTAATTTAGGCAAAAGGGCAAATGATATTATCAGAACACTTAGGCAGAATGAAAAAAAGATTGTTTTATTTGTCGCGGAATCTGGAGCACCAGTTCACTTGTCTAAAATTCATCATAAAACAGGGCTTTCTAAAGGAACATTATCACGGAATATTGATTTATTAGAAAAGAAAAATATTATACAAACGCAAAAAGAAGGAAAAGTTCGTAAAATAAGCCTTTCTCCATGGTTTTTAGAGAAGAATTAACTAAATCTAACTAACTGAAATATAACTGAAATCTAGCTGAAACATAATTGGAACCTAATTAAAATCTAAGTATTTGTTTAGCTAATTTCCTATTTTTTTAATATCTTTCTTCCGCTCATAACCCGTATGTGGGACGCAGTCCCCGTCTCATGAAAAATTAAAATGGGTGCTGGGTGCTAGTGGCTAGGTGTTAGTTACGATGAATTATCGCCACCAGTACCTAGCACCCAGAACCTAGCACCTAGTTTTCATAGTGAACGTGTCCAATCAGGTAGGAAATAAAGAAATAAATAATAGTAAGACAGGTGGCTTCGCTCAGGAACTAAACAAATACAAATCTAACTAAAATCTAAATGAAACCTAACTGAAATCTAACTGAGACCTAACTGAAATCTAACTGAGACCTAACTGAAACCTAACTGGAACCTAACTGGAACGTTCCATCGTCCCGGCAAAGATATAAGTATTGTCCCGTTCTATAGGACTACTTAGAGTTTTTTGAATAATCCGATATTTAGCCGGTATTCAAAGTTCTCTATACGAAAAACGTAAAAAAAATAAAAAAATAAAACGAATAGAAAACATAAAAAACATAAAACAAATAAAAAAACATTGAGGTGTGTGAAAAATGAAAAACGCAAAAAGTGGAACATTATTATTAGCAAAAAAGAGAATAAAAGGGATATTATCTTTAATTGGTTTGTTGTTGCTTACTTCAGTTTTAGTAACATCTGTATTAGTAACTTCAGTATTTGGTGTTGGTGAAGTTACTGATAAGCTAATACAAAAAAATATTGGTGATTATAATTATTTGAGCGCAGATATTGATAAGCGAGATGGTGATATCAATTATCAATATATCTCATTTTACAAAAATAATGATGTTGATGTAAGAGTAGATGTATATGAATTATACACCACAAAAGATGCTGAAGAAATGTTTTCCGGAGCATTAAATGAAGGAACTCTTGTAGATGTTAACAATAAGAAGCTTGGTCTAAACACAGATGTAAACTATATTCTGTTTTGGAACAGTGGAAATTTCTTAGTTTCAATTGAATTTCCAGAAGAAGGTTCTGAAAGTGATGCCTTACTTCAAGAATACTTAACTAAATATCCTCTTAATATAGCAAGTGAAAGTTCTAAACAAGAGGATCAGACAAATGGTTTGATTAAAAAAGATATAGGGAACTATAAATTTATTGATGAAGATATAGTTTCGCTTTCTGGAGGGGATAAGCGTTATACTGCAATGTATGAAATAGGTGAATTAGAAGCAGAAGCAGAGATAAGAGTATTAAAGGATTCAAACGGAGCAAAATTTCTTTTTGAAAAAGGAGTTAAAGATGAAAATATGGAATTTATTACCCTCAAAAACATGAATCTTGCAAAGCGTATTCAAGAAACCGCGTCAGGAGACAGATATGAATATATATGGCACAATGCTAACAAAATTATTATTTTATACAGATTGGATTGGGAATCTATTAATGATGATTTATTAATATTAGAATATCTTAGCAAATATCCTAGTGAAGTGAGTACAAATGGTGGAAATAGTTTAGCACCAACACAGCCATACCAACCTTCTATGCAACAAAAGTATCCGCAAAACAATCAGCAGAACAACCAGCAAAACAACCAACAGAACAACATGCAGAATTTTCCATCAAATTGTCAACAACAATTCCAACCAAACAACCAGCAGAATAACCAACAAAACAACAAACAGGGCAACATGCAGAATTTCCCGCAAAACAACCAACCAAACAACCAACAGAACAACCAACAGAATAATATGCAGAATTTCCCTCAAAACAACCAACAAAACAACCAACAGAATAATATGCAGAATTTCCCTCAAAATAACCAACAGGGCAACATGCAGAATTTCCCGCAAAACAACCAACCAAACAACCAACCAAACAACCAACAGAACAACCAACAGAACAACCAACAGAACAACCAACAGAATAATATGCAGAATTTCCCGCAAAACTGTCAGCAACAATTCCAACCTAACTTCCAACAAGAAGGCGGTATGTTCCCAGCGCAAGGCCCAGGACAAGATGGACAGAATATGGGTAATGGCAGCTTACAACCTGGCGGATCTCAACAATTCAATCAAGGAATGCCAAATAATGGTGTTCAGCCTGATATGGTGTGTAAAGGATGTAAGGTTGATAGCAATTGCCTTAATACTGGTTTTCGTATGGTAAGCGAAGAAGTTCCGAAGTATTGTGATGTTGACAATACACTTTATCCACAAAAAGAAAAGGATGCATCCTGTCAAAATAATTTTGAGTGCTTAAGCAATCAATGCAGTAATAGTAAATGTATAGACTTAAGCAGCCAGTTAGAAGAAACCCAGAGCTTATTAAACAAGATTTTAGAATGGATTAAAGGATTGGTTGGTTGATTAATTAAGTTTAAGATAAAGTTGAGAATTGTAAAAGTTAAGAGATGTAGGAGTTATAGTTAGTTCATTGTTTTTGCATTAGAACAAGTAATGTATGTTCATCACCATACACTTTAGAACTAACTGTTTCCCTATCCACTTTTATTATTTTCATCTTAAATTTAGAGAACACTTTTCTAATTTCATCTTCATTGTAAGGTCTGCTATACATCTTTTGTCCCATTATCTTTGTGTAATTTTCTGCTTCGTTATTTACTCCAAATGGTGGTTCATTAAGAGCTAAAAAGAAAACCCCACCTTGTTTCAAGGCTTTAACTGCTTTTTTTGCAGATATTCTAAAATTTTTCTGGTCTAAACAAAGCATAGTATATCCTGAAAATATACCATCAAATTCTTCAATAAATTTAATCTTCGTCATGGAAACGCGAAAATATCTCGCTTCTGGAACATTCTTTTTTGCCTCTTTAATCATAGTTTCTGAAATGTCAATTGCCGTAACTTTAAAGCCTCTCTTAACTAATTCTTTGGTGAATGGTAATCCTGAACCGCAGCCAAAATCTAAAACAGAAGCAAGTTTAGGAAGCTTATTACAAAACAAGTTAAAAACTTCCAAATATTTTTTATGCTTGATATAAGGCGAGGCAACTTTTCCGCCAATTTTATCCCACGCTTTTTTATTTAATTTAAGAATATTCATCTTTTCGGTTTGGCTTTCTTGATTAAATTCATCTCTTTTGCAATTTGTTTCTTTTGGGATGATGTTGCAATTGTTTTGATAGTATTCAGCGTGCAGTATTTTAAGAATAATTCTTTACTTTTAAACTTCATTTTTTTCATTGCTTTCTTGAAATTCTTGTACCCATTACTTGAAAGATTCATTTTCACAACTTTCTTTGCCATAAACTCACCTCATTAATTGTTTTGTTTTCAACGTTAATAAATTTATCGTTTTTGTTCAGTTGAGGGTTTGTTTTCGTGAAATGTTTCAAGTCTTAAATTTTTGCTTTTCTTGCTCCCCACACGTTTGTGGGACGCAGTCCACCGTCTCATGAAAAATAAAACTAGGTACTAGGTGTTGGGTGCTAGGTGCTAGCGGCGATAATTCATCGTAACTAGCACCCAGCACCTAGAACCCAGCACCTAGAACCCAGCACCTAGTTTTCATTGTGAACCGCGGCTGCGCCTTGGAACGAAACAAAAAAAGAGGTTATATAAAAATAAAAAAAGCGGGGAGAGGGACTTGAACCCCCGAATGATCGCTGTCTTCTGTTCATCGCTTTAAGCTTAAGCTAAAGCTCATAATAGCGGACTGCAGGCGATTGCCTTAGCCGCTTGGCTACCCCCGCAAAGAAGGTATGTTCTGTAGCAACGGCATTTAATTTAAATGTTTTTTGTTTGAATTTATGTTATCGTAGGTAAATAGTTTTCGGACAACACAAACGCCAAAATCACCATAACCTTTATATATCTCTTTTATATGTATTTATCTAAATAGATATATTACCAAATCGATTATCAGTAAAAAGGTAGATTATTCATAAAAGAGGCAAAGTATGAAAGACAACATCCAAAGATTTTGGAAGGAATATCTTATAGCTGTAGCGATCATTGTCATTACAGGTATTTTTATGAATACAGACATGGTTAAATTCCTGCAAACAATGACTGGTTTTGCTGTTAGCAAATCAACAGCAGCAATAGTTGTTAATTATTCCTATGTTTTTTTAATTATTCTCGGTCCTTTATTATTGATAGGCACAGCAGGATATTCTTATTATCTTAATCAGTTTAACAGAATGAACGCTAATAACAACAATTTTAACAACAATAATAATTTCAATCTCAACAACAACAATTTCAATAATAAAAATCGCAATAACAATTTTAATAACAACACCTTACATCATAACGCGCAGGATTTGCACAATGTTAAATTCTCAAGCATGGACCATGAGTTTCATCATTTCCCGCACGATTCTCTTGGTTTAAATTTAAATGCAAACCCAAACTCAAATTCAAATGAAATGCTGTCCATAACAAACAACTCAAACAACTTAAACAATCCTGCTTTTCAATCAATCCGAAATCCAGATACTTCACATTTATTATGTTATCCTAATGCAATGGATCATCATGTATTAAAACAGCACATTAAAAACAAATTAATGCAGGGCAATACAATGAAAGAGATAAGCGAGAAATTGCTTGAGCACAATTGGCCTTTGGATAAAATTAATACGGCATTTAATGACCTCAAACTTACAAATGTTGAATCAGAGATTATGGTTGGAAGTTTTGTAACCAAATCACTGATTGCAGGATATGATGTTAATACAATCAGACAAAGCCTTGTGCAGAAAGGCTGGGAATCAAACAAAGTTGATAAAGTGATTAATCTTGTTTTTAAGTGAAGGTTTAATTATAATTTTTTGGTTATGATTGTTTGAATAATAAATAGTTTAAATCATAAATAGTTTAATGATTAACCGATAATTAATTGACAAGGGGTATAAAGGAATGGAGCGGGTTTTAGTTAGCGAGGACAGAAAACGGTTTTTCTTTAAAGGCGCAGATATTCACACTAAATTTGGCTTTATAAAAAAAGAAGATGTTCTTAAAGCAAAATTAGGCAGTAAAGTAAAGACGCAGTTAGGCAAAGAATTCACTATTATCTCACCAAGCTTCATTGACAAATATATGCGGATAAAACGAGGGCCGCAGATTATTCCGCTGAAAGATTTAGGATTATTTGTTTCAGAAACAGGGTTGGAGCCAAACTGGAAGATTGTTGACGCTGGTTCTGGCTCTGGTGCATTGGCTTGTTTTCTGGCAAATTTAGTTCCGAAAGGGAAAGTTTACACTTATGATATCAGAGACGACCATCTTGCCATTACACAGGAAAATATTAAATTTTTAGGATTAAAAAATATCACTGCAAAAAAATTAGATATTTACCAATCCATCCCGCACAAAAATATAAATATGATTACATTAGACCTTCCAGAGCCATGGTTAGCAATTGAAAACTGCATTAAAGCATTAACCTCCGGCGGGTTTATTGTCAGCTATTCTCCATGTATTCCCCAAGTGAGTGATTTCGTCGAGAAAGTTAAGAAAACAAAAAGTTTAATGTATCTGAAAACAATAGAGCTCATTGAGAGGGAATGGGAATTTGAAGAAAGGAGAATTCGGCCAAAAACACAGCAGATAGGCCATTCTGGATTTTTGAGTTTGGTGAGGAAGATATAATTGATTTGAGGAAGATGTTTTGATATGAAAAAAAAGATTGTGTTCGGGTTTTCAATATCATTAATCTTGTTCTTGATTTTCACCAGCGGTTGTGCTAACCAAGATGTTGTCGGCAAAGCAATATTAGCATCAGAACAGAATAACATTTATTGGATATGCATGAAAAATGGTGGTTGCATAGAGATGCAAAACTTTAAATAGTACATATTACTTTTAGGTAATATGACGATAACATTTAAGTAATATGATTATAACATTAAAGAAATATGCAATTTGAAACATGCTCCTGACTAAAACACAATTGGAAATCCTGGAAATATTTTGCGCTAATATTACTAAATCGTTTAGCATTAGGGGCTTGTCTAAATTGCTGAACAAAAACTATAAAGTGGCTTATCAGGCGATGCAGGGATTAATAGAAAAAAATATCTTAAAGAAAGATGAGCATCAGCTGCTGAAGTTAAATTATCAGAATAACTTTTCTTTACTGGCATATGTAGAATCTTTAAGAGCTGAGAGGTTTCTCAAAAAACATAAAGAAATCGGCTTGTTTGTAGATGAGGTAATACAGAAGTCCCCCTCTGGTTTCTTTACTTTAATGCTTTTTGGCTCCTATGCAGCAGGAAGGCAAAGCAAACGCTCAGATATTGATGTTTTAATGATTATTGAGGATATCGCTCAAGTTGAAGCTGTAGAAAGAAATCTTAAGTTTATGTCCGAAAACTTTGGAAACTTTCATGTTCAAGTTATCAGTAAAGAGAGCGTTAAAGAAATGATTTTGCGCCCAGGAAAGCTTAATGTCATTAACGAAACTCTTAATAAGCACATCTTGTTTTTTGGAGCAGAAGACTATTATCGGTTGATTAACCAGGTGTGAGATGAGCCAAGAATTAGATAAAAAAAAGATTCAGGAGATTCGTAGATTAATCCCTCAGTTAGTCCAAGAGGGTTTAATTAGCCGAAAAGAGGAAAATAAGCGTTTAGTAGAGTTCTATCTAACTCTTTCAGAAGAAGCCCTTAATTCGTCAAGAGTGGTGTATAAAGTTTCTACAGATGAAGAAATGGCTAAACTGGTTGGTGTTTCTGATTTTAATGGCTTCGTGTGGGTAATCAATCCAGCATATTATTCCATGTTTTATGCTGCCAATGCCCTTTTATCTAGTTCAGGAATTAAAATATGTTCTGAAATAGGAATACACAAATTGACTTTCCAAGCTTTCGTTTATTACTTTTATCTCACTGGCAAAATTAGTGCCAAATATGTTCAGGAGTTCTTAGAAGAACAAGAATCTGCTGAAGAAATATTAGGGAAAGAAAGAGCCATAAAAGAAGCGGAACAGAAAGCTAAAGAATTAGTCCTGCATTTAGAGTTGGAAAGGGAAAAGAGAACGTTTTTTACTTACGGGCTGGAAAAGTTTCGGATAGAGAATAAAGCTAAGACTTCATTAGAAAGGGCGAGTAATTTTTATAAAGAGATAAAGAAACTATTGATGTAAAAGAGGTTAAGAGATGAGAAAGAAAAATAGACCATTATTCAATCAAGCAATTATAGCTATTATAGTCTCTTTAGTTATAATTTCTGCTACAATAATCGCAGTTCTTCCGAGCCGATTTTGGGGAAGGCTTTTGCCGGTTTAAGCTCCAGCCAGAAACAGCTCTATTGGAAGTGCATGGCGGACAACGGCTGTAATACTTTGCTCAAAGAAGCGCAAACTAGTAAAAATTATGCTGCTTACCGCAAATGCGCCAAAGACTGCTCTGATTCGGCTTTGAATTTTAAACAAGAGTCTTATTATTGTAGCGATAACGATGGAACGGACTTCTTAACTAAAAGCAAAGTGGTTTCCAACTTATATACACAGGGAAAAGAAGATTATTGCTATACATTCCCCAACGGCAAAACTTATTTGATGGAAGGCAAATGTAAGAATAACCAGTATGCTTATGTGCAGAAGAATTGTGAAGAGTTGGGAAATAATTATTTGTGTGAAGATGGAAGTTGTGTTCTTGTTCTGAAGGAAGTACCTTTAGATTGGGATATATCTAAACCAATTTATTCAAAAAAAGTTAATGGTATCTTTGCTAAGGCTACAACTGCTCTTAATAAAGAGATTACTTTAAGCAATCTTAAATTTGAGTTGTTTATGGGACAAAATTTACAATATTTCGCTCAAGCAGAGTGGGAAACTAATATCCCCTCTAGTGCTTCTGGGATAATTGTCTCTCAAGAAAGTGTTTTCAAGTTATCTGGAAATAAAGAAAATAACCAATTACAATATGTATCTATTCTTAATTCTCCATTAAAGATGCAGGGCAAGACCTCATTTTTACTCAATGAAAACCAAGAATACACTTTTACAATACAATCTTGCTACAATGAGTATTTTCCGAAATTGGATAGTTCTTGCATAAACCATAATTTTATTTTAAAAATGCCAAAGATTGCTAAAGCAGAGGTAAATTGTAAGAAAATCGTGGATAATGGTCTACAAGAAAACAAGCTGGACATGGTGTTTATCCCCTCAGAATACTCAGAAGAAGAATTGAAATCAGGAAAACTAGAAAAAGATGTTCATCTTCTTCTTTTTGAAAAAGTGCCTGATTCTGCTGCTGTTGAAGAAAGAATAAGCTTTTTTGATGTTCCTCTATTTAATCAGAATTTTAATTTGTTTAATGTCCATGTAATCAACGAGAAAGTTCCTTGCTGCAATAATAACCAATTATTATCCTCTGCTAAGAGTTGCGGTTTTGACCAACAGAAAGATGTTATTGTAGTAATGTATAATTCTGTATTGGGAATGAGTTTTGCTGAAGGTATTGGGACAGGTAATAAGATTTATATGTTTAAAGGCAACGAATGGCAGGAATTAGGTTCGGTTCTCGCTCATGAATTTGGCCATTTAATTGGCTTACATGAAGAGTATTATACTCTTCCTTCCTCATTCATGACGCCATCAGAGTCTCCCAACTGTGAGTATGGTGATTTAACCTGTAGCAAGTGGTGTAAGAACATTGATGCTGAAAAAGTAAAACAAGTTCACACAGCAAAAGAGAAATTTGACGCCTGCCAAAAAATATTAACAGAGAAGGATGAAATTGCTTGGAAAGATTTCTGTTCAACATTAGATTTGGGTGGGATAATTTCAGATTATGTTAAAGAAGTAGGTGGTTCTTATTCAGGAGCCATGAGCCAAGAAGAATATTGTACCTTTCCTTTAAGTGAGGTGATTGGTTATACCTGCTATGCCGGCACTTTTTGGCCTTTAGATAGAGATGAAAGCTTGAATTTAGGAGTAAATTGTTTAGATGGATATCAATGCTACTTTGGATGTGGCGGCAACTATGAATGGACGAGAAGTACTTTTGTAGGGATTATGGGTGGGGGAACGATGGGAGAGACACAATATTTATGGAAACAAAAAGAAAAAAATGCTGGGGAAAAGATACTTCCAGATTTCAGCCCTGCTGCCAGTCAAGCACTTAAAGAATACTTAGATAAATTTGATTAAATATACTAAAAGTGATTAATTTTCGAACAAATTAATCACTTTTGTATATACAAAAGTGCAAAATAATGTTAGATTATTTTGCACTTTTAGTATAGAAAGAAAAAATAAAGAGGTAACTAAATGGACCAAGAAACATTAAAACAAAGTAGAATGTTTTATAAATGGATTATATTTCAATTAATTTGGCTAGCTAAAATATATATTAAACAAACTGAGGTGGAATTATGAAAATATGTCAAACTTTGTTAATTTTTATTGTTTTGATAATTACTGTTTCTTTTGCTAATGCAATAGAGCAAGAAATTGTTACAAACACAAAGGAAACTGTAGAACTAAACTCATTTTTAATATGCCTTCAACAAAAAGGTTGTGGTGGTCCTGAGGAAGAGATTAAAAAAGGGGGACTGCAACTAGCACTTCAAGAGATAGGTCCTGATGACGAGGAATGCTATAAGCAATGTAATGTAGACATCACTTGCTATTTTAAGGAAAAAGATGCTTGTTGGGGACAAATAGGATATCAGGACAATGATCTGCAATTAATCCAATGTTCTAATCAAGCAACAGAAACCTGTCAGGTTACCAAACAACAACCGACAGAAATATTAATAGAAGATAAAAAAGCAGTTACTGAAACAAACACAATGATGATATGCCTTCAACAAAAAGGTTGTGGTGGTCCTGAGGAAGAGATTAAAAAAGGGGGACTGCAACTAGCACTTCAAGAGATAGGTCCTGATGACGAGGAATGCTATAAGCAATGTAATGTAGACATCA
>Ga0209211_10010738_pt1 | contig 11875 bp, 10 predicted proteins | sample RifGroA2_FD_183992 | JGI IMG/M metagenome (GOLD analysis project Ga0209211, IMG submission 183992) | Groundwater microbial communities from Rifle, Colorado, USA - Groundwater A2 (SPAdes) (version 2) | ecosystem: Environmental > Aquatic > Deep subsurface > Groundwater | place: Rifle, Colorado... | reverse complement strand
CAAAATAGAGTGGAAGATTGAGAAAGTTGACCTTTCAGGATTCTCGTAAAAAAGCTTTGCCTTCAAATCAGCCTAAAAACAAGACTGCAATTCCTGAAAAAATGACAATAATGGAAATTGCTTTCTGCAACAGCAGCTTGCGCTCGACTTTTTCCCACCTCAATGCAGGAAATGTAATTGCAATCAAAGTGCTCAAGAAAAGTATGAAAAAAGGTTGCAAGGCTCCAAAAAGCTGTATTATTGCAACAGGGCCTAAAAGAAGGGCAAAATCCAAAATCAACAAGCCCGCAAGGTAGATCAGCTCGTTCCCAAGGTTCAAGGCCATGAGAGAGAAATGGCTTTCTTTCAAGGTTTTGGAAAAATGATTGCGGGTTTTTCTCGAAAGCAGGAGAATAAAAATTCCGACAATTCCAAAGCCAATGTACTGCCAAAAGCTCGTTGTCCAAAAATCAGTCTGTAAAGCGAAAAACTTGAAAAATACAGTGCTTAAGGCAACAATGAAAGTTGCTGAAAGCATCAAGGCAAGCAGTCTTGCCTTAATCCTTCGCTTTTTGAACTCTGCAGTCAAGCCAACGCTGCCTGCAACAACTACCAAAACAGCAATTATCTGGTTGAACGCGAGCGTTTCCCCCAGAACAAGGAAAGAAAGCAAAACACCAAAAACAGGAATGGTTTGGAAAAGCGGGACAACTGTTGAAGCGTCCTCATCATTCAATGCGTACAGGTAAGGAAACAAGTAAGATATGAAAAGAATCCCGTTAGCTACCAGCAAAACCGCTTCAACAAGGGAAACATTCAACACCGCGGGATTAAACAAAGCAATGAAAAATGCTGTCGGAATTCCAATCAGGCAGGAAAAAAGTATCAATGTTCCAACAGCGCCCTTCAGCCTATAGCCGATTAAATACTTGTCAATAAGCAAGCTAATGCTAAAAAGAAAAGGCGCGGCCAAAGCTGCCAAAATCCAGTCCATCAAAATCAACCTGCTTAATAATCATTTAATACGCATACTGCAAAAAAATGCTCAACGCAGTTTTTCAACAATTCTTCCAAGCTCCGGAATTTTCCTGATGACAGCCAAAGACTTCACGCTCTCAAACCGCTTTCTTGAAACAACTCCTGAAAGAAAACCAACAAACTTCATTCCAGCAGTCCTTGCGGCTTTAGCGTCAGGCAGGCTGTCTCCAACATACAAGCACTCCTTCCTTCCAAGCTTTAGCTTTTTCAACGCAAGATTCAACTCGTCAGGAAAAGGCTTCGAACGCTTTACATCGTTTGCGCAAATTAAAACATCAAACAATTCCAACTCTACTGGCTTTAAGGAAGCAAAAAGCATTTTCCGCTCTGTGCCTGAGGCAATAGCAAGCTTCAGGCCTTTCCTTTTCAACTTTTTCAAAAAAGCAAAAGTGCTCTTGTGCATTAAGTGTTTTTTTTCAATTACCCCATCATATAATTTCACTTTCAATTCCGCAAAACCATCAAGCTTTTTCACGCTTGCTTTCTGGCCGTGAGTTTCAAGCATTCTTTCAGCAATCTCCCTGATGCTCTCCCCAAACAAGGGCAGCAATTCAGCCTTTTCCAAGGAAATGCCAAAAACCTCTTTAAAGGCTTTTTGGAAAGTAAGCAAGTGAAGCCTGTTGGAAGCTATTAAAGTGCCGTCCAGGTCAAAAATCACAACCTTCAGCATTAAAAGCTGGAGGAATGAAAAGCAATAAAATACGTTCCAAAACCATAATCTTAGAGAAAAGCCCTCGTAGTCTAGCCCGGTCAAGGACTTTGCCCTCTCAAAAAACTGCCACAGCCAGTTTACATCTGGTCAGGCATAATCGCAAAGCGATTATGCGATGCTTGCAGTATTTTTCTTTTGGGATGGACTGGAGACCTTTTCTTTTTCCTAAAAAGAAAAGGGCTTAGGAGTGCGGCAAAAACTCGGGTTCAAATCCCGACGAGGGCAACCTTCATTTTGGTTCCATACCTGCCTTTTTCAATAAACAAAATTAATAACCATAGTTCTGTAATTATAATATGGCCGCTTGGTTTGACTTTTTTAAACGGAAAACTAATTCGGAAGTAGCAGTCAAGCAATCTTCAATTCCGGGAGCGGGAAAAGTGATTGTAATGATTCCCGCGTATAATGAAGAGAAATATATTGGCAGAACTATTGACCTTTTGAAAAGGGAGCAAGATGTCATAAGCGAGATCGTTGTTATTGATGATGGAAGCAGAGATGCCACTTCAAGAATTGCAAAAGAAAAAGGAGCAACAGTTTTAAGATTGCAAAAGAACACGGGAAAGACTGGAGCATTTATTCAAGGATTAAGGTATTGTCATGAAAAAAAGGCAGACATTATCTTGAATTTGGATGCTGATTTGATTAAAACAGATACTAAAAGCCAAGTCGTTGAATTAGTCTCGCATTTGGTAAAAAACCCGGCTTTGCTGATGGTTTTTGCCAGAGCCCATGAAAAAACCAGCGCTGGATTTAATCCAGTAGAGCACGCGTACAATGGGAACAAGGCGTTCCGCATGAAAGCGTTTAATCCGTTTTTCAAAGGTAACAAAAAATGGGTTTCCTTGCTTTCAAGTGGCGGAAGGTACGGACTTGAAGAAGCGCTTCGTTATTTAATTCGAAGAGAAAGGGTTTCAAGCCTATTTCTTTCAGGATACACTCCTGCTTTTTATTTTCGCGAAGCTTGCAGAGGAAGCGTTGAAGTTAAAGAAGACAAAGATATTGAAAAAATCAGAAATACTGCTGCAGAAAGACAAAGAAAAGCAAGAGAGCTAATGAATCAAAGGCGATTGAGAAATTCGGGTCGTAAATTATAATACTATAAAAGAAGACGCTTACCCTGTTAATATGGCATCTAACCAAAAGGCGCCCAGCATGGCAAGGGCATTAAAAAAAATAAGGCAGGAATTCAAAAATGGCTTCACTGATTGAAAAAATAAAGCAGGACATTGCGGCGATCATTGATTCAACAAGCCACCAGAATGCCGCAACCATAGCCACCAAGATAGCGAAAAACTTGGGGCTTTCCGGAAGAATGGTAGATTATACGCATGTGGAGTTGAGGAACAAGCTTAATGAAGGAAGGTTCAAGCAAGTGCCTTACAATGAAAGAATGCTATTGCTGCCGCACTGCTTGAGGAACACTAAAGACTGCATTGCAAAATACGGAGAGGAAGGGCTAGATTTTGGCAACTGCGAAAAATGCAACAAGTGCCAGATGCCTGCTTTGGAAAAGATAGGCAAGCAATTGAACTATAAAAAAATTGCGTGCCTTCCAGGCGGTTCGATGGTTGAAAAGCTCGTGAGAAAGTACAAGCCAAAAGCGATTGTTGGAATTGCATGCAGCCCTGAATTAAACATGGGCATTGACAGGATGAGCGAACATGGAATCCCGACGCAAGCTGTCCTCTTGCTTAAAGACGGCTGCAAGGACACTGAAGCAAACATTGAAGAGGCAAGGGAAAAAATAGCATTGATAACGCCAGAAGCAAGGGAAAAAAGCAAGGCTTGACGTTTTGGTTTAAAATCATTATTTGGGAGAAATTTGATTAAAACCAAGCCCCTGTGGCTCAGTGGTTAGAGTAGCGGTTTTGTAAACCGTTGGTCGGGAGTTCGAATCTCCCCAGGGGCTTTTAAAAAAAACCTCAACATAACGGTTTTAGTTTTTTAAACCCTTTCTAAAGGAAATAGTTCTAAACTGGTTTTTTTATGAGTAGAGAGTTTGGAAAATACACCGGAAGCCTGCCTCACGAGACCTTAAGCATCTGCCCGGAATGCAAGAGAGTTTTGAAGGCAAGGGTTTTCGCGGAAAAAAACAATGTATTCATAGAGAGAAAATGCCCAAAGCATGGAAATTTCAAGGAAGTTTACTGGGAGAATGCGGAATACTATAATAAGATGAGGAAGTTTGGCTCTGAAGAGGCAAAAATCCAAAACCCGAATACAGGATTTGTTGGAGAGAATGGGGAAAGCTGCCCTTTTGACTGCGGCCTCTGCAGCAATCACAAAAGCCATACTGGCTTGGCAAACATTGCAATAACCAACCGCTGTGACCTTTCATGCTGGTATTGCTTTTTTTACGCAAAGGAAGGAGAGCCGATTTACGAGCCTTCGTTAGAATTGATTGACAAAATGCTCGCTAACTTGAGAGACCAAAAGCCTGTTTCTACAAACGCAATCCAGCTTACGGGCGGAGAGCCGACTTTAAGGAATGATTTGGAAGAGATTGTGAAGCTTTGCGTAAAGCGCGGGTTTGAGCACGTGCAACTTAATACCACTGGAATAAGTCTGGGCTTTAAGAAAGGCCTTGCTGAAAGAATGAAAAAAGCAGGAGTTGGAACAGCTTACGTGAGCTTTGACGGAACAACAAAGAAAACAAACCCGAAAAACCATTGGGAAATTCCCTACGCTTTGAAAGAGTGCGAAAAAGCAGGCATTGGAGTTGTTTTAGTTCCGACGCTCATTAAAGGGATTAATGATTCAGACATTGGAAACATCATAAACTTTGCATTGAACAACCTTCAAGTAGTGAGAGGCGTGAATTTCCAGCCAGTGAGCTTTGTGGGCCGGATTTCAAAAAAGGAAAGGAATGCGCGGAGAATTACGATACCAAAAGCAATAGAACTGATTGAAGAGCAAACAAATGCAGAAATTAAAATGGAAGACTTTTACGTTGTTCCCACAATACACTCTTTCACAAGGTTTGTGGAAGCGTTGACAGGACACAAGCAGTATGACCTTTCAGTGCATTTTGCGTGCGGAGCAGCCACTTACCTGTTCCTTGACGGAAAGAAAGTCATTCCAATAAGCAGGTTTGTGGACATTGAAGGATTCCTTGAATTCCTTGACGGGCAGAGTGCGGAGTTGGAGAAAGGAAAGAGCAAAATTCTTACAGGAGCAAAGCTATTGCTCAACATTAACAGGTTCATTGACCGCTCCAAGCAACCGAGCTTCCTGAATTTCGGAAAGCTCTTGTTTGACGCCTTGGTAAAGCACGATTACAACGCGTTGGGAAAAATCCATGAGAAAAGCCTTTTCATAGGCATGATGCACTTCATGGACCCTTACAACTATGATGTTGAAAGAGTGCAAAGATGCGACATTCACTACGCAATGCCTGACGGAAGGATAATACCATTCTGCTCTTTTAACGTGCTGCCAGAAGTTTACAGAGACAAAGTGCAAAAGCAGTACAGCATTTCATGGAAGGAATGGAAGAAAACAAGGCCAGGCATTGACCCAAGCTTCAAGTACAAGAGAAACATAAAAGAGCTTGAAGCAAGCGAAATTTACAAAAAAGCTTATACTGGACTAACGGAGCATTTCAAAAAGTGATTTTATGCAGGAAACAAAACTTCCATTCCGGACAGTAAGGAAGATTAGCATAAAGCTCTCAGGCAAAATTGGGGAATTGGAAAACCGCAAGCTCCAGTATGACTTGCTTACAACAGACAAGGTCTTGAGAGCGCACATCGGAAAGCAAGGCAATGCTATAATAATAGCAGCCGAAGGCCTGAAAGCAGGAGAGCTATTGCGCTTTATTCCGAAAAAACTAAAGCCAAAAGTGGAATGCGAGGAAAAAATCCCTTACACTGAACTATTGTCAAAAACATATACTATAAAAAGGTGAAAAAGAATGAGCGAAAAATACATTCAAATGGTTGCAAACTATGACGGCTGGGTGGCAGTGAAAAAGCTCAAGATAGAGCCTTCAACAGATTCAAGGACAGTAATGCAGTTCCTTGCCTCTTTAGGAATCTCATTGGATAAGAAGGTTGAGGAAAACCTTGCAAAGATAGTTGATTTGAAAAAGCTAGATTCAGCGCTTGAGGAATTAAGCGTTGGAAAGAATTCGGAAAACATCGCATTAATAATAGAGGCTGCAAGTTCCGGAAAGGTGAATAGAGTAATTAAAGAGATTTGCGAGCTTGAAAGCCTGCAGGCAAAGGAAAAGACAGAACTGCAGGAATTCTGCAAAGTTTACGCCTTAAAAAAAGCCTTCAAAAAAGCAGGCCTGTTCATTGATTACAGCACAATCCAGCTGAAAATTCCAGGCATGAAGAAAAGCAGGGCCAAAAAAGAAGCCAAGGATTGAACAGGCAAAGCACAAACAATATAAATCTGTACAGGCTATTTCTTGAAAGCATGGATGGAAAAAGGATAACACTGGCATTGCTTTTAGGCTTTATTGCTATAGCACTCTCGCAAACAGCCCTAGGCGCTGTGAAAATATACTGCGCTTTCGATTCAGCAAACAGCACAGAATTATGCGAAAAACCGGACACGCACACTGCATTTTCAGTCGACAAGGGTGCAGGAGTTGAATTCAAGGCAGGAGTGTTTGGAAACTCTGCTGAGATAGAAAGCGACAATGACTTCCTGGCAATCCAGAATCCAGGAACATCATTTCCTTCCAATGCAGGCTCTGTGGGCTTTTGGGTAAAGCCATTGAACTGGTCGAAGAACGGCTCCAACAACCTGCTATTTTACGCCAACAAGCAAAGCACAGCAACAGCTGTTGAAAACATAAGAATCCACTATTCAGGGACAGACTCAAGCATTGGCATAAACAGTCCGTCCCTGACTTTCAGCATAGGGCACATTGCCTGGGGAGAAAACGAAACTCCAGACTATAACTTCATGCTGGTTGACATTTCAGACTGGTTTGACGGAGACACTATAAGAAGCGAATGGCACTATCTTGGGTTTTCATGGAATGCAGGAAGCGGAAGCGCAAAAGCCTTCGTTGACTCTGTAAAAAAAAGCGAGCTTTCCGGGCAATTCTCGTTTCCAGAAAGCACGCAATTTTCAGAAATGCGCATCGGAACATTCAGCAGCAGCGCAGGCGTTATCTTTCCGGCAAAGGCATTGTTTGACGAGCTAAGAATTTACGATTCAGAAATAGATTTCACAGCCTCAAAGCCAGGCATTACCGGAATTTCAGAAACAATACTTTCAAGCAGCAGCGCAAAAATCTCTTTCAGCACCAGCGTTGCAGCAGAGGCCGAGATAAAATACTGGTTTGCAAACAGCTCGTTCAACAGCAAAAAGCTTTCAAGCGCCACAGCGCATTCTACCACTTTAGACAGTCTGGAAACGAAAACATACTATTACGCAATCAGCGCCTGCAATTCAAGTGGGCTATGCGGCTATACAAGCATCAGAAGCTTCAATCTTGCCACATGCACTCCATTGCCAACGTGCGGGGCTTGGGGAGCCTGCGTTAACGGAACGCAAAAAAGGCTCTGCACTGACTCAAGAAACTGCGTTGCGGACTATAATGGAACGCAAAACTGCACTCCAGCAAGGGAATGCAGTTCGAACTCGCAATGCGCTGCAAGCGAAAAATGCACTAGCACAGGAAATTGCGAAGCGCTCTCATGCTATACAGGAGAAAGGATTGAAAACCACGCTTGCGTTCCAACGTGCACTGGAATAGAATGCGAAGGCTCTTGCAGGACAGATGCCGGAGCCTGCTGTGCAGACAAGTGGAATGCGGGATTTGAAAGCTGCACTATCGCAAGCATCAGCACTCTTGAAGGATTAGCGCAGGATTCAAACAGCAGCCAAGCTGCAGAGTTTTTGGAAAAAGCCAAAACTTCACAAACAGCAGGGCTTTTGGAAAAAGCCTCCGCAGAGGCTGAAATAGGAATTTCGTATGCTAGGACAGAGCTTGCAAAAAAGCAAGGCAAGAAAGTGGACAAGGCCTTGGAAATCTTGCTAAATGCTGAAGGCAGGCTTACTGACGCAAACTATTCTGGAGCTGCTGCAATAGCCAAAACCTACAATGCAGGGATTGAGGAATACCAAGACTTTACAATGATTGCGATTGCTGCAATCATAATAATCGCGGCCTTGGGAATTACTGCATTCTTGCTCCTGAAAAAGCGTAGCCAAGGCGCTGGAAAAAAGCAAGCGAGAGAGTACTCTTCAGACATGGTTGTCGGAGAGTTCGAGAATCCATCGCTCTTACAGGAAGAAACGCAAGGCAAAAAGCAGCCAGGCAAGGAAAAAAGCAGGAACAAAGAGGAGGAAATCCTTGAAAAGCTCAAGGAATCGCTTGCAAACCTTGAGGAAAAAAAGCAGCCAAAACGCGGGCGGTAAACAACCCAAGTAAAACAATTTTCTACTCTTGAATCAAAGCTCAGAATAATCGCTCTTTAAATCTTTCCAAATATCATTTTCATGTGCGGCGTTGATGAACTGGCAATTAACTTAATTGACTCTCAATAATATAACCTTAAACAACTGGAAAAAACGTAAGAAACCTATTTATATTCATTCAACCTTATTTCTTTTTTATGAAAAATTACCTGATTGCTGCAGCACTAATTATTGGACTAATCACATTGAACGGTTGCATTCAATCGCCAACTCCAGCATTGCCCCCAAAAGATATTCCAATCCCTATGCAGAACGGAAACCCTTGCACAATAGACTTTTGCAACCAACAACAATGCCAACACACTAATGCACAAGATGGAACAACATGCCCTGAAGGAACCTGTCAGAACGGACGATGCATTGCAATCTGTAACAATGATGGAAAATGCAATAATGGAGAAACAATAGAAAATTGCCTAAAAGATTGCAAAGAAAAGACTTGCAGTGACTTGGGTGGAAATATTTGCCACGAAGGACAATCCTGCTTTGGAACATGGATTGACGGAGCATCAGACAGTTCAAGATGCTGCAAAGGAACCTGCACACTATGCAGCGACGGAACCTGTAACGGAAACGAAAACACAGAAATGTGCCCGCAAGACTGCAAGATAAATAAATCTTGCTTTGAATTAGGCGGCGATAAATGCACAGAAAATGAAACATGCAATCAGACCTGGCTTGATTCAAATGATTCACTAAAATGCTGCAACACTGAATGCACTCTGAAAGAAAAACTAGTAATAATTATTATTGATTCCCAAATCAATTCACAAATAAGACAAGAAATTGAAACACTAAAAGAAGACATTTCTAAAGATTTACTAGCAAATGTTGAAGTTTATTCAAAAGATTGGAAAAATATCCAAGAAATTAGGGAGTTATTGAAAACTAAATACTTATATAATGGACTTATTGGAGCTATTTTTATTGGAGATATACCAACTGCTTATTTTGAGTACCAAAATACTTATGTGACAGCTTCTGATTGGTACTTTCAAGATTTAGACGGAGATTCTTACATTGACAGTGATGGAGATGGATTGTTTGAAAGAGAATTCTTTATTGGTTGGACAGACAAAACTATGAGAGATATCTGGCTCGGAAGAATAAAACCGCCAGTGAGTGGCGCTGAAGGAATTGAACTATTGAAAGATTATTTCAAAAGAGACCACGCATATAGAACAGGAAATCTAACTTTTGATAGAAAAATGCTCCATTTTGGAAGTATTGAAATCAATCAAACAAAGATCACACTAGAGGAATACTTAAAGTTAGTGAATGAAATTCCGGCATATACTGGATTTTATGAGAGCACAGATCAAATAGATTATATTTATAATTCTGACCTCGCACAACAAAAAAAAGATTATTTAACAAAACTTTCAAATTCTTATGATTTTATTTTTGTAAACATACATGGTTCATCAACAACTCAATGGTTAGGGGCAAATACTGAAGTAGGGTATGATGAAATAAAGCTAGCAAAACCTAATAGCATATTTAGTGTCTTGGCATCTTGTTCAAATGGCAAATTTACTGATGAAAATTACTTTGCAGGGTGGTGGTTATTTAGTGGAAAAAGTCTGGCAGTAACTGCAAACAGTACAATATCTATGCTAGTAGGCGCTATGGAGGTTAACTTTTTAGCTGATTATCGACCTTTAAATTTGGGGGTTAGTTTTGGGGAAATGCAAAAAAACGAAAGTTCGTTTTTAGTCACCCATTTATTTGGAGATCCTACTTTAAAATTTAGAAATGAGCAAATATTAGATATTCCAAGAGCAATATTAGAATATGAGAAAATTGAATTCAACAATACTAATTTGGGTGAAAAAAGTCAAAAGACTCTTAGAATCAAAAATACTGGCAAAGAAGTATTAAAAATATATTTTATGAAAGCACCAGGATCAATCAATGGGAAAACTACTACAGAATCAAATTTAGACTATTGGGACTTTTTCTATTATGAAATTCCTGAAACCGGATATACTTTTAGAGATTTTGCGATAATGCCTGGAGAAACTAAAGAAATACCTTTCTTTTTTTACCCGCGAGAAAATTCTCCAAGCGGACAATACTCAATGACAATGTACTTTCAGACTAATGATCCACTCAAACCATTCATAAACTTACAATTAGTTGGAAGTACTAATTAACAACATAAATAGAAACAACAGTCTAATTAATTTTTAGAATTACTCAGACAACAAAAGAAAACAACCAACAAAAACTACCCTTAAAATCCTTTTGTATTATCTAAACTTACGGCCGATGATGAACTGACGATGACTCTGACTCGCAAGAGAGTGAAGAGAGATGGGCGAACTGAGGCCAATTTTTGATTGAACAGACAGCGAAAGTTTTATCTCCTGTCAAAGACAGGAGGTAATACACAGGTGTCGACTGGCTGTGGCAGTCGGGGGCTGTAGTCTAGCCTGGTTAGGACTCTAGCTTTGGGAAAGCCTTTTCCAAGGAAAAAGCCTCGGAAAAAAGCTTACAGCGAGCTAGCAACTCCGGTTCAAATCCGGGCAGCCCCATGCCGGTTTCGCCCGGCAGCAACGAACTCGTGTTATTGCAAGCAATAACACAACATTGAAGGTGAAAGAAAGTGGGAAAGCGAATCGTGCTGAAGCTTGGAACAAATGCAGTGATGAAAAACAACCAGTTCAACAAGGCATTGGTTAACGGCTTGGCAAAAACAGCCTCGGAATACAGGCGCAAGGGCTTTGAAATAATCCTAATCACCAGCGGAGCAATCGGGTTAGGGATTGAAAAGCTAAGGCTAGGCTATAACGGCTTGAGCCTTGAGGAACAGCAAGCCTGTGCTGCGGTAGGCCAGAACGCCTTAATGCACTCTTACGAACAGGCCTTTTCCAGATACAACCAGACAATAGCGCAACTATTGCTCACGCAGGAAAACTTTTCAAGCAGGCAACAGCTCAAAAACTTGAACCAGACATTGCAAAAACTCTTGAAGCTTGGAGTGATTCCAATAATCAACGAGAATGATTCCATCACAACGCAGGAATTGCGGACAAAAAAAGGCTTTTCTGACAATGACGGCCTTGCTGCCTTAGTGGCATTGCATTCAAAAGCCGATGTCCTGGTTTTGGCAAGCGATGTTGACGGCTTGTTTGCTGAAGACCCGAAAAAAAACAGCAAAGCGTTAAAGATTCATGAAATTCAGGATTGGAAAAAGCTTAATGCAAAAATAGGCTCCAAGTCTTTCAGGGGAAAAGGCGGCTTTCAAACAAAGCTTGAGGCCGCAAAAAAAGCCGCAAGCAATGGAATTGACTGCATTATCTGCAAGGCAAGGAATGGCTTTCTTAAAGAAATCATTGAAGGCAAAAAATGCGGAACTTTCATTAAGGGAGAAAAATAATGAAGCTGCAAACTATTTTGCTGGTTGCGGTTTTGGCTTTTCTTGTTGGAGCAAGCCTGCCTTTAACAATGCCAGAAATTTACTCCGGCATTAAATTGCCTGAATTCAGGACCGGAGCAAGCTCTAATGTAAGCAGCGAAAACACGCAGGCTTTCTTCTGCCCTCAAGATTCTTGCGCGCAAAAGCTTGTTGGCTTTTATTCCACAGCGTCTAAAAGCATTCACGTGATGGTTTACTCCTTCACAAAGCAGGAGATTGCGGACTCTTTGATTGCAGCAAAGGCAAGGGGAGTTGAAGTGAAGGTTTTAATGGACAACACG
>Ga0209211_10010737_pt1 | contig 11875 bp, 15 predicted proteins | sample RifGroA2_FD_183992 | JGI IMG/M metagenome (GOLD analysis project Ga0209211, IMG submission 183992) | Groundwater microbial communities from Rifle, Colorado, USA - Groundwater A2 (SPAdes) (version 2) | ecosystem: Environmental > Aquatic > Deep subsurface > Groundwater | place: Rifle, Colorado... | reverse complement strand
CGCCAGATTTTCCTCGGCCCGCCTGCCGGACGGGCAGGCCTCAAAGAAAACAGTTATCCTTGGATTCAACGTCGCGACCGACCCATCGGCCAAAGAGATAATAGATCGCAACGGCATTCCAACCTTCACTTCCGATATAATTTATAAAATCAGCGATTGGCTGAAAGAAGAAATCGCCAAAAGAAAAGCGGAAATACCGAGAGAAGAAATCATCGGCGTGGCCAAAATTTTGAAAACATTCAGCCGGCAGAAAAACAAGCAAGTCATCGGAGGCAGGGTTGTTTCCGGCAAGCTCGTTGAAGGTAAGGCTTTCAAAATAAAAAGGAAAAGTGTGGAAATCGGCGAAGGCAAAATCGCTAACCTTCAGCAAGGCAAAAAAGAAGTCAAAGAAGTTTCTCTTGACGAAGAATTCGGCGCCATGACCGAAAATAAAATAGAAATCTCCCGCGACGACGAGATAATAATTATAGGGAAATAAACTTATAATCCCTCTTTCCTCTTTTGGTGATAATATGTTTACCGAAAAGTAAATCTTTTTCTCCGACAAGATAATTCAAATCAGTCACTTTTTCTCCATTTAACTCAACGGCGTTATTTTGAACATCTTCGCGGGCTTGACGCTTGGAATCAACTATTTTTGCCGACACCAAAAAATCCGCGATATTAGTCTTGTCTATTTTTTCCAATTTCACGACGGACGAATTCGTAAAAATTTGCTTTAAATCGCTTTCGGATAAATCTCTTATTTTCCCGCCAAAAAGATTTTCGGAAATTTTTTCGGCGTTTTTAAAAGCCTCTTCTCCGTGGACAAAAGTCGTCACTTCTTTGGCCAGAGCTTTTTGCGCTTCTCTTTTTTCTGGCGCAGTTTCGGATTTGCTTTCCAACTCTTTTATTTCTTCCAAAGATAAGAAAGTGTAATAGCTCAAAAACTTTGCAACATCTTTGTCGTCTGTGTTTATCCAAAATTGGTAAAAATGGTAAGGCGAAGTTAGATTAGCGTCCAGCCAGACGGCGTTGCCTTCCGACTTGCCAAATTTTTTCCCATCGGCGGAGATAACTAATGGCAAAGTCAAGCCGAAAATTTCTTTTCCTTTTGTTTTTCTGGCTAGTTCTATTCCGGCGGTAATATTGCCCCATTGATCGGAACCGCCGATTTCCAATTCACAGCCGTATTTTTCGTTAATTTGCAAAAAGTCATACGCCTGAATCAAGGCGTAGCTGAACTCGGTGAAAGAAATTCCAGTCTCCATCCGGCTCTTTACCGCCTCTTTGGCGATCATTTCGCTTATCGTGAATTTCTTGCCGATATCCCTTATGAAATTTATGAAAGAATAATTTTTAAACCAGTCATAATTATTGACGAGAATCGCCGTTTTATCAAAATCAAAAAAACGGCTCAATTGATTTTTTATCGCCCCGATATTTTTTTCAACATCTTCTTCTGTTTTAAGAACTCTTTCTTTATCTTTAAAGCTCGGGTCGCCGATAAGCCCAGTCGCCCCGCCGACTAAAACAATCGCCTTCAAACCCGCCCGTTCCAATCTTTTCATCGTAACTATTATCAGCAGATTACCCGCCTGCAAACTTTCCGCGCTCGGGTCAAAGCCGGCGTAAAAAGAAGCGCCTTTCGCATTCAAAAGTTTTTTCACGCCTTCTTCGCTGGAAACCTGATACACCAGCCCCCGACTTTTCAATTCCTCGTATAAATCCATAATTATTTTAATGATAGCAAAATTAGACAAAAAAAACAGGGTTTTGAGTTATACAAACTCAAAACCCTTTCAACAAAACTTTTTGTGGCACTTATGCCGGAGGATATTCCTCATCCAAGATAATGTCATCCACCATAATGCGTGAACCACGATATCCCTTTTTGTAACCATTTTTTATCATTATTGCGTTCAACTCTTCTTGTTCGTTTGTTTTTATTTTTTCGACTCCCGCCTTAGCAATACCTTGTTTAGTTAAAAATAAAATGTTCACAATTTTACACCTCCCAAAAAAAGTTTTTTCAAAAAATATGTAAAAAAACAACTTACAAGCAGTATTTCATACTTTTATACAAAAGTCAACACCATTCCAATTTTGTCAAAAATGATGTAGAATTCTTGACAAAGCCGGGGTGGTGAAATGGCAGACACGCCAGCCTTAGAAGCTGGTGGGAGCAATCCCGTGGAGGTTCAAGTCCTCTCCCCGGCATTTTCTTTTTTTGATATTTTTTTAATTTTTGCTAATATACCTTTATGCCAAGCAACGCAAAAGCGGGCCTGCCCGCCGAAGTGCAGCGAAGGCGGGTATGGTTTAGTGGTAGAACACGTCCTTGCCAAGGATGAGACAGGAGTTCGATTCTCCTTACCCGCATAGAATTATTTTTTGCCTCGTTAGCTCAGTTGGTAGAGCAACTCCCTCTTAAGGAGATGGTCGGGGGTTCAAATCCCTCACGAGGCATCCGAGTAGCAAGCCAACTGCTTGGCTTGCGTGAGGATTTGAAAAGATTTTCCATATTGCTCGGCAATGGAAAATCAGCGCCCTGCAAGGGCGAATCCCTCACGAGGTAATGAGCGAACGCCGGTGTGGTGGAATGGTATACACGCACGACTTAAAATCGTGTCCCGCAAGGGATGTGGGTTCGAGTCCCACCACCGGCATTATTGAATTTTAAGGCCACGGCGAGAATCGAACTCGCGAATAGAGGTTTTGCAGACCTCTGCCTTCCCACTTGGCTACGTGGCCGAATCAAATTTTTACCTTGCCGATCTTCAGCTCTACTTCCCAGCTTCTGTCCAGCTCAAAAATGGCCGATGGTAAAAACTTCATCCTCGTTTTCGCTTTAAGATAATTTTTGAAAACGGAATTCTTTTTGTTGAGGCTGGCCAAAATTTCTCTCTCTTTGTTTTTAGGAAAAACACTAATAAGAAACTTGGCCGTCCGCAAATCATCCGATAACTCCGTTCTAGTTACAGTCACCATCGCTTTCGGGTCCACTTCAAATCTAACGAAAGAACCACCGATTTCGGCCAATAGCGAAATTAGCTTCTCTTTTTTCTTAATCTTAACATTCGGGCTATCCATCAGCCCATTATGCGTTATCTTGAGCTTATTTTCAAGACAATTATTTTTCTATCAGCGAAGCTCCGGTCATTGCCTTTGGCTTTTCCAGTTCCATAATTTCAAGAATTGTCGGCGCAACATTGGCAAGTTTGCCTTTGTTGGACAGCTTCAATCCTTTTTTCATCACGATAAACGGCACGGGACTTTCTGTGTGGGCCGTGTAAGGCTGGTTGGCTTCATTATCAAACATTTTTTCGGCGTTGCCATGATCCGCTGTTACTATCAAAACATACCCGCTTTTTTCAGCTTCTTTCATTATTCTGCCAAGATTTAAATCAACCGTTTCCACCGCAATAACAGCCTCTTTCATTTTTCCGGTGTGCCCGACTATGTCCAAATTGGCAAAATTAGCCAAAATAAAATCATACTCGCCTTTTTTTACGGCCGTTATTATTTCATCCGTTATTTCTCGGGCTTTCATTTCCGGCGCCAAGTCGTGCGTGGCAACTTTGTTTGACGCGATAAGTTTTCTTTCTTCGTTCGGATATGGCTCTTTTTTATACCCATCAAACAAAAAAGTGACATAAGAATATTTTTCCGTTTCCGAAATATGCAGTTGTTTCAATCCCGCCTTTGAAATAACTTCCGCCAAATTGTCTTCTATAATTTCTTCGTCAAATAAAATTTTTTTAGGAAAAGGTTCGTCATAATCCACCATAGTTATGTAAGTGAAATCTTTGGCATGACATTCTTCCATAAATTTCTTGGCCAGCTGTCTTACCCTGTCCGCTCTAAAATTGAAGAATATCATCGCGTCGTGATCCGTCACTTCGCAAGTTTTGCCTTTTGCCGCGGGAATAACGCACGGCTCTATGAATTCGTCCGTCTTGCCCGCTTCATAGCTTCCTCTTATCGCTTCCAAAGCGGAATCGTATTTTTTCCCTTCTCCTTTGGCGATGGCATCGTAGGCGCATTGCGTCCTTTCCCAATTATTGTCTCTGTCCATCGCGTAATATCGGCCGGAAACGGAAGCGACGCAGGCTATGCCGGATTCTTTGCAAACTTTCTCTAATTCTTCAATGTATTTTTCAGCGCTTTTGGGCGGCGTATCCCGTCCATCGGTAAAAGCGTGGACAAAGACTCTCGGCGCCCCCGCTTTTTTCGCCAAATTGATCAAGGCGTAAAGATGGTCGGAACGCGAATGAACCCCGCCGGGAGAAACAAGTCCTTTTATGTGCAAAGTAGAATTGTATTTTTTTACTTTTTCAAAAACTTGAATCAGAAGAGGATTTTTCTCCAGCAAATTATCTTCTATGGCTTTGTTTATTTTTTCTAAACCTTGATAGACTATTCTTCCCGCGCCGATACTGATGTGTCCGGTTTCGCTGCCGCTAATCTGCCCTTTCGGCAAACCGACAGCCGAACCTGACGCTTCCAATGCGGTATGCGGAAAATTGTTCCAAAGATAATTGAAATTAGGAGTTTGGGCTTGAGCGATGGCGTTGTATTCCATATCGTCCGACAAACCCCAGCCGTCCAAGATAAGCAATATGACTTTTTTGTAATTCATTTTCAAGCAAACGGATTTTTAAATACCGCTTTTTTGCCCAACATTTCTTCTATTCTCATCAGTTGATTGTATTTTGCCACCCTGTCCGTGCGCGAAAGCGAACCGGATTTAATCTGTCCGGCGCCCAACCCCACGGCAAAATCGGCGATAAAAGTATCTTCCGTTTCTCCGCTCCTGTGGGAAATGACCGTTCTCCAGCCGGCATATTGCGCTATTTTTACCGCCTCAACCGTTTCGCTGACGGTGCCGATTTGATTGACTTTTATCAAAACGGCGTTGGCCGCTTTTTCTTTAATTCCCTTTTTGATAATTTCCGGATTGGTAACGAAAATGTCGTCGCCCACTATTTGGATTTTTTTGCCCAGTTTTTTATTCAACAACCGCCAGTTCTCCCAATCGCCCTCCGCTAAACCGTCTTCAATGGAAACAATAGGATATTGAGAAACCAGTTTTTCGTAATAACCGACCATTTCCGCTCCGGTTAATTCCAGATTGTCTTTTTTAAGATTATATTTTCCTTCTTTATAAAATTCATTGGCGGCCGAGTCTATGGCGATGGAAACATCTTTGCCGGCTTTGTATCCGGCCGCGCCAATGGCCTCCATTATCAACTCCAAAGCTTCTTTGTTGGAAGAAAGAGTCGGGGCGAAACCGCCTTCGTCGCCGACATTGGTGTTTAACTTTTTGTCTTTTAAAACTTTTTTAAGATTATGAAAAATTTCCGAGCCCATTCTTACAGCCTCTCTGAAGTTTTTCGCCCCCGCTGGCATTATCATAAATTCCTGAATATCGGCGGAATTGTCCGCGTGCGCCCCGCCATTGATAATATTCATCATCGGAACGGGCATAACATATTTGCCGTTTATCGCTCCGCCAAACTTCTCGGCTATGTAAGCGAAGAGTGGCATCTTGGCGTCATAAGCCGCCGCTTTTAAAACCGCCATTGAAACCGCCAGAATGGCGTTGGCGCCGAGTTTGCTTTTATTGGGCGCGCCGTCAAGCTCAATCATCATCCGGTCAATTTTTTCCTGCTTGTCCGCTTCTTCACCGACAAGCGCTTTAGCGATTATTTTGTTCACATTGGCAACGGCTTTCAGAACCCCTTTGCCCAAAAATCTTCTCTTGTCGCCATCACGAAGTTCCAACGCTTCTTGGGAGCCGGTTGATGCGCCGCTTGGCGCGGCCGCGCAAGCCGTCGCTCCGCTTTCCAAGTAAGCGTCTACCTCCACCGTCGGATTTCCCCTTGAATCCAAAATTTCTCTGGCGTTAATTTTCGTTATTTTTGACATAAGGCCTTTAATTTTAGCAAATCAAGGGCATTTTTAACACCTTGACAACTAGCCTGATTTCTGTATAATGTAAATAAACTTATTGGTAGAAATTTAATAACTTAATATCAAAAAACTTTTTAAGAAAGAGGTGAAAAATGGGTATTTTCTTAATAATACTGGGTGTTCTTTTGTTGATTGTTGGCGGATTAACTTTGCAGGCCTTAAAAAATATACCGGCAGAACCGCCAACTGTGGCAGTTGTAACTTTTCTAGGAGAAAGGCTGAAAAAAAATGGCAAACCGATAATCAAAAAAGAGGGTTGGCGTTTATTTTGGCTGTATCCTTGGCTATACGGATATGTGCCGGTAGAAGTGGTAAAAATAGATCAGGATTTAAAACCGCAAGATGTCAGGACTTCCCAAGACAAGGCTGAAATATCCATAACAACTAAACTGACATGGAAACCGGATAAGGAAAACTTGATTCAATATCTTGATTCAGGCGGCAAAAAAAACATTATGGATATTCTTGAAGATGTGGTGGCTGAAGCTGTCAGAGAGCTGGCTACAAACCCTAACAAAGAACCGAAAACATGGGAACAAGCCGTAGCCATGAAAAGAATATTTTTGGCCGAAATTGTCAGTGTAATTTTAGGGAGAAATCCATCTTCTATCAGCGCCGCAGAAATTGATGAGATTGCCACAAATCTGCGAAGGGGCAACGGCAACCAAAAAATTGAATCGTTGGGAATAATTTTAGATCGGGTGAATATCACAGAAGTGAAACCCAAAAATCCCAAATTAGCGGATGCCGCAGATGAATCTGCTATAGAAAAAAGGCAGAAAGTGGCGGAAAAAATAGAAATACAAACCGTCAAAGAATTGGCCGCAGAATTGGTTGCAGAACTTAAAATAGACCCTAAAACTGCTTTGGAGATAGTCCAGACGGAAAGAAAAAAAGTGACAAAAAATATTCAAGAAAATAAATACGACATTGCTGGAGTTCCGCCAGACATCATGACAATCGCTCTTGGAATGATTCAAGGATGGCAGAAAAAGAAAAAATAGAAAGGAGAAAATAAAATGGTAAAAAAGACAATCTGGATAGTATTAATTTCGTTGTCCTTGTCGTTAATTATTACCGGAACGATTTTTGTTCTAGTCAAAAAATACAAAGGAGAAAGAACAACAAAGACCGTAAAGTTAATTTCTTCAAAACCAGCTTCCGCTAAACCGAAAGAAGCAACCAAGTTGGTATGGGTAGCAAGGTTGTTGGCTGATAGGCAACAAATTGAAGAAGCTGCAAATATGCATCTAAATCAAGCGGCAAATGACAAAATTGAAGTAGATGCAATAAGTCCTTTTATAAGAACTGAAACTAAAATCAAATTCAGTTACAAAAAAAGGGGCAAACTGCATGAAGCGGTATTAACAAGGGATAATCCCGCTGACGAATATTACTACGGCATCGTTGACTTGAGCGACAATACGCAACTTGAGATGTGGCTTGAGGAGGATGGATTGGAAAAATACAAAGGAAATGCAAGACAGATAATTAAGATGGGCGGAAAAATAATTTACGCCCCCTTAATCACAGCTTCCCTTGAAAAGGAGGAAATTATTATTTCCTCCAAGTAACAAAAATTAAAGAAAAAGAAGTAAGGCGGTTTAGTTTATTCACAATGAATCAAACTGAACCGCCTTTTTTATTTTTAAAATTAAAAATGTGTGCCTTCTCCGTAAAAATCTTCCAAATCATTCCAGCTCTCATCCGCCGAACCGCTTCCAGTCCCGCTACTATTAAAATACGGCACTTCCACATACGGCGTGGTGTCCAGTTCAAAAGTGTTTATCAAAATATTAACGATGCCCCAAAAACTGACCATCACGAACAGGCCGATAATGCCGTAAATCATCACATTTTTGCTTTTCCCTCTACTTTCCTCATCATCTCCGCTGCCTATATATTTAAGTATGCCGTAGAGAAAAAACACCACCGCCAAAGCGATTAAAATAATGACCACTTGGCTAAGAATATCCATCGTTATGAAAAAAAGATTCCATAACCCTCCGCTTCCTCCTCCACCGTAACTGCCGTAAGTTCTTGTGCTTCCTATTGTGTTGTATCTAATTTGAGCGAAAGAAACCGTCGGCAAAAAAGCCAGAGTAGCAACGATTGTTTTTTTGAAAAATTTCATTTGTTTTTTAGCGACCAATTCTATCCCGCCAAATTTTTTTCATTAATATCGGCGGGACAAGCCGGCAACTAAAACTAATACCCTGAACCTATTTCCCACCAGAAACCGGAAAGAATATTCAAGATGCCATAGACTCCGATCATCACAAACATCCCGATGATTCCCCAGATCATATGCTTTTTGCCGACAGCGACTTTATCTTCATTGTCGGCGCTCCAAATATATTCCACAATGCCGTAGATAAACATAACCACAGCCAAGGCGAACATAAATCCGATTATCGGATTAAGAATATACTCCTTGATGTTGTTGATAAGTTTTGTCGCCTCGTTCATTTTGTTTCCACTAGAAATTCGGCAATAATTCGTCAACCGTGTCCGGTATGTCATTATTCAGATTGAAGGTGCCAGAAAGAATCGCCACCAAACCCCAAATGCTGACCATCACGAACAAGCCGATGATGCCGTAGATCATCAAGTTTTTCGCCTTGTCTCGTTTTTCTTCTTCCTCGCCCGCTCGGATATAATTGACTATCGCCACCAGCAAGATAATGACGGCAATGGCGATAAGAAGGGGGGCTAATTTGCCAAGTATGTCTTCAATCAGATTGAAAAGATCGTCGGCGCTTTCAACGGCTCCGGCGGCAAACGGCAGAGCCATCAAGCCGAACGGAATAAGTTTTTTGATTATTTTCATAAATTAATTTAAATTTTTATTCGACCAATTTGATAATACTCTTTTATTTTAAACTATTGTTTTAAAAATGCCACTTATTAAAGACTTTCAACTGTGGATTGCAAAATTTTCATTATCGTCCAAGCGCCAATAAGAATACCCGAACCGATAATCGCCCAAGTCAGGCCGGTTTTAGCTTTTTTAATGTCTTCCTCATTCCCCCTCGCCATCACCAGCTTCAAGCCGGAATAAATAATGAAAAGAGCGGCGATGGGAATGCCTATCTCCACCGCCAGTTGAGAAATGCTTTCCATCAGCGAAGTGAAAGAGTCCGTTTTAAGCGGATTGCACAAAATGCTTGAGTCCGTGCCGTCGCACTGCTCCGCTTTGGCCAAGTAAACGAACGAAAATATGTTTATCATCAGCGCGAAAACCGGCATTGAAATTTTTTTAATTTTTGTTTTAAATTTTTTCATATAATTTTAAGCAGAAAGTCGGAAATGTTTATTTCGTAATCATTTCCCTCTTCGTCAGTGATGGAGAAATGAATATTTCCGACTTTTTGCAAACAATCTGCTATTCAGCGCATCCCGGAAACTGATACCAGGATTCAGAAAAACTATTCCCCGCCAATCCGCCGATAATGGCATTGACGATCACATAAGCGCCGAAGGTTATCAGTATGCCCCAGACGGCCGCCCAAATGGCGTTTGTCCCTTTGGATCTTTCCGATTCATTGCCTCCCGCCGTAATCAACTTAAAACCTCCATAAGCCATTATAATGCCAGCCAAAGGAGCGGCTATCGTAAAGGCGGCAAATTTGACCACATTGGAAATAAGCTTGAAAATATCGCAAACTCCGCATTCATTTCCTTCGCAGGGAATAATATCTCCCAAATTGCTATTTGTTTCAGCCAATACCGGCGTAAAAAAAATAAATAAAACGGCAAATGAAGCCAACGCCGCCAAAACTTTGCTTATTTTTTTATTTTTCGGCATATTTTCTTAATTCTTGGTCCAATCTGTTTTTTGCCAACCTCACCGAATCACCGACAGACAAACTGCCCGATGATACTGATTCTACCATATCTTTGAATATCCGGCGAACTTCATCGCCGTCCGGCTCCAGCCAGGCTTTGGACATCACCGCCGCTTTGTTTATCAGGCCGAAGTAAGCGTCCGCCGTTTTTTCCGCCAGCAAGTCTCTTCGAGAAGAAGCCAGACCGGCCGCTTGGGAAAAATCTTTTGATACGGCGTTTGACACCATAAATAAAATTGAACTCATGGCCGCCTGTTTTTTCGCCTGGGAAGAATTTTTCATAATGGCCAAGGCATATATTTTAGCAAAAGCCGTTTTCGTCTTATCGCCTTTTATTTGGGGGACTTCGGCGATGTCAAAATTAAGATGGGGATTTTTGGCTTTTATCTCCAGCCATTCGCTAGCGTAACCGAAATACATAGCCAGCGCGCCCTTGGCAAACATCGTGTCAGCATTGGACAGAGCTTTATTCCAGGAATAAACGCTTTTATTCGGGTCGGAAAAATCGTTGAAAAATTTCACGGAAATAACGGCCGGGCTTTTGCCTGAACTGTCTTCTTCGTCCAAAGCGACTTTAAGATTGTCCTTATTGTCCATTTTCATTATCGGGTTGCCGGATTGGATGATAAGCATAGACAAGATGTCTTTGCCGTTTCTAATGTTGCTCAATTCTCCCAAAGCCGTTCCCGCTTGAGTGATATTACCGGCCTCGTTTTTCTCCGTAAATATTTTGACATCTTCGGCAAACTCGTCCCAATTTTGAGGCGGCTGGCTTATGCCAGCCGAAGAAAATAAATCTTTGTTCCAATACATCACTATCGGGTCTATCAAAAAAGGAAAAGCCGTCAGACCGCCGTTTTTCTGATCCACAAAAAGATTGGAAATGTCTATAAAATCATCCCGAAAATTTCTTTCCGGATAATAAGCGAAAGGAATTAGGCTTATTTTATCCTTGTTTTTCAAAATCATATCCTGGCTGATTATCCAGAAATCCGGCCCACTGCCGGAAGCCAAAGCGTTTATGACTTCATTTTCGTAAGACGAAGCCGGATACTCGGCATATGTTATTCTGTAAGATTTATTTTCTTTATTTATGGCGGAAATAACGCCGTTCATCTGTTTTCCCGGCAATGTCCCCCAAAGAGAAAGCGAAACAGCCGGACCCCTTTGAGCGCTCTCGTTTTTATATCCGGGCAAAATCCCGCTGAAAATAAGAACGGCAATAACGGCGACAACCCCGAACCCCGCCAATAATATTATCTGAAAAGGTGTTATTTTATTCATACATTTTTAGCTTATTAGGAATTAGGTTGTAGCTTTTTAGGAATTCCCCTAACTCCTACAAGCTAATTCCTACAACCTAATTATATACTATGGTTTTTTAAATATTATTCCGTAATGATTGTCTCCGGCGGGAAATTCTCTTTCTTCCAAAAATCCTTCCTGGATGAAAATTCTTTCCGCTTCTTTTTTAGGAACAACCGCTTTCGGAGCCGGGCCCGCTCCTCCGAAAGAAGCCGACCAATCAATGACCGCCGCTCGCCCGCCGCTCTTGAGCGTTCTCTTTATTTCCTTCGCCAAAGCTTCCTTATCGCCGATTTGAAATAAGATATTGGAAGCGACGGCAAAATCAAGAATTCCGTTGGCCAATTTAGTCCCTTCTTTACCCTCAATGTCCGCCCAGATAATTTCCACATTGGACAAATGTTGTTTTGCCGCCTCGGATTTTATCGTCTCCAAAAGATTTTTCTGGATGTCAATGGCGTAGACAACTCCCGCCTGTCCCTGCCCGTCCGGCAGGCGGGCGGCAGGCAGGCCCGAATTATTCATCTTTTTGGCAATCGCCAAGACATACTGCCCGCTACCCGAGCCAAAATCGGCCACCGTCATACCCGGCCTCACCTCAAAATTTTTTATTATTTCTTCGGGTTTGATAAACATAAAATTATTCACTATCAAATTTCCCTATTAAATCTTTTTGCTTGTCAGCATATTCAATAGGATTAATTGTTTCGCCATTCATAAAACTATCATCTTCAAATCCCACAGCAACCCATCGCCATTGTTTTTGA
>Ga0209211_10010736_pt1 | contig 11876 bp, 9 predicted proteins | sample RifGroA2_FD_183992 | JGI IMG/M metagenome (GOLD analysis project Ga0209211, IMG submission 183992) | Groundwater microbial communities from Rifle, Colorado, USA - Groundwater A2 (SPAdes) (version 2) | ecosystem: Environmental > Aquatic > Deep subsurface > Groundwater | place: Rifle, Colorado... | reverse complement strand
ATGCGCGCGCTCCATTCCAGCCCGAGCTGGCGTTCCAGTAGCTCGATCCATTCGGTTGCAAGGAAAGTCGGCGCATGAACACCGTTGGTGACGTAAGTCATCAAATTTTCCTTGTGCTCGATTTCAGGCCACATGTCGCCGCAAATTTTCGCCGACACATCGCCGTGGATGCGCGATACGCCATTGTTGAAACGCGTACCGCGGATGGCCAGCGCCGTCATATTGAAATCCGGACTATTCCGGGTGCGACCGAGCGCCAGGAATTCATCGCGGCTTAATTTGAATTCCGGGTAATAATGTTCGAAGTAGGCCTGCACCATGCCTTCGCTGAAATGGTCATGCCCGGCCGGCACCGGCGTATGCGTGGTAAAGATGGTGTTGGCCGCCACGCATTCGAGCGCGGATGCGAAATCCATATCCTCCTCGGCCATCTTCTGGCGAACCCGTTCAAGCACCAGAAATGCCGCATGCCCTTCGTTGATGTGCCATACCGTCGGCCTCAAGCCGAGCTCTTGCAGTGCGAGCACCCCGCCGATGCCGAGCACGATTTCCTGCTCTATGCGCGTGACCTTGTCGCCGCCATACAGACGGTGCGTGATGTCGCGGTCGTGCGTATTATTGCTTTCCAGGTTGTGATCCAGCAGATACAGCGTGATATGGCCGATCTGGACTTGCCAAATCTTGATCTTGAGTTTGCGGTTGGGCAAATCCACCGAAGTGTAGGCCTCGGTGCCGTCGGCACGCCTGGATGGGGTAATCGGCAAGTCGTCAAAATGGGAATCGTGGTTGGTAGATATCTGATTGCCGTCGCCGTCTATGGTCTGATGAAAATAACCTTGGCGGTACAACAAGCCGACGCCGACGAACGGCAGGCGCAGGTCGCTCGCCGCCTTGCAGTGGTCTCCTGCCAGAATGCCCAGACCGCCGGAATAAATCGGCAGGCTTTCGTGAAAACCGAATTCGGCGCAGAAATAAGCAACCAGATCGTCCTTGTGCAGCAAATCCGAGCCGCGCGGCGGCGCACGATGGTCATGGTATGTATCGTAGGCCGCCAACACCCGGTTAAAATTGCCGATGAACACTTGGTCATCCGCAGCATCCAGCAGGCGCTGCTCGTCAATGCGCTTCAAAAAAGCCTTCGGGCTCTGCCCGGTCGCTTTCCACAAACCCGGATGGAGGCGCGCAAACAGTGCACGGGTGGGACGATCCCAGCTATACCAGAGGTTGTTCGCCAGTTCCTCAAGGCGCGCCAGACGCGCGGGAATCTTCGGGCGGACTTGCAATATGTACGATGTGCTTTTTTCCATGTTCTAAGAAACCTCTAAAAAAATCACATTTAAAGACATCCATTACGGGGCTGGCCTTGCCACATTATTACAACTGCCGTGTTGCATTCCAAAGGGCGATTATAGCGCAGGCTTCCGTAACAAAACCGATTGCAGCCCCGCCTGCATTTTTTAGAAGGGCGGTAATATATGCAAGAAATGTACACAATAGCCGTGCAAATCGCTCAGGAACAGCACCGGCAGCGACCGCGAATACAATTTTTTACAATAAACCCATTTTCGACAACATTGAGGCAGCTATACTGACGCGGTATAAACTTGTGATTCCCCGCAGTCTTGCTGCGGGGGATATGTTCGCTCCTTCCCCTTCAGGGGGAAGGGTGGGGTGGGATGGGGGTGGGTTTCGTGGTTAACGAAATTCCGATTAATACCCCGCGCTCTTGGCGCAGGGTTGTTTATTCAACAAGATGTGTTGATTGCCATTAGAATTAAACCTGAATCGTCATGGAGTATCACGACACAACCCAGATAAACCCGGCATGGCTATTTCAGATATTCCGGCGCCTCTGGGCAACTATTATTCTATGCATATTCTCTCCCGCATGAATTATCCTGCTCTGATAAAACCAGTGGTGAAACGGCTAGTTTGCGCCCTGCTTTGCCTCCATACCGGTTTGGCTGTCGCTGGGGAAACCTCCGACCCGTTTGGCACGGAGGCATTGCTACCACCCAAGCCGGCATTGCGCCTGAGCGGCGCGATTGGCGACCCATGTGCGCAAGCCATGCCAAATGGCGCACTCAACTTGCTGGACGTGGTCAACCTCGCGTTGTGCAACAACCCGCAAACCCGCGAAGTATGGGCAAGTGCGCGTGCACAAGCGGCACAGGTTGGCGTAAGCAAGGCGAGTTATTTGCCAAGCCCCAACCTGACCGCTTCAGGCAGCCGCAGCAGGGTGGATGCCGCACCCAACGTATACCAGCGCAGCATCGGTTTGAGCCTTTCCTATCTGCTCTATGACTTCGGTGGACGTGCGGCCAATCTGGAAAGTGCGCGCCAATTGTTAAATGCGGCGACTGCCACACAGGACAGCACCGTACAAACAGTATTCCTCTCAGCAGTGCAGGCTTTTTACCAGACACAGGCGACTCTTGCCGCGCTGGACGCGGCGCGCGAATCGGAGCGCGCCGCAAAAGAAAGTTTTGCGGCAGCCGAGGCGCGCTATCTCATCGGGAGCGCCACACCTGCCGACAAGTTGCAGGCACAAACGGCATACTCGCAAGCCACACTGAACCGCATCACCGCCGATGGCAACATGAAAAATTCAAAGGGTACGCTGGCTAACATGCTTGGACTGGATGCCAATCGGAATGTGGCATTGATATCTGCAAGTGGTTTTTCTGCCAAACAAAACTCTTTCACTACCTCTCAACACAATCCTCTAAAGCTTGATGTGGCTACTGGCAGTGCCGCCAACCATCCGGTCGACCCGGAAAAGGACGCCGGTTATGCGGATAAAATGGAAACTGAAGCGCTTAAAATTTCTGAACGCGATGTTGCTGCATTGATTGAGGAGGCGCGGCAACGGCGCCCGGATTTATATGCTGCGGCAATGCAGGTAAAAGCCGCTGAAGCCAATGTGGACGCGGCGCGCGCAGCAGGCAAGCCGACGATCTCTCTGACTGCTTCGACCAATCAAAGCAGCAGCGCGGGCGTCACCTCGCGCGGCTCATCAGCCGGGGTCACGCTGAACGTGCCAATTTTCTCCGGCTTTGCGCCAACCTATCGAATACGCGCTGCCGAAGCGCAGGTAGAAACCAGAAATGCGCAACTGGAGCGCCTGCGTTTACAAGTAGCACTGGATGTCTGGACAGCTTACCAAAACCTCACCACTGCGACACAATCGCTACGCTCGACCGCCGACTTGCTGAGCAGCGCCGAGCAATCGGAACGTGTCTCGCTTGGCCGCTACAAGGCCGGGGTGGGCAGCATGCTGGACGTATTGAATGCGCAAAGTGCCTTGGCCAGCGCGCGCCAGCAGCGTATCCAGTCCACGTTCAACTGGAATATCAACCGCGCCACACTCGCTCAGGCAATGGGCAATCTGAACGCCGACTTATTGCAAGCGTTGCCGGACAGCAGTAATCAACCCGGTACGAGCACACAACAGAAAAAAAGCCCGCCATGAAAAAATTATTGCGCTCGCCAATTGTCTTGTTCTTGCTCGCTGTTGCCGTCATCACTGCAGGAATCGTCATGTACCGTCAGCTCTACATGGTTTCACCGGAACAGCAATACCGCGTACAACCAGCAGAAAAAGGCGACATCAGCCAGACCGTCTCGGCCAATGGCACGATCAATCCGGTGTCATTGGTAAATGTCGGCACACAGGTTTCCGGCACGGTGAAAAAACTCTATGTGGATTTCAACAGCAAGGTGGAGAAAGGACAGGTGTTGCTGGAGCTGGATGATGCGCTGCTCGCCGCACAGAAAAAACAAAGCCAAGCCAATGTGCAAAGCGCCACCGCTTCGCTGGAGCTTACCACCGCCAACGAAGCGCGCATGCGCAGCCTGTTTGCGCAGGAGTATGTTTCGCGGCAGGAGCTGGATACCGCCATACAAGCCAAAAAAGCCGCCGAGGCGCAATTGCAGCTAACGCGGGCGACAGTGGAAAAAGACCAGGCCAACCTCGCTTATTCGGTAATCCGCTCACCGGTATCCGGTGTGGTGGTAGATCGCTCGGTGGATGTCGGCCAAACCGTTGCCGCCAGTTTGCAAACTCCGACGCTGTTCAAGATCGCGCAGGATTTATCCAAGATGCAGATCGACGCGAATTTTGCCGAGGCGGATATCGGCAGCATCCGCGTCGGGCAGGCGGTGCGCTTCACCGTGGATGCCTTCGCGGGGCGCAACTTTCAAGGCGTAGTCAAGCTGATACGGCTTAATCCAACCACCGTACAAAATGTAGTGACCTACGATGTAGTGATCAATGTGGACAATCCCGAGCAAATTTTATTGCCCGGCATGACTGCTTATGTAAGCATCGCGGTAGCCGAGCGCAAGGATGTGTTACTGATTCCCAACGCCGCGCTACGTTTCAAACCCGCCAGTAGCAATACACAAAAGAGTAGCGCCCATCTTGGCGGCTCGCCAAATGGGGATGCCGCCAAACCCAAAAAAGACGCGTTTTCCGGCAAAGTGCATGTGTTGAAGCAAGGCGAACTGAAACCTGTCAGCGTGACGCTCGGCATCACCGATAACCGCTATACCGAAGTCGGCGGCGACGAGCTCAAGGCGGGCGATCAGGTAGTCATTGGCGAAGCGCAAGCAGCGGACAAATCGACCAGTTCTGGCAGCAGGCCACCGATGAGAATGTTCTAATGTCATTGTTTTGTAGGGGCGCAATTTATCGTGCCCTAATCTGTTCATACACCAGAAACTGGGCGCGATAAATCGCGCCCCTACGAAATTCACTATTGATAAAAAATGTCCGACTCCGTCATTCGTATCGAAAACCTGTACAAATCCTACGAGACTTCTGCCGGATTGTTTCCTGCATTGAAAGATATCAGCCTCAGCATCGCAGCCGGTGAGTTTGTCGCGATCATGGGGCCGTCCGGCTCGGGAAAATCCACTTTCATGAACCTCATCGGCTGCCTCGACAAGCCCAGCGCCGGGCGTTATGTGCTGGATGACCGCGATGTTGCGGAACTGGGCAAGGACGAACTGGCCTTGTTGCGCAATCGCACCATCGGCTTCGTGTTCCAGGGCTTCAATCTGTTGCCACGCATGTCGCTGCTGGAAAACGTGGCTCTGCCGCTGATCTATTGCGGAGCGGAACGCGAGGAACGCCAACAACGCGCGCAGGAACTGCTCGCCAAAGTCGGGCTGGAAGGTTACGCAGCCTCCATGCCCAACAAAATCTCTGGAGGGCAACAGCAGCGCGTGGCGATTGCGCGCGCCCTGATTAACCGCCCGCGCCTGCTTCTTGCCGACGAGCCCACCGGCAACCTCGACAGCCATACCAGCGAGGAAATCATGGCGTTGTTTGAGAATCTCAACCGCGAGGGTATCACCATCGTGTTGGTGACCCACGAAGCGGACATCGCGCGCCATGCCAAACGCCAGGTGAGATTCCATGACGGGCGCATCGTCAGCGACCAGGCCACTACTCATCATGATCCCATAACTGGTAGCGCGGGCATCCTGCCCGCATGCGGGCAGGATGCCCGCGCTCCATGATGTTCGCGATGCTCGGTGAGGCTTGGAGAGCGATGGGTGCCAACCGGCTGCGCACGCTGCTGACCATGCTCGGCATGGTGATCGGCGTCGGCGCAGTGGTATTGATGATGTCCATCGGACAGGGCGCGCAATATGCGATCAAGCAAACTATTGCCGCGATGGGCAGCAACCTGTTCGTGCTGCTCTCCGGACACACTTCGACAGGCGGTGTGCGCTCCGGCAGCGGTGGCGCCCATACCCTGACTGCCAGCGATGCGGAAGCGATCGCCGAACTGCCCGGCGTGCAGGCTGTCGCGCCGATTCATCCCGGCAACGCGCAAGTCGTATATGGGCCGAACAACTGGAATACCTCTGTCATCGGCACCACCCCGGGCTATCTGGAGGCGCGTTCCTGGCCGGTTATTTCCGGTTCTATTTTCACCAGTTCAGACGTGCGCTCGGCTACACGTGTCGCATTGATCGGAAAAACTGCTGCGGAAAATTTATTTGGCGATGAAGATCCGGTCGGCAAAACCTTCCGCATCCGACAAAGCCCGTTTGTCGTCCTCGGAATATTGGCGGTCAAGGGGCAAGGCATGGATGGGCGCGATCAGGATGACACCATCATCATTCCGCTCACCACCGCGCAGCGCCAGGTTTTTGGCTCCCAGTTTCAAGGTTCGGTGCGCATGATCATGGTGCAGACCACCACCCAGGAAATCATGCCCGCCGTGGAAAAATCCATGACCGAACTGCTGCGTCAGCGACACCGCATCCGCGAAGGCATGGATAACGATTTTTCCCTGCGCAACCTTACTGCGGTGGCTGACTCCGCCGAAGAAAGCACGCGCACCATGTCGCTACTGCTCGGCGCAATCGCCTCTGTTTCGCTGCTGGTGGGTGGCATCGGCATCATGAACATCATGCTGGTTTCCGTCACTGAGCGCACTCGCGAGATCGGCATCCGCATGGCAATCGGCGCGCGCGAACGCGACATCCTGCTGCAATTTTTGCTGGAGGCCATCATCATCTCGGTAGGCGGTTGCTTCATCGGGCTGCTATTGGGTATAGGTGGCGCGCTGCTGGTTAATATGCTGACCGGCACGGTGGTTATCATCTCGGTCAGCTCGGTGGTCGTGGCATTTGGCGTAGCCGCGACAGTAGGTATTTTTTTCGGGTTTTATCCGGCACGCAAAGCCGCGCAGCTTGATCCGATAGAGGCGTTACGCTACCAGTAAAACTGGCCCATGAAAACTCAACCTGACGGGCATGGCAAGCTGCCGCTCCTGATAGCGAAACCCGCCATGCTCATTCCCATCTTCCCACCTCTCTGGTGGAACTACTGACCATTCGATTGTACACCTCTGAATCATTCTCAGACTAAGCGGCGCGGATGCTCCTTCATCGTCAAGGGGGTGTTGGTTAGATATTTTCCTGATCAAGATCGAATGACTTGTGCAATACGCGCACAGCAAGTTCCAGATATTTCTCGTCGATGACCACGGAAATCTTGATTTCCGAGGTGGAGATCATCTGGATGTTGATGCCTTCTTCCGCCAGGGTGCGGAACATCTTGCTAGCGATGCCTACATGCGAGCGCATCCCGACTCCCACCACCGAGACCTTGGCCGCCTTGCTGTCGCCGATAACCTCGCGCGCACCGATATGCGGCTGCACCTTGTTTTTCAGAATGTCCATTGCCTTGGCAAACTCATTGCGGTGCACGGTAAACGAGAAGTCCGTCATCTCGTCCACGCCGACATTCTGGATGATCATGTCCACGTCGATGTTGGCGTCGCTGACTGGCCCCAAAATTTGATAGGCGATGCCGGGCTTGTCCGGCACACCCAGCACGGTAATCTTGGCTTCGTCGCGGTTGAACGCGATCCCGGAAATAATGGCTTGTTCCATTTTTTTGTCATCCTCAAAAGTAATCAGCGTGCCTTCGCTATCTTCTTCAAAGCTGGACAGCACGCGCAGCTTGACCTTGTATTTTCCGGCGAATTCCACCGAACGGATTTGCAGCACCTTGGAGCCGAGGCTGGCCATTTCCAGCATCTCCTCGAAGGTAATGCTTTTTAAGCGGCGCGCTTCAGGAACCACGCGCGGGTCGGTGGTGTAAACGCCGTCCACATCGGTATATATTTGGCACTCATCGGCACGCAATGCGGCGGCAATCGCCACGCCGGTGGTATCCGAACCGCCACGCCCCAGCGTGGTGATATTGCCTTGCCCGTCCACGCCCTGAAAACCGGCTACCACCACCACGCAACCGTTCGCCAGGTCGGCGCGGATATTCTGTTCGTCGATAGAAACGATCCGCGCTTTGGTAAAGGCGTTGTCGGTCAGAATCTTGACCTGTCCGCCAGTGTAACTCCTGGCTTTTAGCCCCAGCTCCTTGAGAGCCATCGCCAACAGGCCGATGGTGACCTGTTCGCCGGTGGATACAATCACATCCAGTTCGCGCGGATCGGGATTTTTTTGAATTTCCTTGGCGAGCGTGATCAGCCGGTTGGTCTCGCCGCTCATTGCGGATACCACCACCACCACTTGATGCCCGAGAGCCTTGAATTTCGCGACGCGCCGCGCCACGTTCTTGATGCGGTCTGGGTTGCCGACCGATGTGCCGCCGTACTTTTGTACTATCAATGCCACGATTGTCCACACTTAACTTTAAAAGTGAGTGCAATTCTAGCGCAACTGACCAAAAAAAACGAGGCGACAGGATGCCAAGGGGTGAAAATAATACCAACGTAACTACTCAGGTAGCCCGGAGTAGGCAGTAGGATTAATGGAGCGCTTGATTGACCTTGTCCAGCCCATCCTCGCCCAGTAAACCTACCGCCGCTTTCAGGCGCAGCTGGCTGATGAGGTAACTATATTCGGCTTGGTACAAATCGCGGCGGGTGGCATAAAGCTGCTGCTGTGCATTCAAAACATCGAGGTTGGTGCGTACGCCGACCTCCTGACCAAGTTTACTGGCTTCCAGAACGCTCTCGCTGGAGGTCAGCGCTTGCTGCAAGGCTTTTACCTGCGCGATGCCATTGACCACGCCGAGATAGGCTTGGCGAGTTTGCAGCGCGACACTGCGGCGGGTGTTTTCCATATCCTGCCTGGCGCGCTCCAGGTTGGCTTCTGCTTCGCGCCATTTTGAATTGACCGCGCCGCCCTGAAACAGGGGTATATTCAGTTGCACGCCGACACTCTTGCTGGTGTTGTCGCTGCCCACACCGAAGCTGCCGCCATTGGACTGGTTGTTGGAATAATTCGCCACCAGATCCACCGTTGGATAGTGCCCACCACGGTTGCGCGCCACTTCTTTTTCTGCAATCTCGGCACCCGCTTGGGCGATGGCAAGTTGCAGGCTGTTTAGTTGGGCATTGTCTACCCATTTTTCCATGTCGGCGGGTTGCGGGTATTCAAGCTTGAATCCCTTGCCGAGATGATTGAGGTCTTTCGGCATTGCGTTGATCAACTGCTGCAACGCGCGCTTCTTGATTTCCAGGTTGCTCTGCGCGGCGATTTCCTGCGCGCTGGTCAGGTCATAACGCGCTTGCGCTTCATGCGTATCGGTAATGGTGGCGCTGCCCACCTCGAAGTTGCGCTTGGCCTGTTCCAGTTGCTCGGAAATGGCGGTTTTTTGCGCCTCGGCGAGCTGTACACTGTCTTGTGCGATCAGCACATCGAAGTAGGCTTGCGCAACACGCAGGATCAAATCCTGTTCGGCGATTTTGAATTGCGCCTCGGTTTGCGCGACCTGCAATTCGGATTCGGTATAGGCCAGCCAGTTTTGCTGGCGGAACAGCGGCTGCGTCAGGTTCACGCCGTAGCCGTGACTGTTGTAGCGGTTGTTACCGCCGGGAAGGATCGTCGCGCCGCGATATTGAGTGGTGCTGTCGTTAAACGTGCTGTTCGCGTTGAGGTTGATGTTGGGCATCAACAGCGAGCGGCCTTGCGGCAGCTTTTCCTGCCCGGCCTGCTGCATGGCGCGCGCGGCGGCAAACACCGGGTCGTTTGCCTGAGCGGCGCGGAAAGTTTCCAGCAGATCGGCAGCCTGCGCCCAACTGCTCACGCCGATCAATGCTGCCAAAAAAAACGGGGATGGCTTTAGTTTCATCAGGGTTTTGCGTGTCTGCAATATTAGTTATTTCTAATATTACAACTTCCTGCTGGTTTGCGCAATCCCAGAGTTTCAGAATACGAATCGCTTGGGCTGTTCCGCATTCCGCAACGGTGCGACACAGGTTTCCATGATGTTGACCGTCTCGAATGTGTCGCGCGCAACGCGGGTAATCAGCTTTGCTTCCATCAACGGCGCGTCCCCCACAATGGCAAACAGCCGCCCGCCGACATTCAGGCTGTTCTGGAACTCTTTTGGCAATACCGGCGTCGAGCCGGTCAGCACAATGGCATCATAAGTGCCGCCGCGCCAACCATGCGATGCATCGCCTGTTTCAAGGATAATGTTGTTGCGGTGATAAGCGGCCAGATTCTGTTTGGCCATGGCGCTCAATTCAGGAACGATTTCGACTGAAGCGACTTGCTTCGCCAGCGCAGACAGCAGCGCAGTCAAATAGCCGCTACCGGTACCCACCTCCAGGACAGCGTCGTTGCCGGTCAGATGCAACTCCTGCACAACGCGCGCCTCCAGTTTGGGCGGCCACATCTTGGCACCATAACCCAGCGGGATTTCCATGTCTGCAAATGACAACTTTCTCTTGTCTGCTGGTACAAAATGTTCACGGCGAACGTGCTCGAGCAATTCCAGAATCCGCCCCTCCAGCACTTCGCATGGGCGGATTTGTTGTTCTATCATGTTAAAGCGTGCTAGTTCCATGTTTTGTACCCTCTCCCCTGAATCGTTGCGCTATTATTTTGGATCCGGCTGTTTATTACTCACATGATGCATTGATCGAATGATGCCACACAACCAGTCCAACTGCCGGATTTTCGAATTATCGCCCCAGCCGCGAATATATACCAGCGGCCAGTATAACAACCCCTGTATGCTGACTCAACAACCCAACGCATTGCATGCCAACTCAGGGTCGGCTTCGATTGGCGCTCAATTACCGGCCATGATCCGCGCGGACAGCCATGCTTCAATATCGCGCACTTCTGCCTCGCACAACGAGTGCTGCATGGCATATTCATGCCATTCCACTGCGTAGCCAAACTCCCGCAACGCATCCCTTGAAGCGACCCCCAGCCGATAAGGCACGACCGGGTCGCTACGTCCATGTGCCATAAAAATCGGTGTTTTTCGTGCGCCTGCGGAAGGCTCCCGAGCGGCGCTCTCGGCCAGTGGCAAATATGTGGAGAGCGCCAATACGCCGCCTAGCACATCGTTCCGGCGCAATGCGGTGTGCAGCGCGATGGCTCCGCCCTGAGAAAACCCGGCCAAAAAGATATTGCATGGCGCAATGCCGCGCAACATCTCTTGTTCAATCAGCGCTTCGACGGCAGCTTGCGAATCATAGATTCCCTCCTCATCCTGATGCGCATCGATATTGGGATGGGCAATGTCATACCAAGCGCGCATCACATATCCGCCGTTGATGGTGACCGGGCGTTGCGGGGCATGCGGAAAAATATAGCGTATTGCTACAGGCAAATTCAATTCGTCAACCATGGACACGAAATCATGACCATCCGCCCCCAAGCCATGCAGCCAGATGATGCTGTGATGGGGTTGCTCGCCGGATTCGAGTGCAATGTGCGGAAGAATGGTGGTCATATTTGGCGTTATATCGGTTTGAAGTTATAAGATGCACATCGGTAATTGAAATATAACAATGGCTACATGTGCGATCCGAGTCATGCATTAGACTGCACAACCAAAAACCGCTATGCTGTGCGCCTTCACGAAACGCGCCCGTAGCTCATTTGTATAGAGTATTGGTTTCCGAAGCTTACGGTCATTCGGGCGTGTTGGGGTAAAATAATAGACGGTTCACTTTGTAGTTTCCGTGCTTTTTTCAAATACGCGCTCGTAGCTCAGCTGGATAGAGTATCGGTTTCCGAAGCCGAGGGTCGTGGGTTCGACTCCCGCCGAGCGCGCCACATAAGGCTTTTTGGCCACCTTGTTGCGCACAGGCACCAGTGGTTCTATGCGCTTCCAGAATTCATCTGTCACTTCCCATGATTTAACCTTGCTCATCAACGCCCCCGTTTGTTGGAATCATGGGGAATGGATTATGCGTTATTTACGGATAAGTTCTAAGTGTTTTATTTGTGCTCTAGCGCACAGAGAAGATATTAAGAAATGGAGATTATCTGGCTCTTCGCGCAACACCCTCAATATTGGGTATTCGCAACAGGGCAGCTCAATAAACACAGGCCAAATTTTTACTGCCTGTTGCCATTGGCCG